>JAABUW010000467.1_pt1 | contig 80248 bp, 14 predicted proteins | sample 5560081 | NCBI WGS metagenome assembly JAABUW01 (sample SAMN10711882, study PRJNA513363) | rock metagenome | isolation source: Antarctica rocks | place: Antarctica: Victoria Land, Knobhead sud | reverse complement strand
CCGTCGAGCGATTTAACGCTCGAACGGTGCTCGGCGGGCGCTCGACGGGCGCTCGGGGCCGCTCGGGCACCCCGAGCCTACCTTAGGCGCCCGAGGCAGCTTGCCTAGTGGCCCCGAGCCGCTAGAGCCGGTTTTCGATTTGCCGACGTGCTACGGGGGGCGTACATCGCATGCTATTCAGGATACCTTTGCGCATGCCATTCGTATGCCATTCAATGGCATGCGCAAGCTGCGCACGCCATTGCGCATACTATGGGGTATACTATGGCCCATATTATAGCCCATACTGTAGCGCATGCTAATGCGCATACAAATGCGCATGCTATAAGGCATGTAATAGGCCTATTCGTCTGATATTTAAGTTACTAACGATTTATCGAGTTACTGAACCTACTAACAGTAAGTACTATTTACTAATAGGACCTTACCCGGACCCCTGACTTACTAATCCTACTGAACCTCGGGTCGGTATTTAATATAAAGTTTTAGCGTAAATCTATAGACGGCTTTCTAATAGGGCTGATAGCGCTTAGAGTATACTAATATTTACTTTTAAAATTTACCGATATATGAGTATATATATCTATAAAGGTAGTAGTAGCTATAAATATATATATCTATAAAGATAATAGTAGTAGTAGTAGTAGTAATAACTATAAATACGTATATCTATGGGGGTAGTAGTAGTTATAAATATATATATTTATAGAAGTAGTAGTAGCTATAAATATATATATCTATAAAGATAGTAGTAGTAATAGTAGTAATAATAACTATAAATATATATATCTATAGAGGTAGTAGTAGTAATAACTATAAATATATATATCTATAGAGGTAATAGTAGTTATAAGTATATATATTTATAGAGATAATAATAGCTATAAATACGTATATCTATAAAAGTAGTAGTAGCTATAAATATATATATTTATAGAGGTAGTAGTAGTCATAATACGTCCCTAGGGTTATTATAATAATTATTAGAAATCCGTCTTAATATAGTAGAGATCTCTTAGTAAATCTTTATTCTACTTTATTTAACTCTAGGCCCTACGTTAATAAATCTCTATATTAAATTAGAGTAGGGATTATACCTCGATCCCTATCTTACTTTATATTAATCCGAAGCGTAACCTATATCGGCAAAGCGGGGAGACCGTATAGAGGAAAAATACAAAGGATATGAGCTTAGCGCGCATTTTGCGTATAAAGCGCATTTTTCGATATTATTTTAATTTCTAACTCTACGAGTATTAGCCTAAACCTTAAACTTTATATATATAAAATATAGCGCTAGCTTAGCGCTGTATTTTGTACGTACTAGTTTTTTAATACTTATTAAATACCGGTTATACGGAGCCCGTATAAGAAGAGTCGAAGTGTTAAATACGCATTTTCCGCATGAATCTTATGTCCGTTACACTTTTCCGCCTAAGCGGTCTCCCGGTTTACCGATGTACCCCCTTTTATTAATAAGAAATAGTATAATTACTAGTACTTTATTCGTTATATAAATATATATTTTATACTCCGCTATACTATTAAATTCGCCGATATTAGATTACTATAATAAGTACTATAAAAGGTTTATATTATATTTTAAATTAAAAAGGGCTAGATATTTAAATATAATTTAAAACTTCTTCGACTTATATATTTTTATAATAATAACGTTACCGAACCGAGTTTATAAAAAGTAATACTAGTTAATAATTTAATAAATCTTCGAGGAATCTATAGTAAAATATTCGAGATCGACCGCCTCGTTAAATTCTTAAATAGGTTTATTATAATTATACGAAAAAATCGAACGAGTTTTATTAAATTAATAGTCGACCTTTTTCGGTAGATTACGCTAACCGCTCTATATATACTATAGTTAAAATAGATACTAGAGTTATAGTTCGGTAGGACTCGTTTAAAGAAGTATTTAATTAAAGATATATTAGAGGATATCTAGGTTATATTATTAAATTTATTATAAAATAATTATATAACTATAGATAAGAAGGCCTTTTCTATATATACGATTATTAATTTAATTAATAGTAGTTATAGAAGTCTTAATAATAATATTTTTAAATATAATAAAAGGATAACGAGTAGTCTTTCTATAAATAATAATATTTAAAATAAAGATAATATATTTATAACTAATAATCTATTATAAAAGTTTATATATAAAGTAATTAAGGCCGCGCTAGAAAGTTTAACTTAATATACTTTATATTAAATTTTATTTTCTTCTTAACTCTTTTATTTAATTTTATATTAATACTAATCTCCTAGGTACTCTAAACCCTCGTATAATATTTCTTTTCGAAATTTTTAATACTATTAATACTCCCGAGTAAACTCGGATATTAATATTTTTCTCCTTTGATAATTATAACTCTAAATCCCTAAATTAAAACGAGAATAAGTTTACGATTTATTTATTATTTCCGATATTCGGTACTACCTAAGCCTAAGAACTCTTTAAATAGGATTATATATTAATTAACGATTTAGGTATATTATCGACCGAGATTAAATTGAATATATTAAATTAGGAATTCGCTACGCGAGATTAAATACTTTAAAATATTTTCTCGAACGAGTTTTATTCGGGTTATAAATCCTCCGTTTATAAAAAACCTTTAACTTATAAAGGGTTTATTTATAAAGAGAGTTAAATTTAAAATAAGATTTTACTATTTTTTTTAAACTTTTAAGATTTTTTAGCCGGAGGAAACCGCCTATATTTAATCTCGAAAATAATATATTTTTCGAGTCTCTTTTCTAAAGCCTTTATAATAATTTACTCGGTATTAATAAAAATAAATAAAGGTTATAAAGGCGGTTAAATCTTCCGTTTAAAAATATTATATTTATTAATCTTTTTTCGATCTATAATATATAGCTCGTTACCCGCGCCGTTATTAACTATAATAAATTAATAAATTTTAAGGATTTTATTTTTATATAAATCTAACTCGGCCTAATAACGATAGAAAGCGCGAAGACTAGACTTATTTATAATATAACGAGGGTATTTAATAATCTTTTTAATAATAATATTTAATATAATTATCGAGTCTAGGTACGGTATAATAAACTCTTAAATTAATACTATAACCTTTTTATATCTTTATATCTTTAATTTCTTCGTTATTTAAATCTCGAATAAATTATCCTTATTTTTAGGTAGTGGATCCGGTCGAAAAAGCGGAATAAAATTAAACTTATTATATAAAGAGTAATACTCTCTTAGGCGACTATAAAGACCGTTTTTATATATAATATTATTATAATATTTAAGCTCCGCTAGGCGATAATATTTTTTATTATTAATAAATTATATTATAACGCGTTATCGTTTAAGTCTTTTTTACGTATTTTTCTTCGATATATTTAACTCCTTTATCGCCTAGATTTCGATTTTAGAATCGGTTTAATTATTAAAGAGATAATCTATTTAAGGATAGTTTCTTTATTCGTAAATATATTTATTCTTTATAGTATTCTTTAGAGGTAATTACATTTTATTTATATATTTATTAATAACGAAGAAAAAACGCCTTTAGTATTATTTATTCCGATTAACTCGACCTCTTCTTTAAATAAATAAGTCTAAATATTCCGGAATTCTATATTAAATTATAATAGTAATATCTAGGTTATTTATACCTATACCGTAGCCTTTAATAACTATAAGAAATCGAATATTTAAAAACGAAAAAGATTCGGTATAATTATTTATTTTCTCGAATTTTTAGATACTCGCTATTTATCGGGGTTTAATATAATCGCGAAATATATTTAAATCTAATATTTTAAGCCTAGCGGATAATTAAATTCGGGTATTTAAAACTTATATATTATTCGAATAAATACGATAAAGATTCGAATACTATCGAAATAAAATATTATTTTAAAGATATAAATTATACCTTAAATATCCTTTTAAAAAGGAAAGAATCGTCGAAGGTTTTTAAAAAATATTAGTATCCCTTCTATAAATAAAACGTAAATAGAAATTTTAATACAATTAATATATATATTAATTAATACGTTATTAGGATTAAAGTTTATAACGATTTAAATTAATTTTACTTTATTAATAACTAGAATTATAATAACTCTAAAATATAGAATCCGAGGTAAATAAATTTTTAATATAATTAACTTTATATATTTAAGCCGAAAAATCTTCTAGTTCTCGATATAATAAATTTTATCGATAGTAAAAACTATAAAATACTTATAAAATAAATCCGCTATAATAATATCTTTATAGAACTCTTTATTTGGGATTAATTCTAGACCGATAAAAATTAAATTATAATTAATTTCTCTTTCTCGTAAATAAAGGTAAATAGAAAATATTATAAATAAAATAACCGGTAGTAATCTTTATTTATATATCTAGGTTATTATAATTTTTATTATAAACAACGGCCTTTATTTTTAGAATTATATCGATTTTCTTTAATTACTATTACTAGATAATTTTTAATAGTATAATAACTAAAGTAATACCGGGTTTCTTTATATTTAGAAACGGTATAATCTTAAATATTAAACTTTTACCTACTTTAGTCTTCGCCGTTAAAATTATCGATTATTTCTAGTATATTACGCTATAGATTATCTTAATTTAAACCGGCTTCGCCTCTTTATAAAATAATTTAACGATATATATAATAATATTATCCTTTATTATTATATTATATATCTTCGATTTATTAATAATATAAGAATATAGGAGCCGCTAATTTTAATTTTTTTATATTTCTTTATAATAGTAGGTTTATCTCTTTTAACTCTACGATTTAACTAGAAGAATTTATATATAAAGTCGTTATTAAATAACTCGTTTTAAGATATTATATATATTTAATAACCTAGCCGAGCTATCGGTAGATTTAGAGTTATTATTAAATAAATTACTAAATCCTACCGAGATACCCGATATATTAAGCGTATTTTTAAAATATATATTTATATCGGCGGTAAGATTAGATATTATAGAAGGCGTCAAGGGAGGGAGAGAAAATAATAATAATAAAAGAGAAGGGAGATTTAATAGTATAGAGGGGGGGAAAAAAAAAAAAAAAAAATTTTAAATAAAATCGTTAGGGTAGAATAAAATAATAGATTTAATATATATATTTATTTTAGAGGATAACCCTTCTTTTTATTATCGGATCTTATATATTTAAAGAATCGATTAAGATACTCGGAGGTAGAAAAGGAAATTCTTAAAAAACGAGGGTAAAAAGGATAAAAGTAATTATATTATATTAATAATAAATAATATCGTCGTAGATAATATATCGAGTTAAAATAGAAAAAGCGAATAAAATCTATACGCGATATAAAAATTAATATTTTATCTACTACGGGGGTAATTATATATAATTATAAAATTATAAAATATCTTCGGGAGTATAAAAATTAATTTATTTTAAATATAAAATAATAATATATTTAAGATTTATATACGATCGTAGATAATTATTTTTATCGATTTTTAATATAGACGCGAAGGTTATTTTTTTTAAATATAAAGTTTCCGGAGTAAATATAAAATAAAAAAAGTCCGGCTTTAAAAAGTTAGGGGGTAGCTACTAATTAGCCGGTAGTACTAGCTGCCGGAACTAAAATTTAGTCTCACGCCAGCGAAAGGAGGCAAGGAGATTCCCGTTCTAGCGCCTGGAGGCCAGCTTAGGGGCCACCTCATTGCAAAGTTTTTTGGCGATGACGGTGTCTGCCTCAACGCCGCCCATGCCAAGCCGCCAAAGGGTAAAGGGCTCGACCGAGGGACCTTCCAAAAAGATCTCAGATACAACAGTAATACGACGAGAAGCAACTGCTTCTCAACTCCTCTGACGAACAGTAAGTTCGTAAAATAGATCTGCTGCGTCTTTGGTGGAATACGATTATTTCTTGAGTGACTGATCAACGGCTGGACAGCAAGCCGTCCGGTAGAACAATCATGTTCTCACGTTAGAATAGCACGAGTAAAGGTCGTGCACAGATGCAGGTTGAAGGAGATTTACCCGAGGCATTGACTGTTCTCTTGCCCCCCTTTGGCCAGTCGATAGGGACTTCTGGTTGGTCTACTGACTCCGATCTTGACTTGCAGAAGGCTCCAAAACGTTGGAAATTGTCACAGGTGGTGATAGATGGCTGAGCCATTCAGCTTTGGCTTTACGGGTGATGATGTTGATTATGGTGCCGACGAGGATGATTCAGTGGCGCAAGAGACCCGAGGGGAGATGCCAGTTGTGCACAACAATTCCCAGAAGCTAGGGAATGAGCCTACATTGCACACGTTGGAAGACATGGTAAGCTAAGCTATAGACTCCGATTTCTTCGAGCACATGCAATCGCCTGTACGTCTGCTATATCTCTGTCAAATTGTCTTTCCGTAAGACAAATACATGTTGTACTGAATTGATTTGAAGCAGACGTTCTTTTACGTTCATGAAATATTGTCGCTCAGGGCTAGTAACGTCTTCTTCAAGCCATTCAATTCGAATTATTCGACAGCGTCTTCAATTTCCTAACTCTGGTAGATCTCAGTACTGCCATCTAGGATTTCTTACTCTTCAATACGGATCCAAGGCATCGACGGACGAGCAATGCTTATCCCTCACCGTGACGTTCACGACATACGCGCTCAGATCATGGCTGAAGACGTGAGCCCAGAAGCTTCAGCAGACCGTTTGCCAGCCATTGGTCTCTCCACTGATGACATCACGCCAAATGTATACGAAGGAGGCTTCAAAACGTGGGAATGCTCCGAGGACCTCGCTGCCTATACGTTCAGCATACTCGACGCCTTTCAGAGCTCTATAAATGCTGAGCACCACATTATCGAGGTGAGTGGTCGCTTGTTGTAGCAAATTTTCGTGTGATTCAAAACTGACCCTACATTCTGTCGTCAGCTTGGAGCGGGCACAGCCTTGTCGACCTGTATATTGTTTCTCTACCTCCTTAACATCCCATCCCCGTCATGGCGCACCATTCACCTATCATTTGCAGATTACAACTTGTCTGTCCTTGAACTCGCTACCGTGCCGAATCTTCTCCTCACGTGGTATTTCTCTCGTCCATCGGTGACTCAAATGATGCAGGGCGACATCGAAATCACACCGGGTCTCATTTCTCAATTTTTCAATGATCTTTTAACCAAAGAACTTCATCTGTCGGCCATCTCTGGAGCATGGAATTCTTCGTTCAGTGACCTTATCAAACCATTCGATGAGCCTCAGCGTCGGACCGAGGTAGAAACTACAATCCTTGCAAGTGAGACGATCTATTCGCCATCGTCTATGATCCCATTTACAGAGGTCCTCATCAAGGCCTTGGGAGATGCCGAAAAGGTAGGCGGAAAGGCAAAAGCTTTGGTTGCAGCTAAAAAGCTTTACTTCGGCGTCGGCGGTAGTGTGGACGAGTTCTATAACGTCCTAGAAAGGCTAGGTGGCCTTGCAGCTACGGTCTGGGAGTCTGAAAATCCTGGCGTAGGGAGAGTGATACTGGAAGTCAGACGGGCTTAAAAGCGAAAATCGTCTAACCGTGGAGGGACCCGCGGACTTGAGCACTTTTTTGCGTTTTTTCGAAAGCATGTGCCACATATTCCTGGGCCGGTCGCTCTCGTTTCTAGATGTCGATGCGAAGCTCAAAGGCGATTTGGTACCATTTCGGAGCTCATGCATGATCTTTAAGACACCTGTTCAAGGCGCGAACCAAGCTTATAAACATGTTTGCGAAGTACTCGTGAGACTTCGGCCCCACCATTTTCGTCTCCAAATCTACGCAAGGTGATTATATTCGCTCTTTGTGAAAGTGCGGCATTGGTAAGATGACCTTTTTGCAGTATCATCATTAATCGGAGACCCAAGGGGGCGATGCATATTATGACTTCGCGCAATAGTATTTGGCCGGCACGGGAATACCGATCAAGCTGCAGCACACGAAGGCGCGTGATATTTGTGGTCCCATGAGTGGTCTCTTGATGCCATGTTTCAAAGCACGCAAATCTGCCGAGAGGATCGCTTACTTAGGCGCATATCTACCCCCAGCAGAATCCCACACCCCGGATTAACAACCTCATTCCGTCATGGATTGCAATCCTGGGCCAGTGATCTCGTACATCCTACAGAAAATCTTGGGACGTTACGCAATCGCTGGGCTGCCATGCGAGCTGAAGACCCTGACCATGCAGGATCTCATCCCCTCGCCGAATCCCAAAGACTGTCGTTAGTTGGGGACACTACGGAGGATTACATGCGACTTGCGAGCCCTTCAGTCCTGCAAATGATTTGCAAACGCATAAGCAGCGCAACCTTTACGACGCAAGCCAAATGCTCGTACATCGCTTCTTACTTGCTTGTTCCTCTTGATCTATATGATGGTTGCAACCTTCTCCATACAGAATTATACGTCACCAATCATTCGACAGAGAAGTCGCGCTTCTGCCGCCATCTGCCGTTCCCTCCAAAAGGGTGTAAGTCTTCATCTTCCCTAGAAAACTTGGCAGTCTCTTGTTCCTTTTCTCTCGTTTCGAACCACCTTGGCTACGGGGCTGAGCGGGTCCTTAGAAATCTTTTAAAGTAATCCATCGTGGACCTTCTTGAATTGCTCTCTCAGTCCTAATTGCAAGCTCCGAGTCTATCATAGCCAGCCACGAGCATTTCAAGCAGACCAAAGAGCATGCCTCACCTCACCCTCCTCACTCCTCTCTGCTTCCTCCTCCTCTCCTTCATCCTGACACCCACCGCTGTCGCCATACCTGCGCCAGCCAACGGCGACCCCTGCGGCCCCGCCACCCAAGACAACCCCAACTACCCCAATACCTGCAATGCCATCCCCGCCCTCGCCCAAGCCCCAGCCCCCTATAGCATCAACTGTACCGCCGACATAGACATCGCCAAATACCCCGCTCTCGCCATCACGTGGGGTAACTGCTCCGCCTCCCTCAACAGCGCCTGCACCAAAATGAAAGATCCCCGCACCTTGACTGGCCGCTGGATCCAAACTCAGCTCGCTGCGGGCTGCAGTCTTCAATTCTTCATCCCGCCGTTTCAGGGCAGTGCACCAAGACCGACGGCGGAGAGATGTATGGAGATCTTTACGGCGCTGAGCGATAGCTGTGCGACTGCGGTGCCGCCGAGTAGTATTGGCAGTATCAATTTGAAGACTATACCGGGGTACGATCCGACTTATTTTGACGGGGATAATGTGGGGAAGGGTAATCCAAATCGGAACATGGGTTTTACGGGCAACGCGGTCAATGTCGGATATCCGAGTTATTTGATTGTTAGGGCTAATGTTCCGCTGTACTGAGGAGAGAAGGGGATGAGAGTGAGGAAAGCGGTTTGAAAGGGGTGGCTTGCGGGTGGAGTTTTGTGGTTATTTACGAGAGGCTTAGAAGAGGGATAATTGGAGGTAGAGTCGAGTATTGAATGACGAACAGCGTAGCTCTTGGGTACCGAATGTGGAAGAAGGGTCTGAAGTTGTGGGCTGTTTCAGCTCAAAAAATTGGCTTTTTGTAGCTCAACCAGTCCAATATGTGCATCTGCAACCGTCCAATCGATCGTTTCAGTCGGAGCATTGTTGAGAATGTGTTGATACAGATTTTGAACAGATCGCCTTCGAATTGTGCTGCATCGATGTGTTGTCTGTGTGTCAGGATTCATTCGTTGCTCGCCGAGAGCTTAGTAATTTTTAGAATCGACCAGGTTCACCTTTGACTACCTTCAGAATGGACACGATACTCGTACAAGAGGAGCTAATAAAGTTCTGTCCAAGATCTATTGACATTCACGATCCATCGTGTCCTAGCTACTTAGGACCCTGTTGGCTTCTTAGATCATGGATAGCAACTCCTAGGCTTGCGCTTCTCAGAAAAGCATCGGTTTGATAAGCAATATCGAACTGGGTTCTAAATTGGTTTTGTCCTTTTGAACCGTAGATGCCTTACGTGGGTCAAGTCGCTTGAACTTCCCTAACTTTAGGCCTGCGCAATTTCTGAGCCATGATGCCGGCTCTGAGAAAGCGTCTTGTCCCACGATCTAGCCAGTGTCGTGGCAGCCACGAGATTGACATCATGAAATCATCTCAATTGCCATATATGGCTGGGGTCACACCTCAATGATATATATATTTTGTCGGAGCATGATCATCCCATCCTTTTGCTATTTTGCCTCTATATTCTATTGCCTGCGTTCTCTGCTCCCTCTGTTCATTCACACCAAAAGCCGCAAAGTGTGTTCCCTTTAGAAGGTCTAGAAACGAAGTGTTCACCAAGTCAAGTTTAAGATGTTGATGGAACATGGCGAAGATGTGTTATTCTTCCCGCATTCCTACCATCCACGGCGAACGCAACAGAAAGCTTCAATCTCTAGCTACCATCGTGGCTTGCTATACGCCTGTTGTGGCCAGATGTGGGCAGTGGTTTGCGGCCCGATTTTGCTTTTGCCGTTATTCAATTGGGCCACATTCCTAGAAAGAGTGCTGAGGTCGTACATGTGACCCGAGAGGCCCACTGTTTCCTCTTCGTGTTCTTTGTCTATCTCGATATCTCTCAGGATCTTCTCGTCGCATAAGCCACTGCGACACAGCTTCTCATTCGCCTCCTACGGCCCACCAACGTATAAAGACCCGTCTACAAAATGTGAGTTTCAAGGACCATGGAAATTATTAGCCTTGCTCTCCTGCCGAATTTTGCAATTTCCAGCAAGACGACTTTCACTGCCACAATAAGTCTTGGGATCCTACTTGCACAAGCTAGGCGAGGAAATCAGACGACGCATAATTCGACACGCTACCAACAATACTAGACGAAGCTCGTCTCTCCCCAGTAGGCACTTACTTCAGTATACCCTGGGAAAACTTCGACGTCAACCAGCCCGGCGTCGCGAGCGAAATAGTAAACGAAATCATGCCACAGAGCATACCCAATCAGGGGCAACTACGTGCCAACCCCAGTACCCTGGCGGCCGCATACACTGGCTTCAAGGTCAAGTCTCTTAGCCCGAAATAATTTTTACTATTGCTGCTTGCTAAAGACGATGGAAGCCGCTGCCTCCACAACTGTCGCTTGCAATATCGCTGGGATGGGCTACAAGGCTGGATAAAGCACGCCCGTTGCCACCGAAGTCTTCAAGTTCGTGCCTGCGCAGCTTGCGGATTTGATGAATGCGCCGGCTTTTGAAACTTTTGGGGCAGGGTTTCGAAATCGGCAGTATGCGACCTTTTCGGTCCTGAGTTCATTGACTGCGGTGGCGATTATTAATAATATCGTTAGTAGTATACAGTCGTGAGAACACGAATCGCTAATTGTGGATAAAGCATTGGCATAACTGAGAGATCGAAGCACAGCGATCGGCGTACTGAAACTCTCTAAGTAGTGACAATCCTGTTTCCAAGCCCAATGCAATGATCTCATGTCGAAGAAGATTTTATAGACCATTGTATGAATATGTACCTAGATGAGAACAATGAGCTCAACATTGGCTATACAGGGACGGTGAGCGGCATCATAACCCTTTGACACGATCATGTTAGCGCTTGTATCCCCATGGATGATGCAAGAAGGTCACTCACGAGGCCCCACCGTCCACAACCATGTTCGACCCTGTCATGTAGCTACTGAAGCCACTTGCCAAGAACCCAGCTACCCGAGCAACCTCTGTTGGCATGCCCGCACGTTCAAGACCAATGTGCTCTTTCTGGGACTGAAACGCAATGTCAGTGTTCCGCCGCCCAACAAGATGGTGAACGAGTGAACATACTTCAACAGATTGCAAATTCGCAGGAGGCAATTGGGACTTCATGCCTCGCATATCAAATCCCTTCAAATCGATACCAACGTCAATCTGGCCAGGAGAGATACAATTGATGCGAACTCCGGAGCCCTTCAGAACAGCTACACCAGCCTGCACAACCCCGAGGGCAGCATGGGAACTCATTGTATAGCAGGGTCCCCAGCATCCGCCATATGTGCTTGCCACTGAGCTGACAACAATTATGCTTCCATATTTCTGATCTTTTGGTGCCGCATTGGGGTAGTTGCCCTTGCTCGCTAGTTTTCCCATGGCCGCTGGGGCGTACTTTAGTGCAAAAAATGGTGCCAGACTGTTCGCTTCGAAGCACTTCTGCAGGTCCGCTGGGGTGGTCATCTCAATCGAGGGTGGGCCAAGCAGGCCGGCGGAGCAGACCCATACCTATTCATCCGTCAGCGCAAGCCAATGCTGAGCCCGCAGACAAATGTCTCACGTCCAAGCGGCCCCAGGCATTGAGGACGTCGTCGACTATAATGTAGCGGCATCAGTCCCGGAACTACCAACAAAAGCACTCTCGTACCCACCTAGTGACAAGGTCGACTGCTCGTCTGCCGCAATCAATGGGTAGGGTATGATCTTTGTGTTGGGGTGGCTTTCACTAAGTGATCCAGCGAGTGCAGAGGTGTCTTCGCTTGTGGTTCGGGTGCAGGCTAGAAAGGTACAACATAAGCATTCGTGCTCGTCGTGAGGAGATATGCCCGCAGCTGACCGTAGACACAAGCAGCTCCGTGTTCTGTCAGCAGATGACATTAGCTTTTGAGGCGCGAGCGGAATCTCAATTGCTTTTTACCTGCAAGCTCCCTCACTATAGCTTGACTGATGGGCTGGGTAGTCCCAGTGACGACGCAGACGAAGCCATAAAGCTTGCCGTCAGATCGGTACGGAGAAAAAGAGGAATTCGAGTCATCAATAGGGTGCGGCATTCTGTGGGCGTTACTTGTATTGAGGACGGAGAGGTATTGGAAAGGTAGACGGAGCGGAGAGAGACATGACGCCTACTGTTGTAGACGATCTTGTGCAGAGCCGCATGAGCTTGTTGATCTCTGATGAAGTCAGAGCCAATCATTAGCATGCTATTGTTCGATGTCTTATCGGGGCTTCTGCTGATAACAAACGGCTCGCGGGTGACAAGAGAATCGGCCCATTCAGCCAAGCCCTCCGCCCATTAATTCACGATAATTCAATACCAAAGGAGATAGACCTAATCGTAGCACCTGACTAAGCCAAGCTTAGTAGTGGCTACCCGAGTATCGCGACTAGCCGAGTAATATATAAATACTATTTATTTCCTACTTTTATTACATCGGCAAAGCGGGAGCCCGCACGAGAAGAGTCGAGGTACTAAATACGCATTTTGCTAACGAAAAGAGAACGGGTAAAAAAAAAAAAAAAAAAAAATTCAATAAAAAACCTAAAAATAGTAACTTCGGATTTAAGATCTTAAATCCGTGATTCTCTACTAGCGCCGGGTAGCTCGCTAAGGCTATATAAAACGCTATAACTATATTAATCTAATTTAGATTTTAAATTATATCGATTTATAAAAATTAAATACGCGTATCTTACTCCTCTAAGTTAGCGCGATATTATAGACTATATAATTTACTTATATTTATATATATTTAATTATCTATTAATATTATTTAAATGACACGGGGTCAATATAATAATATATAATATAAAAGATATTAATTATTCTATAGAGGATTTGGCCCTAATATACTAGAATCCTAATATCACCCTAGTCCCGATAGGGCTAGCGGTAGGGCTTAGCCTATCGTCTTAGTAGATATTTATAGTAATACTCCTATTAAAGTCTACCCCGTAATAAATCGCCCTTTTTAAAAGAAAGAAGTTAACGCCCTCGTTAATACGCTTATATAGGGTATCGTAATTAATAACGTAAATAGCGTCTATATATAGTAGTAAATAAATAAGAAATATATATTTTAAATTATCGACCGAATTACGGGTAGGCCCGTAGAGCCTTAAAGCTTAGTGTAGAGCCGTAAAGCTTAATATTAAAATCGCGATAACGAGGTAAAGCGACAGGGGGGTATAGGGATAATATAGGTAGTTAACGGTAGGAGCTATAGTATTAATGAAATAGAGGCGTATACGCGTAGCGTTATAGGAGTATTAATACTAAAGGACTAGGGCCCTGAGTATATATTAGAAAAATAAAGTCTTGGTGTAAATCTAGCTAGCTAGGGAAAGTCGTTTAACGGTATTTTTAGAATTAAAATTATTTTAGCGCGGAGCTAGTCCCGATTTAACTAATCCGAAGCTCTTTTCTTTATAAGTATATTACTTAGCTAAGAAGTAGTAATAACGAGGGGTATATACTTAAATCTATATAAAGGAGTATATAGGTAATATACTACTAGGATATTCGGGCTATATAGCTCTACGTGCGACTAGGCGAATAATTTAAGATTATAAAGAAGTAGTTTTACTAGTTCTCGGTATAATACTCTTTTAATATTATCGTAGTACCCGTACTCTAAATAGAGCTCGATAGGTAGATTTAATATAACGGTTATTTCTTAATAAAGATAGGTAAAGGGCGGTAATATAAAAGAGAAATATAATTATATTTCTAGAGTTATCGACCCTAGAAGAAGAATTTGGTTTAGTATCTAACCTACTATTCGTATTCTTTAATAAATTCGTCCGCGAAAATATTCTTTACGTTTATCCAACGGTCCTATATAGATCCCTAGTCTTTCTAGGATAAAAGGTATTCGGTGGTATAATCCTTCCCCTTTTTAATAACATAATTATTAAGGATACGCTCTAGTTTTTATTCTAGCTTTAAGTTATCTCGCTCGGTTTCTACTACTCTAAGGTTTATAGGCCGTAGATATTTAAAAGGGTCCTAATCTAGCGGTGGGTACTACTCTAGTTATACTATTAAAAATATATTATAAATCTTCTAATTTTCCGGGATATTAAGGCGGTATACGAGCCTTCCGATATAATTAAAAACTTTAAATAGACTAGTTATTTATTAATTATATTTACGACTAGTAAATTTATTTACCGGAATATTATAATCTTTATATAGGCGTAGTAAGGCCTAGTCCCCTTTATAGAAATATTAAAGGTAATAAATACGATTATAATACTCCTTATCGTATATTTAAATAAAGGTAATTATATCCGAAGTTTAAATATATACTAGCTCCCTTAATAAAACGTTATTCTCTTAACTTCCTAGGTCTAACGCGTTATTAATAGTAAAACCGAAAGCTACCTTATTTAGGGTATAGTTAATAGGCTAGGAAAATATATTATTATATTATATAATTATAAAAGGTAGTATCTCTTCCTAGGCTTTAAGATTTTATAAAGTAACGATCTAAAATTATAATATAATTTTAATAGTCTAATTTATACACTCGCTTAATTTATCCGTTTATAAATAATAGGCGGTAGAGAATATTAAATTTACCCTAAACTTATTGAATAGAGCCTTCTATAGGGTATTTATAAATTTACGGTCGCGGTCGGAAAGAATAACCTTCGGAATACCCTAGTCTATTAAGTATAAACGATATAATAGTATATCTACCTATTATTCTACTTTTTATATTAATTTTCCTAGAATCGCGGTTACCTTTCGGGAAAATTTATATATAATAGTTATAATATTATCGAATCCTTCCTACGAAAGGGGTAAGGCTAGGATAAAATCGATAGAAATTATATAAAAAGAAGAGGGCGGTATAAAAATAGGTTATAATACTCTATAAGGTTTATACCTAGGAGTACCGAATAATTAATATTATAAATAATATCGTAAATACTCCCCTAGCTTCTTATCTAGTTTATATATATACTAGTACCTAGTTATGATTTTATAGTACTTATATCTTCCTATATATAAGCTAGAATATACGATATTAAATAAGGCTTTAATATATAAAGAAGGTATATATAGGTATTCCGGTATATATACTCGATTAGTAGCTAAATTATCGATATATTATATTAAACCGTTATTCCCCTTCGAAAAAGGAAGATCTACGGTATCCTCGCTAGTTTCTACGTTATAATTAAATATATAATTTATTTTGGCCTAAAAGTCGTTATTCTAGTACCCTTAAAGTAATTCTTATTTAAACTATATATTTATTTCTATTAGTATATAGACCTTATATATATATACCTAAAGTATATCTAGCTCGCCTTCTAAAAAGTCCTTAATTACGTCCTTTTACTATAATCGGGATAGGGTGTCTAGTACTATATACTTAACACTAGGTTTATAACGAATCTTTATATTTTAAAAACGCTAAATATAATCTAAGGCCTGTACGATACGTAAATTAATCTTTATTATAGATAAGGTAGTTATATTTATTTATTTAACTATACTAAGCGCAGCTCTATAATTAATATAAACGACTATTTTAGAGGCTAATTCGACTATATACTTAACTTTAATAAATACTTATATTATTCCTACTAGTTTTATTTTAGTAGGTTAATAACGTATTTCTATATTCTTAAAGAGTCGGTTAAGGAAAAAGATAAACTAAATCTACTTCTAGTTAGGATAAGGGTCTTTTAGCTCTTTTATAATATAATAAACTATAACCCCGTAACCGAATTCCTTACTAGTATTAAAGTCGATAAATAGTTTCTTTTTATCGTCGAAGTAGTATAGAAAAGAAGGCTTAAAAAGAGTACTCTAAATAATTTTAAACGAACGAATCTCCTATAGGGAAGGTGACTTAAAACTAGTCTTTTTAATATATTCCTATCGTTAAGCGCCTATAGGGGGTACTTTATTTAGTAGCGCGGTTTTCTTATCTTATAAAGACCTAGCTAGAGTAGTATAATCTTTAATATAATCTTTTAATTAACTAGTTATTCCTAGGTACGTCTTAAGTACTACTAACGTTTAAGAGAAAATTAGTTATTTAATAATTATAAACTTTTCTTTAGAAGTTAATAACCTAAACGAGTTAACCTTCTAGTTAAATAGTATAATTAACGGATAGCCGATAAACGCCTTTTTAGGGTTAACTAAAATATTAAATTTAGCGAATAAGGAAAATATTATATATAGGTATTAAATATAATCCTCGAGGGTCTAAAAGAATACTATAACGTTATTAATATATACTCGGGCGAATACCTTATAGATATGTAGGATCCGGTCCATTTACTATTATACGTATATAGGCGAGTTCTTGAATCCTATTACCGTAATATTGAAAGTCTTTTGGCCGCGGTATAATACGACGGTGAGTTTATATCTATCCTTAAGGTATACTCGCTATTAATAGAAGAAACTGGCCGCGTCGATAACGGTAATTTAACGATAACCCTTAACGGCGTTAATTATATTATTCTGTAGAGGTAAATAGTAGACGTCTACTATAACTATAGTATTTAAACCTCGAATATTAATAACGGTACGGCCTTTCTTAGTACCGTCTAATCTTATAGTCTAAATAACGAAGACTAGGAAGCTGAATAGAGTGGCTTATATCGTCTATTTAAGCCGTCCCTAAATATATAGTTTATTAAAGATTTCGTTAATAATCTTCTAGCTCTCGTTATTTATAAGATAAATATATACCGTTTTAGGTACTTTATCTTCCTAGTCGACGCGAAGTAGTATATATATTTATTCGTTTTCTAGAATATTAATAAAGCCTCCTTTTATCTAGAGTATAAGGAATTAATTAATAATCTTTACTAGCTCCGGTTATTTACTATAAATAATAACACCGTTTAAAAGGATATTATTCTTTACCGAAGTAGTTACCTCTATTAATAGAATAGAAGGCTGGGAACTAGTTAGGTTCTTTATATCTTTACCCCCTAAAGACTATTTAAGAAGTAATAAACTAATACTAGCGGTAATTATACTATTAAAAGCGTTCTTAATAAAAACTTCTTTATACTCCTAAGAAGGCCTTCGTATAGCGAGCTCGCGAACGTTATTATCGCCTATAATAATACTATAGTAGTTATTAAATTAAACCTCTAGTACCTAGCCAAGCCTTATATTTCTTAGGATTTTAACGAATTTATCCATTTTATTCTTTATAAATACTAATCTTATTCTATCGTTAACGATTCCGATAAAAAGATATAGGTTAGTATCTATTAGTTTAAAGAAATAGTCTCGTGCTAGTAGATTAAGTTTATAGACTTCGATAATTATAATAGTTTATAGGGGGATAACTTTTATTTTCGTAGTATATACCGGCCGGTTCATACTTGTACCCCTTAAATAGATATCGATAGGGTACTTTATATCGTAGCTACCGATATAGGTTATTTAACGAGACACTAGTATATTAATTCCTTTAGGGGCCATAACGTTCATACTAATAAATATATTTACTTTAAGATTATCCATAATATGGACTTCCCTAAGGGCGGTTTCGGTTATTATTTTATTACCGCTTTTATCTTTCCCGGGGAAGTATAAGGAGGTAACGATATATTTAGAAATAATATAGCGGTTAATACTAATACCGGTAACTTAGAGTAGGGTTATTATAGTGCGAATTCTAGTTTTTAAGAGGAAGTGTACTATAAATTTATAATCGGCGATAGTTATTTTATAGCTAGTATCTTTATAGCTCTTTTCTACTTTAATTTTAGGGTTTAGGCCGACCCGAATACCGATATACCGGTACTTCCTAAACGTTTATCCTATTCCCGTATTTTTAGAAGAGTTATAGTTTAATTTGATAATAGGCTTCTATTTTAATAATTCGTTATTCGTTTTAGCCTAGTAATAGGTTTTTATATTCTTATTTATTACTAAAGGCTACTTACTCTTTTAAATAGTATTTATAATTAAACGTCTAGGGTAGGAGGCTTTAGTAGGGTTCCTACCTAAGCCTTAACTTCTAAAGTATATATATAGTACGTTTTTAGAAGAGAACGACTCCTTATAGATACGGCACTCGATTTATTTAGGCGAATCGATAATAATTATTTAATAACCGGCTATTTCGTCTTATTTATTATAGTAATCCTTTTACTACTAATCCTAGCTCTACTCCTTAACGTAATTAATATTAGGCGTGGATTACTCTTTTATTTATTACTCTATAATATTATCTTCCTAAGAATAGTCCTCTTATGCCTCGGTTTTATAGTAAGTAGTTATACGCCTAGGGGGTACTTATTATTACCCGAAATAATTAGGATTATAACTACCGGTTATAGGCCCGCGGTTTTCTTGGCGCGGTTAAAAGTTAGGACGATTCCTATTTCTAAAAGGGAAAGATATATTATTAATACTACTACTAGTAATCTATAACTAAATAGGTGGCGGTTAAATTTAACGAGGCTACTACTACATTTAAGGGATACTTAGTATATTCTAATAGGCCGGATTAATGAATTAATAAAAAGTAACTTAAAATAACTAGTTCTACTATAGCCGGAACTAGTTAGGCTATTAATAATTCTACTAACTTTATCGTAAGCCCTCTAGTTTAGGAGGCGGTAAAGGCCTAGTCGTTTTATTACTTTATATTATTCCTAGTTAGACTTCTTCCTTAGTGTTAAATAAATTAAGAAACTTATTTAATAGGATACTAGGTTTAGGCGGATTAATAAAAGACTTAAAATCAGAGTTAATATAATTATAGATTATGGATATTTATTAATATACGCTAGGAATATCGGCGGCCCTAGTTAGGTTAAGTATTTTATTTATATATTATTTAGGCGTTTTACTAGTACGTACTTAAACGAATTTATATTTATTAAAACGAAACTTACGTATAGCTTCTAGCGTCTTTATTTTGAATCGCTTAATAAAACGACCTATTTATTTAGGGTTAGCGAAGGTATATATTAATACCTTAATATTAATATTTAGTTTATTCGAGAACTATTTAAAGGTTACTCCCTTAAGATATAAAAGTAGAAACTTTCGTACCTCTTCTTCGTTATATTATTTAATTATATCGTTAACGCGATTCTTAAAGTCGAAAATATTCTTATATATAGTGTACCTTCCTAAAGTAAATAGGTTATCCTTTTTATCGCCCTTAGGGTCGAAGAATCCAATTTTTTCGAGTTTTAGTTTATTCTAGGCGCTTACCCTAGTACTAATACCGTTTTAGCTAGTTAAGTTATTTATTTTTAATAAACCTTAAGGTCCTACTAGGCCTTCCTTTATCCTAACTACTAGCCTAATAATAAGGGCTTAAATTTCTAGCGATTCTATAAATTATATTATTTATTCGGAATCTATAGTAGGTTATTCGGGCTCGGGAGGAGTTATAGTTTCTTTATTTTTAAATTCGTCCTCTAAAGGTTACTCCTTTTATAGGTATTAACGTAGCTTTTTAGTATCCCTTCGGAAGGTACCGATAAACGGTATTACGAACGTCTTATCTATAACCTAGGGTAGTTATATAATAGGCTATTTAAACTTAGTATACTCCGAAAAGTTATTATTAGACTACTTCGCTTTCCGGCCCCTCCTTAATAAATATTAAAGGGGTATTTTAATAAGAGGATAAAAAGACTATATAACTATCTAAGTAATTACTCGTTTAATATTAAGAGTAACTTTTACCTATTTTAGGATATATTTATTTAATAGTAGGAATTCTTATAAATAGAAAATAAAATTAATTATAGTAGAGCTTAGCTAAATTTCTTCTAGGGTAATAATTAAGGTAATAATTAATAATAAATACTAAAAATAATAATATTAGGCGAATAATAAGAGTAGTATTAAAAGACTAGTATTCTAGTATTCTTTTTCTATAGCGGAAGCGTAAGAGATATAACTAGTAATATATTTACTAGGCTAGACGTTTACCTAATAGGTAATTTACTAAAATAAGTAACTATATTAATAAAAAGGAAATAAATAAAGGGACGTTCTGAATATTTAGTTTAATATTTACTATAGATACCTTAAATGAAAAGGGTACTAGATAGGTTATTTTAATAACTTAATAAAAAGCTTAGAAGTATTTATTTAAGGTAGTAGGGTACGGTACGGAAGCGCTAAGTAGGTATAACGTAGGTGAGGCTCGCTGTCGATATAGAGTAAACTATTTTGAATATAGTAGTTAATAGGGAGTATATTGGCCGTTTTAGGGGTTATTTTACTACTTATAACTAGTATGATCGTTCTTACTAATATAGAAGAGGTATGATTCTACGTTAATGTCTCCGTTACTACTATTTGATACGGGGTTAATATAATAGTATATAATATAAAAGATATTGATTATTCTATAGAGAATTTGGCCCTGATATACTAGAATCCTAGTATCACCCTAGTCCCGATAGGGCTAGCGGTAGGGCTCAGCCCGCCGTCTTAGTAGATATCTATAGTAACACTCCTACCAAAGTCCACCCCGTGATATTAAATTAATTTATTTCAATTTATTTAAAATTATTTAAAATAAATCGAGGTATTAAATATATATTTAGTAACTTTAGACGAAAGTAGGTATTAAATCGATCTCTAGGGCTAGTATATAAATTAAATAAATCTACGCGCTTTTTCTACTTTTTTCGATAGAATATTAAATTACTACTTTACCGATATACTAGTTAATTAATATTTATATTAAATATTCTAAAAATATTAGAAATTTTATTTCTCTTATCTTATCGGATCTAGGTATCTCGTTTAATATTTTAAATTTTTTTCTTAATTATAGTATCGATTTTTAATAATTATTTTTAAGTTTATTTAATAATTTAAATAATCTTTATTCGATTATTTAATTCCTTTTATATATTTATATATTTTATAGTTTTTATAATAATCTAGCCCCTCTTTTAATAAACCGTATTAAATTATAATTTACGTAAAGTCTTTTTAATTTGTACTTTATTATTATTCTTAAACTCTAGAGTTAATTAATATATTTATTATATTATAATAATATTACTCTTTATAAATTAAAGAATTAATATAAAAAAATATTTAGTAAAATTATATTCTTTAATACTTTTCTCTAGTATATAGTTATATTTAACTAGATTTTTAATAATATATAAAGTATATTAAATAAAAGATAGTTTATTAACTTCTAATATTATTAATCGAATAACTTTTCATTAATATTCCGATAATATATTAAGTATATAATAAGGATTATATAGAGTAAAATTAGTTACTTGTTAAATTAACGTAATAATTATATCTTTAAATATATTTATTAGAATCCTTTAAAATAGGGCTAGAAAATCCACTTTAAATAAACTAGAAATAATTAATTAATTAATTAATTTATATACCTACTCTAGTAAAACTACTCTACTAATGAGGGAGTTCCGCGAATACTTTCCTAGTAGAGTTACTAGTAGTTCCTACTAGTCGCTAAAGAAACCTCGTCGGTCAAAAACTCCAACTTATCGATAATTTATCAAAACTAGGTTTAATTTAATATATATACGTATTAAGAGTTTTTTAGTAATAGTATTTAAAGAATTGAAAATAATTAACATCGAGTAATTAATTAAAATAAATAGAATAAGCCGGTAGTTAAAATAATCGAATATTATACTTTATAATATAATAGAAGAATTTCTATATTAAATAAAATTCGAATTTATTTATAATAAAATTCTTTATTTACTCTTTTAAGTTTTACGATTTTATTTTTTAAAATAATATAATTATACGAGTTTTAAAGTATTATTTAAATAATTAAAATTATTAATAAATAATTTAATAATCTCTAGTAACTCGTTATTAATTAATTTATATAAAACTAATATTGTATTTAGAATAATAAATAATATTATATAAATTTTACTATTATTAATATACTCGGTAATAATAATATAATCCCTATTATTAAAATCGTATATATATAATTATTTCTTTATATTTATAAAGATAATTTAATAACTCTTTCTAATTTTAATTCTAAAATCTATTCCGTTTAAATTCTATATATTTTCATTTAATACTTTAAGTTTAAAATATATATATTGAAAATATCTAAAATATTTTAATATATTCTTTAATTTATAGGCGTTCTTTTAATTTACTATAAAAGACGTTTATTATATTTATATTATTTGAAGTACTTTTAAATAAATCTAGTTATTTAATATTAACTAACTTTTCTCTAATATTTATTTTTTATATAAATGAAATTTATATACCTCTAGAGTATCCCTAGTTTTATTAATATATCGAATAAATTATATAATTTAATAAACTTAGTAATAATATATTCCAAGGCCGAGGTAAACGTTATATTATTAAATATAAATATTTTCCTAGAGGAATTTTTTCAAACCCGCCGTTATAAATATTTAAAGAGAATATCGAAATCGCGTATAATTTAAATGATAAAAATATTAGAATTTTCGTTAATAAAGATTATAATATTATTTATCTTTAATTTAATAATTAAATAAAATTAATTTATTATAGAGGGAGTAGTAATTTTCGTAAATTAAAGAGTAATATTTTAAAGATTTATATTACTCGCTTAATCGCGATACTCGAGTAATTACTACTAAACTTGACTTAATTAAATACTATAATTAAATTTTAGAATATAGAAATCTTACGAATAATTTATCCTCTAACTTTATAGTCGAAAGATTAATATTAAAATTAATATTTAAGGAATTATCTAGGTTATTATTTATATTATAATATTTAATATAAAATCTTAATTATAGAATATCGTAGTTATATAATAGATTAGTATTTAAATTAATATATAATAATATTAGAGAGTAGTTATCTCCGTAAAGAGATTACGGGGGCGATAATATTCAATAAAGAATATATAATCTATTTATCTATTCATTTATTTTTAATTCAATAATCTATTTTTAGTTTAATAATTTCTATAATAATTAGTATTATTATTATTAAAATCTTGAACTACTTTATATAATAATTCTCAACTCTTCGTTAATATATAATTAATTATATTTTCTAAATATATATTTCTTATTATTATATTTTAATATAATAAGTTTATATATTTTATTTTTAATTCTTATAAGATTTACTTTTACTCTCTATATATATTATTATAATATAGTTTATTTATTTATTTTCTATAATATATTTAATATATCGTTTCTTTATATACGAACTATATTATTATAATCTAGAGATATATTAATAAATATAACGAATTTATTAGATTTAGTATCAATTGTTCTTATTTTTATTTCTATCTTTATATTTTTATTTCTTTTTATCTCTTTTCTCTTTCTTAATATTTTTAATATAGTTCTTTTAATTCTTTATATAATTATTACGTCGGCAAATCGAAAACCGGCTTTAGCGGCTCGGGGCTATTATATAAACTACCTCGGGCGCTTAAGGTAGGCTCGGGGTACCCGAGCGGCCCTAAACGCCCGTTAAGCGCCCGCCGAGTACCCTTCGAGTATTAAATTACTCGACGGGCGCTCGACGGGCGCCCGAGGCCGTTATAAAATAAACGTCGGGCTCCCTACGAGCGTAATTTAAACCCGGAGCTTTAGGGGCCCTAACCTTAGAAAATTATATAATTTACTACCTAAAATTTTTAAAAATCTTAATATTCCATAATCGCTTTTATCGACGGTAGCGACCCCCCGGAACGACCCCTAACGCTAGTAAATTTTAATACCCGGAATCGATCGATTCAGGCGAAATCCTCGCGGGGGTATACGTAGGCCATACGCCAGGGCATACACTAGGGGTTTAAGGGTACAACAGTAATAGTTATAAGGGTACGACAGCGACAGGACCATAACTATAAATAAAATACGCGATAGCCATAAATAGAATAGGGCCATAACTATAAATGGAATAGGGCCATAACCATAAATAGGGGCCATAGACGGGGGTCAAAATTAATAGCGTACCCCTAATTTAGCGCCTATTAGTGGCCGTTTTAGGTTTACTCGGTATACGCCCGAGTAGCCCTAGGCCCCTTAGCTATATACCTTAGGCGTATTTTAAATCGGTAGATAGGTATCGCGTTTAAGGCTCCTAGGGCGCCCGTCGAGCGCCCTAAACTATAATCGAGCCACTTTTCGTTTTACCGACGTATATTATAAAATTATAAATATTATTAAATAAATATTATTAGATATAATTTTTAAATTTATAATAATTTTTAAATAAAGATTATAGTTTTAAATAATATTATTATTAAAGTATAATATTAATTCTATTTATATACTAGATTTTAAATTAAATTATAATATTAATTCTATTTATATACTAGAGTTTAAATTAAATTATAATAATTTTCTAGATTAAATTTATTATATAAAATAAAAAATTAAAGAAAATAAAAATAAAAAACCTCTCTTCTTTATTTATATACTCTCGTACGACTCGAAATAAAATCTTAATATATAGAAATTATATCGTATTAAACTAGAGAGTTTTAGTTAATAATATTAATAAAATATTAAACTAGAATTCGTGCGAAAAAGACGGAAAAGGCGCGTAGATATATTTAATTTATATACTAGCCCTAGAGATCGATATAATATCTACTTTCGTTTAAAGTTACTAAATACGTATTTAGTACTTCGGATAATTTCGAATAATTTCGAATAAATTAAAATAAAATAGCCTAAATAATACTAGTAAATAATTAGATATATATAATAATATAGTGAATTATAGTCTCTATAATACCGCGCTAATTTAGGGGGTACTACGCGCGTATATAATTTATATAATTTAATATAATTTATAATCGAAATTAGACTAGCGGAGTTATAGCGCTTTATATAATCTTAGCGAGTTACTCGATACTAGTAGAAAATCACGGATTTAAGATCTTAAATCCGAAATTACTATTTTCAAATTATTTTTTTATATTCTCTTTTCGTTATATTTCCGCCTAAATTAATAAAATACGTATTTAATATTAAGGCCCTTCGTTTAATACTATAATATAACGTTAATAAAACTTGAATTAATATTTATAAAGAGGAGTATTAAGAATTAAAGAATAATAATTTTATATAAATATAAATAAAGCTAGATAAATTTAGATATAAATTTATATTTAAAATTTAAAATTAAAAGTTTTAAATAAAGTTAAATACGAAGTTTTTATTTATTAAAATATATATTATTTATATAATAAAAGGAAATAGTATTAAGAGTTATGTATTTAATATACTCGCTATATAGATAAAGCGAGTATTTATTATTTTATATACTCGTTATATAAATAAAGCGAGTATAATTTATCGGTAAATCCGGAAAAATAGTTCTATTTAATCGCTACTTAATCGGTAAATAATGCGTACTCTGTAGCCTTGGCAAGTCTTGGCGCCAAGATTTTAAAGTTAGAGTTAAAGTCTACGCGGGAGAGTTAAATTTAATCTTAAAAATAACTTTATAACTCTATAAGGCAACGCTAACGAAAATCTAATTAAAAATTCGAAATCTAGACTAAAACCAGATTTAGTTATCGATTTAATCTCTATATAGAGGCCCTAGTCTAGATACTATTAAAAATTAAAGTAAAAAAAAAAGTTATTTAATCGTTATTTAATCGTTATTTAATCGGTGTATAATACGCTTAGAATACGGGATATAAATAGATACGTATTTCTAGTATTTTATGTATTTTCGGTATAAAATACATAGAAATCGGGGTTTCCGGATTTATTAATATCTTTTTAATTCCTAAAAGTACTCGTTATATACGTAAAATATATTATAAATACTCGTAATATTATTTCCCTCTCCCTAATTCTCTTATCCGAGAAAGTTAATTCTAATATTATATTACTTTATCGAATTAATTATAGAATTTCTTTTTATCGAAAGAAAAACTTATTAAATTATTTTAATCGAGAGATAATAATTATATATCTTTATTAAAATTACTCGCGTAGTTTAAAACTATATATTATCGAGGAGACGTCGGAGAAATATTTTAAATATATTTATTTAAATAAAGATTGATTAATTAATTTATATATTTACTCTAGTAAAACTACTTTATTAATAAAGAAGTTCCGCGAATACTCTTTTAATAGGGTTACTAGCGGCGCCTATTAACTATTAAAGAAACCTTATCGGTTAAAAACTTTAATTTATCGATAATTTATTTCCTCTTTTTACTAGTTAGTAGCCGATAGTTATAATTATTCTAAAATACTATTTATTCTTCCCTCCGTTTCTCTTTTATTTTAATTTTAAACTTTATTTATTTATTTTATAGATTTATAGGCCGCTTTATTATAAATTTATTAAATAATTAATACTTACGGCTTTTTAGCCGGCGGCTTTTTTCTTTTCTTTTTTTTCTTTATAAATTTAAATATATCGCTAGGTCCTAGCGGTAGTTTAGATTATATTAACTATTCTTTAATAAAAGAGAATTAACCGAGTTATCCCGTTTTTATTATTTACCGCGTAGTTATATATATATTTTAGGCCTATATTAATATGTTTTTAAAATTATATATATTTATTTATTTTATTAACTCCGCTTTATCCCTAACTAGTTCTAAATAAAATAATAATATATACTTTATACTTTATTTCCTCTATTTACACTAGTAGTTAACGCTATAGATTATAAATACTTTTATTCGGTATAAGAACTTATTTAATCCGATTTTATTATATTTTAATTATACTATTATAAAAATTTTAATCTTTTTTAATTAATTATAATAGTCGAATTAATCCCCGAATAAATCTCTCTTTTAAGCCGAGTTAGTAGTTTATATAGGAATCGTCGTCTTATAACTCTTTTATCTATCTAGTTATTATTAACGGGCCTAGTTTTTTACTCTTTAATTAATAACCTTAATATTTTAATATTTTTCGATATTTTCGATTAAGTTTATCTAGTCTTTTCTCCTCTTTATAGTTATAATTATTCTATATTATTCTTTAAATTCTAAGATACGAAGTACCTAGGCTTCCTTTTCTATTAATAATATTAAAAATATTTATTATTACCTACCTCCCCTGCGCTAGAGTTTATTCTAGATTCGTATATTTTTTATAATTATAATTAAATAGGTCCCTCGACTAGTTTAATATTATATTATTAAATAGTCTAATTAAAGGTCGATTAATATAATTATTAATTTAACCTCGAGTACTAAAATTAGAGTAATTTTAAATACTTTTAAGACCGTCCTAAAGTAATTATTTTAAATAATTATTAGTTTCTTTATATATCTCTTTATAGCCTCCGTTATTCTTTTTAATTAATATTATATTAACGCCGTAAACGTTAATATTAATTTAACTATTATATTATATATTATTTTATATTTCGCGAAGGTAGCGCCCTATATCGAATTAATTAAGTATTTTATAACGCGGCTTTAATTAATCGTTTTAGTTTTAATCTAGATTAAGTATAATCTTTATTTTAATTTTAAATCGATATATAGTCCTAAGACCTTAATACTCGCTTTAGATTTAAAAACTACGTTTTTAAAATTTATTATTATTTCTATATTAAATTTATTCGGTATTCGAGATATATAGACTAGCTCGTATTTCTAGGGGGTAAATAATACTTTCTAAATAACTATTTACTTTAAATAGATATCGTAGCCCCGGTTTAAATTCGTATAATTCTTTTTTATACTCTCGTTATAGGCGAGTAGGTAGATATCGTTTATAAATTCTCTAACCTATATTAATAAATTTATTTTAATATACTCCTCGATTAATAATATATTAAAGAATAGAAAAAATACCGGTGAAATAGGCGATTCTTATAAAATACCCGTTATTATCTCCTTTACTATACTCGTCCTTCTTTTAAATATTACGAATATAGTTTTATTTAATAGAAAATTTACTATCTAATTAATAATTAGGTTAGGTACGCTTTTTATTTATAAATTATATAATAACCTCTTATATAAGACGTTATTAAATACTCCCGTTATATTTAATAATAATAGGTTTATTATTTCTCCCCTCTCGTTTTTACTATAGTTCTATATAATATATACTATATCTATAAGAGTCTCTAGCGCGGTTTTTATTAAATACTTTTATTTAATTTTTATTTATTATAGTAAAGTAGTAATAATTTATACTCCTCCGCTATATTATTTAATTTTCTAGAGATAATTATTTCTAGCGCTTTATTAAGTGTATCGAGGAATACGATAAACCTATATAATTTTGACTTTAAATAATCGCTTTTCTTCGGTTTTTAAAAGATTATTATATTAGTTTTTTTAAAATATTTTAGGTAATATCTCTATTTAAAATAAACCTAGAATAAATAAACGATAGTATTTATTACTCCCGTTTTTATTATAGTTTTTAGGAATCGGTTCGGGATTTTAATTATTCCTAATACTTTATTAATAGTTAGGTATTATATTATTTTATATATTTCTATCTTAATTATTTCTTAGTTTATTTTAACGGGCTTTAAATACTTTATTTTATTAATATTATTTAAATCTATTATCGGTAGAGAGGGGAATAATATTTTTTATAAAGTTTTTATTTTACCCTCGAAGTCTTTAATTTTTCCTCCTCTATCGTTTTTAATAATTAGGAATCAAAGGAGCTTTTTAAAATAATTATTTTTCTCTTTTTTTTATCTCGCGAGTTTTTATATTCCCGCTAGTTTTAATAAGACCTTTATATATATTTTCCTATTAAAAAAATATTTTCGTTCTTTGAATTATATATATTTTAATATTATTTATTATACCTAGGGCCTCCCCCGTTTAAATATTTTAATTTCGTTTATATTTTTTTATATATTTCTTTACCTTTAATATAATATTAATATAATAAAAGTTCTAGTAAAATTTAGTTCCTTAATATAAACGGGCCTATAAAATCATAAACTTAATAATTTTTTAAAAACCTTTTATTATCTTATTTAGATATTAATCGATATCTTTATTACTTTTAAACTCTAGTTTTTTTAGTATCTAATAAAAAGATTTTACGCCCTATTATATTTCCTCTCGAGGAGTATTATTCTTAATTTTCTTTTAAATATAACGAGTATATAATATTACCCCTTTTTATACCTACTCGAATTTCGTTATTATTAATCTATAATCGGAGTTATAATATAAGTCTTCGCGGACTATAAAGTTATTTATAACTTAATACGCTCCTTTTATAAAGAATAATAAATTAATTATATTTTTTTATCCTCGGGCTTTTTATATAATAAACGTTTTTAATAATTTTAATTTTATTTCCCTCGACTCTATTATCCCTAAAAGATAATTAATTATAATATAATATATATATCGCCTAGTATTATTCTAGTTAGGGTAGTAAAGATTAAAATCCTTTAAAAGAATATATTCGTTTTCCTCCGTTAATACTTCCTCTAGTAATAATAATATTAACGGATTATTAATCGAGGTATATTATATTAATAATAAGTTATATATATTATAGATTTATATTTTTTTATAATAAAGGATTCCTCGACTAGTAATCTCCTCTTCTTTAATTTTATTTAATTAAAATTCCTTTTTATTCCTTCGCCCTTTTAATATAATTTTTATAGAGTATAAATCGCCTCTATAGTAGACTAGTTCTTAATTATTTATATCGATTCTTTTATTTATATAAAAGTATATACGGGTCTTTAGGCCTCCCTTATATATTAAATAGAAATAATTAATACTATTATTATATAACGCCTAGATAGTAGGGTTCTAACTAGGTTTTTAAATAATTAAAATATCGATATCTTTAATTTACTCGTTTTAGAGTAATTTTATTATTAGTTTCGATTCCTTTTTAATATTATATTATACGACTTTAAATTAGGTATTATATTTTATTACGTATTAATATTATATTTATAAATTCCTCGTCTATTTCCTAGTTATTTAGTAGTATTAATTCTAGCCGGCTTTTATTTAATTAATCGAATATTATTCCTAGAAGACTATTTAGGACTTAAAGGATTATTTATTTAACTATTATTATTAATTTATTATTTTATCTCGGCCTCCTTACTTTCCTAGGTATAATAATAATATCTTAGATTTTATTAATTATATTTATTATTATTTTCCTCTTCCTCGCGCTTCTAGCCGGTATTAATATAAATTTATTATTAATTAATTATACCTAGGAGCTTAAGGCTATTATTTTTAATAATACCGCGAACTATTTAAATTTATTCTCTAATTATTATTAGATTCGGTTTTTTTTTTTTACTTAATTAAGTACACTCTACTCTAAGATTTATAATATTTAAAATAAACTATATAATACTTTTCCTTCGGGCTTTTAATACTATATTTATATAATTAATATAATTCTATATATATCCCGTATTTAGGCTAGTTTTTATAAATTAGGGTTATATAATTATACTCTTAATAATTAAAATACTACCTCGGGTTATTTATTCTCTTTAATTTTTTATATAATAATAATTATTCGCTTTTTAGAAACCCGTCCGTTATTAATTTATTTATTATATCTAGGTCCGGGATCTTAAAAAGGAGTATTAAATATTTTTTCTCGCGATTATATTCGTCTAGTTTAAGGGCGAACTTTAATTATTTTATATTTATAATATCTAATCCCGGGTATAGCCTATAGTTATTCTTTTATTATATTTCTATTATTATTTTCTAATTACTCGTATCGACGGCCTCTTTCTTTATATTATATATTATTATTATATAAATTTATTTTAATACTCTCGCCGAGGGGTTAATATTTTTTATTTATTTAATTATTTTCTTTAACTTTTATTTTACTTTTATTATTATATAATATAAAATAAAATCTCCTCTCGTTATTTATTTTACCCCGATAATTAACTCCGCTATTAAATAAACTCCGTTCCGGAATATTTTAATTAATTAAAAATTAGTTACTTTCCTAAATTATCTCTTAGCCTTAATATTATTTATTTTAATTATTAATTACTTCGCCTTCGCGCTAGTCGCTATTATAGAGGGAGGAGGGTTCGTTTCGGCTATATACTTTAATAGGATAAATATATTTCTATAGGTAATATTAACCTAGTTTTATACTAGTAGCGTAGGTATATTTTTTACTTTAAGTTTTTAAATCTTTTATTTTAATAACTTTATTTAAATTAATTAAAGTATATATTCTTCTATTAATTCGTATATATAATTAAGGATTATTCTTAACGTAATCTATATTAATTATAATTTACGGTATATTATTTATTATATCTCTTTATACTCTATATCTTTTATAACTTTTATTATAATTATTATTAATTCTTTTAATATTTTTATACTCTTTTTATACTCTCCCGTTCGATTATCCGTCCCCTTTATTTATTATAACGTCTTCGTCGCGTTAAAATACGTTAATAACCCGCGTCTACCCTCTACCCTAGTACCTCGAGTCTTATCTCTATTATCTTTATTTCTTTTTATCTTAACTAATTTTATACCCCTAGTAGAATTTTCCTCGTCGTATAATATTTATATAAACTCGGTTAAATACGTATTAATAAGACGCTTAAATAATATATAAATAAAATATTTAGCTTAACTCTAAATAAAGATTATAATTTAGTAATTTTACTTATAATTTTAAAAAGAATATATAAAGAATAATTATAAATATAAAAAAAAAATCGCGAAATAAGTATTATATTATACTAAGACCAGCTTTATAATAGTTATTAAATATAATATATAGATCCTATAAAGGGAGTATACGGCGTGGTTACGTTATTTATATTATAGTATTATATTATAGTTTCCGGTACTCCGGAGTCTTTTTTAGAAATAAGAAACTCGGAGCCCTCGCTTTAACTCTTTAAAGATTAATTCTATTATTTAAATATAAAGATTATTTCTTTATTAAGACTTTATATTTATTTTTATATTATTATAAATATTTTAAATATAGTAACTTAATAGTTTTAATCTCTTTTAATCTTTTTAAATAATAATTTATTAAAAATATAAAGAATCTTTCTAGAAATAATCGTCCCGAAGGCGAGACGTAAGGGATTAATACTTTAGATAAAAATAAATTTTTTCTAGTAAATAATAATCTAATAGTAAATTAATAATCTATAAAATTAAAATATAAATAGAAAATCCTTAAGAAAGAGGCCTCTATTATTATAATTTAAAAGAATATCGAAAATCTACGATATATTATCGTAAATAAAGTAGATAATAAAATCGAAGATAATCTTTAAGAATTAAATATAAAAGACGAAAGAAACCGGATAATAAATCGTAATTAAATCGGTTTTAATATAAATTAAGGTAATTTATAACTATCGAAATTATAAGATTTTTATACGAAGAATTCGTAAAATTATTAAGAATAAGATTTATAATATAAAGATTACGTTCCGCTTAAAACCCGTAAACTTTTAAATAAATAAAAAGAAAATTCTATATATAATACTTTATTTAAAGAGTTAAATTAAGAAATTATAAAATAAATATAAAGAACTTTATCTAGTAGATATATTAAAAAAAAAATTTAATTTTTTTAATTTTTTTTTATAATATAATCGAGGACTCTTTAAATCGAGTTATAAATATAAATCTTAAATATTAATATATACGTTAAAGGAATAATTAATTAATATAAGATTTCGATATTTATTTTAATACCCTAGAAACTAAATTACCTCCTTATAATAAAGAGTAATAAATATTTTATTTAATAACCCGTTTAAGATTTAATATTCGAAAAGAAATTAATTAAATCTAAAATATTCTTATTAAACGAATTAAATTCGTATCTTTTACGGTATATTATAAACGTAATCTTAATCGAGACTTTAAAATATAATATAATAATTAAAATAATTAATTAAGATCTCGGAAAAAGTATTAAAAAAAATTAAAGAGTAGAAATAATAAAGATAAAATTTAATATTAAAAAATAAAGTTTTAATAATAAAGTTTTAATAATGATAATTATAAAAACGATAATAAAATATATATAATTTACGAGAGTAAGAAGAATCTTAAAGATATTAAATATTTTAATTATTATAAACTCGGTTATTACTCTAATAAATATTTAGAGAAAAAGATAGAGACTATTAATTATATCGGCGATTATATTATAGAGTTAAAAAATAATAAACCCTTAAGGAAATCTCCCTCCCGAGGGAATAAAAGGAAATAAAAATTAGACCGAGTATAAATATTCATAACGAAGTTATTACGAATCTAATTAATATCGATATAAAAATTATTTATATTAAAATAAATAAGGATCTAGGAGCTAAAATAAATATTATTAATAAAATATATATATAATAATATAACCTAGAGTATATTAAAGGCGAGCCGTTATTAACTTTTAAATAAATAAACGGGTAATCTATTTATTATTATAATATTTATAATATCGTCTATTAATTAAATAATTTATAAGGATAAACTAAAGAGTATAATAATATTTTTTATTTTATTAATAAAAAAGAGTCGTTTATTATTATAAATATATTAATTATAGAAAAGAAAAAAATTTAAACCGATTATAATATATATACCTAACGATTCGGTATCGCGCCGAATATATATATATTAGAATTACCTAAGGATTTTACAAAATTATTAAGGATATAATTAATTAATTATATATTTATTTATATTAAAGTTAATCTCTTTACTTAAAATCCTATTAATAAAAATAAGATTAAGAAAAGCGATACTACCGTTAATATAATATTTTCTAATAATTACGTTATCGTACCGCCTACGCTTCTCGATAAATTTATAGATTTTAACGATATCTATTTAAATAAAGAAATAAATCGATTATTATTATATAAAGATAGTAATTATATTATTAAAATAAAGAGTAACCTCTTATATAAGCCCCTTTATAATTTATCGAAACTTAAATTAATAGAGTTAAGGAGATATATAGATAACGCTTTAATAAAAAATTTAATTAAATACTCCGTTAACCCCGTAGAGATTTCTATCCTTTTTATTTTAAAGAAAAATAATAGATTATAACTATATATTAATTACCGAGGTCTTAATAAAACTAATATTAAGAATTATTACCCGTTACTTTAAATTAATAAAATACTAGACCGTTCAAATAATATTAAATAATTTACGAAATTTAATTTGAAAGATATTTATTATCGAATAAGAATTAAAGAAGGCGATAAATAAAAAATAATATTTTATATACGATATAATCTTTTTGAATATATAGTAATATTTTTTAGTTTAACGAATATATTTACTATCTTTTAAATTTATATTAATAAATCGTTAACGGGTTTAATAAATATATTTTATTTTATATTATTTATTTAAATAATATCCTAATTTATTTAAATTTAAGAGAGGAGTATATTAATTATATATAATAAAGATTTAAACGCCTATAAAAATATTCTTTATTCGTAAATTTTAAGAAATACGAGTTTTTAATTTAATTAATCGAGTTTTTAGAATTTATTATAAATACCGAAGGCGTATTATAAACGGACGTAGAATTAGTATAATTTAATCCTAACTAAAACTAAAGTTTTATTATAATATATAAATATTTTTAGATTTTATTAATTTTTATCGTCGATTTATTTATTATTATTCGTAGATAATAGATTTATTAACGGGTTTATTGGAAAATAATTAAGATAATGAGAAATTTAGTTTATTTAAATAACTTAAAAAAGCGGAGTAAATATTATATTTACTTCGCGATTTATTTATATATATATTTAGTCTTATATATTTTAATCTAGAATTAAAGATTCGGATTAAAATAAATACTTTTAATTTCGTTATAATTACGATTTTAACGTAGTTATAAAATAATAATAAATAATATCCCGTCGTTTTTTAATTCTATAAAATATAAGGTTTAGAAACTCGATATAAGACTTATAATAAAGAACTCTTTATAATTATTATAATATTTAAATAATAACGATACTACCTTAAAAGTAATTTATATAAAATAGAAATCTTAATTAATTATAATAATTTGAGAAGTTTTATAGATATTAAATAATTAAATAATCGTTATACGCGCTAGGTAATAAGACTTTTATTTTTTAATTTCTTAATTTTATATTATTCTAGAAAAAATAATCTAGCCGATAACTTTTTATATTATTTTAATTATAAAAAATAGAATAATCTTTTAAATAATATATTATTTATATTATAATAAAAGTTATTAAATTTAGAAAATATTAATTTAATATTTTTATTAATATTTTTTTAAATAAGAAAATAAGCTAACTATCTTCGTATAAAGATAACGATTATATTATTGAAACCGAAGAGGATCTACTTTATAGGCCTCTTTATAATTTATTTAATACTAAATTAATAGAATTAAAGAGATATGTAGACGACGGCTTAATAAAGAGTTAGATTAAATATTTTATAAATTTAATAAAGACCTCTATTCTTTTCGTTCTAAAGAAGGACGGCGGTCTATAATTATATATCGATTATCGAAAATTAAATAAAGTTATTATTAAAAATTATTATCTTTTATTATTAATTAGTAAAACGCTAGATCGCCTAAATAACGCTATCGTCTTTATGAAATTTAATTTAAAGAATATTTAATATCGTATTAAAATTAAAGTAGGGGACGAGTAGAAAATAATATTCTATATATAATATAGTTATTTTAAAAATATAATAATATCTTTTAAATTAACGAATATATTTATTACTTTTTAAACTTATATTAATAAATCGTTAATAAGAATAAAAAATATATTCTAAATAATTTATTTAAATAATATTCTAATTTATTTAAATTTAAAAGAGGAGTATATAAATTATATATAGTAAATATTTAAGCGTTTATAAAAATATTCCCTATTTATAAATTTAAAGAAATATAACTTTTTTACTTATTTAATTAAATTTCTATTATTTAATATAAATACCGAAGGTATATTAATAAATAAACGTAGAATTAAAATAATTTAATTTTAACCGAAACCGAAATCTTCTTATAATATTTAGATTTTCCTCGGCTTTATTAATTTTTATCGTCGATTTATTTATTAATACTCGTAGATAATAAGGTCTTTAATAGGCCTATTAAAGAGAAACTAGGATAATAAAAATTTAGATCTTTTATATAACTAGAAGAGGTTAAATATATATTTCGTATATTATAAAACACTTTCTTTTAAGTATTAATATTAATATATTTTAATCTAGAATTATAAATTCGAGTTAAGATAAATACCTTTAATTTTATAATATTTATAATACTCTTTTAACTAGAGGGTCGTTATCTCCGTAAAGAGATTACGGGAGCGGTAAAGTTTAGTAAAAAATATATAATAAAATTATAAGATTTTATAATTATATATATAATTATATATTCGTTAAATATACTATAATATTAATATCTTTTATAATTTAAATATATATAAATATAATCTATTTTATTTCTATTAATCATTTACTCTAATTATTTAATTATTTATTTCGAAGTCTATTTTAAAATAATTTATAGAATTTATTAGAATTTGTATTAATTAGAATTATTATTATTATTATTTAAATAATATAAAGGTTACTTTATTAAAAAATTTATACTACTCGTTAATATAATAATTATATTTATAGTATAGATTTATTTTAATATTTACTTTTAATATAATAAATTTTAATCTCTTTATATACTTTTATTATTTTTTATAATAATAATTATTATTTATTATCTATATAAATAATAGGAAGATTTAGAGATTTTATCCTCATAAAACTATATAATATTATTAGTTATAAGTTAATTATTAGTTTTTAAAGTTGTTATTTCCGTAGAGAAATTACGGGAGCGATGAGAGTAAATTATAAATAAATAATACAATATATAAATTAGAAACGATAACAAACTTAAAGTATATCTCTTTATTTATTTTTATCTATTTATTTTTTTACTTATTTATTTATTTATTTATTTATTTATTTATTTATCTATTTATTTATTTATCTATTTATTTATTTATCTATTTATCTATTTATTTATTACTACTCTATTTATCTATAATTTATTATTCAATATTAATTTCTATTATTATTTCTCGAAATTTCTCTAGATATATATATCTGTTATTACTTTTATTTAATATTATAGAACTTAATTTATTCTTTATTATTAATACTCTTTATTAGATTTACTTTACTTTTTATATTTTTTTTAATATATTTATTAAGTTTCTATAATATAATTAATACATTATTTATTTATATACGAAATATATATAGAGTAGTATTTTAGTTATATCTAGACTAATTTAATATATTATAATAAATATAACTAATCTAATATTTTAATATATTTAATATAAATTCTCAATATATTTTTATTATTTTTATTATTTTTACCACTTTTATTTCTCTTCTCTTTCTTATTAATAATAATATATAATTATAGATCAACAAAGTAATTATTATTTTTAAATAATTTCACGATATTTCAAATTTATCTATTTATTTATAAATTATAAAACTTTTAAAGTTAAATCTAATATTTATATATTTATTATTATTTTAGATATAATTTCTCTAATTCTATATATAATGATTTTATTATAAAGTAGTAACTATTATTAAATAAATATTATCTAGATTAATTATAGTATTAATAATAATACTTTTATATACTAAATTATTTAAATATAATATTAATTCTCTCTATATATCGGATTTTAAATTAGATTATTGTAAATATTTAAATTAAATATTTATATATAAAATATAATCTAATGAAAAAGAAAAGAAAAAGAAAAGTTTTTCTTTTCTATTTATATACTTTCGTAGGTCTCGAAATAAGATCTTAATATATAAAAGTTAGATTATTTTAATATAGAAAGTTTTACGTTAATAATATCGATATTTAATACTAAATTTAATTTATATAATTTAAATATTATATTTAATAAAATTATCTATATATTAATAATTACTTCCTTATATATTTATTTTATATCTCTATATATATTTAGAAAGAAATAGAATTAAAAAGTAGTAATAATATATAAATTATTTAATATATATTTATTACGAATTATTCTAGTAAATTTTCTTTTAATTTATACTATATCTATATCTATACTATATTTATATCTATATAATTATAAATAGTAAAAATTAGAATCTAATTTATAAAGTAATATATAGAATATATAGAATATAATTTATAGACTTATCTTATTATTTATTCTATTATATATTATATAAGTTTCTTATTAATTTTCGAATAATAATACTATCTTATTATATATTTAATATATATATAATTATTTTAATATCTCGAGTATATATTAATATATTATTATATAAAGATTAATTATGAAATTAATTAAAGAGATAGATATAATCTTAATTATAATCTTAATTATAATTTTAATTATCGAGTTAATTATAAAAGTAGTTATAAAATTATTTAAGATATATTTCAAAATATATTATAAACTAATAATAAAATTATTAAAGAGTATATTATAGATAGTAGTAACCTAGTAGAAATTATTCAAAAATTAATTATAGAGTAATAATATAATTATTTAGGAGTATATACTATAAGGTAATAATAAAATTATTTAGAAATATATACTATAAGATAGTAATAAAGTTATTTAAAGATAAATTATAGAGTAGTAATAAAATTATTTAAAAGTATAGTATCGGATAGTAATAGAGATATTTGAGAGTATATTATAGAGTAGTAATAAGATATTCCGGAGTATATACTATAAGGCAATGATAGGGCCATTTAGGGATATATTATAAAATAATAATAAAGTTATTTAGGGCTATACTATAAAGTAGTAATAAGAGTATTTAGGAGCGGATACTATAAAGTAGTAATAAGACGATTTAGGGGCATAGTATAGGGTAGTAATAAATTATTTAAAAATATATTATAAAGTAATAATAAAATTATTTAGAAATATATCATTAGGTACTAATAAGGTTATTCGGAGGTATATTATAAAATAGTAATAGAGTTATTTGGGGCCATACTATAGGGTAGTAATAAGAGTATTTAAGAGTAGATACTATAAATTAATAATAAGGCGATTTGGGGGTATAATATAGGGTAGTAATAAATATATTTGAGAGTATAGTATAGAGTAGTAATAGGACCCATTTAGGGGTATACTATTAATTAGGATTTAAAAAATAAAATTACATAAGGAGTTAATTAACGATAAACTATAATTAGTTATTTTTAATAACTTGGCGGAAAGCTTAATATATTCCAATATAATATAGATTATAATAAGATATAAAGTAGTACCTCGTTATATTTTAATCGCGTAAAATATAAGATTCAAAAGAAAAATAAGAGATTTATAATAAAGAGTTCTTTATAATCGTCGTAATATTTAAATAATAATAATATTATCTTAAAAGTAGTTTATATAAAGTTAAAGTTTTAATAAATTATAATTAATTAAGGAGATTTATAAATAGTAAATAATTAAATAACCGTTAATTAAAATAGATTATAAAACTCTCGTTTTTTAATTTTACGATTATATATCGCTTTAATAAAAATAATTTAACCGATAAATTATCGCGATATTTAAATTATAAAGAGTAAAATAATTTACTAAATTAGATATTATTTATATTATAATAAAAGTTATTAAATTTAAGAAAAATTAATTCTAGTCTTATTATCGTTATAATACGAAACGCGTTTATAGATATAAAAGATCTAGAAATAAATAATAATTCGTTTATAATTAACCGATTAACCGTAGGTATATTATAAAGTTTAATATATATAAAAATTATATTATTAAGATCTTTAATATTAGTTATTGAAGAGGTATATTAAATAATATATTTATTTAAATTTAGGGAATCTAAATTTAAACGGGAAATTTTAAAAAATCTAAATAAGATATTTACTTAAATAAATTATAATATAACGAATAAACTATTTAACTTTATCGTTAGAATTATAAATTATAAATTATTTATTCTATATATAATTACTAAATTAATAATTATATACGAAACGATTTATAACGTAGAAAGTCTATCGATAGTCGAGTTAATTCGTATATTATAAAAAAATAATTCTTTCTCGTAAAATAAGATCGTTATTTATTAATAAATAAATATTATATATTCCGTTAGAGTTTAAACTCTCGATTTAATATTACTTTTTAAATACGATAATAAAATCTATATATTTATAGAGAGATTCGTCCGCGAAGAGTTATTACTAAAATATTATAATAATATCTTAATAAAGTACTTCAATATTAAAAAAATAATAAAATAATTATTTAAAAACTATTATTAGAATACTCTAAAAGTTAATATATAAAAGTATATCGAGATATATAATCTTTATTAATAGGTTAAGGTATATAAATATTATTTTTATAACGAAATTAATTCTTTTCTTTATTTAAATAACCCGTGAAAAGAAATTATAATAAATTTTATTACGGGGTTACTATTTAATAAATATAAAAAACGCGTTTATAACTCGGTATTTATAATAATAAATAAATATATTAAAATTTTATAATATATCTTTATTACTAAAATTATTAATATTATAAAATTAATAGAGTTAATATATAAGGAAATTATCTTTAAATTCGGGGTATTAAAGGGTATTATATTCGATAAAGAATTCAGTTTTATAAATACTTTTTAATTAAAAGTATATTATTATCTAAAGATTAAGCGGCGCCTAAATATTCTATTCTATTTATAAACGGATAATTAAACGGAATATGAAAATTAAATATTAAAATATTATCTAAGAACCTTTTATATTAATAAATAAAATAATTAAATAGAGTTTCTTCTAATAATTATATAAATATATTATAATATATAATATATAATAACGCGTATAATATTATTTAAAATATTATACGATTATAATTTATCGATCGAGACGCGTCTTGAGGATAAAATATTTAAAGGAGAAATACCGTCGGTAAAAAAAAGAATTAAGAAAATAAAAAGGTCTAAAAAATATTTAAAAAAATATTAAGAGATTATAATAAAGGCGTAAAAACGTAATTATAATAAAAAATATAAATATAAATTATTTAATATAAATAACCTAGTATTATTATTAATAAAGAAATTCGTATAAAAGCGACTAAATAAGAAGTTATTTTATAGATTAATTAAATTATTTAAGATCCTTAATACGATTAAGTCGTAGATATATCGCCTAGTGTTATTAATAAATTATTATATTTATAATATTTTTTATATATTATTACTAGAACTATATTATCGTAAATAAAATAATATATTAATATTAAATATATCTTTACGGCTAGTAACGAGATCCAGGTATATATTCTATTAGTTACGAATTTTTAATTATTATTTATAGTAGTCTAAAGAGCTAGAAGATCTTATATTATAATATATTAAATTTATTTTATAGTAGTATCTATATTCTTAACACGATTATAATATTAATAAAGAGAAATTCTTTTTCCTCCTCCTCCTCCTCCTCCTTCTCCCCTCTTTTTTTTTAACGAATTAAAGCGATAAAGAATAAACCCTCTATAATATAATCAATTAAAAAAATAACCGTAATCGCGGCCCGATACGTTAGAAAAAGGGAATTACGAAAAAAATATATTTATTATACCTACGTATAAGAAAGAGTATAAAATAAATATATATATATAAAGCCGAAATCTTAGGCCTAAATAAAGACTCCCGTCTAATTATTTATTAAATATTAATAATATTTAAATTATAAAGAGCTTCCTCTACTTTAAGAGTTATAAAATAACCGTTATATAAAGTCTTATAGGATTAAATATTTTCCTCCGCCGTTAACGAGTAGGTAAAGTATAAATATATAAAATAAAACTCGCGTAAATAAAAGAACCTTTATTTATACTTTCAAATATTAATATTTATATAAAAGTTATAACTCTAATAGTCGGGTAATTATATTAAAATACCGGTAGGCCGTAAAGTCTATTATAATAAAGAAATAACTACGTATATATAGTTAAGAATAAAGGCGAAAGAGTATAAAATAATAATAAAAAAGAATAATAAGGCTAGCGTACTAGTATAATAAAATATATAATATTTAATTACGGTTATATTTATATATATTATAAGAGTTTAGGCCTATAATAGAGATAAATAATAAGTTTTAAAAAAAACGGGTAAATATAAAGGATAAAATAACGAGATTATCTAGAATTAATATAAAATTATTAACTTTAAGGATTTACACGAAGAAGATATTTAAAAAAAGAATTAATAATATATAGAAAAACTTACTAGTTAATAGGCTAAAATATCTAAAACCGAGATTAAAGATAAACTAAAGTTTTTATCTTTTTAAAAAGTTTCTTTAACGGCTAATTAATAATACTATCGGGTATTATATATATTCTATAGAACTCCTTTATAAGCGAAGTAGTTTTACTTAAATAAACGTATAAATTAATTAATGAATTAATTAATATATCTTTACTAGAATTAATAAATAATATTAAAGAATAAGAACTAAAAGAGATTTTAAAAAAGAGAAAGATAAAGAGTATAACCTAATACCTAATAAAATAAATTAATAAATTAAATAAATTAAATTAATAAGAGAATAAAGATATTATTATATATATATAAAAACTACGTGAAATATATAATTAAAAAGTAAGAGTAGAGAAGAAAATAAATATAAAGTGAAAGTATTATTAATTACTAGTTATAACTAATTATTAATATTTACGGGTATTATAAATTACCTACTTCCTAATTTAAATTATAATAAGTTTTTTATATTATTTCTTCTTCTAACCTACGGATAATTTAAGAGATATAAATAATATAAAATTTATTACCTCTTTCTTTAAATTAAATATATAAATATCCTCCTTTTAAATATAAATATTAAAATCTTTAAATATAATCTTCTCCTCTTTCGAATCCGTATTAAAAAATATATTAAAAAATATATTAAAAAATATATTAAAAAATATATTAAAAAATATATTAAAAAATATATTAAAAAAAGTTATAAAATCGAGTTTAAAAGATAAAGATATTATATATAATATATCGCGGTTAAAGGCTAGATCGACGGCGGGGTTAATAATAATCTTAAAACTTATATTAAAATTAAAATTAAAATTATTAAAATTATAATCCGACTTAAAGAAAGACTTAATAATATCTTTATATAATAAACTAAATTAGAAAGTATTAATATATAACGAGTAATTAACCTCGTATATTATTTATATTATAACGAATTATATCTTTAATCTTTTTTAAAGATATAATAATACGAGCTAGAAATTAAAAACCTATTTATATTATATTAACGAGATCGGATTTATTAGATCTTATTATACGAATATAAACTTTAACGGACTTTTTATAATATATAATTCGATAGCGAAGTATATTTAAAGAGCCGTATAATTAATAATAAATAAATAAAATATTAATATACCCGCGGTATAATAACGGAACCTAATAATATTAATTAAATATCTTTATAAAATAAAGTATAACGAACCGGCAAATAAAGGTAGCGTAACGTATAATAATAATTATATATTATATTTACGTGGTTATTATAAGAGAAGTTATCGTAGCCGATATATTTTAAATAATATAAATAATAGGCTTCTAAGAAATAACGGAAGATTATGAATATTTAATAATCTTTAAATAAAAAATTATAATATATATCTAAAGAATCGATACTATTAAAATATTAAATTATAATATCGAGTTATTATTATAATACGCGTACCCTATTAAATAAAATAAGGTAAGAATTTCAGAAATTAATAATAAATAATAACGATACGTATACGTAATTCTTTTTAAATAAAATAAATATAAATAAAACTAGTATTAAAAAGAAAAAGAATTATTATATTTATATTTAAATTAAATTAAAAGTTATTAAAAAGAAAATTTAAAAAATAAGTTAGAATATATTAATTTAAACTCTTATATCGAAGTAATAATAATAAAACTATGTTTATACTATAAATAAACTTATAGAAATTATATTACTAGTTAATTAATAAATTTAAATATTAGAAATACGTAGAATTATACGTATAAGAAATTAATATAATAATATTAAAGAAATAAAATATTAAAGGCGGAGGCCGAAGTTATAATTAATATTAAAACCTATTATTATTATTATACAATTTATTAATAGACTCTTTTTAGAATAATTTTATAAAATTTAGAATTTCCTTAAATTCTTATTAATCGATAATTTATTTATCGTTTATCGAGTATCGTAAACGAATATTTATTGTAAATAAACTTCGTTTTTTAATAAATAAAATAAACTAGGATATCTAGTAAATTTACGAATTATTTAATTAATCCCTAAATCTAAATAAGGGTTCGGTTATAAAATTATACGAATATATTTCGCTTAATCCGTTATAGACACGCCGAGTAAATAAACTCGCGTTATATATATATATAAAATAGATAAATAAAGTCTAAAGTTAAAATAGAAGAGAAACGGAGGGAAGGATAAATAATATTTTAAAATAATTATAATTATCGGCTACTAATTAATAAGAAGAGGAAATAAATTATCGATAAATTAGAATTTTTAACCGACGAGGTTTCTTTAACGGTTAATAGGCGCCGCTAGTAGCCCTATTAGGAGAGTATTCGCGGAACTCCCTTATTAGTAAAGTAGTTTTACTAGAGTAAATATATAAATAAATAAATTAATTAATATATACGTTAATAATATTTATTTTAGAAATATTTTTTCTCTTATTCGCCTAATGACTTTAAAGAGTTTTATCGAGTATTTATTAATATATATATTAATAATTATTAATTTATACGAATATATACTATTATATTTCCTTATAAAAATATAAAGATAGTATATCTATATTTTATCTTTAAATTATATATATCGATTCTATAATATTCTTTCCCTTATTTATCCTACTAGGTTTAGAGGGTTTTACGAATAATTATTATTAATAAAAAAGAATATCTACGGAGAGTTATTAATCTTTTATATTAATATTTTATTAGAAACTATACGTTTTATTTATATTATTTATTTATTATTCTTTCTCTTATTTCCTTTACGGGTTTAAAGAGTTTTCTTAAATATTCTAATATTTAGATTCGGGGCGAATCTCTTAGAAAAAGAGATAATCATTATATTATATTAAAACTAAATCTTAATAATTAAGATTCGGGTTAAAGATTATATAAATAATATATAATCTTTATATTAATCTTATTAATTAATTACGTAATTAATAAGTTATTAATATTATAATTAAATATATTATTATATAACTAGTTAGTTACTCCTAACTCTTAAAGTTCCTTAAAGATTAATTCTTCTATTAAATAATAGAGATCTTTACTAAGTCTATATATTTACTTTTATATTACTATATATACCCTAGGTACTATAACCTACTATAAAAAATAAAATAGAATTAATAGTATCGAGATTATTAAAAAAAATTAAATTAATTAATAACGGGATTAAGGCCGAGAGGACAATTATATTTAAAGATATTTTATATATATCGCGTATAAACTTTATTTTTAGCTTTATAATCGACTTTATTATCGATTTTACCTTCGGCTTTATTTTCGTTTATCGATTTAAATAAATTATCTTGTTAATATTATATAATTTTATTTTAAAGTATATTTGTATCCTAGGTAATAATTCCTCCTTAAAGAAAATTTAATATACGAATTATATCTAAATTATATTAATTTATTAAAATATAAAATATATTATTTATTCCCTCGATATCTATAATAAGTTCGAGATATTAATTATAATATATTTTATCCTCTTTTAATATTACTACTTTTAGGTTTAGTTTCTTAAAAGAAAATTATAATATCTTTTATATATTTAACGATATATTAACGAAGATATTTATTAGGGCCTTAATATTCTAAATAATTAAAAAGAGAATTTATAAAGATATAAAATCTAAGAGAAATCTAAATACGTTAATATAATTCGGTTTAGGATTATAAGCGATATATAAAATTATATAAATACTTATTCTTTACGTAATAGATATACTTTATATATAGTATTTTATTATATAGGATATAATTATCTAGGTTTATTTACTTAGAGTAACGGAGAAATAAAAATACGGATAAAAAAGAGATAAAAGCGGAGCGGGCGATTAATTTATAAACGTCGATAAATCGAAAACCGGCTCTAGCGGCTCGGGGCCTAAATATACTACCTCGGGCGCCCGAGGTAGGCTCGGAGCGCTCGAGTAACCCCGAGTATACGTCGAGCGCCCGCCGAGTACCTACCGAGTAGTTTAGTACTCGACTAGTACTCGACGAGCGCCCGAGGTCGTTATAAGATAAGCGTCGAGTTACCGACGAGTATAATTTAAACCCGAAGTTTCAAGAGCCTTAGTTTTAAAAAATTATATAATTTAAAACTTAAAATTTTAAAAAATCTTAATATTTTATAATCGTCTTTATCGACGATAGTAACCCCCGGAATTATTTTTAATACTAGTAAATTTTAATCTCTAGAATCGATCGATTTAGGCGAAACCCTCGTGGGGGTAATATATAGGCCACGCGCTAAAATATATAATAACGATAATTATAGAGATACGATAACGACAGCGACTATAACTATAATAAAGACTATAATTATAGTTATAAATAAAATAGGGCTATAATTATAAATAGAATAAAGTTATAATTATAATATTAGTAAAATAAAAAGTAACTCGATTATAATTTAAGGCGCTCGACGGGCGCCCTAAGAGTTTTAAATATAATATTTATTTATTAATTTAATAAGGGCCCGAGGTATATAGTTAAAGAATCTAGGGTTATTCGGGTATATACCGAGTAAATTTAAAATTACTATTAACGGGCGCTAAATTAGAGGTACGTTACTAATTTTAACTTTTATTTATAACTTTTATTCATGACCTAGACCTCTATATATAACTCTATTTATAATTATAGTTATAACTATAACCTCTATTATAATTATAGTCGTTATCGTTATTATATCTATTATTATTATATACCCTAGCGTATACCCTAGCGAATATTTTTTCAATATATAATCTACGTATTACCCTCATGAGGATTTTATTTAAATCGATCGATTCCGGGAATTAAAATTTACTAGTATTAAAATTCGTTCTAGGGGGTCGCTACCGTCGTTAGAGGCGATTATAGAATATTAAGGATTTTTAAAATTTTAGGCCCTAAATTACGTAATCTGGCCCCTAGAGCGGCCCCTAGAGTAGATATATATTTAGTATTATTTATATACGTTATGCGCCCGAAGCTAGCTACGTATTAACTCCGAGTTATTATCGAGTTACTATCGGGCCACTATCGGGCGCCTCGGGCTACCGTCGAGCGCTAGGGGCGCTTTAAGTATCTTTCGGGCGCCCGAAGTAATATATTTAAACTCTAAACTACTAGAGCTGGTTTTCGATTTACCGACGGTATAGGAGTTATAGACGGGGGTTAAAGTTAATAACGTATTTCTAATTTAGCGCCCGTTAGTATTTATTTTAAATTTACTCGGTATATATTTAAATAACTCTAAACCTCTTAATTATATACCTCGAGCGTATATTAAGATAATAAATAAATATAATATTTAAGATTCTTAAGGTACTCATCGAGCGCTCTAAATTATAATCGAACTACTTTTTATTTTACCGACGAAGAATAAAAATCGGACATATATTAAATATTTAAATATTATTATTAATATCGTATATCGTAGAGATTAAGTAATTAAACTATATATATATCGCTAATAAAATAAAATATAGAATTAATAATTTAAAAATAAAATAAATATTACGATAATTTAATTCTTTTAAAATATAAATAAATACCTTATTTAGAAATAAAATAAGTCATTTTATTTACTCTAATAATTATAAAATTAAAGAAACGAATTTTAAAGAAGAAAAGAAAGATTTATTTAAATTATAATATATTAATTATAACTTTACCTACGGAACGTGTAAATTAAAAATACGACCGAGATTATTATAAATTAGTAAAAGTCTAAATATAGTATAATTATTAATAGTAACTATATAAGAGTTTATATATATAGAAGATAATAGGATATTATAAAAGAAGAAAAGATAAAAGATATATAAAGACTTTATATTTATATTAAGATTATTACTCGTATATATTTATTTCTATAACTAGAGTTTATTTTGAATAATAATAATAAAATAATTTACTCCGTTACTAATACTATTAAAACTCTATTAATAATAAAGGCTTTAATTTTTAATAATAATTATAATATTCTTTCCTTTACTTTTCCTTTAGGGTTTTAGAATTTTTTATCGAATATCTAGTATAATTTACGACTATATAATTTACCGCTAATATACGAGTAGTATATAATGAATTATTAATTTTAAAATATAATTTATTTCCCTCTCTTTTTCCTATTAAGTTTAGAGATTTTTTATTAATATATTATTACTAAAAAATTTATTAAGGGACGGGATTAGTATTTAGAAGTTTATTAAATTAACGGCTAGGTTTATTAAACTATGGCCTAGCTATAGTATAAGAGTAGGTCAAGATAAAAAATAAAGGATAAAAACTAGGGTAGGGCCAGCTACTATCTAAATAAAAACTAGTATATAGAGTATTTATTTATTTCCTATCCCGACTATATTAGGATAGAAATAGAGAAACTAGTTTAAATTTAAATTAAATTTAAAATAGATTAGGCTAGGTTAAGGTAGGTAAAACTATACTATAATAATAACCCCCTCTTTAAGATCGAGCTCTTACGAGATAAGTAAATAATTAGTTCGATTAATTAAATTTCGTAATCTTAAATCTTATTTAGGGTTACGAAATAATTAAGATAAAAATATATCGGAGTATTCGAGTCATCGATAGTAACGGGCAAGGGATAAGACGGGGAATAAATAACGATATACGAATAAAACTAGGCGTTAGCGTGGTTATCTATAAACGATAATAACGAGGCTAGGCTATAGAGTACTATTTATTTATATAATAATACGAAATATCGGTCGAAGCCGATACGGAATAATAACTGAGGGGACGATAACGGATAAGAAATAAACTATAATATAAACGAGAGTTAACTTTTTAAAAATCGGATTAAGATAAAGATAGTAGAGGTTCTTTATACTAGTATCTTTAAATAATATATAATAATTCGTAGGGGCCGGCGGCGCTAGGATTCGAGATATAATATTTATTAATAAACTATTAATAACGGGTAAAGTAATAAAAAAGTTCCTATATAATAATATAACCTTCTTAATCAACGTAGTATTTTAATAAGGGTAGACTATAACGGCGATTATATTTAGAATTCAAGATACCGTTAACGTATTATTTATATTAGTTATCTTCGGTAATTATAAGTTCTTAAATAGACTAGATTTATCTAAATAAAGAGTTATTAACTATTAATTATAATAAGCTAGTATAAAAGACGGGGTAAATTTTTATTAAATACGGAAAATCTAACTAAATTATAAAAGGATTATCGAAAACTTTAAAAACTCGGAAGGGGCCGATATTATAATCGTCGAGCTTAACTAAAAAGCGTATAATATTTAAATTCTTAATATTTAACCATATTTAATCGTTTATTAAATATATTAAATATAGGCGCCTTCGTTAATTAGCCGAGGATTTAAAGATAATTTAAATAATAAATATCTTATCGCGGAGGTAATCGTTTAAAGCTTCTATTTATATTACGAATTTATTAATAATAATTAAATAAGTATATATTTAGGCGGTAAAATCTTAAGGTAAAAACTCGATAAACTCGAAACCGATATATAAATATTAATTATAATTAGTTAAAAAAGGCGAGGCTAGAGTACTAGAAGAATTAATATTATTATTAGAAAACTCCGCTCTAAAGAGTTATTTCACTTAATTATCCTATATATAATTAATATATATACGGAGGTAGTATTTTATTATAGTATTAAACTACTCGGTTTAATTATCCGTCTAAGGATAGTACCTAGTAGATATACGTTAATCGATTTTAAAACGTTTATATAAAGTCTTTTAAAACTCCGATATAAATTAAGATCTTTAATTCGAAATAAAGATATTTAATAGTTTATAAAGTTTCTATATATTCTAGTAGAAAGCGTCGTAGGCTTCGTCTACTTTTATCGATATAATTAATATTAAATACCGTATCTTAGTTAAGCGGTCTACGAAAATTAAAATATATTAATAATTATTATTTATTCAATTTAGATATAGTTGAGATAAGTTAAATTTAATTATATTTTATTATATTATATTTCGTTTATTAATAGTTTACGAAATACGTAAAATACGTATTTTATACCGATTAAATAACGATTTTATAAAACTATTTTTCCGGACTTACCGATATCTATTAATAATATATTAAAAACTTTTTTTTTGAAATTCCGCGACACCCTATTAAATTCAAAATCCAAAAATTATAATTTAAGTTAATATATTATAACTATCTATCTTAAACTTACTAAAATCTTAGAAATATTAATTTAACTATACTTTTATAATAAGCTCGATTTTAAAATAATTAGACTTTATAATTATTAAGATATATAAGTTTCCGTTAATTTCGCGCTAGATTTCTATAAAGGCTTGGCGTAGGCTAGGGAAATCTTAAAGTCGCCGACCTTCGTAGAAATCTAGTGTGAAATCAACGAAATCCTCTTTACTACTACGTATATAACTTTTATTTCTTTGAAAATTTCGTAGGTACTAGAGTTATAATTTATTAATATATCGTGAAGTTTTAACGGGTTTATAATTAGTGGTTATAGTATATTAACCTAGATTGTTATTTTTGGATTTTGGATTTGGTAGGGTGTCGCGGAATTTCAAAAAAAAAGTTTTTAGTATATCATTAATGGAATAGGGGTAAGGAAATAGGGGGTGTCTTTCTAAGGAAAGGGGGTGTCTCTGCATCACGACCCTTCCTGTACCATAGCCATGCCATAGTCAATACATGTCCAGTTGCCAGTCCCGTTCCTTGACATATAGTCTTTATAAAGCTACTTTCTTACAACACACCTAATTCTCTATGTATCTTACTTTGTATACGATTAACTTCCTCCTCCGCGCACAGCACCGGCCAAAAAGCGACAGCAGATATCCAAATTTAGCAACACCGAAGCAACACCGAAGCAACACGTAAACTAGCCATCTGGTCCTCCTGCACCATCGACGACATTGGCATAGACTAAGCCACTCATGAATTCCTCCATAACTCTATGACCCTCACAGTGGTCGGGCTTAGAACACTACTTCGCTGCGTGGGACACCCTGTCTCAGACAAGAAAGCAAGCATTTAGAGCGCTTGACTGCTACGTGTTGAGCGGTTTGAGCGTGAGGCAAGATCTTGAAGTTATTCACGGATCGGGGATGTGCTGGGATCAAGATGCCCAGACAACGCTCGGAAGACCCGGCTGTGGAAGTCGATGCAGTGCTCTCGGAGGCCTTGAAGGCAGTCAAGGGCGTCAATGTGGGGACTGTCAATCAGGATCAAGCGCAGACGACGAACAAGCTTGTCAACGAAGAGATGGAGAAGGAGGGCGGAAGTTTACTGATTGTAAAAACAGTTGCTGCAACGAGAATGGGGAGGCATGAGAGTTATTGTGTTGTCGGGATTAGAGTGAGAGATGGTAAGATGTGCTTTGCATAGAGATCTAGTAAGTTGTTTGTTTGTTTGTTTGTTTGTTTGTTTGTTTGTTTGTTTGTTTTTTCCTACGCCCCCTAGCCCTTAATGGGCTGAGTTTTTATACCTGTCGGTTAAGTGGGGTTAGTATCTATAGTATTACTTAAAGCGTATATAAGGGGCTGTACTACAGCCATAATCCTATACCTACTCTAAAGTAGTACTCGTTTCCATCCGGTATCTATCTAGTATAGAAGAACCTCTAATTTATTACCTCCTACACTCTTTATCGGTGTCTTATATACCGGCTAATCTACTACGTAGAATACGCGGTAACTAATTTATCCGAATACTTATAACTAATTTATAACCTCGGTATTTTTATCTCTTCTTCTGTAATTATTAAGGCCTCGCGTATAAGGGTTTAGTTTAATAAACGTTAAGATAACGAATTAAATATAATAAATTTATATAGAGGTAGAGTAAAAATCGATATTACTATTTAACGAGGTCGCGCGGAAATATAGTAATTAAATTTTTCTATTAATCTCTTTTATTTATTACGTTATCTACCGCCTAAATAATTTTTATCGTCGGGGAGTAACGTCGAATATCGATATAAAGACTATAAGGTTTGAATATTTACTAGGAAATATAGTTTATCGCCGTAATATAAAGGGTAATTAGTTCGCGAATCCGTTTAGTAGGAGATATATTACCGGTATACCTCTTAACCTTTAAAGAGTAGAATCGTCGCGTTTAAAATACGTTATTAAATTACTAGTATAGGTTTCGTATCGTTGAAGCCTATAATATATAGTAGATTATAAAACTACCGAGGCTAGCGCTAAATAAATAGCCCGCGTATTAAATTTAGGCGGGGCAACTATTAACGTTAAATAAATATATATATAATAAATTATTCGTGTAGTGAATTTATATTAATACTTTAATCGAGTAATATTAAAGTTAAACTAGGGCCTAGTTATAATATAATATATAAACCACTCTTCCCCCGCTTTTATAAAAATATAATCGTCGTCGCTACCCCTAGAATATTTATTAACTAGTTAAGAAGTAAAGGGAGTAAGAAGTTATTACTAAAGAAACCTCCTAGGAAACGATACTCGTTTATATTATTAAAAGATACTACTACCGATAACACCGTTATTATAATTTCTTTATTTATTTAATAGGTAAAATTATCCTAGCCTCGTTTATAATAAACCTCGAGTTATTTAAAAGTCGCTAACTTAACTCCTATTAAGACGTTAATATATTTAAAATTAATAATCGGTCCTAAACGTAGTAAAATTCCTAGGCGTCGAGTTTTATTTAATTTTAATAAATATTTAAATAACTCCTAGTTTAACCTAGGATCTTTATTATTACTTTTATCTTAACTAAATTTAAATATAAGACCTCCTCCTCTTTATTTTAAATCTTTTATAACTCGAGAGAGTTTCGGTAAATTTATAAAGACGTGGGTTAAGAGTACTTTTATTTTTATAATATTATCTAGGTCCTCCTTTTATAGGGCGAGATTATTTAGTAAAGAGGATAAAAATAAAAATAAGAATAAAGATAAGAATAAAGATAAGGATAAAGATAAAGATTCTAAATAAGAAATAATTATTATTAAAACTAGGCGAGTTAAATTTACTACTACTAAGACCGTTAAGGCGCGTAAAGTTTATAAAGTAGTAATTATTAAAATAATTAAATTAATTACTATTAAAGTTACTACTACTATTTAGGCTATTATTAAAACTACTAAAAATAAATTTATAACAATACTTTATTAAATATATATCCTATCGTACTAGATAAAGAAGGTACTTATTCTATATAACGAGTTAAAGAGTTATAATATTAACGGTTTAGAATTATTTTTATTAAAGCGAGTCCTTAAAGACTATTAAAAAAAGACTAGTAAATACACTCTTAAATATAAACTCCCTATTTACCGGGTTTCTATAACGGCGACTCTATTCTATAATAAACTAATATTAACGAGACGATATCCGTAGTCTATAAATGATATTAGTAACTAGGGGGCTATTAAGAGTAAACTAGATTACTTCTTTAAAAGTAATAAAAATAAACTAGAGGTAGAATTACTTTTATATTAAACTCTTACTCTTATAAAGGAAATACTCGCTACTACCTCTTCTTTATAATTAGTCGTCACCGCCCTTCCTATTACTAATTCTAGTACCGGTACTAGTATTAATAACTTTATTTTCAGAGTAAAGAATTAGAATAATTTTATAAATTATTAATTTACTACTTTAGAGGAATCGAATATAGTGGATTCTAAAGTAACTTTAATTAAAGAGATCCTAAAAGACTAGGAGTATTATAAATATATATATTATAATAATAAAAAATACTACTAGGTTAATAAAAAGGAAATATACTACTCTCTAAATATTAACGATACTACGCTTTAATAGGGTAGTATTAAAATAAACGTTTTAAAATAACTAGATAAAGAAAAACCGCCGGCGACTATAAAAAAGAAATAGAAGAAAATAAAAATTAAAAACGAAAGAAAGAAGAAATAATAATAGAAAGATAAAGTTATACTCTTTAGCTTACCGCCGCTAGTAAATTATAATTTAAATTAAGACCCGTTACTTATTACCTATATATATATATTATTATTTATTTGATTTATAGCCCCTCCCTCTTTATTAATTATTCGAACCTCTTAATTAGAAGTTAAATTATACGTTAGAAAAGTCTTAAAGCGAAGGGAGTCGTTATTTTATCGCTAGCCCTCTCGTTTTATTATACGCGGTTTTATTATTTCTCCGCCTCTCCGCGATAGTAACCCGGTTAACGGCGACGTAATAAAATATATTAAATAAATTAAGCCTAGGCTATACCCCCGTAAAAAGAATAATTTAGAGGACGCGAAGAATAAACTTTTAAATAAGAGTTATACTATAAAAGATATTTAGGGGTAGAAAGATAATACGTTTAAATATAAATAAAAGAAACTAGAGATTATACCTAGAATAAAACGTTCTCTTACTCGATTTATAAATTAATTTAAACGTGAAATAAAGGAAAATAGAAATAAAACTACTATTAATTCTAAATATCTCTCGAACGTTTCTATAAGAGATTCGCTAGTTTTAACTATTTATATATTAAATACCCTAAGGCCTAGGCCTATAATTAAGAGTTATATAATTAATTTAATTAAATTAAAGGAGGGTTTTCTTAAAGGCTAAAGTAGTAACTATAAAGAGAACGATAATCTAAATAAACTAGATAAACTAGATACCGATTTTAATAATCAAACTATAGTAGGATAAAAAAACTAGTATTTTATATTTATTCTATAAACTATCTATAAATCTATATATATATACTCTTTTCTTACTCTAAATTATTATTTATATTATTAATTAAATCCTCTTCTTTTTCTAAAAGATTTTTTTTACCCTTATAATTAATACCTAACTACCGAAATAGATTACCGGGGTCGTTATAACTAATTTATAATTTTATTATAAAATCTAGGAATTAACTAAAACGCCTCTCGTTTATATATTTAAATAATATTAAAATATCGTTTTATCTAGCTCTTTAAAATTACGAATAATATTTTAATAAAGTTAAAGTCGGGTAAATAAAGAGAGAGATATTTAAATAATACCCCGGGGTTAATATATAGTCTCTTTAAAACTATATTATAATATATACTAGTATTATCGTAGATTAATACTAAGAGGGCGTTATTATTCTCGAAATAACCGTAGTAAAAGAGAATATTATACTCGATAAAATTATTAAATATCGCCGCCGTTATTAATTCTTAATAAATAATCTAGTCGAGGTAACTATTAATAATATATATAAATAAAAGACTCTACCTCCTACCTCTATATAGAGACTAGACGATTAATAGTATAATTCTAATAAATACCTAGTTATACTTCCTATCGCCTACGAGTATTAAAGTTAATTATATCGACGGGATAAAAATTTAAAATATACTAATATACTTATAAATAATACTCTTATTTAAGAAAATTAATTAATTAACTCGCTACCCCTCTAACTTTATAAATTAAGCGTTCCTTAATATTTAATTATATTTTTTAATAACTCTATATTAAATCTTCCTAAACTAGCCTAGTTAGTATAAATACCTCTAAATAATAACTTTATCGATAATAATATTATACTCGTTTAATAGGAAGTATATTATTTTATTTAAATATATTATCGGCCGCTTTTTAAAATAGTTTAGAAATTTATATTTTAAGAGCTCGTTAATCGTCTTAAAATACCCGCCCACGACTTTACTCGGTATAAAGACGGTATTATAAAGTCTTTATATCCTCTTTATTCTTTATAAAGTACTAAGGTTAACGTTATAAAAGTTAATAATAATACTATCGTTACTATACCTTAACTCGAATTTATATTAAATAAGGGTATAAATTAAAGTTAGAGTAACGGCGACTATAATAATAATAAGACTAGAGGTAATAATAAAGAGAGTAAGTAATAAGATAAGATTTATAATATTTAAATAACTTTAATTTCGACTATTTAAGCCAGATCTATAGTATATATACGTATTTATTCTATTTTACTTGACGTTAGTAGTTACCCCGCCTAAATTTAGTGCGCGGGCCATCTATTTAGCGCCAGCCTCGGTGGTTTTACAATCTACTGTACCAAGGGGAACCACTCCTCCATAAACTGGCAACCGACGCGGTGTCGTATCGCAGCAGCCGGTACCCCACGGTAGGACCAGCCGCGGACGCGACGTGAGATCGTTTGGCTCTGCTGAATACTTAAGCACCAGCAGGTTCGTAGCCCCCAGCTCGTACAGCTAAGATCTCGAGGGGGCTATCTAGTAATTAGTAGAACCATTGTCTAGTCGTCTAAGCACATTGAAATCTATCTGCTTCTAAAACTGCACGCATTCTGATGCACTGATAAAATGGAAATTCTTCCTCCCACTCAAAGTATCTCATCAGCTTTTACGACCTCATCAAGGCCCTCTTGACCTCTGAATTCAAGGACGGGTCCATCCTTCCAGCTAGTCATCTGATCTTCAACCTGATACTCATCCTTCCTTACCTCTCTGTTCTTCCACACACCCCAGCCACCCTCACCTTCCCTCCCAGCTACCCTCATCTCGCCAAGCCAAACGACCCTGGCAACCGCCAAGGTCATTTCTAGGTACGCCAACGGCTTTGCTACGCATGCTCGTGGCCCGGAACTGAACGGCATGAAGGCGCTTCGCGCGAGGGCAACCTTTTCAGGACTGGTGGCAGGAGAGAGCCAGCGCGAAGGGTTGTAAGTGAAAGGATTGGGGAAGTAGTCGAGGTTGTGATGAATGGCATAGATACCTGTCCCGAGGTCGAGACCCTCGTGGAAATGATCGAATTTCCCGGTGTCCTTGTTGTAGACAGAGATGCCACTAGGTAGGATCTCGCGGTAGAAGACGCCGGGAGCAGATGGCGACATGCGCATTGCTTCCTCGAGGCAGGCGCGCAGGTACTGGCATGATTGAAGCTGAGGGCCTTGGCGAATTGATTCGACATCCGTGAAGGTCGAGCGGATCTCGTCAGTCAGAGTTACGAGACATTCGGCGTTGCGCGAGAGGTAAAAGAAGGTAGCTGAGATGGCTGTGGCTGTTGTGTCACCACCTGAATATGGTTAATCTTGGCTCTCAAGTATCTCAGAATTCGCGTGTTTGTAATGACTTACCAGCACTGATCATAAGATATGCCTCTGCCCAAACTTCCGCAAAAGAAAGCTTCTCTCCGGTCTCCGGGTCGTGAGCAGACAATAGGTATGACATGATGTCTTTCCTCGAAACATCCTCCTTCTCGATCCTATTCTTCACAATGCCCTTTGTCGCTTTCATGTAACGTTCACGATCTCGCAACAGCCCTGGCAAGAACCAGGTGTCGGCGCTTAGCCAACCCGATCCAGGACGGAAAAGCGCTGGGTAATGCATAGCTAAGTACGAACGTCGGATATAGCTAGAAATGGACTCGGTGATCCAGCGATTGGTTGACTCTGTTAACATATCCAAGGACTTGCCAAAAGCGAGCTCGGAGACAACGTCGACTGTCATATAGGTACCTATAAGACTTCAGCTAATCTCGTTGATAGTGTGCATTTCGGTGTGCAGTGTACTCCAATTTGCCATGTTCTTCTTCTCCGACCAAGCTCTTGGCAAGGATTTCGGAATGTTGCCAGCTTCCCAGTACAAACCCAAGCACAGCAACCGGACTTTTTCAAGAATGTAAGGCTCCGCCGATCGCAATGCTGCATCTGAAAATCCTTGGCTGACAATCCTCCTCTTGCGGCCATGAATTGTCTTGTTGATGGCAGTGTGCGTATTGAAGGCGTTAGGGAAGACCGGCAGAGGCTCGTACGCTTTGGACTTTTGCACGTTCTTGCCGTACCCATAGATATCTTGAGAAACGAGTCAGCTATGTCGAAGTCTGATTGGGTCAGTGAGTAACCTTTGATTGCGTGGTTTGTATTGATTAGCAGGCGGTCGGGCGCATATCGAACATACGGGCCTTAGGCCGGGTCAGCACGACCAGAAGGTACTACGAAGTAAAATAACTGCATTTCTCACCATACTTCTCGTGACACTTCCAAACGTTGACATGAACATCACCTTTATATGCATGATACAGCCCGTAGAAGTACGTAAGCTGGTATTTCGTCAATTGGTGGCTTTAAAGCTGTGGGACATTGATTACCTTTGCTAGCAGTGGACCAGGGTACTCGGCATAAGGGTGCAATTTGAGGCGGTAGACCAAAAGCCCAAGGATGTACCCGACGAGGAGGATGGGTACGAGTAGCAAGGTATGAGGACTAAGAAGTAATGCGATCATGTTGATAGGTGATGCTGGGAACGAGAAATATTTGTTGAAGCAAAAAAGCGCAGCTCGTATATGTTTTCAGCAGTAAGTATAAGAGTACAGGCAGAGAGACTAGAGACTTCCAGGGTGAAGCAAGTCCCGGCGGGTGGTTTTGTAGCGAAGTTTTGGGTTCCTCTTGGGTGAGTTGAGTGGTTCAAACCTTGCCCTTAACACCAGCGAGAGGCTAGACAGCTAGAGTACCTTCACTAAAGGACACTTGCGCTATGCCAATCTTAAACCCAAGGTGTTGTTGCCATTATCTTCGAAATCTACAGTGGGATAAAACGTGTGCAACTAGATCAGGAAGGACAGAGCCCCACCAACCACAACCAATAGCCAATACCGTTGATCGCGTCGGCAATACTAAGAAAGGCTCTGTTCGTAGAGACATCGGCTCGTTGCAGAGAGCGACGAACTTACCCGGGAGATGCCTTTTGAAACGGATACCACGAGGATGGCATTCCTTGTCCAAAATACGCCAGAGAAGTAAAATGACCTTGTTCATGGGAGTCTTGATGGGCATCATAATATAACGTGCTTAAGATAGAATTGCCAGGTGGGGTGGGCGGGTTACATTGAGAGGAGCGAAAGATACCTAGACCCATGTAGCTTACCGCAATCCTACTTCTCCAGACTACCGCGAGCTGGAGCTCAGATAACAGCGTGTGTCACTTAAGGGCTTAAGGAACGCCAACAAAGTTTTCGTAAGCTCTGCTATTGTCTGCCAAGGTACGCTGAGTCCTTGGTGACTCGGAACTTGTATTGTCGCAGCAGTGATATCTAGTTCTGTTGACACGACCTCAATGCCGTCCCAGCGGATGAATGCCACGCTCAGACATCAGTCATTGTTGATGCAACGATAGGGTAGGAAGATTGAAAGAGTGAAGTAGTCCAGTTCTAGGAGCCAGAAAAGGTGGGAATAATCCAAAAGACTTTTGTACCGCGGCGCCGGATACATTAGGTTGAGGCATATTCGAGGTCATATTCCCTGACATAGCCGCCTGTCGTACCCCACGCTAAACCACGCCTCTATTTACTTTTTTGAGAGTTCGATCGGGAGCATCAACAGCTAAGAGCTCCGATTGAACAATGATCATCTCGAGATAGAGGTTCCGTGCTGTATGGCAGCACTAAAATGGACGCGCTAACGTCATCTGCAGGAGGACGCCAATGCAACCCTGCAAGGAACCGTTGTTGGCGTCAACGCTTGGGTATCGCACTACGATGCCGAAATATTCCGACTCAGACTCCTGCATTCGAAAAGGGTGAATTGATTCATCACCTAATAAGAAGGTTGACATGCATGGTGTTCTCTACTTCTGAGACTGTTCCTTGGTCTTGCATGGGTAGATGATTCTTTTTTGTTGGGGTTGACAAGTGTTGTGCAATTGCTGAGGCGATTGAGATTACGCTGGCGGACTCTAGGCAAAAACGGAGAGCACGATATGTATGGATGGCTCAGCAGAAGATTATGATGTGCAACGTGAAGCGCAGGGTGGAGAAGACAAGAATGGTTTGGTTCAGGTCGGGCATGCTCAATATCAACTCTGCAGGAGTGTTGTGCAACACGCAACATTTGGGGTGCGATTTTAATTGCGCTACTTGATGATTATTGTCATCGTTGATTGAATCAGAGTTGAGGTAATACCAGGAGTGAAAGCACGGTGAAACGCTCAAAGGGATAACGAAAACATTCAAAACTCGCTCGATCTTACGATGAAACCGTGCCTCACCAAAGACACCCAATGGTAGGAACATGGTTTTACCTGGAATAAAAGTATAGATTATCTGCTCAGAGAGCTACAGAGGCGCAATAACATACATCATCTGATAGGCAGTTGCTGCTGATTAGCCGCGGTATCTTCTGCCTCTTGAATCCAGGCCCTTCACCCTTCCACACCCTCACGTCGCTATGTTTAAGCTCGTCCAATGCCAGTCAAAAGGAGTCCCACTCTTCTGCAGTCTATTTACTCACACACTCCCTCTCGAAAAATAAGTCCTCCTTGCTGTTTGGCAAGAGCTCGGGATCGTGCAAGGGAGAAACTGCAATGGCTAGCGTAAAAAGACATTTACAACGCTCGCGCATGGCTCGTAGACGAGTAGCTATTCTTGCTGGGTGGGTGTCGGTAAATACAACATCCAAATTCAACACAGAGAGCGAGACGTGAGCTAGGAAGGACGAGTCGATGTTACGGTATCCCACGCGAAGGTAGAGCAGCTGAGGCAGCTGGTTAAGCATCACGGGCAGGCTTGATATTGGAGAGCTGGGACTTTGTGGACGTCTTCCGAATGATATGGCGATTTAAGGGTTTTCTGGATCTTCCTTAAAGGAGTAGCTACGAGCGAGATAGAACCCGGACTCGTCAAAAAAGTCTGCTGGGAGAGCGCTTACGCTTGGCTCTAGTGAAGTCTTGGGGGAGAGCTCGAGTAGTTTCGCAAAGTACTGTAATAGGAGCGGTGGTATGGCTTTATCCATTGCCATCACGGCATGAGTCACAGGGCGCTGACTCAATACTGGTATTCCCAGTTTTCTGCTTTGATGGTAAGGCTTGGCTGTATCTTTTTGGCCCAAGCTGTGGCCGAGATCGCGAGCTCGTTGCCAACAACAGGATCATTCAGAAGCATGTTATCGTCGAGAGTAGACCAAATCATGCTGTCCTTGGGATCTCTTTCGAAATCGAAGGTCAGGGAAAGTATCTTGGGTAGAGCCTCTAAAGCTGAATCCCAATCTGACGTTATTTCCTTGACGTAAGTTTCCTCGACGTATCTTTCCTCGTCGTACTTGAGCAAGAGCGAGGTAAAGCGAATCACCAGATAGCGAATGTAAGAGTTGTTTCTTGCTCCAATCGTGCCAAGCCTTCGAATGACTTGGCCCGGATAGACAAAAGAGACACAACAAGTTCGATAAAGAATAGGAGCGAGATCTTGGCACGCTCGACGACAGACTCTCAATAGACAATGTAGGTACCCAGACCCAGATTAAGACTCTTCGGACGTAGTGCCATCGAGGGCCCTTGAAGTAGGCTTCGATTGTATCTTCCTCTGCCTGGAGCCTCTAAATCCATATTAAGACTAGGTCATGTCTCTCTCGCAAGCGTAGACCCATATCTGATCCCTGGGTTCGCGAGGTAAGCTTAGTAAGCCAGCCATCGTTAAACGCCTCGGTAAGAACATCTAGCTGGATACCGTGATTCCAGAGGTGGAAGAGACCGAGTAGAAGTAAAACTCTACGAGGACGTAAGGCTGCCTTGCTAGCGCTCGATTACTCTTCCGAAGATTTCAATGGCCGCTAAGCCGGCTCCAACATCTTATCTAATTTACTCTATAATAACTGCCCGAGCTAGGGAGGGTCGTTTAAAGAATCGTAAAGAGTTATTTAATAATCAAAGACGGCGAGGAGTTTGATCAAGCTCGATCTATATTATATTAGAAAACTTTCGCCAAGCCCCTTAATAACGATTAGCTATGATTTTTCGCTAAGATAATTCCTTACGTAATCTTATTTCTTAAATCCTAGTTAATAATATACCCCTAAATACGGTATATTTTTATTACTACTCTATACTATACCTTTAAATATCTCTATTATTACTCTATATATCGGTAAGTCTAGAAAAACAAACTTGTTTAATCGCTACTTAATCGGTGTAGAATGCGTATTCTACAGCCTTGATAAGTCTTAGCGCCAAGATTTTAAAGTTAGAGTTAAGGTCTACGCGGGAGAGCTAAATTTAATCCTAAAAGTAACTTTATAGCCCTATAGGGCCACGCTAGTAAAAATCTAATTAAAAATTCGGAATCTAGGCTAAAAATAGATTTTGTTAGATTTCTATATTCTTATATAGGGGCCCTAGTCTAAATACTATTAAAAGTTAAAGTCAAAAAAAAAAGTTACAAAATTACTATATTTTCGGTGTATTTTCGGTACATAATACGCTTAGAATACGGGACATAAATAGATACGTATTTCTAGTATTTTACGTATTTTCGGTGTAAAATACGTAGAAATCGGGGTTTCCTAAATTATCGATACTATTATATTTCTAAATAACCTTATTATTTACCCTATAAAATATCTCTAAATATAATTATTACTACTTTATAATATAATTTCAAATACTTTTAAATAATTTTATTACTACTCTATAATACGTTCTTAATAGTAATATAACTATTTTATAATATATTTCTAAATAGCGCTATTACTACGCTATAGTATATTTTTAAATAATTTTATTATTATTATTTAATATACTCTTAAATAACTTTATTACTACTTTATAAAATACTCTTAAATATAATCTTATTATTACTCTATAATATATATCTAAATAATTTTATTACTACTCTACGATATACTTTTAAATATAACTCTATTATTATTCTATAATATATTTCTAAATAACTCTATTATTAATCTATAATATATACTCTTAAAAAATTTATATTACTATTTAATATTTTACTCTTAAATAATTCTATATTATTTTATAATATAATTTTAAATAATTTTATTACTAAATTATAATTTTTTCTTAAATAACTTTATTATTAATTAATTAATAAATCTCTTTAAAAAATTATAATTAAATAGTTTTATAATTAATCTTATAAATTACTTCATAAATAAATAGTTTTATATATTATTTATTATTTCTAATACTACCTTCTAGTACTCTAATTAATATTTATATATTATAGATTTATAAATAATACTATATATTCGAGATATTAGAATAATTATTTATATATTTAATATATTATAATAGAATATTATAACTAGGAAATAAAATATAAATTTATATAATCTATTATAAATATATAAATATATAAATATATAAATATATAAATATATAAATATATAAATATATAAATATATTTAATATATTACTTTAATAGCTAGTAACGAGATCTAGGTATATATTCTATTAATTATAAATTTTTAATTATTATTTATAGTAGTCTAAAGAATTAAGAGATCTTATATCGCGATATATTAAATTTATTTTATAGCGGTATTTATATTCTTAACGCGACCGTAGTATTAATAAAAAGAAATTCTTTTTTTTCTTTTTCCTCCTCCTCCTCCCCCCCTCTTCTTTAACGAATTAAAGTAATGAAAAATAAACCCTCTATAATATAATTAATTAGAAAAATAACTATAATCGCGGCCCGATATATTAGAAAAAGGGGATTATAAAAAAAACGCGTCTATTATACTTATATATAAAAAAGAGTATAGAATTAATATATATATATAACGCCGAAACTTTAGGCCTAAATAAAGACTCCCGTCTAATTATCTATTAAATATTAATAATATTCGAATTATAAGAGGCTTCCTCTACCCTAAAAATTATAAAATAATTATTATATAGAGTTTTATAGGATTAAATATTTTCCTCCGCCGTTAACGAGTAGGTAAAGTATAGGTATATAAAACGAAACTTATATAAATAAAAGAACCTTTATTTATACTCCTAGATATTAATATTTATATAGGAGTCGTAATTTTAATAACCTAATAATTATATTAAGATACCGGCGGGACGTAAAATCCGTTATAACGAAAAAATAACTACGCGTATATAGTTAAGAATAAAAGTGAAAGAGTATAGAATAATAATAAAAAAGAATAATAGGGCTAGTGTATTAATATAATAAGATATATAATATTTAATTACGGTTATATTTATATATACTATAAGGGCTTAGGCCCGTAACGGAGATAAATAACGAGTTTTAAAAAAAACGGGTAAATATAAAGAATACGATAACGAGGTTATTTAAGGTTAATATAAAATTATTAGTTTTAAAAATTTACGCGAAGAAGAAACTTAAAAGAAGAACTAGTGATATATAAAAAGGCCTATTAATTAATAGACTAAAACATTTAAAACCGAGATTAAAGATAAACTAAAGTTTTTATTTTCTTAAAAGATTTCTTTAACGACTATTTAATAACGCTATCGGGTGTTATATTTATTCTATAGAACTCCTTTATAAACGAAGTAGTTTTATTTAAATAAATATATAAATATATAAATTAATTAATTAATTAATATTACTTTAATAAATAAATTCTAAATTCTATTATTTATATATTAATAAAGCGGAGAGCTAGTATTTTACCGAAAAAAACGAATAAAATATAAATTTATTTAATTTATATACTAGCCCTAGAGATTAATTTAATATTTACTTTTGTCTAAAACTATAAAATACGTATTTAGTACTTCGAAAAATCGTTATATAATTAATTATATAGTAAGTTATACAATTTATAATACCGCGTTAATTTAGGAGATATTATATATATATATAATTTTTATAAATCGACGTAATTTAAAGTTTAAATTAAATTAATAATAAATTTTAAGAATATAATTATTAAACCTAAAGCGAGTATTAAGGTCTTAAGATTATACGTCGATTTAAAGTTAAAATAAGGATTATACTTAACCTAGATTAAGACTAAAGCGGCTAATTAAAACCGCGTTATAAAATACTTAGTTAGTTCGATATAGGGCGCTACCTTCGCGAAATATAAAATAGTATATAATATAATAATTAAACTGATATTAATATTTACGGCTCCGATATAATACTAGTTAAAGGGAACGATAAAGGCTATAAAGGGATATATAAAGAAATTAATAATTATCTAGAACGATTATTTTAGGATAGTCCTAAAAGTATTTAAAATTACCCCGGTTCTAATATTTAAAACCGAGTTAATAATTATATTAATCGACCTCTAGTTAGACCGCCTAGTAATATAATATTAAATAAATCGAGGGACCTATTTAATTACGACTATAAGAAATATACGGATCTAGAATAAACTTTAGTATAGAGGAGGGAGGTAATAATAAATATCTCTAATATTAACGATAAAAAAGAAAATCTAAATAATTCACGCCTTAGGATTTAAAGAATAATATAAAGTAATTATAATTATAAGGAGGAAAAAAGACTAAATAAATTTAATCGAAAACGTCGAAGAATATTAAGATATTAAGGTTATTGATTAAAAAGTAAAAAACTAGGCCCGCTAACGATAATTAAATAAATAAGAGAGTTATAAAACAACGATCCTTATATAGATTATTAACCCGGCTTAAAAGGGAGATTTATTCGGGGACCGGTTCGATTATTATAATTAATTAAAGAAGGCTAAAAACTTTATAATAATATAACTAAAATATAATAAAATCGGATTAAATAAATTCTTATACCGAATAAAAGTACCTATAGTTTATAGTATTAACTACCGGTATAAATAAAGGAAATAAAGTATAAAATATATATTATTATTTTACCTAGATCTAGCTAGGGATAAAGCGGAGCTTATAAAATAAATAAATATATATAATTTTAGGAAGATATTAACCTAGGCCTAAAATATATATATAACCGCGCGGTAAATAATAAGGACGGGGTAACTCGGCTAATTCTCTTTTATTAAAGAATAATTAATATAGTCTAAACTATTATTAGGACCCAGCGATATATTTAGGCTTATAAAGAAAAGGAAGAAGAAGAAAAAACCGCCGGCCGGAGGGCCGTAGGTATCGATTATTTAATAAATATATAATAAAGCGGCTTATAGGCCTATAAGATAAGTAAATAAAATTAAGAAAATTAAAATAGAAGAGAAACGGAGTAAAGAGATAAATAGTATTTTAGAATAATTATAATTATCGGCTATTAACTAGTAAAAAGAGGAGATAAATTATTAATAAATTAGAGTTTTTAACCGACGAGGTTTCTTTAGTGACTAGTAAAAACTACTAATAACCCTACTAAGAAAGTATTCGCGAAACTCCCTTATTAATAAAGTAGTTTTACTAGAGTAGGTATATAAATCAATTAATCAATTAATTATTAAATATTCGTAATAATTATATTTAGTTCTAATAATAGTTTTCTAATTCCTTTTTTCTTTTATTCGAATTAAATTATACGCGCCTCGAAAGTCTAATTATATAAAGATCTTTATTATAATAAAACGATTTTATAATTCGTTAATATTTAATAAAGAGTACCGATTCTTTATTATAATATTATTTAATTTTCGGTAATTTATATATAATTTTAAACTTTTATCCTTCTTTATTATAAAAAGAATTAAAGAATTAATTAATAATTTAAATTCTCGAATAAACCTCTTCTTAAGATTCTTATTAATATATTTACGAAATACTCCGAGTTCTTTTTCTAATAAAGCGTAGATAGATTAAAATTTTAACTATTTATTAAATTCGAGTTTAATTTTATAATCCTATAATTATTATTTAAATAATATTTTTATAATTATCTCTTTCTAAAAAAGGTACTTTTATTATTAATACTTTTTAGAGATATTAAGAGGTTCGTTTTTATATTTCAAAATTTTAATTTATATATTTTATTAATTCTTCTTAATACGCGCCGAATCGGATCTTTATACTAGGTTATTTTTATTCGAAGATAAAATATTATAAACTTCGACTAGGTTACGATTTAACTTCTTATTTATAATTATTCTTTATAAATATATAAATATTATACTAGTAACGTTTTTAATATACGGAAATATAAATACTCTTATATTTTAATTAATAATTAGATTATATTTTTCTAACTAAGATATTCTTAATATAATTAATAATTTTAAAAATAAATTCCTTATAGTAGCGCTAAATAATAATAAGTACCGAGAATATCTCTTTATTTATCTATCTTATTAATAGTTTTAACCCGTTAGTTATCTAGAGTTTATAAAATTCTTTCTTTTTACGAATTAATATATCGGTTACTATTATTATTTTATCGTTAATAAAGTTTCTTATAGTTTTTAAATTTATTATTATAACAACTTTATATTCGTTAATTATTACTAGTATTTATATATATATAACGTATTAAGCCGAATATAAATATTATTCTAAAGTTGATATATTAATTTCTTTATATTTTCTCTTAGTATAAGAGATTACTCTTTTCCTAATAAAGATAAAAATCCATAATACTCTTTATACTCGAAGTATCTTTTATATTCTTTTATAAAATAATAGTATTATTCTCTCGTATTATAACTTTTTAGTTTTATATTATATCTAATTATATCTTTTAAATATAACTATTAATATTTATTATAATTTAGGAATACTTTATTATCTCGTTTCTTTATTAAATATTATAAATAATTATCTTTTATATAATTATTCTATTTACTATAACCGTATTCTAATTTTATAATATATTTTCGTTTACTAGTATTATTATAATAGTATTTATAATATTCGTTTATATACGTAAATTAATATATTATAGGTAATTCTTATTAGTTACTTTTTTCTTCTCGTTATTTTAGATTTTTCTTTTAATACGATAAACTAGGTTTTAAAATTATCGAGATAGAATTTTGAAAATAATATTTGAAATAACCCTACTATAAAATACGCTTATGAAAATTATTATTATACGACGAGGGAAATTCTACTAGGGGCACGAAATTAATTAAAATAAAAAAAATAAAGATAGTAGAGATAGGACTTAAAATACTAGGATAAAGAATAAATACGGGTTATTAACGTATTTTAACGGGACGAAGATATCGTAATAAATAAAGAAGACTAGTAATTAAATAAAAGAGTATAAAAAGAATATAAAAATATTAGAAAAATTAATAATAGTTATAATAAAAACTATAAAAGATATAGAGTATAAAGAGGTATAATAAATAATATACCACGAGCTATAACTAATATAGATTATATTAAGAATAATCTTTAATTATATATAAAAATTAATAGAAAAACGTATATTTTAACTAGCCTAAATAAAATCGCTAAAATAAAAAATTTAAAAATTTAGGGCGAGGAACGTATTTATATTATTAATATAAAACTAGGTTAATATTACTCGTGTAAATATATTTATTTTATTAAATATATAGCCGAAATAAATCCCCCTCCCTCTATAATAATAACTAGCGCGAAAACGAAGTAATTAATAATTAAAATAAATAATATTAAAACTAAAGGATAATTTAGAAAAATAACTAATTTTCAATTAATTAAAATATTCTAGAACGAAGTTTATTTAGTAACGGAGTCGATTATTAAAGTAAAATAAATAATAAAAAAAGACTTCGTTTTATATTATATAATAATAAAGGTAAAGTAAAAACTAAAGAAAATAATTAAATAAATAAAAAATATTAACCCTTCGGCGAGAGTATTAAAATAAACTTATATAATAATAATATATAATATAAAAAAGAAGGCTGTCGATATAAATAATTAAATATTAATAATAAAAATATTAAAAAAAAAATTATAAATTATACTTAAGATTAAATATCGTAAATATAAGATAACTAAAATTCGTTTTTAAATTAAACGAATACGGTCGTAAAAAAAATATTTAATACTCTTTCTTAAGATCCCGGACCTAGATATAGTAAATAAATTAATAATAAACGGGTTCCTAGAAAGCGAATAACTATTATTATATAAAAATAAAAGAGAATAAATAATTCAAAGTAGTATTTTAAATACTAGGGGTACGATTATATAATTTTAATTTATAAAAATTGGCCTAAATACGGGATATATATAGAATTATATTAATTATATAAATATAATATTAAAAGCCCGAAGGAAAAGTATTACGCGGTTTATTTTAAATATTATAAATTCTAAAATAAAGTATACCTAGTTAGGTAAAAAGAGATTTACCGAATTCGATAAAATTAAAGAATAAACCTAGGTAGTTCGCGGTATTAATTAATTAATTAATTAAATTAATTTTTATACTTACTCTAGTAAAACTACTTTATTAATAAAGGAGTTCCGCGATTTTTTTTAATAGGGTTATTAGCGGCGCCTACTAGTTATTAAAGAAACCTCGTCGGTTAAAAATTTTAATTTATCGATAATTTATTTCCTTTTTTTACTAGTTAGTAGCCGATAACTATAATTATTTTAAATATTATTTATTCTTTCCTCCGTTTTCTTTTTACTTTAGTTTTTCTAATTTTATTTATTTATCTCGTAGACTTATAAGCCGTTTTATTATAAATTTATTAAATAGTCGATATCTACGGCTCTTTAGCCGGCGGTTTTTTCTTTTTCTTTCTTTTCTTTATAGGTCTAGGTATATCGCTAGGTCATAATAATAATTTAAATTATATTAATTATTCTTTAATAAAAAAGAATTAACCGAGTTATCCCGTTTTTATTATTTATTAAGTAGTTATTTATATATCTTAAACCTATATTAATATTTTCTTAAAGTTATATATATTTATTTATTCTACTAGCTCCGCTTTATCGCTAGTTAATTCGGGGTAAAATAATAATATCTACTTTATACTTTATTTCCTTTATTTATATTAATAACTAGCGCTACGGATTATAAATATCTTTATTCGGTATAAAAACTTATTTAATCTAATTTTATTATATTTTAATTATATTATTATAGAGCTTTTAGCCTTCTTTAATTAATTATAATAATTGAATTAATCCCCGAATAGGTCTCCTTTTTAAACCGGGTTAATAGTTTATATAAAAATCGTCTTTTTCTAATCTTTTTATTTATTTAGTTATTACTAACGGGCCTAATCTTTTACTCTTTAATCGATAATTTTAATATTTTAATATTCTTCGATATTTTTAATTAAGTTTATTTAGTCTTTCTTCCTTTTTATAATTATAACTATTTTATATTATTCTTTAAATTCTAGGGCGCGAAGTACCTAGGCTTTTATTATTATTATTAATATCGGAGATATTTATCGTTACCTACCTCCTTTATACTAGAGTTTATTCTAAATTCTTATATTTCTTATAGACGTAATTAAATAGGTCCCTCGATTTACTTAATATTATATTATTAGGCGATTTAATTAGAGGTTAATTAACGTAATTACTAATTTAACTTCGAGTACTAGAATTAAAGTAATTTTAAATACTCTTAGAACCGTTTTAAAATAATTGTTCTAGATAATTATTAATTTCTTCGTATATTCCTTTATAACCTCCGTCGTTCTCTTTAATTAATATTATATCGGAGTCGTAAATATTAATATTAGTTTAATTAATATATTATATACTATTTTATACTTCGCGAAGGTAGCGCTTTATATCGAATTAATTAAATACTTTATAGCGCGGCTTTAATTAGTCGCTATAACCTTAATTTAAATTAAATATAATCCTTATTTTAATTTTAAATCGACGTATAATCCTAAGATCTTAATACTCGCTCCGAGTTTAGTAACTACGTTTTTAAAATTTATTACTATTTTTATATTAAATTTCTTCGGCGTTCGAGATATATAGACTAGCTCGTACTTCTAGGGGGTAAATAATACTTTATAAATAACTATTTATTTTAAGTAAATATTATAGGCCCGGTTCGCGATATTATTAAAAATAATAATCCTAAGTTCCTAGGTATAGTTAATTAATAATGAATTTATATTAATACTAGTTAAAAGTACGAGGAAAAGGAAAATAATAACGAATATAATTAATAAAGTCTAAAATATTATTATTATACCTAGGAAAGTAGGGAGGCCGAGATAAAATAATAGATTAATAATAATACCTAGGTAAATAATTCTTTAAGTTCTAAATAACTTTTTAAGAATAATATTCGATTAATTAAATAAAAACCGGCTAGAATTAATATTATTAAATAATTAGGAAATAGACGAGGAATTTACGAATATAATATTAATACGTAATAAATTATAATACTTAATTTAAAATCGTATAATATAATATTAAAAAGGAATCGAAGTTAATAATAAAGTTACTTTAAAACGAGTAAATTAAAAATATCGATATTTTAATTATTTAAAAACCTAGTTAAAACCCTACTACCTAAATATTATATAACGATAATATTAATTAATTTTATTTAATATATAAAGAAAGCTTAAAGACTCGTATATACTTCTATATAAATAAAAGAATCGATATAAATAATCAAGAACTAGTTTACTATAAAGGCGATTTATATTTTATAAGGATTATATTAAAAGAGCGAAGAAATAAAAAGAAATCTCGGTCGGATAAAATCGAGGAAGAGGAGGTTATTAATCGAGGAATCCTTTATTATAAAAAGATATAAATCTATAATATATATAATTTATTATTAATATAGTATACTTTAATTAATAATTCGTTAATATTATTATTACTAGAGGAAGCGCTAATAAAGGAAAACGAATATATTCTTTTAAAAGATTTTAATCTTTATTACTTTAACTAAAATAATACTAGGCGATATATATATTATATTATAACCGATTATCTCCTAGGAATAATAAAGTCGAGGGAAATAAAACTAGAGTTACTAGAAATATTTATTATATAAAAAGCCTAAGAATATAAAAGTATAATTAATTTATTATTCTTTATAAAAGAAGTATACTAGGTTATAAATAACTTTATAATCCGCGAAGATCTATACTATAACTCCGATTATAGGTTAATAATAACGGAATTCGAGTACATATAAAAAGAAGTAATATTATATACTCGTTATATCTAAAAAAAGATTAAGGATAATATTATCCGAAAGGAAATATAACAAAATATAAGGTCTCTTTATTAGTATTAAAGAAATTAAAATTTAAGAATAAAAAAAAATCGATTAATACCTAAATAAAATAATAAAAGATTTTTAAGAAATTATCGAGTTTATAATTTTATAGGCCCGTTTATATTAAAGAGTTAAATCTTATTAAAACTCCCGTTATATTAATATTATATTAAAAATAAAGGAATATATAAAGAAATATAAACGAAGTCGAAATACCTAAACGGGGGAGGCTTTAAATATAATAAATAATAAAAAAATATATATAATTCGAAGAACGAAAATATTTTTTTAATAGGAGAGTATATATAAAGTCTCGCTAAAGTCGACGGGAGTATAAAAGTCTATAAAATAAAAAAATAAAAAAAAGAAATATTTTAAAAAACTTTCTTAATTCTTAATTATTAAAGATAATAAAGAAGGAAAAATTAAAGACTTCGACGGTAAAGTAAAAATCTTATAAAGAGTACTTTTCCTCTTTTTATTAATAATAAATTTAAATAATATCGACGGAATAAAATACCCGGAGCCTATTAGAATAAATTAAGAAATAATTAAGATAAAAGTTTATAAAGTAATATAATACCTAACTACCGATAAAGCGCTAGGAATAACTAGAATCCCGAACCGATTCTTAAAAATTATAATAAAAACGGAAGTAATAAATATTATTATTTATTTATTTTAAATTTACTTTAAATTTAAATATTATCTAAGATATTTTAAGATAACTAATATAATAATTCTTAAAAAACCGAAGAAAGGCGATTATTTAGAGTTAAAGTTATATAAATTTATTATATTCCTTAATATACTTAATAAAGCGCTAGAAGTAATTATCTTTAAAAAATTAAATAATATAACGGAGGAGTACGAATTATTATTATTATAATAAATAAAGATTAAATAAAAGCGTTTAATAAAAACCGCGCTAAAGACCTATATAAATATAGTATATAGTATATAAAATTATAATAAGAACGAGGGGAGAGGAAAGATAATAAACTTATTATTATTAAATATAACGAGAGCGTTTAATAGCGTTTTATACGAAAGATTATTATACGATTTATAAATAAAAGGCGTACCGAGCCTAATTAATAATTAGATAATAAACCTTTTATCGGATAAGACTATATCCGTATTATTTAAAGAAAAAACGAGTATAATAAAAAAAGTAATAACGGGTATCTTATAAGGATTTTTTATTTTACCGGTATCATTTTTATTCTTTAATATATTATTAATCGAGGAGTATATTAAAATAAATTTATTAATATAGGTTAAAGAATTCGTAGATAATATCTATTTACTCGTTTATAACGAGAGTATAAAAAAAATTATACGAATTTAGGACGGGCCTACGATATTTATTAAAACTAAATAATTATTTATCAAGTATTATTTACCCTCTAGAAATATGAGTTAATTTATATATCTCGAACGCCGAAGAAGTTTAATATAGAAATAATAATAATTTTTAAAAACGTAATTATTAAACCTAGAGCGAATATTAGGGTCCTAGGATTATATATCGATTTAAAATTAAAATAAAGATTATACCTAACCTAAATTAAAATTAAAGCGATTAATGAAAGCCGTATTATAAAATATTTAATTAATTCGATATAAGGCGCTACTTTCGCGAAGTATAAAACGATATATAATATAATAATTAAATTAATATTAACGTTTACGGCTCCGATATAATATTAATTAAAAAGAATAACGAAGGTTATAAAAAGATATATAAAGAAATTAATAATTATTTAGAATAATTATTTTAGGACGGTTTTAAAAGTATTTAAAACTACTTTAATTCTAATATTTAAAACTAAATTAGTAATCGCGTTAATTAATATTTAATTAAACCGCTTAGTAATATAATATTAAATAAATCAAAGGATTTATTTAATTATATTTATAAAAAATATAAAGATTTAAAATAAACTTTAGCGTAAAGAAGGTAAATAATAATAAATACCTCCGATACTAATAATAGAAAAAGAAACCTAGGTATTTCGCGTCTTAAAATTTAAAAAATAAAATAAAATAATTATAATTATAAGGAGGAGGAAAGATTAGATAAATTTAATCGAAGATATCGAAAAATATTAAAATATTAAAGTTATTAATTAAAGAGTAAAAAATTAAACCCGTTAATAATAATTAAATAAATAAAAAGATTATAAAAAGATAATTTTTATATAAATTATTAATCCGGTTTAAAAGAGAAACTTATTCGGGGATTAATTTAATTATTATAATTAATTAAAGAAGACTAAAAACTTTATAACGATATAATTAAAATATAATAAAATCGGATTAAATAAATTCTTATACCGAATAAAGGTATTTATAATCCGTAGTATTAATTATTAATATAAATAAAAGAAATAAAATATAAAGTATATATTATTATTATATCTAGAACTAGCTAGCAATAGGGCGGAGTTAATAAAAGAAATAAATATATATAATTTTAAAAAGATATTAACGTAGGTTTAAGATATATAAATAACCGTTTAATAAATAATAAAAACGAGATAACTCGGTTGATTCTTTTTTATTAAAGAATAAATAATATAATTTAAATTATTATTAAGACCTAGCGATATATTTAAACTTATAAAAAAAAAGAAAAAAAAAGAAACCGCCGGCCGGAGGGCCGTAGGTATCGATTATTTAATAAATTTATAATAAAGCGGCCTATAAGCCTACGAGATAAATAAATAAAATTAAAAAAACTAAATAAAAAGAGAAATAGAAGGAAGGATAAATAATATTTAAAATCATTATAATTATCGACTACTAACTAGTAAAAAGAGGAAATAAATTATCGATAAATTAAAGTTTTTAATCGATAAGGTTTCTTTAGCGGTTAATAAACACCGCTAATAACTTTACTAGGAAAATATTCGTGGAACTCCTTTATTAATAAAGTAGTTTTATTAGAGTAAATATATAAATTAATTAATTAATTAATCAAATTATCGAGATAACTTATTATTTAATATTAATCTTTAGAATTTATTATACTTTATTCTTATTTTCATCTTTCTTTTAAATATTCCTTTATAGTTTTATTATTATTATTATTATTATTATTATTATTTAGTTCTTCGTATTTTTAAATTCGATAAGTAATTTTCTTTTTAATATTTTCTTATATTTTAGATAAATTATAAAGTCTTAAATTATTTTATATTAAATCTTTAAAAGATCTAGTTATATTAATTAATATCTTCTTTTCAATTAGATTTAATTATTATTTATTTATTAGATTTTTCGAATAATAATTCCTAGTTATATAACCCGGTTTATTATAATTATAATAATTTATTATTATCTTTCCTCTTTATTATTATTTATCTTCTTTATAAAATTCTTTTATAAATTTCTTCTTCGTAGACTCGAGCTTTATTAATATATATTTATAATAATTAAGTTTTTTATAATAATAATAATTAACCGAGTTATATTCGTTATTAGAGAATCTTAAATATTTTTATTTATTAACTCTTTTATTATAACGCTTTTTTATTACGTATTTATAAAGTTTATTATCGATTTCGACTATTTATTTTATAAATATTTTAAGGTCCTAAAGATTTACTTTTATTTATATAAATTCGTTTTTAATATTATTTTTTAATTTTTATTAATATATCGTTATAAAAGTAGTATCGTTTTAATTCATTAATAATATAAAAGTAAAATCGAGTAGTCGGATATAAATTTGTATTATATTAAATATTAAATAATATAGATTATTATATTATTTTCGTTAGAGAGTCTAAATATACGACGAATTTTAATTTTAAATCGAGAGAAATTCTTTATCTAAAGTTTTACCGAATAGTTCTCGACTTTATTAACTCTCTTTATATAATATTAAAGAAATAATTTATTTTATTTTTACGCGTTAACTTCTATACAAATAATAATAAAATATTTATTTATTAACTAATATAATACCTCTCGTTAAAAGCGAAGAATAATTAAAATTAAATTAATTAATTATTAAACTTCTTTTACTCTTTATAATATTAATTTAAGAGAGAAACTTTAATATAATCACTATCTTTTATAATATTATATTATTTAGTACTATTTTAAATATTTAAGATTAAGGTCTTTATTAATTTTAAAGTATTTATCCTAAAAGTATTTAAAATATTAAAACTCTTCGTTTAATATCGTAATATAATATTATTAAAACCTAGGTTAATATTTATAAAAAAGAGTACTAAAGATTAAAAAATAATAAACTTTATATAAATATAAGAAAACTAAATAAATTTAGATATAAATTTAGATTTAATATTTAAAATTAAAAGTTTTAGAGGAAATTAAATACGAAGCTTTTATTTATAAAGAAATATATTATTTATATAATAAAAGGAAATCGTATTAAGAATTATATACTTTATATATTTACTACGTAAATAAAACAAGTATTATTTAATTTATATACTCGCTGCGCGACTAGAGTAAATATAATCTTTTTAGTTCCTAGAAGTACTCGCTATATATATAGGATATATTACGGGTACTCGTAATAAATCCCTTATATTAAAAAGAAATATAAAGAGATTAATATATTAAATCTAAAATAATACTTATATTCGGCCTAATACGTTATATATATATAAATACTAATAATAATTAATAAATATAGGGTCGTTATAATAATAGATTTAAGAATTACGAGAAACTTTATTAATAACAAAATACTAATTATAATTAATATATTAATTTATAAGAAAAAAGAATTTTATGATTTTTAGATAATTAACGGGTTAAAATTATTAATAAAAAAGATAAATAAAGAGATATTCTTATTATTTCTTATTGTTTAGTATTATTATAAGGAAATTACTTTTAATATTATTAAAAGAATTATTTATTATATTATATTAGAAATACCTTAGTTAATAAAATATAATCTAATTATTTAATAGAAAATAAGAGTATTTTTATTTCTATATATTAAAAATATTATTAATATAATATATATATATTTATAGAGGATAATTCTAAATAAGAAGTCGAATTATAATTAATCGAAGTTTATAATATTTTATTTTTAAATAATAATAACATTATATAGAGATCCGATTCGGCGCGTATTAAAGAAAATTAATAAAATATATAAATTAAAGTTTCTAAAAGTAAAGATATATCTTTTAATAATTATAAAGAGTATTAGTAATAAAAGTATCTTTTTTAAAAAGAAATAATTATAAAAGTATTATTTAAATATTAATTATAGGATTATAAAATCGAACTCGAATTTAGTAAATAATTAATATTTAGATTTATCTGTACTTTATTAGAAAAAGAACTCGGAGTATTTCGCGGATATATTAATAAGAATCTTAAAAAAAGATTTATTCGAGAATCTAAATTATAGTAAATTATTTAATTCTTTCTATAATAGAAAAGGATAGATATTTATAATTATACGTAAATTACCGAAAATCAACTAGTATTATAATAAAGAATTAGTACTTTTTATTAAATATTAGCGAATTATAGGATCGATTTCTTATAATAAAGATTTTTATATAATTAAACCTTCTAATAAAGGATTAATATAATAGTATATAATATAAAAGATATTAATTATTCTATAGAGGATTTGGTTTCAATATATTAGAATTCTAATAATATTTAGTCTCGATAAAATTAGTAATAGAACTTCGCCCGTCGTTTTAATAGATATTTATAGTAATACTTTTATTAAAGTCTACTCCGTTATAAATCGTTATTTTTAAAAGAAAGAAGTTAACGCCCTCGTTAATTTTTTTATATAGGATATCGTAAATAATAATATAAATAGCGTTTATATATAGAAGTAAATAAGTAAATAAGAAATATTTTAAATTATCGATTAATTACGGGTAGGCCCGTAGAGTTTTGAAATTTAATATAAAGTAGTGAAACTAGGTATTAAAATCGCGATAACGAGGTAAAGTAATAAAGAGGTATAGAAATAATATAAATAATTAACGATAGAAACTATAATATTAATAAAATAAAAATATATATATATAGTATTATAAAAGTATTAATAATAAAGAATTAAGATTTTAAATATATATTAATAGAATAAAATCTTTAATATAAATCTAACTAGTTAGGGAAAGTTATTTAATAATATTTTTAGAATTAAAATCATTATAGCGCGGAGCTAATCCCGATTCGACTAAATAATTACGTAATTCTTATATTATTCGAAGCTCTTTCCTATATAAATATATTATTTAATTAAGAAGTAATAATAACGAGAGGTATATACCTAAATCTATATATAGAAATATATAAATAATATATTAGAAGAATATTCGGGGTATATAACTCTATATATAATTAAATAAATAATTTATAATTATTAGAGAGTAATTTTACCGGTTTTTAATATAATATTTTTTTAATATTATTATAATACCCGTACTCTAAATAGAGCTCGATAAGTAAATTTAATAAAATAATTATTTCTTAATAAGGGTAGGTAAAGAGCGATAATATAAAAGAAAAACATAATTATTCTTTTAGAGTTATCGATCCTAGAAGAAAACTTTAGTTTAGTATTTAATTTATTATTCATATTCTTTAATAAATTCGTCCGCGAAAATAATTTTAATATTTATTTAATAATTTTATATAAATCCTTAATCTTTCTAGGATAAAAAGTATTTAGTAATATAATTTTTCCCCTTTTAATAACGCGGTTATTAAAGATATATTTTAGTTTTTATTCTAATTTTAAATTATCTCGTTTAGTTTCTACTATTTTAGAGTTAATAAATTATAAATATTTAAAAGAGTTATTATCTAGTAATAAATACTACTTTAGTTATATTATTAAAAATATATTAAAAATCTTTTAATTTTCCGAAATATTAAGGCGGTATATAAATCTATTAATATAGTTAAGAATTTTAGATAACTTAGTTATTTATTAATTATATTTATAATTAATGACATCGGCAAGTCCGGAAAAACAGTTCTGCAAAATCGCTGCTTAATCGGTGCAAAATACGCATTTTGCAGCCTTGGCAAATCTTGGCGTCAAGATTTTTAAGTTAGAGTTAAGGTCTGCGCGGGAGCGCTATATTTAATCCTAAAAGTAGCTTTATAGCCCTATAGGGCAACGCTAGTAAAAATCTAATTAAAAATTCGGAATCTAGGCTAAAAATAGATTTAGTAAGATATTTATATTCCTATATGGGGGCCCTAGTCTA
>JAABUW010000466.1_pt1 | contig 80411 bp, 67 predicted proteins | sample 5560081 | NCBI WGS metagenome assembly JAABUW01 (sample SAMN10711882, study PRJNA513363) | rock metagenome | isolation source: Antarctica rocks | place: Antarctica: Victoria Land, Knobhead sud | reverse complement strand
TCTAGGACGAACCTTTTAGCAGGGCAATTGGTGCTTTTTTATTTTAGCATGGGACATTTACAACGGGGCGGTTGCAATTCTGAGCTCTATGGGTAGGTATTTATTCAGCGTTAGGGGGCTTTTTTTTTATTGCTGGATTGGGCGGTTTTTATTAGAAGGTGTGAATGTGGCAAACGGGGATAGGGTTGACGTGTGTCCCTGTTCCAGTTCTTGTATGGATGAATAAAACAACCATGTGATGTGAAACTTTGTCGAGACTGGTAACTGTAGCTACTGTATGTACCTTACATAGCTACAGTACCCATTGAATCCCTCCCTCGATTTCAACGCGACCCCAAACACCGACGTTTTTGGCTTTCCACAAGCTCAAACGCTATCTGCAATATATCCCAACGCGTGTTTTGGGATGCTGTTATATTATGTATGTACTACATGTACTACATGTACTGTTCACATTGCGGAACCGGAATCGTGCCAACCCGCCGCCGCCGCCGCCGCCGCCGCGGTCGGAGCTGAGGGAATGGGGAAGGGGAAGGGAACGCCGTGCGTGGTGCTTCTTGTGCTGGGTGGTGGGGTATGTGTGATGTGGTGTGTGTGGTGTGTGGTGGAGACCTTGCGTCTTTTCTGTCTTGAAGATGTCACTTTGTTCTTTTTTCTTCTCTCCTTGCAGTCCTTCTCAGCTTCTTCGACCTCTAAGCACTGTCATCCCATCCCCAACACACCTCAACGCCAAACTCCCCATCTTCATCATATCCAACCACCAACCACCAACCGTGCCGCCTACCCCTCAATCTCCAAACTGCCCTCCCACCCGCCCTGCCACCCCCTCATATCCTCCACCACATCCTCCACCTCGGCCCTCACCTCCCGGACCACCTTGATCCGATTCCACTCCCCGCGTGTGTTCCAGATCTTATCCATCATCGCGCTGTACACCTGCTCCAGCTGCTCGACCGAGCACCCGCTCGTGCGCGCCACGACGTCCTCGAGGAGTTGGTCTGTGGCGTGGGGGTCGGTAATGAGTTTTGGGGTGGGGGGGTCGGAGGGGGCGTTGAGGAGGGAGCGAATGCTGGCGTGGGGGTTTGGGGCGGGGGGCCGGGGGAAGGGGGGGACGGTGGGGGTGGGTTGGGATTGGGACTGGGACTGGGATTGGGAAAGAGAAAGTTGGGACTGGGAGAAGGGTTGGGAGTTTGAGAAAGGTTGGGATTGAGTGTTGGGGAGGCCTTGGGAGCTGTTGCTGGCGGGGTCGGATTTCTGAGTACCTAGGACTGGAGTCAAACATGAGGATTTTATGGGGTCAACGATCTCAAGGGGAGACGTACTTTGGGTATCGGGTAATTGGGAGCTTGGTGCGCCCATAGGATCAGGCAGTAGGGAGAGGTCTGGCCCATCTGCGACCTTGTCGAGGGAGCTCTGCGTGTTGAAGGGGCCGGAGGAGCCGGAGATGCGTTTGTCGGATGAGGTTGTTGAGGCATAGTTGGCGTAGTCGTGGGGGTTGGAGCCTTCGGCCATGGGGGTTATGGCGCTTTGTTGAGAAAGACTGCCAGGCAGTGATAACCGCTGTTGCAAGGATGCAGGGCCACCAGTGTAGGAGTGGAGAGGTCGAGTTTGAGCAGAGGGTCCAAGTGAGCTGCCTTGTGTTTCACGCTCTGTGGAGGGAGGATCTTGGCTGGTATTGGTCATGTGGGTGTCGCCGTCGCCACGGGAAGGTACTGAAGTTCCATTGCTTTGGGGAGCATGGCCTTGGAGATCACTGAGGTCTGACCCCCCAAACAGGCCAACAGATAAGCCATTCGTGAGTGTGCTGCGTTGCGAGGGATTCGATGGGTTACTTGGGGTTACTGGATGATATGCAACACCATTCGTGATAGGCTGCCCAAGCACAATGGGACCGCTTGATTGCTCGGTCGTTAGCTCTTCATTGTCGGGTGGGACATTGGTTGGAATGAGCTCAAGCCTTCGGCCTTCGCTTGCGGCCAATTGCTTGGCTTTTTCAATCATCTCCCTCTCTCGCGCTGTCTCCCGAGCGTAAACACTCTCAAGATCAATCATTAGGCCAGGGTCTGCCATCTCAATATGGCCCATGTCAACTTCGACATTAGTCTGTAGCTCGTTTGCCCTCAAAAGACGTTCTTGATCGCCGATCATTTTCGCGTCCTTTGTCAACTTCTTGACGTCGGACAGGAAGTCCTTCGGCCTCTTGTAGTAGCCGTTAGAGAGACGCTTTTCAATGGTCACGATTTCCATGTTGTAGAAGAATTTGCCAGTAGCCACTTCAATTAGACCTGGCTCACCATGGCCGTCTGTGCCCTTCTCGTACGGTCGAAAGTGATCATTACGCCGTTCTTCCAACGGCAGATCAGTATTGACGATTGACGGGTCCTCCTCGTCGTACAAGTATCTGATCTGGCTATCCTCGATCACACCAGTACGGAACTTTTTGGATTTCAACTTGATCATATCCATAACGGGCTGTATGCGGAGTTTCAAGATGTTGAGTAGCTGCCTGTCCTTTTTCCTCTGTGCTTTAAGGTCTGCCTTTGATAGCACTTCCATCTTAGGCGGCTCGGGGGGCACAGGGGGCAGTATTTCGAGCTTTCTTTTTTTACGATTTGCTGGCTCAGGAAAGTCGGTGGGCGAGGCGTTGAGATAATCCATAACACCACTAAAGTACTCGCGGCGTAGTGGCAGTAACGGCCTTCGAATCTCAAACTGGTTTTTCCTAGAAAAACCAAATAGATCCTTAATCATTTGAGGATCGACATATTGATCTTCAGATTCGAGAACACCAAGGAGTAAGACTGGATCTGTTGGAGCCAATGTCCGGAGAAGGCCAAGGAAGGTAGAAATGACTGCGTCTCCTATGGTCCGATACCAAATATCAACATTCGGTATATAGATCACGCTAGGTTTGTGACGTCGGACCTCGGTGAACAATTGGATCACAGCAGCTTCTGATGACCGGCTGGAGTCACTTAGTAAAGTAGGAAGATCGAACGCTTGCACGTGCAGCCCTTCGAAGTGATTCAGGAGTGCTGCCGCAAGATACTGCTGGCCCATGCCCGGGACGCCTCTGATCAGAAGACGCGGTCGAAAAACGCGTGAACGTTCGAATTCTACGCCAAGATTAGCTTCAGTGTTTGAGCATACCTGGTTATCCTATCTTACCTTGCTGCATGCGTTCCGTCTTCATACCCCTGTCGTCTTCCGCATCTTCGAACTCGGCCTCTTCTAGTGCAGTCAAACGCTTCTTTTGTGGTAATGCTTGAGCGACGACATTCTTGATTTCTGCGAGTGGCTGGCGCAGTAGAGGCTCAATGTGGGTCGGCAATGGGGCAGCACCAGAGGACGCTGACCTCTCAGAAGAAGGAACCATGTTCTTGACAGATATCATAAAGTCCTTGGCAGTTATATTGATTGTCTCGGGCTTTATCTGGAGCTTCTCGTTGGATTTGTAAATTTGGGGGTATCGCCTCTGGACAGCATTCAAAGCAGCTTCGGTGCAGAGTGCCCTGAGATCGGCACCGCCGTACCCCTTGGTCAGGTGTGCGATTTCATCTTTGAAGCTACTTGCCAGAGGAGGCTGCCAGCCGCTTGTGTGGATATCAAGGATAGCGCGCCTGGCTTCCGTGTTGGGCAGAGGGAAGTAGAACTCTCTGTCGAACCGACCAGGACGTCGAAGAGCAGGATCTATCGAGTCTGGTCGGTTGGTGGCTCCTATCACAATCACTTGACCGCGACCGTCCATCCCATCCATTAACGCCAGCAGAGTCGAGACAATCGAGGCATGGATTTGTTCCTGCTTGCTTGATCGTACGGGTGCAAGGCCTAATAACCCATCAGCAAGGGGAAGTCCACATTACCGGTAGAGAATACCAACCGTCTATCTCATCAAAGAAGATTATGCTGGGTTGCGTCTTCCGGGCTTCGTCGAAAAGAAGCCGAAGCTGACGTTCTGCTTCACCTACCCACTTGCTCAATGCGTCTGCCCCCTTTCGCATATAGAAGGTCACCTTCCGTCCCTGGCTGCTCACGCTGGAAGCCAGTGCTCGAGCTAGCAAGGTTTTACCGGTCCCAGGAGGTCCATGGAACAGCACGCCTCGAGGAGGTGTTACGTGGAAACGCTGAAAGACCTCGGGGTACAGCAACGGGAGAGCCACCATTTCCTTGAGTTGATCGATGTGACCTTGTAGACCGCCTACACTGTCAAAGTTCACGTTCTGGTCAACACCAAGTGGATCTGCATCCGCCAAGGCATGCTTGTCCTTAATCTTACCAAGATTTGCTGGCGTTCCCGAAGGACCTTGCAGAGGGTCGGAACCATGAGCTTGAGCTGGAGGAAACAAACCAAAACCTGCGGGAGCAGCAGCTGTTGGAGTCATGCCAAGGGTGCCGCCAACGCCAACGGTTCGGGGACGCTGCGCGATGTCATCGTCACTACTATCAGAGTCTGCACCACCAGCGGCCCCGATACCTCCAGGACCACCGAACACTGGTGCAGGACCACCGGCCCCTCCAAAAGGCCCATATGTGGAGAACAAACTTCGCTGCCACGTCCCACCTGCGCCACCACGGCCCCTTCGCGAAGGGGTAGTCGCTGCTGGCGGTCCGTCATCCTCTAAAGGTATGGTAAGGTCAGGTCGGAGGATGCGATAGTCCACAGGCTTTCGTTTCCGCGTCTTAGGTTTGTCATCAAAAAGAATAGCTTCTCTTGGAGCCCGACGAGGGCGACTGCCTCGTAAATCTTTCACTTCCTCGGCCAACTCTTCGGCAACCTCGCTATCGTCTGAAGGTAAATCTCTCTGGCTTCTCGATCTGCCTTTTCCGGCACGGGTGCTGCTATCCTCATCAATCTGTTGGCTTCCTTTGCGAGGCGAACTTTCGGAATCTTCCGAGTCAGAAATATTTTCCTCGCCTTCCTCCTCCCCAGCAGGCTCGAAGTCACTACTCTCTTGGCGGCCGTTTTTCTGAGAAGTCCGATGTTTACGCGTTTCACGAGCCGAACGAAGAGCATGACGTGTCGATCGGCCACCGCTGTGACCAGGAGCCTCCTGTACACTCTGATTTGCTTGCTTCCTCTCACTATGCCTAGTTGTTCGCCGAGGTTTAGTGATTGGATCTTCTTCATCATCTTCATCTAAAGGCTCATCTTCGGGTGATTCCGGAATTATAGCAACCTCATCCGTGGGAGCGTCTTGGGAGACGACTGCATCCCCTGGAATCATGTTTTGAGTGTCAGGCAACGGATTCGAGGCCTGGAGCTCATCGGTCAAGTCTCCTCGGCTAGCCGTGACTTCGGTAGTATGCTGGTCGTCGTCAACTATGTGCTCTTGAGGCGCCGAATTTTCATCTCCTTCCTCAAACACAATACTAGCAGGCACCTTCTTCATACCTTTACCACCCTTCCTGGCTCTTTGAATTTCCAACTCTGGACTACGCGTGCCAGGGCGTATAATATCAGCATGATGACCAGAGTTTGTCAGAGCGACAATAGTCTCACTCTCATCGTGAGCGATGCGACTACTCCTCCTTGACGGTTGCGCTTCCGATGATATACGCCGAGCACCAACACTACCACTTCGAGCTCTTATGTTCCTTCTGCCTGGCGCAGGAGTTGGCTGAGGTGTTGGGACTTTGAGTTTCACCAGTAGTCGTTGGTTTCCTTGTTTCTTCGACGTAACTTCCACTTCAGCCATAGAGTCCAGAGCCTCTTCTACGGACTCATCACTCTCTTCGTACAGTGGACGTTTCTTTGCGGCCTTGCGCACTGGTCGCCCCGTTCGGGAGTCTATTTCGGGTTCTTCATCTTTGACTTCTTCCTCAAACGAAGCTTCGCTAAGCTCGCTCTCATCAGTTATTACCTCCGATCCCTCATCGCTGTGAAGCCTTCGCTGTCGCTTTCGCAAAGGTTTACCGCCATGACTCTTGGAAGGTTTCGACCTTGCAGCTCTTGTTGTTGATGCTCCGTACGTTGAGTCTGCAGAGTCGGACTTGGTCGGATCGAAGTCTTCGATCTTTCGCTTGTTTCTATTCGGCATGGTTGGGGAGGCTTATCGTATAGCATTCAAGGGAATCTTTGCCGTGGTATCAGCTGGAAGCTCTTGACTTTTGCTTTAAGCCTTGGTCGAAACCTTGGTCGAAACAACATACCTACAAGTCCAAGTTTCACAACAACTTATTGAAAGACCAGCTTGCCTGCGTACATGATGCGCATGCGCTTTCTGTTAATCACCACTGTAATCCGCAGTCACAATCGCGTGAAAGGATCCTGTAGATCATCCCTCAAGTCCTCTAAGCTGTTGCGTTGGTCAGCTATTTGCTACCAGGTCTTACACAACTTGGAAAGCGGTTTGGACGACTTGTGAATTCTGCTCAGTTGAACAGACCGAGAGCTGCGAGTTCTGGGAATCGTCTCTGGGTCATGATTGTTTTCCCCTACCGCCTCGCTTACGTGAAATACGCTAAGCTAGCTCAGGCAGAAGCACGCTAATCGCAGTTCTCCCGCATCGAATTGATCTTCACTTTAGCTTTCAAGCGCCAAAACTCCCAGAACTTCAAAAACTATCTCTGGAAGCAACACCTCGTCCTTTGCCATCCACGGATGCTTTTCATTACCTTGAGCCGCCGAGATGAATGCCAACTGAAAGCAGCATTCTCAGCATCATATATTGACATTCCTACAACCTCCTCACAGTGTCCGTCACCGCTGACTTGAACAGACAAAATCATCTCCATCTCCATGATGCCGCCATCGATCTAAATGCCGCAGGTACCAAAGCTTAAATGCAGATCGCCGCTGTCACTCGCGTGGCTGTTTGTGGGGAAGCAGAGCCTCAAGTCACGTGCCAGGGCTGTTCTCCCTCATTCCTTGATATCTGACGAAACGGCCCCTTCCCAGAGTAGATCGTTCAACGTATCATTTGGAAGCATTACCAGAAAATCTGAGTTCAACAAAAGTCCTCTGTTGTGCCCTCTCTGCAGGTAGACTCCGGCATATATTTAGGAAGGTCCACTTATCTGCAGGATTGTTTTAGCAGACCACTATTCCAGCCTTCATGTAGCGAACCCGAAATGTTGATGATTGAACCGTGAGTGATTTCCTCGTATGGACACAAAGCAGTGTGCTCAATGTTTTAAGTTTGAGAATCAAGGGGATGAGCGGACCTGAGGCAACCCGGGCAGAGGACTCAGGGCTCGCTTACTCATTTGTCACATGACCATCCGTGCCCAACGCGTCCGACACACGTCTCCCACAGACCCACCGCCTCTCAAAAACATGTCCACCACCCCACCACCACCAGCCCAAAACCCACCACCACACTCCCCTCCTTCCCTCCCTAACTCCCCACTACCCAAACGTACCAAAATCAACACCATGTCCCCTCCAACGCTCACAAAAACAACAACAGACCCGCTTCCCCCACCATCCAAAACCACCACCAACCCCCTCCCTTCCTCCCCCAACCAAAACGCAGTCCCCCCACCACCACCCCTCTCATCATCCCCACCGCTCCTAGTAAAGAAACTCTCAGACAAGGCGAAAACGCCAACGCGGGGCAGCGCGTTCGCGGCGGGGTACGATCTATATGCGGCCAGGGCATGCGTGATTGGGAAGAGGGGCAAGGGGCTGGTGGAGACGGAATTGGCGGTTGCGGTACCGGAGGGGTGCTGTGAGTTGTTCTTTGGGTAGCTAGGATGAGTTGGAGCGGACTGGGGGGCTGACGTTTCCTGGGTTGGGGGGGTTGACAGATGGGCGGATAGCACCGAGGAGCGGTCTCGCGGTCAAGAGCTTTATTGATACCGGCGCTGGCGTTATTGATGCGGATTACAGGGGTCAGGTCAAGGTGCTGTTGTTTAATCATTCCGAGGCGGATTTCGAGGGTATGTTTCCCCCTCCTTTATGAATTTGACATTAGGGGAGGAGAGGCAGAATGCTGATGACCGATGCGACGAGGGCAGTCAAGGAAGGTGATCGGGTCGCGCAGCTAGTGCTTGAGAGGGTATGTAGTTCTCTCGTTATCAGGCGGTTGGCTAGAGGGGGGAAATTGGCTGATGAGGTACTGATGCAGATCTATACGCCGGAGGTGGTTGTCGTGGAGGAACTGGAGGAGAGCGTGAGGGGGGCTGGGGGGTTTGGGAGTACTGGGTGAGACGGTTCTGTGGAATTACATCCACGGTGGGTTCTCCAAATGGCGCTATCACGACTTACAATGGGAAGAGATGAAAGATGGGAGGGAGATAACGGATATCTTGACCGGTATGTGGAATTGGAGTCGGACCAAGACGAATGTCTTTCCGCTGTACACGAAATTGGCACAGAAGAATCTTTAGGGTCCTACCTTCTAATCTCTAAACTGCGGATTCATCCCACCAGATGCCTCTTCCCCGCCTCCTCCACCCCCCACCGCATCTCCCCCGTCAACCCCCAGCGCCACCGCCTGATACTCATCCCGCGGCCTTCTCAGATCCTCTAAATTCCTCACCAATCTCACCTCCGTCGCTTTCGTCCTCAAATGCATCCTCTTTTCACTATCCTTTTCCTTATCCAACACCCCCGCCATTCCCTCCAACGCCTCATCCCGCGCCGTCTTCGTCTTCTGCAACACGCTCTGCATGCTTCCCAGCACCTTCTCCGCCGCCTTCGCCAGCGGAAGGTCCACCGCTTGCACGTCATCTGGCGAGACCCAAGATTTCGTCCTGCCAAGGCCAGCAGCGGTAATGGCTTCGCGCAGGCGCACGACGGTGAGCGCGGCAAACATGTCACCCGTGCCGCTGAAGAAGCAGTCGATAGCCGGCACATCGATCTTGAACAAGCGCGGGGAGCGGTCTGCGCGGGCGGTGGAGCCGACGACGGAGATGGAGGGGGAGGCGGGGTCGAAGCGGACGGAGGTGACGATAATGTGCGCAATGTGGTAGGTTGTATGGAGCCTAGATATAGCGGCTGCGAGGGTGGGGAGGGAGGTGATTTTCGTGTCGGAAAGGAGTCTGACGGTTTTTTGGGGGTTAACTTGTTGCTGGTGTCTGTGAAGGGAGTGGGGGAAACGGCTTACTCGGCTTCGAATTGGTTGGGGAGTATTAGGTCGGCGTCACGCAGGAGGTTCTTGTAGACTGGAACGACGTCCTCGTTGACGTAAATGCGTCCTTCATCGCCCATTACGGGATCAAGTACTGGGACCCGTTCAGCCAAGGTCCGCCGCTTTGGCCAGAGGCTTGCGTCTCCTCTGCCTTACCCCAAAAAAACGTTCCAGGCTTGGTTGATGCTTTCAGCTTCAAATCCCTTGCTACAGATCCGATTGCTTGTACTGCCTCTGCGCTCGGCGCATAGCCCGACAGCAGGACATCAAAGTCGGTAAGGTAGTTCTGCTTGAGCCCATTGTAGATATCTGTGATTTCTTCTGCCGTAGTCTTGGTACCTCTCCACTGTTTGTACGCAGTATGATTACCTGCGCCATGTCAAGGATAGTAAGCACTCAACATGCGCCGTTGGAAGGAAGTGCGTGTTGCGCAGGCGAGTCGTACTGTATTGCACCGTGTTCAATGCAGCCACCTCGCAGCCAAGGGCCTGCATGACAAATGCAGCCATCGTGTTCCCGACATGTCTGTATCGTATCAGATAGAGCTTGACTCAATCCTTTTGCAAACACTGCTGCTCTGTGGCAGTGCCCAGATGACTCACCCATAGACAACCTTGGAGAGTAGAAGTCAGCCATTGGCACAAGCCTGAGACGAAAGTTGCGTTCCTACATGACTGGCAATGGCCAACACCTTTGTCTCAGGAACAAGGGGGCCCGTAGACATTGGCGAAGCAATTAGAGATTTTGCGGTCAGAAGTCAGTGTCCGGGTAAAGAGAGGAGGGATTCTTGAAGCGGAATAATTCCGATTTTCACTATTCCTTCGGTTTGTCACATTAAGTTTTGCAGCTCGAACAGATGTATCTTCAAGATGTATCAGATTGTTATGTTCGATAACAGCCACATCGCTGGAGCCTCTAAAAAGCACGAAAGCCGTTGCTTATCTTGAACACTATGCGCTATTCGTTACCCAATGCTGACACTGAGAGTTACATTAATGGATCATCCGTCATACAACTTTTGCGCCATGTGATCACTCCTCGTCTCCGATCTGTGGAGCAACAACGTCAGCATAATTCTAAGCAAAGCCTGCATAGAAAATCGTACCTTTGGCGCCAAGTAGAACCTCAAGTAGCTGTTAGACGCTAAAGAGTACTCCACGAGTAGAGGTACCTCGTTCGATAAACACAGTTTGACAGTATTCGAGAGACCGCTTGCTTTGCAGAAGTTGACAAGGTACTTCAGGGAAAATGTCAAAGCAACGGGTTCCGTCAGGCTGATATCGACATTCAAATCTGGCTTCTCAATGTTGGTATGGCTTCGTAGTGTAACTGCGCCATTTCCAATATCCCCGGAACATGAGAACTTGACGCCTTCCTTTGTGGCTTCGATCGACACTAAATGGCAGATCAGTATAACCATGTGATACCCCTATAGAGCAAACATACCCGACTCCGACAGCGCAATCAAGTCCCTACAGATCCTCTGAAACTCCGCCGAAGGCATAGCAATTGTAGCCGCATACTCTGTCTCCGGAATTCCCAAGTGCTCTTGATCAATATCCATAAGCTTGATATCATACTCGCTCAGCCTGTCACTCTCGCTGCTCTCAAATACCAGGTTCACTACATCGGGCGCATCTTCCGCCTTTAGTGTCAAAATATCCTCATTCTGTGCGCATCGTAGAACCTTCATGAGTGAGCCCAGGTTGATCCCAAGGGCGATGTTGCGGTCACAGCGGAATGGGGAGAAGGACTCTGCTTTGAGCATCATGGAGACGAGGGCGACATGGGAGTTGTCCATGGCTTGGAGGGCGATTCCGGAGTCGTTGCAATCGAAGTTGCAGTCTTGCACGAGGTCTTTAATAGCATCGACAACCTAGAGCTGTCAGCATACATAGACAGACAAGAGTGGGGGGGGGGCTACCTTCTTGAGCAGGTTGGCCTGCTCTAGCCGTGCCTCAAGCACTGACATTAAGCGTTAGAGTCCCCAGCCGGTATAAACGGGTGAAGCATCCACTTACTGTTGGGTGATCAAGAGCTCTCGATTCGGGATTTGTGTGCCAATGGGGATTAAATGAAGGCTGTGGTAAGAGCACTGGGTGTAGACTTTAAGTTACCTGTGGCACTGAGATGGATCGCCTACTGTAAGACTTGTGGAAAGCGTTGGGTGTTTATTCAGATTACGAATCTTGATATTCTGAATGCAAAGGGAAATCGCGTCCTTCTTCGCGAAGCAAACGCGAAAGACACTAAGATAAAGTGGTTCGCGGCATTCTCACGTGATGGTTATTGAGCCCTAAGGTAAGGTGGGTAAAATACTTTGAGGTAAGGTAGGTACGTTAGGAATCTCTAGCTTTAATTACACACTGTCGTTCGCCATGCACATCAAAGACTATATAGACTGTCCAACTCTAGTGAAATAAGAGCAAGAAGCCAGGATTTTCGTCTCCTCCCATTACTGTTGGAAATAGGGGAGTTGGTAACCTCCGCCTCATAGGGCTGGTAGGGCTGGGGCCCGCTAGTAGAGTTTTCACCTTCTCCTAGATAGCCTCCTAACAGCAACAACCAATATATCAATATGCCCCCATATGACCTCGTATTCCAACAATTACCCAGATAACACTTGCTGTAGCTTTTAGTCTAGTGGTACATTGGCTATCATAGATGTATCCATCCCAAAATCATAATGCAAAGGGTATCATACGCGCAGCTCCGTATATGTGCTCCGTAAACCGTCCCGAGGTATATTGAGGTCAAGTTGGTTCTTTCAAGCAAAACAAAGAGCAAACATAAGATCGTCAAATAGAAGTCATTCGTCCCGTCGTCCGTCCTCGAGGTCGTAACTTGATCACGGTCTCTAATTCCCTAAGCATATGCGTACTAGCATTTACTTTCTCTTTATCAATCGCCTGCCGTACCCGGTCCTCTTTCATCTTTGCCAGCCTTTCTTCCCTCGTCAAGGTACTCCTCTGACGCGGAAGGGCCACCGCTTCGAAGACTTCTTCGCCCGAGCTGCTTGTTGTATCGCTCGAGAGGGATCTATTGAACCTAGAGTGTCCGTGTAGTGCCGTCATCGCATTGGTAGGACTCCCGCCAACGGCCGTCAAACCACCAAGGCTCAGGGTTGGCGACGGTGGCATTAAACTGCCTCCAAATGATGAGGATATCCGCTTCACGTTTTTAGTAATGTTCATTGCGAGCGCCGCCCGGCCTTCTTCCCACTCTTGCATCAAGTCTTTCAGATCGGCTCCAATCGAGTCATACTGGACCATAAGATTACTCCCAAATTCTGATATCTCTTCAGATTGCTCTAAAGCTTTGTCGGACTCCTCTCGAAGGAGGTGCATTTTGGCCTGAAGTCCGCGTATCCCTTGAGAGAGCGAGCTAAGCTTCCTCATCTGGCTTCTCACGCTCTCTCTACCAGGGGTCAATGGGGCCTTTGGAGTTGGAGGAACTGGAAAAGCTAGCGATATTAGAATTAGTGACTGCAATCCAACAAGCATCGCCGAACTCACCCTCTTCTTCTCCCAAAACATCCTCAATATCGAGGGCCATTTTTCTCGACTGTACTAAGATATGGTTCATAGTCTCGGTCGCTGCCGCCCATCTTGCGAAATCCGACTTCCCACCATCCGCGTCAAGAGCTAACAGGCTGCAGAGAAAGAGCTTCCTAACGATGTGTAGATTCTGCAGCTGATACTTCAGGGCCTTGAGCGTATCTGCATCTTCCATATCAGTTTTGTCCGCGCTTGCAATTTCCGCAGCGAGCTCCATGTCCGTCCGACTGATCTCGTATATGTCACAATACTTCTCCAGATCAACGCCCACGGCAAATGGCTTAGTAATAATGTATGCTTGATAACATTTTGTAAGCAGAGGGCTAATGACTCTGTGAAGAGTTCGACGTATGCGTTCGCATCTTCTTGTCTGACTTTGCTCCTCGAAACGTGTAACGGGAGGAAGAGGGCTGCTTCTAGTTCATGATTAGCATGGCGAATAGCTTGCCCAAAGTGAAACAATCCACCCACATTCTGTAACCTCGAGAGACGAGCTCAACTTCTTGTATCCAGGTAAGGGCGGCTGCTGCAGCCGCATCGAAGTTCTGGGCACTGGCTGTCAAAGACGAGGCCGTCTCCACCGCTTGGGCACGGACGTAATGTAACCATTGCCGCCGAAGTAAAGCGTAAAGTCCGCCAAAAAACATTACTGCGGTTGATAACGTCAAACATATCCTCCATCCACTTAGGTGTATTTGGCCTGCGCTGCGGATCCAATGTATTGACCAAGCCAGAATGAAAGCTGCCACACCAGTCAAGCATAGCCCAACCCAACTAACGCTCGCGCAGTCATCACCACGTAGCTTTGACGCTTCATCGTTGACCGGAACTGGAAAGCTTTGTCGTCGGTAATTGCTGGGAATAGAGCGCTCGCTGAGCAGTTGGGAGGCCACTATGATGTATCGAAATTGTTCAAGGAAATGTGCGTTCTCGGTCCTGCCGAGTCTAGAATATAGAGCACTCTGCAGAGTCAACCCTTCTCAGCGACGACCCCTGTGAATGAGCATTGATTACTGACCGAATAAGACTCCTGAAGGCGGGCCACAGTGCCCTTGGAGCGTGACACTTCCAGATTGAGAAGTGGAGGCGGTTTCCTCCGGAACTTGGAGAATCCAACGGGTCGGCCTTGCGGCGCAAAAGACGTTGTTTCTGCGGGTGATGTAGGCTCTATGGGGGTGTTTGTTGGGGCCCATTCATTCTCGGCGTCGACTTCACCTTCACCTTTGTCGAAAGTCAACGAAGACTCCGTAACGCTGGGAGGATTGTGAATGATCTTACCTTCAAGATACATCGCCAGAGGGGAGTCTTGAAAGACGACCGATTCCATTTCGTGACAGTGGCGCGTGATGCAACATGCTCTCTGTAGGATGAGGGCGCAGACGGGGGCTCAAACGCACGGGGGCGTTGTCAAGACTTGGAAGTTGGAAATATCTATATGCACTGTTGAACGTACTCTGTTACAATAAGTGTTCTCTCATGCTGGAAAGCAAGAATAGCTTCCGACAATAATAGTGATTGTTGATTGGTTACCTCCTCATTCACTTCCAAGAACTAGACGCGTCCCGCCAGCCAAGATTTCCCCCGATCGGGCGAGCATGACGAACATCTCATTTCAACAAGTTCGCGCCCCTTTACTCTGCACAACAATATCGTTGTATGCAAAACCTTGTACGTTTTTTAGGATTTGCCGAGAGCCCCATGAAAATTAGCGAATCTTCAAAAAGTGCAAAATAAGAACCAGATTTGTAGAATCAACCCCATTGCCCCCCTAGTGCTTCATATGTGACCTATCCAGTGCTCCATATGTGACCCATCCAGTGCCCCATATGTGACCTACCCAGTGCTCCATATGTAGTATATCCAATGCTCCATATGTGGCCTACCCAGTGCTCCATATGTAGTATATCCAGTGCCCCATATGTGACCTACCCAGTGCTCCATATGTAGTATATCCAATGCTCCATATGTGGCCTACCCAGTGCTCCATATGTAGTATATCCAGTGCCCCATATGTGACCTACCCAGTGCTCCATATGTAGTATATCCGATGCTTCATATGTGACCTATCCAGTGCTCCATATGCGACCTATCCAGTGCTCCATATGTGACCCATCCAGTGCCCCATATGTGACCTACCCAGTGCTCCATATGTAGTATATCCAATGCTCCATATGTGGCCTACCCAGTGCTCCATATGTAGTATATTCAGTGCCCCATATGTGACCTACTCAGTGCTTCATATGTGACCTATCCAATGCTTCATATGTAGTATATTCAGTGCCTCTTATGTGACCTACTCAGTGCTTCATATGTGACCTATTCAATGCTTCATATGTAGTATATCCGATGCCTCATATGTGACCTACCTAGTGCTTCATATGTAGTATATTCAATGCTTCATACGCGATCTATTCAACGCTTCATATGTGATCTATCTAGTGTCTCTTATGCGACTTACTGCATAGATCGTATATACTACATATGAAGCACTGAATAGATTGAACATGAAGCACTGAATAGACTACATATGAAGAACTGGGTAGGTCACATATGAGGCATCGAATATACTACATATGAAGCACTGGGTAGGTCACATATGAAGCACTGGGTAGGTCGCATATGAAGCACTGGGTAGGTCGCATATGAAGCACTGAGTAAGCCACATATGAAGCATCGAATATACTACACATGAAGCATTGTTAAGATCACATATGAAGCACTGGGTAGACCACGTATAAAGCATCAGATATACTACATATGAAGCACTGAATAGGTCACATATGGAGAACTGGGTAGGTCACATATGGAGAACTGGGTAGATCACATATGAAGCACTGGGTAGGTCACATATGGAGCACTGGATGGGTCACATATGGAGCACTGGATAGGTCGCATATGGAGCACTGGATAGGCCACATATGGAGCACTGAATAGGCCACATATGAAGCATTAAATATACTACATATGAAGCACTAGGGGGGCAATGGGGTTGATTCTACAAATCTGGTTCTTATTTTGCACTTTTTGAAGATTCGCTAATTCTCATGGGGCTCTCGGCAAATCCTAAAAAACGAACAAGGTTTCGCAATCAACGATACCGTGATTATAAGGTAAGGTACCTAAGCAATAATGACCGAAACACACAGGATTCACTCGGTGCTTTAGCGTCGTTCAGGCGGGTACTCAGTACTCCCACCCGGAGTGCAATCTCGTGCCGGGATTTCATGCACAGCGAAGGGTCTATGGTTTCCACTCGGCTGTACCGAGTATATTCTTCCTACCAACAAGTTTCATGGCGAAACAGCCTCCATGTCAGACAAAGGAGCCGCAACGAAGAACTCTCCGCACTCGTCCATTGGTGCTCCTACCGCTCGTCTTCACCACGAGCTTTGCCGCCACAAGTTACAGAGTTGCAGATCTTTGAGCCTCAGTGCAGCGCATGCCGCTCATGTCTGGTGGCTTGGACGGTAACGGGCATGTCCGTTCTGGGTTGAGAATGTGCAGAAATACAATCATTTTGGTGCATGTAGGTGGCAGGTATCATGTTCAAGTCCGGAATTAGATTTGAAACTGCTTGATTCCACCATTGTCCTTTGCCTTGGAACTTCACATATGCTTTTCCCTTGACGAAGGTCTGAACATATTCACCCTGCTCTACCTTATTTGCAAGCTCGTAATAGAATTTTGCATGCGCGTCCCCATCAATATTGGTTCCTGTTGGATTTCCCTCTGGCGTTCTCTCTTTATTCTTTTTCAAACGTACCTGTAGCCCTTGTCCACATAGCTTTTCGATGCCAGGTCAATCATGTGCGATGAAGCCGCCTTGCCCACTCCTAATGTAAGGAACGGCAAGAACGCCGCCTGGTTGCAAATATTCCCAGTATAGATGAACGTGCGGGGTGTGTCCTTGTCGTTAATGGCATCAAAAGAGCGCACAGCCTCCTGAGCTGCTGCAAAAGTACTCGTCGTGTTGATGGAGAGGTGGTCTTGTTTCGAGGTCCACAGATAAGACATCTGAGGCTGGAGGCGTAATGCCCGAAGCATAAGCTGGGAAGCGGGGAAACGAAGATCAGACGCTATTTCTAAAAGAACGGATGTACTGATTCTGCTACCGTTGTATACCACGACGCTCGGCTCGCCTAACTTCTTCCTCACCTCTTCGAAAACTCCATGCACGATTTTCGGATTTTTGAAGTCGGCTGAAAGAGATAAAGCAGCAATAGTCGTCGGAATGCTTTTACCAGATCTCGAAACAACGGCAACCTTATAGCCAGCAGCGGTGAATCGCTCCGCTACCTTGTTTCCCACATTCGGCCCAGCACCGAGGATTGCAACAACACGAGATGATACTGCCATTGCAAGCCAGGAGTAGACCAAGGTGATACAACAAGTTAGAATTATTACCTCAAAGATTTTGAGCTTCAGATTAGGGAAGTAGTTGCGATGCAGAAGAGAGACCGGAAACTCTGGGAGATGTATACATATTTATACCCAAGAAAGGCAACCAGAATCCAAATTGCCACATCCTCCCACATCCAGGCTTACTGTACTATAATGAATGCAGAGTCGTATTGCTTACAAATAATGGTCCATGACTTGCATATCTGCCTTCATCGGTTTAGTGCCTGTTTTCGAGGAAGAAATTGAGAATAGCCGAATATTCTCGACACTCAACACGGTACTTGTGTCAGACTCATGGTACCCTACTCCAGCGAAAGTTTGCCAAAAGATGAGAGGAAAATCGAACGATGACTAGAAGAAAATATCGCAGGGACGATCCGTGCAGCCTTTTTTGCGAAAGGAAGTACAAAAGTGCGGTCCTTCACTTTATGGTTCTCGAATATTAGAGCATCTCGAGGTCCCTGCCTCTCTTGAACAGGACGACGTACTGTTTACCTCCTCATTAAAATGGGTGGCCCTTAATAATGCCATTCTATGTTGTGACCGGAGCCTCCGGGAATGGGGAGAGAATGTCTGGTTGATTATAGGCTCAGAAGACGATACGAAAGGATATCAGGATATGGCAACAAAATCCGCAACTGATGCTCCGCATATCAAGGCTCCGATGACTCCTGAAGCATCTGGGAGCACTCTTTCCGGCTCGGTTCGGTCAGCTAATTTTGGGAACGGTGACGGAGGCTCTTCTATCATTTCTTAGGAACAACGAACGGCTGTAAGGTCGGACACATTTATTCGCGATGGAAATAAAGTACTGTGACATGCTCGTTAAGGCTTAGTCAAGAATGAACCCATCTTTTCAATTTCCCTTTCGGAGTGTGTACGTCGCTCTCCAAAGTACTCGGATGACCACTATCTTGCGTTCGTTTGATTGAATACATCTTATCCTTCGAACAACATCTTCCGTCGTGCATCAAGCTCATTTAGGAATTGGCTTTTTGGTGAGCCACTATTTGGCTTCTATTTGGTTTCTAGCCGTACTATGCCGACAAGGACTTACTCGCGACCATCATCGGACGAAAGTCGGTAACTTTGAACAAGCGCTCGGGGCAGCACCGTACCTAAGAAGAGGTTAAGCAGGCTTTCCGGTCACGGACGAAGATGCGTCAAGGTCATCTTGTTTCCAAATGGTCTGAACCGGGATCCTCATACATGCTTGATACTACAGCTCTCCGATGGTCGTCCCCTTGAGTCCCGCAAGCCGCATTCTGTAGCCTCTACGTTTTGTCGCCAACGGGACTCGATCTCAACAGTATAGGAGTCCCTGATTGCCGTGAAACTTCCCATCTGAGCACTTCTAAGTATCTAATGGTATTCCCTGGACCTCATGGAGATTCTTTGAAACTCTTACAGGTACAGCAGCCTCGACGATCACTACCGTTTCTCATCCTTTGAAATGGCGTAGAAGTAAGCTTGGTAGCAATTGGCAACTCTGAAAAGAGCACGCTTCAAGAACTAGAAGCCGAATTAACTCCGGGTTATATAATGCATAAAACGAGGTCAAACGCCATATGCACACGATCTTCCGATCATGTCTAATTCGAAAAGGATGGAGGAATAGGTTTGATAATACTAGCATATTCTTCTCATAAATCATTCATCAACGTCGTACAGTCACCAAATCAATTCGCAGCTGACCAAAACAAGAACTTGGTATGTGAGAAATGTTCAAGATCAACTGTGATAAAATCTGAGTGCCTGAATGTCTTAGAGGTCGCCGAAGCAACGAATCGATGTTTTGAACGTGTCAAGAGCCTGATGGTGCTTTAAGAGTCGTTTTCAATAGCGGTTGCAGTGATCTGCACAGGGATATCAAGGCCGTGCTCGTGCCTCGGCTCCCCACATTGCTCGGTCTCTCTTTTCCATGACCCAGCTTGATCAACTTGATCAACTTCACCAACGCAGCCAGAATATGGCAGGTCCCGTGCGCCAACCGATCAATCTTGGTTCATTGTCAAGTTATATAGAGAACAACGTTCCTGAGATCAAGCTACCGATCACTATACAGCAGGTACCAACATGCGAATAGCCCCTCCCGAGCCAGCGCAAGACTTACCTTTCCGTAGTTCGGCTTCGGACAATCGAATCCAACTTATCAGCTCACCGCAGCCGATAATAAGAGATATGTTGTACGTAAGAAGCCTCCGGGAGAATTGCTGTCCAAGACAGCCCACCAGGTCGAACGGGAGTATCGGATCATTCATGCCTTGGAGAAGACCGATGTTCCAGTCCCAAAGGCCTACTGCTTGTGTGAGGACCCACAGGTGATAGAAACCCCTTTCTATATTATGAAATTCCTGGACGGGCGGATAATCGAAGACGCGTCGTTCCCTGGCGTTACAGCCGATGCGAGAAACGAAATGTGAGCACCTTGCTTCCAGACCGCATAAACAGCTCTCACGAACCTTAGGTGGCATGATGCAATACGTACTCTTGCCAAGCTTCATCGCGTCGATCCCAGCTCTGTTGGTCTTGGAGATTTCGGAAGGTCATCTGGATTTTACAACCGTCAGATCAAGACCTTCAGCACGATTTCTGCATCGCAAACTCAGGCTGTCGACGTCGAAACGAAAATCCCTGTTGGTAAGATCCCGCACTTTGACGACGTTGTTGCATTTTTCCGGGATCCAAAGACGCAGCCAAAGGATCGAGGAACACTAATCCATGGCGACTACAAGATCGACAACTTGGTCTACCATAAGACTGAGCCCAGGGTAATTGGTATTCTCGAGTAAGTACCTCGCCTCAACTTCGCTCGTTGTTATCGTGACTCCGCTGTCACGTTGACTGACCACTAATCAGCTGGGAGATGTCTACCATCGGTCACCCACTCTCGGATCTTTCCAATCTTCTGACTCCCTATACCTTTGCCGTTGACCCTCCCAATTCCTCACTCTCGTCTCGCACTGTTCATGCCTTCTCCGTGGCCGCATCCACGCCTGGGCTTCCCTCGCGGACCCAGTGCATTTCTTGGTACGCCGAAATTGCAGGCTGGGATCCCAACTCCGAGCGAGGATGGGGTGATGCGTTCGGTGTGTTCCGCAACAGCGTCATAATGCAGGGGATCGCGGCAAGGTATGCACTGAGACAAGCAAGCAGCGACAAGGCGAAGGAGAATGGTATGCTGATGGGGCCATTTGGAGAGTTCGTTTGGGGCCTAGTAGCGAGATTGAAGGACAAGGAGAAACCAAAGTTGTGACAACTCCCAAATCTCTGGAGCGACGGATTAAAAGAGCGAGCGAGATCTACCTGACTCGGCCCCAGCCGATTTGAGTGATTATTGGCGAGGCACACCAACGACTGCATCCAAACCGCTATCTTTCCGCCGTTTAGTTAACCGGCAACGGAAACCGCTATGACTTCCGAATCCTCGCAGCGTCTTACCAGTTGATTCCGTGCACAAGCCTTTGAAGATTAGAAAGTACCCGTAGAGTATTGCAATAATGCCATGCAAGCAAATGTCCTGTCGGACTTAGCGGTGGTTGCACTCCCGACGACAACTCAGGCCTGTCTGATGGCCCGCCTAACGAAAAGCCCCCATTTGTGGTAGGTCGTCAGCATTTCTAATCATCATGACCGAGGTACGTAGACTCGCAAATATTAGGAAACAGCGAAGGCCTGGAAGAAGCGAGAGGCTTCAAATAGACTCCACACCTTCTGTTGACCCTTGGAAGAACACCCGATGACTTGCTGCTTCGCTGCAGTTGCCTCACTAAGTGCTGTCAAATCAGGGAGCCTGGGAGGCCGCCCATTGTAAGCGAGGTGATAGTTTTGCGCAACTTGTAAGTTGGGAGCATGCGACTAGAGTATTCTTGAGTAGTCCAAAGCACGCTCGACATTGCACCTTTGAGAGCCGCAGTAGTAGGAACAATGAGTTGGATGCAACGACAGGTGATTGGAGCAAAGGATTGGCGGTAGGGCCAACGGCCCAACAGCAGCAGCAGCAGCAGCAACATACCAGGGTGGGGGTCATACTCGTCCTTCCATTCGTTCCTAGGCCCTAGCTGTGCAGGACGGATTGGTACTCTGCAGCGCAGGATGCTGAACGTTCAATAGCATTACGTCCCAACGACCATGACGAGTTTTTCGGCTGATGCTTGCACATGCGTGTATTTGATGGCCAATACACACCCACACACACACATGGCTAATTGAGCTCATGGTCCTCCAATCCTTCAGTCGAGAGTAGTATCTTAGTGTTGGAGGGTACACGAAACCAGGTCGGTAAAGTAGGTAGATACCGTGGATACCTACGGAGTACGGCGTACTGTACTCCTCTAAGGTACCTAGCTAAGGTAGTTACCTGGCTGTAGTCAGCCGTGGAAGTCGGCGGGCCATGGGTTGGTCCAGTGTCCAGTGTCCAGTTACCTAGTGTTCAGCCGCAAATTGTCCAATTAGCTACATCCAAGGATCAATAACACGGTTAACACCTTACCTACCTTACCAGCTGCCAGCTGCGCCCTCTCCCTATGTATGCACCCTACCCTACCGGCATCCCGTATCCCCAACCTGATCGGTGGCCTCATCGCCATCACCGAATACCTCCTCCGACGCGCTTTGTTGGTCAGTGATCCTGATCAGTTGTACCGCTCTCCATCTCTTCCCAGTCACTTCGATATTCTGCTGAACTCGATCCGGATTGCGATCTTCAACCGCGCCAAATAGCCTTCTAAGCCTCCTGAGGCTCCGGCTTAGCTCCAATACTTGGGCCACTTGGTCGCGTACGACTGCACATCCCAAATTTCCCACTGTCACGTACTTCAGTGAGTACTTCAATTCTATTTGCAGTGTGCTCCTATACGATTGCGATTGAATACGATGATTGATTAATGCCGGGGCGATTGAGTGTTTCTTGACGCGTCGTACTTTGAGGGATCTAATCTTGAACTTGAGCTACGGAAGAAAGAAACCATTTTATTTAATACTCACTTTTTGACTCCTCCCTTTCTGATATTGCCCTCGATTTTGTGCGCTGTGGATCGCTGCCCATATTTGCAGATTTAGACGTCTCCACATATCCAAGGTCCATGGGGGAAACAACCCGATTCTGTATCACCCGAGAGCTTTAATGTCTTCTCCAGATCTCTCCACATTCGCTCCTTCTCCCTTACAATCTTGACAGACTTTTTGGGGCAAGAACCATCATGCGATATTTTCATTAATCCAATATCTAGGCACTCATACCAAGTTCTGACGCCGCTAGTGAGCACAGATACGGAAGTCCATGCGTAGTATTCCAAATCCCATCTATATGCGTACGTGCATTTGAGAATTGAAATCTTTTGAGGCCCGTTCCACCTATTTTGGGGCGGGGAGGGACTGGGTTCCCTCTGCGCCAGCAACCACGAAGCTGGCGGACAACTACGGCTCGGACGACGACGGCTTGAATCGCACGCCTCCACTTCTTCCCAGGATTGTTAATTTGAAACCTTCCCCTTCTCCCGAATATCTGCCCCAGCGAGCGCAGTCGTCGTCTCCTGAGCGCTCAAGTAAGTCAAGGCACAAAGGTCGCCGTCCAAAGACACAACCCTCCCAAGGAGACGAGGTGCTCATTGGGCTTATGGGAGACCTGAACAACCCAGAGATAGCGATAAGTGCAGGCCGGGAGCCTCTAAATTCAGCCTCTCAGTCGGAGGCTGATGACGAAGTGATGCAGCCAGATGATCACAAATCTACCGGCAAGAAGATTCACTCCCTCATGCAAACTGCTCGAGATGGGCTGGACGCCGTCGACGGCAATGATGTGTTGGTTGAAGATCCAAACGGTAGCTCAAAGTCTGACAGCGTACGACGAGTTCGTCCGACAATACAGGTTCCCCTTTCGAAAGAATCGAATTTGTCGGACGATGCCAGACCGAAAGAGGAAAGCGGATCCTCACATCAACGAGCGCCTTCGGATCCTAAAATCCCAGTTCCTAGCACGACTGAGCCAAGCGGTTCAATGGTTGGCCAATATGAAATGAAACCTGCAGTAACGAGCAAACGCCACAGTCCTTCCAGGCGGAGTGAATCTTTTCAGGCAACAAGATCGCCAGATCTACGGAAATACGCTATTCCGGCCTCTGTAGGCTCGCCAAAGGAGACACTGCCCGCCATGAAGGATCCGTCATCGGCATTGTCGTCAAAGTCACCAACTGGTCAGCAAAGCTTACCTCCTTTACATGCCATCAACCTAGAACCCCTCAACGATGATATTCGTGCGAACAACCTCAATCATCGGCAATCCTTTCCGCTGCCCAATGGCTCCCTACATTCGCCTCCCATGAGCTCCATAGCGTCGAAAATGAGCCCTTATCCCAGCCGAATAACTTCCCTAAACGGTCATTTTCCGCCTTTCTCCTCGAATCATCCATCACCGGTCACCACGTTCAACGAGTCTCCTCGCGAATTTTATCGGCCAGCCTCAGATCCCACAAGTATGTCTCCACCTGGGAAGCCCAACCAACCACAGAACCCCAGCGGGCGGATATCACAAAGCGAGGAGAGCGCGCCTTTATCGGCAGAAAGTTATACGAGTACTGGCACTTTCAGTAGCGGAGCCTCATCGATTGGTGATCAAGCAAAGGTTGACGGCAACCAACGAACCCTCCCGCCACTTGGTAGTGGTCCGCTGATGACTGGCATATTCAAATGCGACCATTCTGGGTGTACCGCACCCCCTTTCCAAACGCAGTATCTCTTAAAGTGGGTCTCGTTATCCTTCAATTTGTGAGGAATGTTGAACTGATCTGTCCCACAGCTCTCACGCAAACGTACATTCGCAGATACGGCCACATTATTGCCCTGTGAAGAATTGCAACCGCTCAGAAGGTGGCAAGGGCTTCAAAAGAAAGAACGAAATGATACGCCACGGGCTAGTACATGCATCGCCAGGCTACATCTGTCCATTCTGCCCTGAACGAGAACACAAATATCCTCGGCCTGATAATCTACAAAGGTGCGAATACGCTTTAGAGTCCACTTTGACGTCGAAGTCATCTCACGCTTACTGATGTGTATCTCCAGGCACGTCCGGGTCAACCACCCAGACAGAAACACGAACGACCCCCAACTCCGCGAAGTCCTCGCCCAAAGATCCGAAGGCGGCAGTCGAGGCCGACGGAGACGGCTAGGCGGATGAAATGGTCCAACTTTCTTTAGAACCCTTTCTTTTCATATGACTGGGATTGCAATACCCATCAAAACAAAGGTCACATCCCTAGGCTAGGTGTAGCGGTGTTACATATCCCCCTAGCCGCTTTTTGCGGGTGGAGAAGGAGGGAGAGAGATACCCACGAGAGAGACACGACAGATATACGTGTTGAAATCGTCGAGAACATGAAGAGACTTTTCGGCTGACGCTCCCTCCGCTGCTTGTTTTTGTTGGGTATATATTGGGGGGGTAGCATTAACGAATCAATACGAGACCACGAATTAAGCATACAAGTTTTGTTGACTTGGTATCTTTTGGAAATCGTTACTTTCCTGAAGAGATACAGATTTATATACATGTTTGGGGAAGGTGGTGCATTTGCTTGTCATAATCCAAGGACGCAGGGATTTACTGGCCCTCCAAAACCCACCTGCTTTGCTTCAGGTTCCGAATGCCTTTGCCGTTCTCCTTTCTATCTCCAATTTTCATTCAGTACGCTGTCGATTTCTAAAAGACGATTTGCCAAATCGTCATTGCTCCTCCCTTGAATGCTCCTCCTCTACCCGCATCCCCCCAACCCAACCCAACCCCCATTTCTATCTTCTGCCTCCATCACACTATCTCACCACCGAGCTTAACGTTCTACGTGAAGGAAACCGGGCGCTAAACACGCCGATTTAGGAATCTTTTGATGTTGTGTGTCTTAAGATGTGCAGAAGGATTACGCGAGGGGCTGGTGAAGGGCTGGTGAGGTGGGGTGGGAAAGGTTGCAGTGGGTTGGGGTGGAGGGAAGTGGAAGAGGAGAGGGGGAAGAGGGAAGAGGGAAGGTAAGTCAAGTCCGGCTCTGGCTTCTTCTCTCCCATCACCCCCCCGTGCCCCCTCACCCTTACGTTCCCGCCTCCACCCTACCCGACCCGACTCGACCCCATCTCAACAAATCAATTCAAACCACCACCACAACCAAAATTGGATCGATCTACGCTCGTGAAAGGGTTAGAGCGTTGTGAGAAGAAGAGCTAACGTTCATGCTTTGGGCGTGGATTTTAGAGTGGGATGTTGGAGATAGGGGATGTGCGAGGGAGTCATGGGGTTTGGGTTGAGGAGGGTGGGGAATTAAAGGGTATTGGGAGAGGATGTGGTGTTGTGGGGAGGTTTGGAATTTGGAGGGCTGGGTAGAGGTGAAAGAGGATAGGAGCGGAGTGGCGGCGTGAATGTGGGAAATACCCTACATTGTAGGGAATCTTCGACCTGGAAGGATGGACAGTCAATCCCGGCCCTCAATGACGACGACATGTATCTTATGGAGAGAGATTCAATCCGGTTTACAAGAACCGAAGCGCTATAAAAGCTGTAACAGTGTGGTGTTCGTTTATCGCTCGAACTAGACTGATAGAGATGGTTGTAGAGACAGGAGCGTGGGAGGAGAGCACTTCAGACGAGTCAAAAGCAATGGGTTCAGCGTCGAGCCCACCGATACAATCACGTCCATCCTAGCACCCTTATCGAGCAACAGGTCGTAATCGGCGACCACCAGCCAGCGTTGAGTCGACCAACTCAACCACGTCCGTTATGTGATCCCTTTTTGGCAGCAGGTCGTAAATTGTAGTGAAAGCTGCTGTTGATATACGAGCGATCGCTCGAGCAGGATCAATCGCTGAACGAGCTTGCACCGGCGGGAACATCGCAGCCTACGTCTGGGGGATCTGCTCCCGTGCTAAAGGGGTGTGCGGAGTGTGACGGGGGGTACTGGAGGCGGGATCTGTAGTCGAGAACAGTTGGATACTAGAGCAGACGCTGTCAATTCAAAGGGAATCTGGTGCTGAAGCCGGGTATAATGCTGAAGCAGGAGCTGGCGCCGAAGTGCGGATGGTATTGGACGTGCTCTTATTGGTGGATCCAACAAGGCGTGAGTTAGGAGAAAGCGATGGGTCCTGGTAGAGAGCGCGGCCACAGGTTGCCTCTTTAGATGGATAGCGGCTTTGCTATTTCGCTGCGAGGAATCCCCAATCTCTATTCATCGTATCCAGTCGAATGGTCAATCACATCGGTCTCTTGACAGAGAGAATCCATCAACTCGATTTTCGGTATAAATCAGGTGTGACAAGGAGTGGAAGAAGAAACATGTCGGATGGGTCATTCTGGACCGGAATTGCCACTTGTCCTAGTAGTCAGCCTAGCTATGGATTTTTATTTGCTGACTTTCACCTCCTCATGATGACCTTTTGGATCTCTCGCCACACTCGGAATGTTGCCAGCACACACCCACTTTTGTTGTCACATTGTTCGTCAGCATCGTAACCCCCAATAACTCATGGCCGATAATTATGATAAGGTCCGGCGACTGTTCTTCACTTCGTTCCATAATGGTAAACGCTGATGTGGCCTATCCTGTCCAAGCTATATGACATTGCTTGCAAAGTACAGGGTTGGCCGTTAAAAGGGTGTACAGTTTTCTTTGACGAATCTATCAGTATCAGCGACGCTTTCCGCACAGGCATGGATAGGTGCAAGCTTTGATGTGTTTAGTACTATTACGCCCCCCAAACTCCTATCGGATTTGGGTTCCCAATGGCGCTGGTGTCGCCATTTGTTTCGTTTTCCCTGAAAGAGCCCCTACATAGGCCTGCTTAAGGTCTAGAGGCTGGTGGGTCTTTTGCAGATAAAGTACAGATTCGAGAGTTCAGAATGCCATAAATGGCTAATGAATGTCGTGGTGGTATGTCCTGTCTGGGCCTTTGCGGGGATATGGAAGGTTATCTGCTTCATGTATAGAACAAAGAGATTCCAGTTTTAGCAGAATATTCGATTTGTGTAAGCAAGGAAATCTCGTAATTTAAAAAGCAAGAGATCCGAGAGCCTTTCCGAGGACACACATGGAAGTTAACTGCCGAAGAAATGGCTCGCTATTCTGAATATATCGAGTAAAAGAACAAAGCTCTAGTCCGAGCAAACGTAAACGGTACAACAACTTAGAACCGGAGATAGTAGTTAATTCAGTCTGGACCTGGAAGAATAGTCTCGGGTTGCCTAGTCTAATCTCTGGATGCCACTCTAAGAGTGTATATGCCAAGGGTTTCCTCAGGATAGATGCACGCCGCGTGTTTGCTTATCGGGCCGTCGTTGATTGGTAGACACAAAATTGCTGCGCTTTGGGAGTCCTTGATCCTAGAACATTCCCTGTTTCCTCACAAGGATCTTGGGTCGTAAAGGTGGCAATCTCCATTCACGCTGCGGAGCGGTTAGAGATATAAGCCGATTATGATCTTATTGATTGGTCCACTCAGCGGTAAGTTCCCAAGAGATAAGGGGCGATGATAAATTGAGGTGGAATATAGCTGAGATTAGGGGGTGGCGAAAATGAGTCGCCTAGACTTCTCTACACAATGCTGTAATATATTTGGCTAAAGGGGTGTGCCAGGAAACTCAATGAAGACCAAAATAGAGAAAGCTTCGTCTCCACCATTCTTCACGCACATTCCAAGCTTGCGTTTGGCGGTGTACTAGTGTGGAGTGGTGTATCATCAATCAACGAGAAAAAAACCAGAAGATTACGGTCACGAGAAGAATCAGTCTCACCTATCTCCACAACTTGACGTGAATATGTTAAAGTGGCCAGACAAGTGACATCACAAGGCATTCGTTGCTTCGCGGGTCTAAGGAAAGGCACGAAGATCGAACAGAAGAAACAGGCCCTGCGTGAGGGGCCTTGGAGGCCTAAAGAACTTTCCCCCTTACCTCGGTGTCACCATCGACAGTCTATATCCTTGACTACTTCTTATGATCTTCCGGACAGCGTGTATCTCCCGTTCAGCTCCCAAAGCCACCAACATCACGACTTCGGACAGCTGGTAAGGTACTTGAGCAAACAGCTTGACGTTTCTAGACTTGGGGTTTTACATGTCCTTGCCAAAGCGATGGATGTCAGCCAATCGTCAGCCTCATGAGGCTGCTTCATTAATCAGCAACGGAAAGATGAGTGATCGAGTATGACCTTTTCAATGGGGGCGTGCGTGTGTGTTAATGTGTGTGTTATTATTATCGCTCAGTCTCAAGATGCTTGAAGATTAAAGCAGTAATTCTGTTTTCTTGCCTCAGTTCTCAGACGTGCCAGTGTCGCTAAGCCCCTTCGGGTTAGCCTTGGCTGACTCCGCAGCGTACGGGCGGCAGCGACGCTGGCACGTCTGAGAACTGAGGCAACTGTTTTCGGATTCGGAATTCTCGACGAGTAAGAAACCGTACAGGGGTCACCCCCATGTGTTCAGCCAAGCGAGCTCGGCGGAAACAACACCAGATGTGTTATATATTTATGTGGACCTAAGGTACCGATATAATATATTCTCCAATCTCGAGTGTCAGCCCACTATCAACCATCGATGAAATCAAGGGGTTAAATCTTCAAGTCAATCCATCTTAGGTCCGATGTTCAGGGGTTACCTCAAGCCGATTTGCTTATCGTCAGTCTTCAACGCTTATTGTCAGCCGCCGGCAGCTGTAAAATAAATGTAGAAGTAGATGGGTTACCAGGGCTGTGTAGCTACCTGAATCATTATTCTCCCTCTCAGAGGATTTGCCGAGACCTTTCCAGCGCCTGGAAACTCCTAGGGCGCTTAAGGCGTCCTAGATCCCTGTGGCTTGGATTGTTTTGATATTGATTAATTGCTGTCTCCAAGCTGCGCCTACCTTTCATTTGTTTAGTTGAAATGTGAAGAGGCTGGTATTGCAATTAATAGTTTAAGTGCGTTAAAATAAGGGAATCGAAAATAAATATAGATACTTAGACTCTGTAATGACCTGGAATATTTGGGAGTTTGACAAGTTCGTTTGGCCAATTGTTGGTGACCTATTGGTCTGGTAACAGAACCATTTGGGTGGCGGCCAGAAAAATCTGGTAACCTTTATCACCTTCGGGAGCTGGAGCTTTGCCACATTCAGCCTCAGACTATCCTCTGTGACCGAAATTGGATACCGATTATTCTCGCTTTTGTAAGCAGGAGCAAACAGGCAGGTGGCGGATGGTGCTGCCCAAGGCCGTCTTCGATGGCCGCAATTTGGCCATACATCTAGTAGAAAGTGAGATGCGAGTAGCCCACCGTAGTTGCTGAAGGTCTTCGACGGTAAAGACGCGTGTGAAAAGTCTTGGAACGTAATAAAGCTTCTTTCTCCTCTTTGTTCTTTCGTCATCCCGCGTGAATTGTTGATCTGATGTCCCAGTCATATTGTTTGATTCGGCCTGAGACAAGCCATTAAGTCAGAAGCAATTACAACTGGACCACACACAGGCTTCGACGCGCAGCCAAGATCTACCCACCTTTTGAGCCTGGACGAACATAGTCCTTTGTAGGATGGCTATATCGGGTACTTTCAGCTGATGGCTTAAGGACTGTAGTTCCCTCCGAGTATGTTGACGGTTCGAGAAAGAAACGCCCAATAGCTGGAGTCATCTCACTACAAAAGTTCTGACAGCCTAATGCCCCAAAGGACGAAGGCTTCGGTAATATATGACACGTAGAACTTCTCGTATCAGTAGGTTAGAGATCGTGCAGCATCAATACTCATGACCAGCAAGAGAGTAGATTTGTTTTTAGATCAACACCAGCTGTAGCGACAGAATAGGAAAGAGAATAGAAAGTACAAGATTTACGATACAGTTTACGAACCACATGCGCCTCCTAAGATGCACCAGCCAACCATTCCAACCTCAAGCGCTTCGCCATCAACACCAAGGAGCCAGTACTATAACAAAGACAGCAGAGCCGAAACAGGCATAACGACGATGAAAAATCTTAACCGGGCTATCTAACCAGTGGTACTTTCTTGCTGAGGCAGGGCCGGATTGAATAGTGGTATGTCGGATGCAGTTCACTTCTTCTTGCGATGAATCCTGCGGACGTGATCTTTCATATTGTCCACTCGGCTGAACAATCTTTCGCATCCTTCCCATTCGCAAGACACACCCGGGGCGTGCTTAGCTTCGTGACGGTCGCGGTCCTTTTTACTCGAAAAGCCCGGTTGCGCTGTCTGAGGGCAGCCTTCGAAGCGGCAGAAAAGCGATTTTGTGTGCCGCCGGAAGTGCTTGCGCAAGTCACAACCTCTAGTGAAAACTGCTTGAGAGGTACAGCCCGGATAAGCGCAGCGCCAACTTCTACCGTCGGAGAGTGGGAAGCCAAAGTTCTGCAAATCAGCCGGGTTTCCTGGGGACGATGATCGGGAGGGCTGGGAAGATGTCCCATCGTCGAAGGCATCCGGACGAAGAGTGGACCAAGAGGAGTTTGACCATGGCTCTGTAGAGTAGTGGGCTGGGGCCGTAAGACCGTGGGAGGACGATTGAAACGGTATTCCTGCCGACGCTGGGTTGAATTCAGGAGCCCAGTGCTGCGAAGGTAGATACGGCAGGCCTGTGTGCTGTGTCGGAGGAAAGGCGCCGGAATCTTGAAGAAAAAGGCGACGAGCCTCTTCCTCTTCTCCCTGAAGAGCTCTTTCGGCTTCAGAAGATAGAAAACCCGACATGTTTGAACAAATTCGGAAGCGTCTCGACGCTGTTGTAGTCAACGATGGATCGGTTTGCCGACGTCGAAGGGAATGGGTACTGCTATTAGTGGTTGACGTTTTCGGATGGTAGGTCGGAAGTGAAGTGGCGAGGGCATGGGACGGGAACATATAGTAGCTACGATTGAACTCGTCCATTTCAGCGGATATTTTTACAAAGCAAGGCATGAAAGGTAGGCGTAAATTTCCCCTAAGGACTGAAGGAAGCAATTGCTGTCGAAGGCAATGTCGGAGTCTACACCCGCATCTGAAGGTTAGGCCACGCGGCGAAGTCCTGTGCCGCTGGAGAAGTTCAGTTATGTGGAAAGATGATTCGCTTGCATAAGCTATGAACACTTTGCTCACTATGTCGAGGGTATCGATAGGGCTGCGACACACTGGCTACTGACTGCGTTCAATGTTCTATTGTCAGCAAACTATTGGCCTCTCAGCTCCGGCGCCAGCTTGTCAGGGTTGCCGCGCTTGGGGGTGAAGAAGCTGGATATGGGTTTTCACTGCCTCATAATCCAGGGCAAGACTTTATGGTTAAGATGGCGTATCCGATCCCTTGGAACGGGGACCGTTATGTTTCAAGTCTGCTGAGGCTGAGATCGAGTACCATGTAGAGTGCCGATGAAAGGTGTGGGTAGGGCGGGCAGTTGACTCATAGGGATAGCAATGCAATGCTTGAGGGAAGTAACGAATCTTTGTATTGCTGACCATTCTTCTCAGGTAGAACATAGATTTGTCATCTTTGTCAGAGCAATACTTGGGGACATCTCCAGGCTCACGCTGACCCATGGCATTGTGCAAAACCTATATAAACACTAATAGCCGAGAGGCGAAAGAAAGAGCTATAGAGCATGTTGACGTAAGGTAGCGTCCATTGTCACATCCCTCAGGTCTTCGGACGATACAAATGGGATAACGATCGTTTGGCAGTCCAGTTTTGGCTTACTTAGGTAGCTTTAGCCTTACTCTTCCAGTTACCTTTTCGAGCTTTTCTCATTCCGGGAAAAGGTACGAGGACGGATCCTGGAGACGCCATGCCATGCGATATTTGATGCCTTATGAGGCGCAATCAACCTTAATCTCATGTCGGACTAGAAAAGGAAGATCAATGATAGTATTTCTGCGAACAAAACAATTTCTTAGAGATTACGTCCATAGCCCACATGCTCACGAATCGGCAGGCTGACGACATGATTGGAGCAATAATATGCTAAACGGAGATCAGATCTTTATTTTTTGCTTGCTGAACGCTAAGATCTGAAGATCACATATGTCGGAATCATAGGGTACATGTTCAGGTGTACAAGGGTATCTGACAGGTACCGTTTAGGTACACCTCAGGCACAATGGTCATAATCCGGTACGAATCCCGCAAACGGGCGACCATAGAATTTCTTTGCTGATATGGACTTGGGGTAGGGACAAGAGGGTGGCTTGCACCTCTGGAGCTGATCGTGTACAGCCCACGGCGTATGCTAACCTGTAGAAGCCCAGTCATGCAATTTCCAACAAGAGCGTTTTTTCGAGTGGCACCTGCGATGGAAGTACCTGCGACTGCTGTGACGAACATATTCGAACGCTCACCGGCCGCGAGGCTGTGAACAGTTAGTGGAAGCCACTAGATGGCTAAGCCTTACCGGTTGAACGTCAAGTCATCTCCATTACCACAGGGGGTGGAATTTCGTGCCGGGCAGGGGAAGTCTCCCTAAGGCACTTGGCGGATGCGCAGTGGGAGGCCTTAGAAAACAGAGTGAGGTGTGGTCAGCCTGGCCTAATCGACTCTCGTCGTCGCTTAAGGAGGCGGGATGTTCCATTAGCTTGGCTAGTCACGTGGTCCTCTGCTCTTTCACCCAACACCGTCGGACTCTGTAGGACAAGAATCGATCAGGCATGCCACCGTGAGCGCTGGACATCCCGGCCCGTCTGTTTTACAGTGCTATAACTATCTCTCCAAGGATCATGCTACGAGTACGCGCTCAAACTCAGCTGCTACGAGTGACTCGTGAGCTGGATGGTTTTCATCTTTGCCTTAGCCGTCTCTGCAATATGTCTGTTTCACAGATGCTATTACTATCCATCTCCAACTCTCCAAGTACCTACTTCTATTGGCTCATCACTAAGAACATCAATGTCTACACCCTCACTATCTTGAATTCCCGAACACCCCAGTCTTTCGGCGACGATCCAAAGGCCCGTTCCATTACTCATGTTGGGCTGAACGTCCGTCTCTTTGATACGTAGATTGCTCGGATTCTCAATGAACTCACTGTTACCGCTAACACCAAGAACCTTCTTGGACGGGCCCTGACCACACTCGAACCCGAGCCTGATTGGCGACCTCACAATCTTGCTTGACCCTGTTCTATTTTGTTGCGGTTTAGCAATCAAGGATAGTCGGGTGACTCTGCGGACTAAGAGTGGTGCGAGGAGACGGTCATTGCCTGGCAAGAATATTGCAGTGGGAACCTTGTGGACCATTCGCCCAGCTTCTTCGACTGGCACGCGCTCGACTGCACATTCTGACATAGTGCCGATCCGCAGGCTGAATTTGCCAAGCTGGCCTTGCTCGAAGGTAGAACACACGATGGTATAGGCACCAGGTTGCAGATTTGAAATCTCAGCGAACGCAGATCCGGTCCTGTACTCGCCGCTATCGCTAATAATGTCTCGACTTGTGATCGAGTTGATCCGCCTCCCATTCGACCATAGAAGCTTGAAGTGGACAGGGAAATATTTCTCCCAACTTTCGATCAGAACTGAAACATCTGATGCACTCGCCAATCTGATGCTGAACTGAGGGTTAATAGAATAAATTTTGGTACTCGCGTTCCCACCAGATGTTGAGAACGTCCACGCACCATTGTGCGTCTGTTGGTGAGTATATTTGTCCCGAGCTTCCTTGATAGACACATGCTTGAGAGAAAATGCTGATAGGGTGAAATTGTAGCTGGAGCAAGAGAGCCCTTGTTCGGATACCACCACTGTATAAGATGTGCGAGCTGGGCATTCAAGCTTAAGCAAGGCGTTAGGAGAGTCAACATATGGACCACGAGCAGCGGCGCCGTCATTCAAGAAGACCTTTTGGCTGTTGTTATAAAAAGCATACAAGCTGATAAAGCCGCCGTTGTTCATTCCATCTGCCCTACAGTCTTTCATGTAGGCCTCTGACGTTCGGCTGTTTGTTGTAAAATGTCTGCTCAGAAGCAGCCACACAATACCGCCACTAATGCTATATACCTGGTACTGCGGGTTTTGCGCAAATGAACCGGCGGAACGGCTTGATGAAGTAATGTCCCAAGTGAAATGAATGTCTTCTCGGAAAGAAAATAAGCCTGGGTTCCAATTTAGATATATCGATCCAAAGTTCTGAAAGACATCTTTCAGATCCATCCATAAGATTCCAGGTGCGAGGGTTTCCGTCTTCGTTTCTGTAACACTGGTTTGGTCTGGCCGCTGTTTAGGTAATATACCGTGATCAGTACTGGCTGAGATGTTCCCTAGCCAAACGGTCCCTTCGGACCAGGGGTTCTTGACCAGAAACATGCGCCGATCTCCATCCTCTTTCATGTCTAAGATCGCATAGTCATGTTCGCTGGCCAATCCCATACACTCTTCTTCACTCTCGGTCAACTTACCAGTGCCAATCGTCACGAGGACATCTCCGAATTTGAAAGCATGGAAAAGTCGGTGCCACGCTGATGGAGGTGTTATATCATCACTACACGATAATTCAGCACTTCGGTCCCGCAGCCCAGGTTTAAGAGTTTGTTGCGATTTCACCTCTGCAAAAACAGTTGCTCGGGAATCCACCCTGTTATAACCCACAAGTCTGTTCCCGAATTACTTCCCGGGAAGTTATAGCCGCCTCTAACCTTCAGGTAGGCCTTCTCAATGAGCGCTGGCCAGAGTAATCCGGGATTCCTCCGGTCAATGACATGTAAAGCTCGTGCAGTCCTTGAGGTAGGTAAAAGATCGTCAACGACGACCTTTCGAAAACAGCCATTGAAGTGCAATCGAAAGATGTATTTTCCGTTTGACGAGAAAGATGGTTTCTCTAATTTATGGTCATACGGAAAGAAGATGGATGAAGTAATCTGGCTTTTCATTAGATGAGAATGGACTGAACTCCCCGCTTATTTTTACTTTGGGGTGACCACGACTCGCCCTAGCGATGACCGCACAAAGGCTGGCAACAACAGAACAGTCGGTAGTGAAATCTTGAATGAGGTCAACGTTTTGTTCAGCTATCATGGTAGGACCTGCGTCTGTAGGTAGACTAGATACTTGGGATTTAGGTGGAGGGAGGGCTTTGTCGGGCCGCCTCCAGCCATCGAAAATTTCCAGTTGCACATCTGAAAGCTTCAGTTCTGCTTCATCTCTATACGAGTTAGCTTGCCTGGTCACCCTGCACTAAAGCAGATATGCATAATGCGTGCTTATGGAAAACTCACCTGAATCGAGGTTCCCCTGGATGTAAGCCGAATTCTGAGTCACTGGGACCTTCTCTCCAGGGCGGGAACATAAATCCATGCAACTTCGAGCCTTCCAGCAAGATAATCTGCTCCCGCGTTGAGAGATTGCGAGTGGATCTAGGCTCTTGCAGCTTCAAAGGATTCCCAGGAGGTCTCTCAGTCGTAGGGTGTTTGCTGGCCGTTAAACCTGTGGTAGAACTTGTCTCGGTCGCAATTTGGAGGGACTCGGCCTTTTCAAGTAGTGAGCGGCATTTTCGGTCAAGGCGTTTCTTTTCCTCTCCAGTCTTTGCCAGCTTCAATTGACGCATACATGCTTCAATAGCATCAACTGTTGCTGCAAGAACTGCATTCTTGGAGTGAGGAGGTTGAATCTTCGTATCTGAACTCTGGGTATAGTTCAGTTACAAGTCCAAAGCAGGCTTGAGGTGTAATTCACCTTCCTTCCAGCCTCCATTCTGTCTGACCGTTGCCATGGTGTTGGCGGCTTTAGATAGGATGAAGCGAGAAAGCGATCCTGGTTCTCGGACCCTTTGCATCATACCTCGGCTAACACATAACACTGACATGACGCGGGGCCGCTCTCGGGCACAAGGCTTTCCAAGTCCCGCCCGATCATTATATTTGTCTTCAGACGAGTTTGACTTAGGCAGGACCACTTCCGAAGCTGCACTCATATTTTCAGGAGTCAACAGCAGCTCCAATGGCCGGTAAAGCAGGTCAACCGCCTCTACCGCCATGGGGTAATGCACTGGCAGGAGCCACTGGTGCGGTGTTGGCCAATGCAATTGTCTACCCTTTAGACATGTAAGCACTCTCGTTCAAGCTGGACGCATTTCTCCGTGGTCTTAGCTGACAAGTACTCTGGCAAAAAAGCGTGAAGACCCGTCTGCAAGTGCAAGTGAAGCGCAAGTCAACAGACCCGGAGCCCTTGACAGTAAACCATGCCCATTATACCTCTACTCTCGATGCCGTCAAAAAGATCATGGAGGATGAAGGTATCACAGGTCTGTATTCTGGAATCAACGGCTCCCTAATCGGCGTTGCGTCTACAAACTTTGCCTACTTTTATTGGTATTCGGTCGTCAGGACACTCTACCTCTCTACGCAGAAACTCCCGAAACCCCCAAGCACTGCGATAGAGCTCTCTTTGGGTGCCGCGGCTGGAGCCGTTGCTCAGATCTTCACCATACCAGTGGCTGTCGTTACCACTCGTCAACAAACACAGCCGAAAGGAGACAAGAAGGGCTTGATAGACACAGGCCGAGAGGTGGTAAATAGTGACGATGGAGTGGCCGGGCTATGGCGGGGGCTGAAGGCCAGCTTGGTCCTGGTGGTAAATCCTGCTATCACTTATGGCGCATATCAAAGGTTAAGGGATTTGATGTTCCCCGGCAAACCCAGTCTCAGGCCGTGGGAGTCCTTTTGTAAGTCGATTGCGGGCCTCAAAACTTAGAAGGCTTCTAATGTCGTTCCAGTACTCGGTGCCATGTCAAAAGCTCTAGCAACGATAGTCACCCAACCCCTCATCGTCGCCAAAGTCGGTCTCCAATCTCGCCCTCCACCAGCGAGACAAGGCAAACCCTTCAAGAGCTTCGTCGAGGTGATGTCCTACATCATCGAGCACGAAGGACCTTTGGCGTTGTTCAAAGGCATCGCGCCGCAAATTACGAAGGGTATACTTGTTCAGGGTCTCCTGATGATGACGAAGGAGAGGATGGAAATTCTCTTCGTTGTGCTTTTTACCTACCTTCGAAAACTGAAGTCGGCTAAACTAGCGCAAGCAGCAGAAGCTGCTGCTTCGAAGGCAAAGCAGATTTTGCCAGTGGTTGCTAAGTAATTGGTCGAAAAGGTATATTCTATTTCTCTGTGAATAATGCTTATGTATTGTACATATGTGGGGCCTCCTTTGTGCATTGGACAAGCGTTTCTGTAAATCTGTGCGACTTTCTTGCTCTTAGCCCGTTCCGCGTTTTGGTATATGTTGAAGGGAGAGGGGGTCACATAAGAGTCCATAGCTGCTTAGGTCGGTACGGAACACTACTACCTACCGATGTTCAGATAGAGAAAGGAACTATGCAAAGACCTGCGATAGCGCATAATCTCCTGAATCTTTTGGACCGCTCATAAGTCATTGCCATACATGAAAGAAGTTATGATTTAGTAAAACTTAATTTTAATTTTCGTAGTGGTAATAAGTGTGACTAATTTATGTCAACAAAAACTAAAAGAGATCATCTTGATCAGAATTACTTGAGATACTGAGAAGGCTTGATTATTTACTAAGATTAAAGAGGCTGTTAGCTATTGGCTATTGGGCCAGGTGGTGATATTGTAGATGCATTGCCGTATGTACGAAAATCGAACAGCCACCCACGTAGTTCTCCGAAAAACCTGAGCAAGCTTCAATTCCATTCAACGCTCAGTTTCATAACATCAAGACCGCCGAGACTGTTCCGATAAATGCTCCCCAGAGCGGCATTCTGCTTTCAATCAGCGCCCCAGCTCCCATAAAAGGTGCTGCAGTCGGCCCTGCCACTCCAGCACTGGCACCGGAAGGGGCACCCGTACCTGTCGCATTCCCGCTCGTGGCATTTGCCCTAAGCTCAAAATAGTTCGCCGCCAATGGTCCTCCCGCCTTGAAGTCTGCTGCGATCCTACTAACATTGAATCCGGACCTGAAAGTGTTGTTATACGGGAAGTTTGGTGGGATAATAAAGTTTGGCGGCTGCGGGTAAAGGAAAAAGATGTAAGGGTGGCCCACGACGGAGGGAGCAAGGTACGGGACTGTGGCAGGGGAGTTAATGGTGGCGTAGTAGATGTGGTAATTTGAGCTGGCGTTGGTGGAGAAGGTAATGTTCGGTTGGAACCATAGGAGTTTGGCGGGGTTAGGGGCGGACAGGTTGGCGTTGGGATCCACAAGAACGGCAAGGTATTCCGAGGGGGCGGTTAGGGGCGTAGGAGAGCTCAGAATGGGGGCTTTGGCGGGGACTGGAAGAGTGTTAGCTACTTTTGGTGTTGGGTGTGGTATAGAAAGAGGGGACGGACTGGAGTAGTCGAGAACTTCTCCTTCTCGCACGTTATGGTGGCCATATCTGACGCCCAGACTACCATTTGTGCTAGGGGAGTAACTCGGAGGAGTCCCTGCCAGTGCAGTGGCAGCAAGACACGCCGTTGCAACAATAAGAGAAAGCATAGTCGATTGGGCTTCTCCGGAACAAACGTGTAGATTTATGGAGTAGTGAAACAGCTTGAAGATACATATTGACTGAGAAAGAGAGCCTTATATAAAATTCAAGAAAATCTCAAGCAGCATGAAAGGTAACAATCGGCTCATTGTCTTGCAATGATCGCATAGACTATGAAAGCTTAGAAAATGTTACACTTGTGGAAAGAGGCCAGAGCATGTCCCAAACGGTGAAATCAAGGCTCTTCGGGCTTGACCGAGACGATGAGGCTATTGCATTGTAGGCTTGTAGCCCTAAGTGGTGGAGGTTCATGTATATCTCGGCGACCGAATATGTATCATCCTACAAAATGCGGACTGAATTGCAAGCAAAGCTGCGAAGACGACGACTTCGCACTGACGAGGATGACAGTCAGGTACCTAACGACGCCGTAGCACGAGAAGAGTTTACCTTGTCAGCTCGTGGCAAGTACCTCGAACTCGCTGAAGTAAGTAAGCATGGTAAGGTAGCTTGGAGGTTAAGTACCTTGGCTCCTCCGCAATATGTAGGGCTGGACTTTACCCTAGCGGCACTATACAGTACATAAGCGATATCCACTAACGACACTTTGAACATTGAGAAATTCAATCCTCCATACCAACTATCAAGCCATCTACAGTAACCGTTCGTCGCGATGGCCAGTAAGGATTCTAGCCTATATTTCGGGAGTCCAAGTTATCTTGTGTGCTGATGTGCGGCTTGTGCAGAATCCAAAAACTCGTCTCAGCATAACCAGAGCAAGAAAGCTCACCGTAATGGGTTCGTGCTCCATTGATTCGATGCTTCTCGCCGTCCAACGCTTGCATTCAGTGGTACTTGGTACTAACGTCACTTTAATTCCGACAGTATCAAGAAGCCCAGAACCAACCGCTACCCCTCCTTAAAAGGCACCGACCCTAAATTTCGAAGAAACCATAGACATGCGCTGCACGGGACAATGAAGGCTTTGGTATGTTGTCTACGAGATACAAAAACAATGCCGAGTACCCGGTCGCAGGAGCGGGTGCTAACAATTTCCACAGAAGGAGGTCAAGGAGGGAAAGAGGGAGACGGCATAGCGGGGAAGAAAGTTGGGGTCTTGATCGGTTCGTGGATATGGCTTGTCAGCTTCGCTGATTTACGGCTTGTCGAGGATCAATGCATGAGCGCAACTCTCCACAACACCACCTTGTTTCTCTTTGTTGAAATGCTGTGAGAAAAGCCCTGGTGTTCATTCTTTTAAAGTGAATAACCCTGTTGCTCCAAAAATATCCACTCAGGCATCTGTGTGTACAGCTCCGGTCGCTTCCTCATGCGCGGCTGCTGAAGGATTATCATCTTTATCGTGCCGATATCTACTTCCAGACCCTTTCATTACCAAACACCCTCCGTCCTTCCCCGTGGTGCGAGGGCGCATGGAGACTGGGTTACATAACTTCTTTACAAACGCTGGTTATATGATATGATCAAGGTGCAGTGCTGCCTCAATTCACATTGATCTTCGGCGTTCTTGAATACGTTGTTCGCTTGAATTGTTCCAGTAATAAAGAAGATTTATGAAACTCAAGAAGGTTACAGTCAGGCGTGTGTCTGCGTCTCTGATTCTATTGACTCTCATACAACTAAAAGTAGACTATAATCACCATCCGGTAGAGGCACATCGCTCAATAAAACTTCTACAACTACATCAGATCAGGGCACTGTATCGTCCTCTTTCTCTGGCTTCCAAATGACTAATCTCTTGTCAAAACCACCACTGATCACCCACTCTTCCTTTGTCCCACCGATGTCGACTAGTCCAGCCCAGATACTTCTGATCTTGCTGCCGACTTCGTGGCCATTATTAAGGGTGGCAATGATTTTCCCTGTTTTCGCTTCTATACCTCGCAGCACCCCGTCGTCTCCATTAACCCATACCCCAGATCCATCGGGCCGCCAAAAAACTTGCGGTGTTGAGAAAGCTGTTTGGGGTGCCAAGGTGCTGATGTGTATCTGGATGGCTGTTTCCTCTTTGTCCTGAATGGCTAGTTTGGCACGGGTTTGGGCTTCTTGAGTGGCGGGTTCCGGGAAATTTGAAGTTGGGAGATGTAGGGATGGGTAGAGGAGACGGACGATGATGAGTTTCAAGTGTGGGATTGCCGATGTGGCTATGGCGAGGAGGGTAGGGTCGGTTGGGCATACAGCGACAGAGGAAGGGGAAAAGGCTATCCAGGCGTTTGAGTGGGGTGCAAGGTTTTGGGAACCCAGCAGCCGGAGTTCTGCTGGTGGTGGCGACCCCGAAACGGGGAGAGCATAGAAATGTAACGATGTCGAGTCTCGACGAGTCACAAGAAGAATCGGATCCGAAGATTCGCGGTGTTTGATAAAGATAATTGTTTCCGGATTAGTTGGTAATGTGAGCACACCCAATGGTTCTCCTAATCCGGGAGGTTTAGCATCTGTGATGTAGGTGTAACGGTAGATGAAGACCTTGGCATCCCAGCCGGCTGTTGCGATCCAGGTGAACCTATTTTCAGATCCTCCGTTCCACGTAGTAACTTTGACGGCATACTTCTTATGATCTCTTCTCTCTTCGATTACTCTATCTTCTTTATGGTCGTAGAGAATGACCTGGCCGGACATACTTGTGGAGACGGTGGTGAGGAATCGCTTGCCGATGACGGCATATGATAGTATTGGAGAGTCATGAAGATGATTATTGGACTTGAAAAGAGTGAATACTGGATTGGGAGCAACAAGGTTCAATCGACGGTCAGCTGTCGTTGCAAAAACCAATTGGAAAGGCCGGTTCGATGTGTCATCCTCGACGGTTTCGAGAGAGACATGCAGTAAATTCGTTGAAGTGGGTAAAGTGGAAATTTCAAACGGCCGAGAGGGGGCTGAATGGATCAGGGTCAGGCCAAAGGAAAGCCGTCGGTTGATTGATCATACCGGGGAACCTCCATCCTCGACCACCGTCCCCAGTGCTGAGCTTCTCAAATCTCACGCTCAGATCATAAACCTTCTTCTCCTCTAGGATTTGCTCTATGGTGAGGTCACCCTTTTCAATATTTCCAGCGTCTGGTGGTAAGCCCGCTTCACTGATGAAAGCTTCGAGTGTCTACAAGGTTAGTTTCTAGTCAATCAGAGACTGTTTGGCGACCTTCTGGGCTCTGACTGACCTCACGGTAATTGTTCGACTTAAGAAATCTAGCACAAATAGTGGCTGGAGAATCAGTCGATGGCATGATGGTTAGATCTGAATAATTAATGTTATGGTATCTATGATACTTTAGAGAATTGTAAGTTAAAGTATCTAGATACCTTGTAATATCCTCAAGCTTCTGTTGCAGCCCTACGTCATCTCTTCATGGGCTATCGCAGCGTAGACAAAGTGATATAGAGCACATTCGGGCACGCCCATGGTCTGCAATCTATCTGGAGCTGTTATGATTTCCAATCTGACTGGAAGAGGGCCTTCCAATCGCGCCAAGCTAATGCCTTACGGCAGTCAGATATCTGTCAACTTTGCAACGCTTGTAATAAGAAAACCAAGCACGATTGAGTTACTATCATGAATCCTATGCTAAATAGAGCTAGGATAACGAGCTTCGGTGTAACTGACGCAAGATGGCTCTGTGGGAACAAAGAGGGTTGTTAAAGGCGGCATTCTGGGTATCGTACGAAAACAAGTAAACGAAGCGCTGGGGGCTTCATAAACCCAAGATATGCTAGATTTGAGGGAGCATCCAAAAAAGAGTAGCCAGCTTCTAGTAGAACATGTCCTCAGCCCTGTTTCTCTTTCCACCTCTGCCCTGAAGCTTCTCAGCGAAAAGCTCCTTGCCTGCGTTACCGAGCGCCTTCCCTGGAAATAGTTCTTTGGCCATCCCACTGCGAGGGTTTTCGTCTGCAGCCCCACGGATTGAGAAACCTTGATCTTGCTTCTTCGAAACACCTCGGATACTAATACCACCACCCTCGAGGTTTTCCAGAGCTTCCGAGACCGGTTCGAATTCGGAGTCCTTCAATCGGCCAAAAGAAGATATTGGACCCGCAGTAGTCCTTCTGGGTGCATTGGTGGAGTTGTCGCGTTCAGTAAATGAAACAGACAGACGAGACGCAAAGAGGTCTGCCGTCTCATCAGCTGCGTCGAAAGCATCAGAACGGCGGTGGTTGACGTTGTTGGACTTATTCGGGAAAAGTTCTTTGATTACATTTGTAGTAACGGTCTTGTGGGGGAACAACTCTCTTCCGATTGGGTTTATATCTGTATCAAGTGTCGATTTGGATGGAAACAGCTCTTTGCCCTGGTTTTGTCGAAGAACTGGATGAGGATCGCGTGGCTGATATGGCGGAGGTGGTGTTCTTCGTCTAGATCTACGCCTCGAGTAATTTGAAGTGTGAGTGCTAGATCTGCCCGGTGATGCACTTCGATCCCTGGATATACCAATGCTGTGGCCATGTCTTCCTGGCCGGTAAGAGCCAACGCCGTGGGCGTGCCGAGTCCGTCTCTCTCCGCCACTATTACGTTCATCGGAGGATGAAACTGTGGAATGCATTGAATACGAGCCACGCCTACTCATATATCCATTCTCTCGAGAGGCAAGTGCACTTGGGTCGTCATCATACATGCTAGGCTTGAAACCCTGTGCACTGTCCCCATTTCTTCTGCGCCTGTGTTCGTCATGGCCATAGCGTCGCCTACGATAGCCATCGTAACCATTTTGGCTGCTTCGGTCACGAACATGCTGTTCCCGCGGATCATGCTCAGGATGCATCATATAGAATCTGCTAGCTTCATATGCTCGTGGGCGCTTCCGGTCGGTAAAGAGCGCGACCCGTATTTGCAATGAGGACTCGGGATGTTTTGAGAAGGTTTTCGCGAGTCGAGGTTTGAGAGAGGGCACAGAAGATGAGTCGCCAAAAGCAATGTTGGTGAGCTGGTCAAGAGCCTTCAACGCAGTAGCTGGGGTGCCGAACACCATGTTTGCAGAAGTATCGTCGATCCATTCAATACGAGTTGGGGTTTCGGAAGGGAAGTGTTCTGCAGCGAAGGCGATGAGATCCTCCGTGGTGAGGTCGTCAACGCCACGGATGTGGATTTTGTGAGGAATCAGGTTGTCGGGATCAGCGCCAGGCGACTGAGTTTCGTCGCCAGCATGGTTTTGGCTTTGTGCGGTTGTAAAAGTGGACTGACCAGGCTCCTACTCAACAAAGTCAGTATCACCGACTCGAAAGGGACTTGAGGCATACATACAAGCTGGGTAGTTTCACCGTCGTCAACCGGCCCTAGATCTATGTCCATATCGTCGACGTCGTCCATTGTTGTACACGCTGTGTTCTGTTCGATGGGCGAGCCTGTGAGGACAGGTGTTTGAAGGTAGGAGACCTCCATTGGAGGCTTCCAGTAGGTCTTAAGTGGAAGTGATGTAAAGATGAATCCAAATATTCTGTAGACATTGATGATAGGTAGGTGAAAGATAGCTTTGTCCGCCAAGCTTTCCGTAATGTAAAGTAAGCTAAGCTAAGGGTAAGGTACATATGTATCGATCTTTTTGGTCCCGCCGTTAGATCGTGTGGTCCGTGCCCTTGGTGCTGTTATGTACTCCCATGAATATGATCCTCTAAACACCAACCCGGAATCCAACAGTCCGTCGCCCAAACGCCAGTGAGTTTTCAATACAAGAGTATTCACGGGTGGCGCCTCTGGCGCTTGGTGATCGGTGGGTACTCGTAGTCTTCGCTTTCGTCGTCGCTCTCCTCTCCTAATGGCCTTGAGCGCTTGGTCGACTTGGGCTTGGTGAGCTTGGTGGTCGGTTGGTCGACTTCTTCTTCAATGTCTTCCTGCGCCGTCATCTCTGCCTTGGTTGCCTTATTCTTCTTCGCCGCCCTCAGTGCCTTGCGGTCCTCAGGGTCCTGTACCCCAGTGATAAGCTTGTTCGGATTCTTCTTGTTTCTCTCGTCGAGACCGGAAGTGCTTCTCCCTTCACGGTTCCAATAGTTTTTGACAGCCGTAGCCGTTCTAGTAACATTATAACGTTGCTGGAGAAGATCTCGGACCTTTACCCATCGTTTTTCGGTCTTGGAAATACGCTCATCCCGCATGACCTCGTGCATCAGCGTTGTCACATACGCTTTCTCCGAAGTTGACCAATTTGCCCCCTTGGGGTTCCTATTGGTTGCAGCTTGCCCAGGCATCGTTCCACTAGCTGAAGGTGCGTAACTACGTTTTAAAGGCATCTTTTTGGGAGCAGTGTTGTCGTCGTCGGATTCATCGTCGTTTTCAGATTCGTCTTCTGTGCTGGGTATAGACGCGGAGGCTCTATCCGAGGCTGGCCCCATTTCATCTTTGCATTCCCAGCAATACCACTGCTCTAGATGCAATATTAGCAGATTTTCATGCATAGGGCAGGACCTTGGTCTTACCATCCTCTGTTGGAGTGACATCTAGTCCTACGCACAGGAAATGAAACCAATGGTCATCTGTGCCATGGGCCTGCTCGTTCGAACAACAAATCATTGCCCCTATTGGATGACCGTTCTCTCCGTCCAATCCCAGACAAGTACGACACCGATTTATGTCAAACAATTCTTCAAGTGGTCTGTTGCGAGTAACAGGGGTGAGTTGTCGTCTACTTCGTACTGGTGAAATGCGCGCGTTTGGAGCATGGGTTGGACTCTCCAAACGAAAAGCTCTCTGTTGAGCGATCATGTTGGGCGGTGGCGTGGCGCCGCGAGAGCGGACTGGGCGCTTTGCCTTTGGCTCACCTGATGGTTCGCTAGCCTGCGATCTTTTACGGTTCTGGTTGAAATAGTCTTCGACTACTCCAGGAGGCCGAGAGGAGTATGCCGATGGAGGATAACTCGAAGGCATATTGCGTTCTCGATTGCGGGTTGGTTCGGATACAAACATCGGTGTTGAAGTAGGCAAAGCGCCCCTTGTTCCTCGGGGGCTTTGTAATGCATCAAATGCCGCTTCTCGACGCCGACGGTTACCTGGCCCCAAATACCGCATCAAAGCGTCATACGAATCGAACTGGGGGTCTTCTGGTAATGAGGACTCCCAATCCTGTATTCCGAGCGGCGGTGATGCTGCAGCAGAGACTCTTGTTCGATTGTTGCGTGGTGCTGAAAGACCAGTGTACCATGGAGCTGGTTCGATAGATGGATCCAACGCTGGCCGCTTTGCCCTTGGGTCATCAGGCGTCTTCTCGTCCTCTGATCGTTTGCGCTTTTGGTTTGTTGGTGCGCCGAGTGCTTGCGAAGCCGAATTTGGTGGTCGAATGTGAACTGGCACTGAAGCAGAGACTCCTGTTTGGTTTTGGGCTTGTGCTGCAGCAGGTGGAGGTGCCTGCACTGGTGGATACGTCACAGCCACTGGTGGGATCATCGATGCCTGCGCAGGACGAAACCCGTGTGGTGCTAGAGGAAGAAAAACCTCATAAGGAAGGACCCTACCTTCGCGTACTGTTGTTCTTGGAAGCCCTAGTGTAGGCCGTGTAGGCGGACTACTATCATCACTATAGCAATTGCAGCCGATAATAGCAAGGGGACAACGGCGACCAGCTCCGCTCTCCACAATATTTTCGATGAATACCGGCAGAGTGAGCCTAGCGTTTTCCTACTCGGATATCAGAATATGTCTTCAAAATTCGGAGCCTAATCTCCAATTATATATACTTACCGGTGTGTTTTCATCGCCATACCTCCAGGGTATCCGAATTACAGGCTCAGGTGAAGGAAGCTGTGCTGCTATTGCTGCATATATCAATAGATCACCGCGCCTCAATAGTTCGTTTCGCTGGTCCATAGGTATTCTGACCGATCCGTCAATGCTCGTTGCTCGACGACGACGTGGCTGGCGTCGGGGCCCCATGGTTTGAGCTGGGCTGCTGGGAGGCACTGAGCGAACTCGAGACCGGCGTTTAAAAGGCATGATGTAAGGAACCGGCAAAGAAGGAGAAGATGGTGCTACATGAAACAATAAGGAGATACACGAGCAGACCAGCTGCTTGATTAAAAAGAGTCTTTGCTTGTTTTTGCTGGTGTACAATGCGAAAACTGAAGAACGACGATGGTGATAGCTTCTTGCAAGGCAAAACGAGGGAGATAATGAAATATGCTTCTCTAACGCAGACCAGCTACGTGTAACAGAAGCGAGTAGAGTACGCTGAGATTGGAACGAAAGGTTGTGGTATGAAGATATTGGAAGAAGAAGAGTAGATATAATTTGAGTAATCGGGTATGCACCAGGGGAAGAATGCTTTCTACAATAGGATTGCATACTTTATAAGATGTTGGGGCGTTCCCATTGAGCAAAAACTGTCTTGTTTCATATGCTATTGTCCGCCTCCTTTGCATTCCTATTGAGCATTTTCGTCTGGACATTGAGCGCCCATTCACCATTGTGTTTGAAAACCAGAACTAGGTTATGATATCAAATCCACTCGATAGGACGGCAGAGGTACTCTCTGTGTGATATACCTCAAGTTCAGCGTACCTATTCCATGCCCGACCACATACATATATCCATCCTCCAGATGGTATTCCCTAATCCAAGGTTGATATAACACAACGTTCGTCGAACCAAGTCTCAGGCCAAAGCGGTTAACGAGGAGCACAGACCAACTTGGCGCCCAAAGATTACTATTGTCGTTGCAGCGGCCTTGGTCTCATTTCCAGAAACAACAAGCTTGAAAAATGTCTGTGTTACCACAGTGAATATCGAGCTTCTTGTTATATGCATAACATCTGCAAAATATTCACATCCCAGCTTACTTGGGACCAATAGATTCCAGCCATTATGTTTTCAGTCTCCTCCAGCCAACACCCATGTCCCCCCAATCAATAAGGTATCAAGCAAGAAACAATGCCTCCGTTGTAAGAAAAAAGGCCTAACCCCACATCCATCCACGCTGTGTTCATTCTATTCGGTTTCCATAATGCACCGCTCCATCATCATACTCTCGTGACCAAGTACTCTAATTTACCCATTCCGCAAAGAAACCTTTCCCGATAACGTAAAGCACAATCGCAAAATCACTCCGTACACAGCAAAGGTTGTAGCCAGGCGCAAAGCGACGATTTAGTACTAGCGCCGGCATCTTATCTTAGCACCCGCGTGTCAATCAGTTCGTTAAACGATCTTTGGTTTCCGTAGAGCGTTCCATGAATACGAAGGCTTGGCAACGCTCCGCTCCGCTCCTTGGACCTCTGGCTCCCTGATCTCCCGTGCTGTTGGTTGTGGAGGGTGGGAGCATTCCTGGGGGGGGGGGAACATTGTGCGGGGGTGGAAATCTGGGGTATTTCGCTCTCGGGCGAAATTATGGGAGTTTGTTTCGGGCTCAATTGGATAAAAAAACAATAATAATAGCAATAGCAATACCGTCTTCGATAGACTTCAGAATTCTCTTTCTCGGCTCTCTACTCGAAATATCAGCAGTACAAGCCTTGGGTTACCTCGTTTGCAATATCCATGATTCGTAAATTTCGAGATCCCTACATGACAAGCAAGTTGATGGTGTCTTAAAATCGGTGTATTACTATTATCACTGAGCTAAACCTCTCGATACAGGTCACAAAGTGATAAAATTTAGTAATAAGCTGATTGGAGCCATGTGATACCTCTCCATGGGTCCCGTGGAAAGTACTAGTTGTGCATCAGCATGGAAACGATCAAGGAGGTGGATAACATGCATCAGGGTGGAAAAGATACGAAGTATAAGTAATATGTTTGTAGTCTAGCACCGTCTTTTTATTGAACTCGGCGTATATCAAGCTGTATAGAAATAGCGTCGTATACATCACTTGCACAACCATCGCATATCATCCAGGTAGAATTATTCAAGTGGATTGGGACGAAGACCTGTCCTTCCCACAACCGGCCAAGGCCCTACACCCTTTTCAGTCGCCGCTAGAAAGAATGATACAAAATATCAATGCCGTTCAGAGATCTAAAAGACTCAGTGAGGAAGGAGCTAGGCAACAGGTACTCGAGTTGGAAACGGGAGTAGTTCGCAATAGTATGGTCTTGCTCGCACCAGGAGAAGCAGAAGCCCTGTTCTTATCCATATTAAGACACCAGACCCCGCTGGTTCAGTTGAATGGTTCCGTCCACATGTGGGTGCTACCTAGTGGGTTTATAGATAGGTTGCTTACCATCTCCACCATCGATCAGCCTTTTGTGGCAGGCCGGTAAGACCTTCCGTCTCCATCTTCTGTTCCGTGAATAGTGTTTGGCTTAAGCAGACCAAGCGGCGTTGAGTCATTTAGAGACCATTGAACCATGGCACTCCAAAGTCTCCACAAGTGCTAGCCAGCAACATCCGTCATGTACCGCTTGGAGCCGCACAATCCGGACCTGACGCGCATCCGCAGTATCCGTCATTTTTCACATTATGATCGGGATTGCGACGGCGCAATTGAGGCATTGGCTGGCGGAAGCCACGGCATTGAATCGCTCCAGCTCCGACGCTTGGCTCATTGGCTCTTACACCGGCTAAGGCTTTGGTTCTCAATCATCCAATGTCGTGAAACTGACCGGCTAGGTGCGGCGGTTGATAAGGGATTCTGTCCTCCTGATACTGACAGTAAGTTCTACTGTATATCGAAGAGATCGAAGTCGGGAGGTGCCTAACCAGTGCTCCTTGACGTGCGAGCTGGATAGATGACAGCCTGTTGACTGCGCTGGTGCTTGAAAGGCTCCGCGGCGACCGCGAGAACTCAAGTTGAAGCACCCAAGCTTCACGATATCGAGTGTTCGTATCCTGTTCGTCAAGACTTCGTCAGCCGTGTCCTCTCTCAATGCTCACAACGATCTTATTGAAAATACCTGCAGAGGGATTTGATTCCTCGGCCTCAGGCGCTATTGCTTGGGACAGACGGATGTTGAGTGTACTCTCTTGATGTGAGATACGCCTAATGCATAACTAAGTAATCCAATCATGGATGGAAAATAGCGCCGAGCAAAAGAGCCCTTGTTTGATTTAATAGAGTCTGTAGAGATACACAATCGGTAACCGAGTAGATATAGGTATATTGTATTACGCACGACCAAGATAGGCCGTAAATCGTACCTCCCAAATAGAACCCGAGAATGGAAACAATCAAATCGGGCACAGCGCCGTTGGGTCTCTGAGCTTGGACTAAGGCAGCAGCGACCAATGAAGATGTAGCTGCGGTGCCTCTTGAAGAGGTGCTCAGTAGCTTCTACCGTTACACACACTTGCCCACGGCCGTAATCGGTGCAAGCGCATTACACATACCAAGCAGGCATATCCTGTTCAATAGCGATAATTGCAGCTTTTAATTACCCAAAATGACAAATGTGAAGGAGTACCCAGATCTTCCCAAAAGGCCGGAGGAACGCCCGCTAAAAGCACAACGAGTGGCGGCGCCAACTATAGATGGGTATTGAATACAAGATAAAGGACATGGGGGTATAAGAGCCTTGAAGCGCTGCAACTGTATTGAACAAAGCGGATGTGGACCGTCTCGGTGTACGCATTTTTGTAAAAGCAGATAGTAAAGATCCTGAAAAGCGGTAGGTCTAGTCCAGGATGGCGGATACGCTCATCTTCCCCTTGGTCGGAGTAGGGGCTGAGAGCTCGACCCCATGGAGGAGAGACTGGAACGGCGGGAGCTGGAACTGGGGCTGAGGGGAATGCTTGGGTTGAGAAGGATAGTAAAATTCCGAAGCGGTCCCGGTCGCAACTTCGGCGAATTGGTGTAGTCGTTGCTCCGTATGCCTCATGTGCGGCGAGACGTTATGATAGGCACAGTCGCTGCCGCGGAGCTGGATGCTCGGCAGGATCGGTCCGTATGAGCTTGCTCGAAGGGTCCGTGGGGGTGGGAGCCTTGATGTCATCCGGGCGATATTCGGGGATGCCGAGATGTGAGAACTCGAGTCCGACACAAGCGAGGGGGCCTCTCCGATCGAGTCGGTCATTGAAACGTCCGAGGCGGCGGGTGATATCATGGGCGCTTCGATCCGTCTGTGAGGCGATGAGATCATGATGTTCTTGACGGTCCGTGGGAGCGTGTTTTGGATCGGCCGTGCGTAAGAGAGTGTCTGCGTTTTCTCATCGAAGTTTTGCCCACAATGTGAGCTCCCGTCTCGACGGACGACGATGCGACGTCGACGGTTCATTCCACCATTCCACCAGTTCTTGACGGCGTTGTCACTGCGACCTCGCAGGCGGCGTGCGATCTCGGCCCAGCGTTTCCCCATCTCGGCAACGAGTCTCTCAATGACGGCACCTTCCTCCGGAGTAATGGGGTCGTGGTTCAACGAAGGTTTCAGGTTCTGATGGAATCGTTCTCGGCACTGCTTCGGAGACCGAGTACCTATCATCTGGGATATCCTGACCCAGTTATGGGCGCCTTGGGTTTGGACGAGCTGGAGAAGATATCCATCTTCGCCTTGCGACCACGGTCCTCGTTTGTGGGAGCCCATTCTGTTTCAGCCGCTAGAAATCGGTGAGTTGCAACGATAAGTCTGCTCAGAACATCCACACCACCCGATTGAGCTACCAATTTGGAGGTAATGACAGGTACTGCAAGGGACGTTAGCAATTTACATGATGTTTCCGACGGAATAACATACGAAGTCCGGCAGGAGCAAGTTGCGATAGAGGAGGATAAATACTTGAAGAGTGTGATTGTAGAAAGAGTGTGGGAAGGGAAAGGTTAACGTCAAGGTATGTATTTTTAACTGGGGTCAATGATGATAATAATGTGATGATATATTGTAAAGTACGGTACAGGACTTTGAATAGGGAAAGTGTATGTATGAGCTGGAGCAGAAGTAGCGGCGGATTTGAGACGGAGCGGTTGTACGGAAAGGTGGAGACCGAAGAAGGGGACCAGGGAATACTAGTAAGGTAAGGTAGTGGACACTTTGGGGACGATCTCAGATCGCACCGTCCGTTGGGTTTTGGCGACAAGGATTACTGCGCGGCTAATGATGTGGGTTTTCGGGCTGAACAAGTTCAATTAACAAGGGGTGGGGGTGGGGGGGGGGGGGAAGGGGAGGGAAGGGACAGGAGGGGGAAGGAGAGAGAGTCAGAGAGAGCATAACAGGAAATGGAGTGGGCGTTGTTGCAACTGTGAGAGGTTGTGAACTGCTTGCGGACACGCTTGAAGCTCACAAGGAAAGAGGCGCCGATGATGGGATACTACTTTGGGACACATGGGCGTGATATGAGGCGTGATTGTTGTACGAGTGCAGTAAGCACTGGAGTATAGTCAGGTAGTTCTAGGTAAGGTGTAGAATGGCGTGGATGGGTACCCTCTGGAAAAGGGAAAATCCAGTACGGTAGTCCGGATCCAGATGTGCTTGAATGTACTGGGGTACGAGTGAGCCCTAAGGTAGGACTTGGGTTTAGCCTCCTACCTTAAAGTAGGTGGTGATGGGATGATGGGATGATGAGATGATGTGCGGCAAGGATGGGGGGAGGGACAAGGTCCACCCTAGGAGGGAGCCCGTTGTTGCGGGAAAAACTCAATACATACGGAATACATACTTCAGTAATGGTCCGACCACAGCCTGCTAGCGGTCAAATACATTACAGTAGTAAGCACGCAAGAAAACCGGGGTCATCACGGATATTACCCCCCTCGGGGCAATGATATGAACCTCGTGATTTCACTTGGAACATGAATATCAGACTTCCTTTTGCAGGATTATCGTCGTGTTTTGTTTCAAGAGCTGCACAACAGAGGTGCAGTCGAAATGCTGCCACTGCTGCTGATGCTGATGCTGGTGCTGGTGCTGGTGCTGGTGCTGGCAATACGGCAAGGATTATCGTCTTCGTTGCGGATTTTCTCCGATTTAGCTTCGTCCAACTCCTGAGCTGAGCTGACCACTACTAGGTACATACATACTACCACGGGGTCACATACATATGTTGCTCCAATAATGCTAGTGTGCCATGTTTCGAGTAAATCTTCTCTAACCCACGGTTTGACACTTTCAAGGACGTGTCCGGAGTAGGGAGCTGTGCATATGATCCACAGTCCCAGGTTTGATTAATCAAAGCGTTGCGGGACTACTTCCGTACTGACGACCAAACCGGATGATTTGTTGTTAACGTTGTGAACTTGTGATACTTGGGGAACGCACAGTTCATTCAGCCAGCCTTGGATCGCTTTGGCTTGAGCTAACGAAGCACGTCTCCATGCTTCAGATGCTTGTCGGCCAGTGAACCTTGGCGCTGGGATGAATTCGAATCGTCTGGGCCCCAATTTGCGCTCTCAGATCATGCATGCACGAGTAAACCGCTTTTCCGCCCGCGAGTAATCGTCGATACAGCGTCTTAGCGAAAACCTCCTGAACCCGGGAATTCTGGACTTGCTGCTGCAGGGCGTATGCAGCAATACACCATCAGTCGTCATAACGGCCACATGCTCACATTTTCGAAACTGGTCGACTGCGCCAGTACTTCCGTACCGTTGGAAGTAGCGCAGAAAGGCACTGGAGCATAATCATCATACCTTCAGGGAAAGTACCGTACTGATTGATTCTCAAACCGGCTCAGCCAAGTACACTTTCGCAATCGGCTCTCTCTCTGGGAATAAATTGATAAGGTAGTTTGAGTAGTTGACCGCCTTTTCCATCATATGATGACTTTCAGAATCTTGATCGCATCGATGGAGAGCCTTGCACATTCTCGCGCCGTCCTTTTCTTTTCATCTGGCATGGTAGATGGTCTACCGTTGGAAACGTTGGTTCGCTTTGGACACGTAACTCTACTTACTACCTTACTGTCGCTTCAGCCGAGCATGTGCGAGAATATGGAATAAACCAGTACATACCGCAAGGTGCCTTACTACCTTACCTACCTTATACGTTAGTGAAAAGTAATCGGCGATACATGCCTGTACGTGCATCATTTTCGTGACTCTCCAATCTGCTTTTCTCGGTTCGGCCGTAGAAGCGCATCGCTACAGCTTTTAGCGCCTTGGGCCATGACGCTAGGATCGGACAGCAGATCACATGTACAGGGGGCTGCTATCTGTCCAACGTCTGAATCCAACGAATGATACCAATGGTTTACCTCGCTCCCTTGACCCTCGTCGTATTATGGCCTCTTCCGTGCACGCGATGGCCAGCTTTCCTCCCTTAGAGTGCTCATGTTCCGCGATTGCAATTTGCAAGCTTGTTTCTATCGTTTCGAGCTACGGGATAAGAAGTTAAGAGCAATCGAATCGGTTGATCAACCCTCCAGGGCGAGGCGTTATTGTCGACGGTGAAGCAGGAAATTGTCCCAATCCAAAATCAGATGCATTGGTGAATGGTGAATGGTGAGTGGTGAGTGGTGATGTGCCCGATCATCGAGAAGAATGGACCACCACGCTTGCACTGCAGGACCCATTTGTCAGGCATGCAAGGTTGAAGGCTCAGAACGGTGAGACCTGCTACCAGCCAACCAGCCAACGTCTCACCACTCCCCACTACTACCGCATCCCGAATCAAACCTGTCGCAGAAGGTACCACAAGGCTGGACGATGGATTGATTCGCGGGAAAATGATGGTATGCAGCCGACGGGGTCTGACGTTGTGAAGCTGCTGTGCCAATGGATCATTCCGACAGCATTAGCATGAGCATTATTAGCATTATTGGGGTGGCTGCAGAGGCATGGCAGCTGCATAAGTCGCCTGCATGATCACGGTTGCTGTGTTTTCCTCGCTAGATATGTCTGGTTGTGGTATCGCGCCCGGTTCAATGCAGCTGCCATGGATGCTTTGAGCGTGGCCTGGCTGAGCGCTAAGTCCGACAGTCGGGTCGAGTGGCTTGAGGTCTTGTGGGGACGAGATCTCGGCCGGCGGGTCGTTTGGCTACAGTACTACATACCTTACTACTCCTCCGTACTCGTACTTGGACTCGAGTGACGGAGTGAAGGACTTGGCTAAAGCGGCTTGGCTTGCGTGTTCCAACTCTTGGGGAATAATACGGTAATACGGTAATCCCGTACGGTGGGTGAGGTGGTTCATACAATCCAGTCATAATCGCGTGACATGTGTTCGAGTCGCCAGAGAGTAAGGTACGTACGGTACTACCTACTTATGACGGCTAAACAAGTGCAACGATGAAGTATGAAAAGATTACACGTTCCGTAAGGTACCGTAGGTCTTACATGTATCTACGTACGTCCGTACTGAGTGCGCTGGACTGAGGAGCTAAGGTAACAATGGTGGTACTGTAATGGAAGTAAGTCCCAACGGCCCACCATCTGTCGCAATTTGAATAATTACGTATGGCCGGTGCTCCTTTGGCATTGTGCTCCGAAGAATGGACCCCAATCCGTATAGAATTAATTCATTATCAACGATAATCAGCATCATCAAATATTCACCGAGAGAAGCTGTCGGTCGCTGTGTTGATTCGGAGTTGCACGGTCGAACACGAGCATGGTCAGTGCTTGCTGATGATGTAAAGAGATCATCTCTCCACGTGAAGTGTGGAGCGTCAAGCATGAAGCGGGAAGCGAAGCGTGAAGCATGAAGCGTGCTGCGTAATTGCACATGGCCGGATCCAGTCCCGTGCATTCTCGCCTGACCAAGGCAAAGTCAATAAGGTAAAGCAAAGTACGGTAAGGTACCTTATACGAGTACCCTTACCACCACCACCACCATTATACGTTTCTCCGCTATTATTAGCCTGACAGGTCTGAGCACAAGTACTACGTCCGGAGGTACCGGTACTTTACCGGCGGAGCCTGCAATGGTCCAGAAACTCCGTCGTTCTCGGCACAAAGCGCTTCTTAGCTGCTCTTTCCGGTCGAGATGTCCGAATCCTCGATGTAGAGGCGTTGGTGGCAGTCAAGTAAATTGAAGGAATTCATCCATGTTGCCCCTTCGGTATTAACAAGGTGTTGGTCCCATTTTAACCAGGTGCCAGCCAGCCAGCTACGCGACGGCATCGGCGGGAATCGACAACTCAAATCTGGAACCGGCCCTTTCCCCCTTCCCCTCCCCCCTTTCCAAACTCAAACTCTAAACAGCTCCATCGAGGACCCGGATCTTCGAAGGAAGGTGGTCAGCGGAAGACGAAAAGTGAGGTGGGTGAAGGTAACAATGGGTAAGCCTGAGTAAATTATAAAACATGTCGGTTCGATAAAGTAGTCAAGCGGCAGCTGTTTTATATGAATATAGTAAGGTGTGTATAGGTGGACATTTGAAGGGTAAAGGAAGGTAGATCGGAGCACTCACCTACTACTTGCTGTATTTTTTACGTCTTGCATGATCGTCCCCTACTAAAGTTTACTCTACTCCGTATGCAGACAGACCTGTCTGTACCCGATTTCCGAGGGATTCAAGCGAACCAAGATTTGGACGGACGTGATCTCTCCTGCAAGATCTGGATCTTATTAGTAATCCATGCGAGATCTTGCATACCGTATTCCGTACCTACCTTACCTTGGATACTTTACCTACCGTACCGTACCGTACCTTACCCGTACTCAGGGCGGTTTTGGTAAACCAAAAACCGTCCGGAGTAGGAGTTGAGTGGTTCCGTCCACTTGTGGGTGCTACCTTGGGGGTTTACAAACAAGGTAGGTTGTATACTACTACTACTACTACTACTACTACGACGACGACGTAAGTCCACTACTGATCGGCCTTTTGTGGCAGAAGGGTAGGACCTTTCCGTTTCCGTTTCCGATAGGTACCACCATTATTGACCAGCTAAGGTACAGCACTCCCCCCACAACGCACCTTCAATCCTATCAACCATATTCACAGCCACGTTCACAGTACTGGAGCCTCCATGTCAGCGGCGTATCATGAATGCTCTAGAGCCGCACGTGCTGCTTCATCGTCGAAGCACCAAACCACGGGAATCCAATTATTAATTTCCAAACCCCAAGATGCTTCTCACCCGCTACTATGTGTAGGCTCAAATAATGCCCCATGCCGAGTGACACCAATTCCGATACCGCTTTCGCCCGTCAGTTTTTAAAGAAGTAGCATGCATGACCATGGCAAAGCGAGCACTTCGCTATGCCCGATCGTCCCTTGTATACCCTCCCAGTTATTCCAGAACTCCCATCTCTTAACCCTTTTTCCCCGTCCCTGATCCTTTATTTTCCCAAAGACCAATGTGCGCTAAATTACGACGTGACTCCTCATAACTTCACAGCCATATGTCCCCTCCTTCTCCGGCAACCCACCGGTTCCATGCCTCCTCGTAAGCCGTTTCCAAGTCCCGCACCCAGCGTCGCGTGTCAAACAGCGCGCTCGTCCACCGACTCTCATACAAGAGCTTTCGGAGCTCTGCAAGCCTGCCTCTCCCAAAGCCTTCCTGCCCTCTCTGCAACATGTACACAAGATCACTGCCTAATTCCACCGCCCGTTCCTCATACTCCTCGTCACTGCGAACGGTAAGTTGTTCGGCTGCACGGTCGCCTTCAGCCGTTTTCGGCAGCGCCCCTCTCAGGATCGAAGCTGCCATCCTCGAGCACATCTTGTACTCATATCTAGGCAAAGTCAAAAGCGGAGTCCCCGACCAAAGCACGTCCGCAGCTGTGGTGTGAGCATTACATTCGGGAGTGTCTAAAAAAAGATCACAGACCCGAGCGCGAGAAATATGCTGGTGCTTTGGAGCAACGTCCGTAAACCGGATACGAGACGCAACTTCTGAACCAACCCAAAGAAGGGCCGTCTGTTTAAGGTTAGTTTCGCCAAGATCGGGAAAGCGAAGGAGCCAGAGTATCGCTTTAGGTATTCGCGAGAGTATGCGAAGCCATGTCCGGAATGTCGTTGGTTCGATCTTGAGCAGAGACTGGTCAGCACTGTGCACATCACTGTTTTGGGACAAGAATGGACTACCTTGTAAAGCTGGTTGAAGTTACCTAAGATGATCATATCATCTGGTAAGTCTGGAAACAATTCTTTGCGCATCCTCCACCGCCGTTGCTGTTCTTCTGGCCAGGTGAGCTGTACTTCCTGTGAGTCAGGGGCACTTTGTCTATGGTCACAGCAGAAGAATGTGTCTCTAGTATAAACGATATTTTCCCCATAAACCCAGTCGCCGTTATCGTCGCCGTTGTTGCCATCGTTTGTCTGATCTATCAGATCCACGTTCCGCCGCCACGGCCGTAATGTTTGAGGTGGAACGGCAATTTTGTCTGCTAGCAGATAATCGCACCACTCTGCGCCGAGCGTACCAGCGAAACCCATGAATGACATCTGGACTGGCGCTGGACGCGCCGCAAACACCTCATTCTTAGCTCCACGAGTGTAGCCATTCAGATTAACGAGTATGTGAATCCCGTCACCGACAATCTGACTTACCAACCGATCTATTGACCATGAAGAAACATCGAGGAATACTGGCGCTTCACGCTCAATTTGATGACGATGGACCGACCCGTCACTAGCCGTTGTCGCATAGCAAAAAGCCCTAACTCTGTTAGGGTTGTGATAGCCAAAAACGGACTGCATTAGATGGGCCAAGGGGTGGTTATTGAAGTCCGAAGACACGTAACCGACGTTAAGATGGGGCTCAGGTGGTGCTGGGGGGTCATAAATCCGAGTCGGAAGCCAGGGAGCTCGTAATGTGGAACACGAAATCCTGAGCCCATTCCGCTGAGAGATTCTACGAATCTGTTTTGCAGAGAGAGGACATGTAAAGGTATGAAATGGCAAAACCGTCGGCGCACTGGGAATTGCAAGGGCTGTCGGAAGCTGTGGCCGTGTGTAGTCCATCGCTCGGTACGGCTGCTTATGGATATACCTCTTCCAGTATGCTTGCCATCCAAGCCTTTTAGTAGCACGTTCGACGAGCCGTACTACCTTGGCACCTTCCCAAGGCTGTTCCGCCCATGCCTGTAATGCTCTGCTTATCAGGACCTTATTATGATCGATTCGATCTTGACGACCGTATCCTGTGACAAGCTGTTCAAGGAGAAATTCTGTATCAATGGCGTGAAGGACACCTTTGCCCCAGCCCTCGCCGTCTCGAAGTTGCTTTTCGACAATAGCAACAACTCGCACGATCCAGCCAGAGCTAGTGTTTTGAGCCATTCTGGCATCATATAACATCCCTTGCTCGTCCACGTGCCACCGATCTCGTTTGCCATCAGAATATTTGATGCCACCACGACCAAGCCAGCTACAGACCGAGTTGAGGGCATTTGCAAGTCCACAAACAGCCTCTGCAAATTCGGGGTTCGATGCGACAGCTCTCCTGTAATAAACTATGGCGTCACTAATCCTGCCTTGATCTTTAACAGCGTTGGCTAGGTTTGCCAAAGCTATGTCGAATTTGCCATCACACTCGACAGCCTTTTCGTACATCTTGATGGCAGCGTTCAACTGCCCAATATCTTTGAAAAGACTGCCGAGGTTCGTATAGAGATGAGCGTGACGATTATCGAGGTTTAAGCCAAAATTATAGTACGCAAGTGCGAGCGCAACTCCACTGCCAGGTACAACCCCTGGGATTATTGGGGTGGCGTTCTTGCTCGGCCTCATGCTCAGCTTCGTAGGAGTAGACTGCTGAACACTAGCGAGCAGAATGCCAACGTTGTTCGCAGTCGATGGACTCGGCTGAAGTGATAACGAGAGATAGTACAGTGCAAGTATATCCTGTACCCCAGAGGTCGCCCTTGGTCCAGTAGCCGAGGCTCCGCTAGAAGACATCCCATCCTGGTATATCTTAGCAAGAGACAACAGTGAATTACTAATAATCAAAATCGCGGATTTTTTGGCCACTCCGGCAGCCACGTCCGTAAGACCGGGTAATTGACCTTGGGACGGAAATACCAGATGCGACGTCTCTAAGGCCATCTCTGGGACAAGTAATATAGGATTGTCAGCAGCGCTGTCCTCACGAAAGTCTCTCCTATTCGCCGTGGTCTGGTCTGAGCAGACCCTTAATATCCGCCTAATGAGCCCTCGAATCCCAAGCTGACGCTGTCCTGCCCCAATAAGTATGGCATCTTCAAACGCTTTAGCGGCTCCAGCATTATTCCCAAGAGCGTAGAGCATATTCCCTTTTCCATGAACCAGTGCGAGGATTCTGCCGTTCTCGGACGGAGGGATCGAATAACCGCTGAAGTGGAAGCTGGAGGATCTCAGAATTTTGCCGGTTGGCGTTCGACCCTCGCCAGTCTCCTGCTCGACAACCCCAAAATCGGATCTTTCCGAAGCCGAATAACTTGGGGAGAGGCTAGCCTCGCTGGCGGATTCGCTGTAGCGCTCTGAGTGACCCATGAGACTAGAAGATTGACCAGTTCGAAGCGCTTGTTCTACAAATTCAATGGTTTTAACAGCCTCCTTTCCACGGTGGTCTTCGCAGAGGAGGCCAACCAGATGCTCAACGGCCTCAAAGTAACTAGGACGAAGCTTGACGGAGCGGAGCCAACAACGTTCAGCTTCTGCCCTGCGATTCAAAGAAAGCAGTGTAGCCGCTAGGTTGGATATGGCCTCCACATTACTAAACTTTGTCAGCTAAAGACTGTCGCTCACTGCACACATGACTTACTTTGGGTCACAATTCAAGACCTTCGAGTACCATTTGAATGCCTTCTCATAATCGCCCAATCCATAAGCTAAGCACCCTCCGAGAAGTAGTCCGTCAGTCCACTCCCAGCCGCTTTCTTGACAGAGCCTATTGAGAAGCTCAATCGCAGTTGCTGCGGCACATGCTGGAGAGTTTTCATATTCTCGGGTGGGTGGAGACATAAGCGATCCCCGCTGATCACGATGATCGCGGCCAGGTGTAGGACATGCTGGAGACACGTACTGTCCGTTTAGCTGCCACGACTGAAGAGATTGCCCATTCTGAAGAGTGGAAGGCTGAAACATCCCGGCGAAGTCTTCCGGCGAAGTCCTAGGTGTGCCAGAGATATGCTTCTTACTACTTAAGTGATGAGGAGACATGTCGTCGCTGTTATGCAAAAGCCCAAACGGACGTTGTGGGCTGTTCTGACCCAAGAAAGCATGCCCTTGAAGCGCCGACGAAGGTGAAGAAAGCTGCCTCGGTGCTTTGGGGTAAATATTGGGTTGTGGGTGTCTCTCTCCATGACGCTGCGTATGTGACGCCGCCCTTCGGGATTGGTGTACGGAAGCCAACAAGCTAAGATAGATTCGATGAGCCCACACCATAACCTTTTCTTTGAAATGAGCATTGGTCGCTTGAGGATCTGGTTCCTGGTATTTTGCTTGTTGGACAGGAAACGGCTCAGATATCGAAGGACGTTGGCCACGCTCCCAGCTGGTTCTTGCCCGCACACCCGGTGGCCTTGGAGGTAGCGGCTTAACGCGATACGCCAACCGATTTGCTTCGGGCTGTTGTGCCGGAATAATTTCAAGGCTAGTTGGAAAGTTTTCTCTCCTTCTGAGAATATCAGCCTCAGGCACTGAATGGTTAGCGGATGACTGGTGGTGATGTGCGAGATCTGACGAATACTCGGCCCAGTCCATGCGATCAACGTTAGAGCCGCCTCGGGACCAGTCAGGATGCTTGTTAAGAGCAATCTGCAGCTGAGCAGCACCATCAACGTGGCTACCTTGGGTTCGACATTGATATCGCGGATCTCGAAGCGGGGCAGGGCGATAGGGTACGAATGCACCGTCCGGCCAATAAGGCCCATATGGTCCAGAATTATTGAGGGACGTAAGACCTAAGCATGGCGGCCACATGGGCTGCAGCACCGTTGGAACTTGCGGACCGCCTGCAAAGTAGTTATAATGGTGGGATAGAGAGCTTTGATGCAAGACCGAGTCTATCCCAGTAGCGGAAAGTGTATCAGGTCTTCTTGCTTCTGGGGTGTGTGCGAAGTCTCCAACATCATCGCGGGTCTCATAAGCTGATTGGCATCTTCCACTACTATTGCGCCGGACCCGATACCTTTGCTCCTCAGCCCGCGCAGAAAATGATAGGTCTTTGCGTTCTGGCGAGTACTCTTCAAGCGTCCCAGTAGGGACAGATGTGTACATAGCTTCCCCCACGGATTTCGAAATCGGCATCAAGTAATGTTTCATGGCGTGTGGTCTGGAAGTCCACTCTACTGGCCTTCCGTCATACCCTGCAGCAAGTGTTCCATTCGGCGTTTTTCGCCGAAGCATATGCTCTGAGGCATCTGAAATTGCCTGGTAGGACTCCGAGTTCGGTATTTTAGTTGAAAGAGATGATGGTAGCTGCAATGGGTGAGCATACTGTTCCGGTCTCTGAAGTCTTTGTCGAAAGCCGCTGTTTCGGATAAGATTGCGGTGTCCGAACTGGGAGGCGTCGGTCGGGGGCTGGTTGAGAGAATAATTATTGAAGTCACTCTGTCGGACAGAATGCTGAGGGTAGGAGAAGTGGTGTCCAGGTTGACGATGAGCAACATCCGTGAACATGATGAGGCGAAAAGACAGATATTCGAGTCAATATCAAGCCTTGCCCTAGCCCGAATTTGACAGCGGTAAATTCGGCCGAAGCAACGGTTTGACAGCGGCTAAAGAGATGACGATGGAAATCGGAGGAATTATATAGACGACACAAGGCTGAAATATCGTTGGAGGCGAGATGTCCCAATGCCTTTGCGACTTTTTATACGGTTCTTCGCGCATGTCATTCTCCCGACCGTTGAAGATTGGCTGAGGCACTCCAGAAGTTTGCCCTATTGTAGCCCAAATTGGCTTAAACTGAGGCTCCAGTCGGCCAAACGGTTTGGGGCTTTCGAAAAGTCAGGAAGTCGCTGGAAAACAGTACGAGCTATGTGGTAATGAACGTCCCACGCAACGAGTATTTTTCTCTCCGGGAAATGGTATGTTGGAGGTAGTAGTGATAGGTAACTAGCATTCTAATGCAGTGCCTTAGTGGGGCTGATGGCTAAGGCTTGCAGCCTCGCAAGCTAAAAGAGGATAGAGCCGTAGTAGTAGTAGTAGTAGTAGTAGTCGTAGTGGTAGTAGTAGTAGTAGTAGTCGTAGTCGTAGTACAGGTGCAGAGCCCGGTGTCACGATTTCGGGAGAGTGTGACAGACAGATGAACCGCTCGAGTCGGGCAGCCTGGTGACTCTGATGATTGCAAATCTAGGACCATGGTTGTTTTGGAATACTCAATACGGGGACGATGTAATGAAATATAAGAGCAAGAAGGGCGAACAATAATACCGTGTAATGATAGTAAAGCAATGTCTCATACCGTATTTGCACCAACGATCATGAAAAGTGAGGGAACGACATCCAGTCTTCCAGTCTCTCAATCGAGCTTTGCTATTTGCAGTCTTGCGTACGCGGTATTTTAGACAAGCATAATATCAACACCTCAAATGATAGGTGCTTGCAGGCTGTAGAGTGCTGGAAAGTAGAGACTAAGGTATCTATGCATGGGATGCGTTGAATGGATGGTGCTTGTTGCGACCAAACAATGCTCTAGCAGACTGGTAATTGGTAGCATCACAACCTTGGAAGCTCATCAAACACATAATGTCACTATTAATATCATACTGCGTTTCCTCTGGTGTTCCTTCCTTCTGCCTGCATGATTTCGTTGACGAACACTGCATAACTTTCCGTATCTAAGGTACGGTACTCTACGGAGGTACCGACAATGAGACAACGGTACCTTAGGTAATGATGTCTGATTGGGACAAGCCAAAGCCTCGGCCTTGGAGACAATTTCGAATGACTTGTATCTTAACACGCTCATATGTGAGTCAAGCAAGGTACCTTATTCGCACTCAAACCTATATCTGACTTTACGGCCATATCATTACTACGTATATAGTAATATACCATCCTCAATGAATTGATGCGTTGCCTCCACAGGTCCATCTACGGCCTACATACACAATCTACACGGTCTCCCCTGTAAATGATTGATAATTCGCGAGCATATGTGTAAGCAGCCTCCTCCTAGCATCGTCAAGGCGTAATGTTACACAATCAGTCCAGAATGAAATGGATAGAAACGGAGCCGTCGATAGCGTTCAATGTAGGCCACGAAATATGGACCCCCACATCTACTCCAAGCGGAAAAAGATGTCGCGGTGAGTAGTAGGCTTCTCAATAGAGTATCATCTTCTTTGCACCAAAATAGGCCCGAACCATAGATTGAACCAATCCTCAAGGGAAAGGAGGTAAGGGCCAGAGTGTTGGCAAAGTTTTCATGCATCAGGCGGGAGGACTCTGGTCGTGTGTAGTGTGCGCGATCGTTATTGGGTTTTGGCATAACATAATCTCATTTTATAACAAAGATATCATGAATGAGGAAGATGATACAGCAACCCAATGCGAATAAGCCTATGATTCTGGAACTGTGGGCGTGTCAGCATTGACCAGTGAAGGGATTGGAATGCTGCAAAATACCTACTCTGGATCTCCCCCTTCTCGATGTCATCGCTGATTTCTTTCGGCGATCTTCCATCGACCTGACATCCCACACTGAAAGCTGTCCCCAGAACCTCTTTCACCGTTCCGCTGAGCTCCTTCGCCAGCGACTTAAACCGCATGGTTCTGGCAATCTGGATGATTTCTTCGAGGGGGATTGACTTGGAGTGCTTGATATTTTTCTCCTTCTTCCTATCTCGAGGCGGCTCTTTGAGAGCCTTGATTACAAGGGAGGACGCCGACGGGACGACCGAGACTGCAGCTTGCCGATTCTGAATAGTAAGCTTGACAGTCACACGAAGGCCTTTCTGTTGAATAGCGTGTTAGAATCCGTTCTACCATAGATAATTGCACTCTTGAATGGGCCATGCTGCCTCCGTACGTACCCAGTCGCCTGTGGCTTTGGCAATATCCTCCCCAACCTTTTTGGGGGATAGACCGAGGGGCCCAATCTTAGGTGCCAGAGCGGAAGAGGCACCGACTTCGCCCCCCGTGGCTCTCAAGGTGCTGCATACGCGGTCGTTTAGTTATCTTGAATATGGCGGAGAGTATTTGACTATGAAAGTGGGAGTGGGGGGGCGGTGTTGCTTACATTTCCTTCACCTCGTTGGGATCAAATTTGGGAGCTACAACACCAGAAGTTATCAGTCAAATGCTACTTGCAAATATATAGAATACATACGCATAGTGAAGCACGATCGTTGTTCGAACTTTCCTTGATATCAGAGGTGATCAAATTTGAACTTCGTGTGTGCGCGCTAAAGTGGTAATCATAGCTTTACAAGCGGTATTGATTGAAAGTAGATTACAATACAGACTAAGGTATCTTACACTTTGGCGAGGTTAGGGTTCTCCGACAGCGGGAGTCAAAGCTGAGGAATTTCAAGGAGTTAGAATCAATGAACAATAATGTTAATGCAGTCAACTTTGATTGCTGTAATATCTGCACTGGTTCTACAGTATTCTCAAAGCGCGAGCTCGGAAGCTAAGATATATATATACTCCAGCAAATCCCTAGCTCGTGTTGGAAACCGCGAGTCTAATGATAATATTAGCTTTAAGGGCCTTGCTTCTGCACATCCAAACTACTTACTTCATAAGAGAATCCATGAAGGTCTGCAAAGACACATCGTCTGTAAAAATTGTCTGGGCAGATTGCGATGCGCTACCATATGCGCTTGTGGTATGTGTAGTAGAAGGATTAAGCTTTGATAGAAGGAATCGAGCTTGTGACCCCCCGGCGTCACATATGATGAATCGCGGTAACGGAAATCGATCTTGCACCAGTTCCTAAAGTAGGTAAGTAGTTACACGTAATCATAGCTTGATGCCAACTTGTTTTGGGATACTGACCCTTGCGTCTTCCCTTGGCTGTTCAAGGATTCTTTTGAAGTTTTCATAGCCTTCTTGATCTTGATATCCTGCTTTCCTCCATTCTGCAGTTGTCTCTCCGTGATATATCAAGATCTGGAAAAAGGTGTCTAGAAGAAGGATGTGTGTGGGTTGTATAGAAGCTGAGTCGAGCAGGACCGGTACACTTCCCTCCTGCTCAAAGGTATAAGAGTCCAGGGTAGGCTGAATCATGACTAGAGAATCTCCCACATATTCGTGGTTAAGAACATGCCTGTAGAACGCGGTTTCATCAGGGGAATTGTTGAATACCTGGAGGAATTGGCTGCGGCGAAGATGGAACATGAATTGCGGATAGAGTGTAAAATTCTTCTCCAGTCGGAAAGAGGAGGGGTCGTCCTTTCGGTACTCTGCAAACCTAGAGCACAATCGAATGAGCATCCTATCGACCCAGCGAAGCACGTCAGGTCCGTCGTCAACCTCCGCCTTGAACACAGCAATGCGTGACATCAAAACCGCTGCGGCTTCCTGGTCAAAAGATTGTGCAATAGCAGGATCACCTGCAGGTCCACTCAGGTTTCGTGCCACTGTTGTCACACGCAGGTGAAATTGGCCTGAGGAGTGCTGGTAATAAGTCAAGAATTGCATCATGCCCTTCTGTGGACCTTGCTGGTGTTGCGTTGGTCCCCCTTGATTAGCAATCTCAAAGTACAATCCGTAGGTTGCCGTGGGGTCAATACCACACATTTTCCATGAGCACGTATTACCGATACCACATTCAGTCTCTCCTACGGAACTTGATTTTTTGTTGAGAGATACGGCATGACCGATAAGACCAGTGACCTTCAATTCTTTCGTCGTGAGTACTTCAAGGGAGGCATTGAAGCCCATGAGCAGGTTATCAGAAGCGTCCTTATCAAAAATTCGTACAAAGGATTGCTTGAATTGTGACGAGGTGAAGCTATCAGTAAGAATCATGTGTCCGCCGGTAGAGTTTGAAAGACCTTTCATTTCCAGAAGACCGACTTGATCTAAGCAACCAGCGAAGATATCAATGATGTGACCGTTGTGGGCAGTGCGCTTTGCGAGATTGTCATAGAACTAGTTCAATTAGCCACCTACTCATCCATCCGAATTTCTTGGGCTTGCTGACCTTCAGGGCCTTTTTGTAATACTTGATATTGTCGCGGTCAATATCATGGTGGGATCGTATTGGCTCCCGCAACTCCGGACCAACTACCAAACCTGGTCCTTCTGTGGCTGGTCCGCCAGCAAAGAGCATGATTCTACCACCCATGTTCTGGAATGAAGTCTCCAATAAACCTACTGCAACACTCAACGCTACACCAGTACATCTCAAGGAGCGTTTGTCATTTGCCACGGGCCAAGGATCCTTCTGGAGCTGCTCCAGAGCATTCGTAAGTTGGAATTCACATTGCTGCACAGGCAGTAAGAATCTAGCCGCTGGTCCCATCATTGGAATTGGTCTACCAGGCTGCTGAGGTACGTTCGATCGCACGCCCGAATTCACTAGACCCAGCATTTCCAGGACCTGTTTCGCGTTGTAGTCCTTGCTCCCTCGGAACACATAAGACTTGGCGCATTCTGTATAACCAAGCTCGTGCACTTGTGCCTACCTTCATGTCAATTGCAGAAGCATTAAAGCGGCAATCTAAGATCATACCATTGTCCCGAATGTTATTAGGCCAACAAGAGCGTTCGGGGGTAGAAGACTAAGGCTCATCACTAACGAATCCTTGAGCGCCTTTAAGCTGTCCTCCTCCTGGCATGTGTCCACTACATATACAAATATAGGAGGGGACGGTGCAGGCCGTGCTAGACGGTATTCAATTGTTGTACTTGACGGATGTAGCTCAGGAGGTATGGCATCCGAGGTGATGTCTTTGTAATGCGGAGGCAATCCGTTCCGAGACAGGCAAAACGGACATATCCACAATCGTGCACGAATGTCCACTTGCCTGCAATAATCAGTCCTATTCTCCTAATTTTGCATCAAAGGAGCCATACGCGAAAGGATTCAACACTGCTCTGCATGGAGGTTTGCAGGCAACCGGCTCATATTGAAGCAACGGCGTATCAGGCTTTTCCTTTAATGGTGTGTATAGGGCACCGATTGGCACAACAAGCCTCGAAGCTTCCTTAACAAGCATCAGCTACTCGCAACCTCGTAGGTAAGACGTGGGGTGTTGCGAGTACCATGCGAGAGCTTGGAAAGGTATTCCAACTAAGTCTGATGCCATCTCGATCCTCGACATCACTCCACTGGTCCTTCAGGCTTTCATATTCCATACTCATCGCTGACAGTTAGGCCCTGCTCATGGAGAGACACAAAGATCGAGTCAACAGCTTAGGCGGTCTCCTATGACGCTTGGACGACGTTCGAGCTTCTTCTGTCTTAGGGGAAATTTGGCAAACAATATGAGGTTAAAGGCGACCGTGTATCTTACCAGCTAAAAATTGTAATGAGCCAGATTGTCAATTTGGTCGTTCCCATATTAGGGAAAGAAAGTAAGGTACTAGGTAAGGTATTCCGTACCTACCTTATTCACTTGCTCCAACCACCCACCCTAAACCTGTTCGGCTTAGTGCGGTCAGAAATCCTCCCACCAACGTCCAAGATAACTTTGCGCCTTTCTAATCTACAAATAATGCCAGTAACAAAGACACATTACTTTTGGCAATCCGGAAGTACTCGTATCTTTGATTGCTTTCGCGCTGAGCGGAGATGCACCTTACCCATGGCTGGGCGCCTGACTTCGAGGAGTCATTCGACTCTGATGAGGACTTGGGAATCAGCAGAGGTTACATTATCGTTTTCTTACGCATTTGCAGATAAATGGGAGAAACTTGACTGGACACTGTGTCTAAGTGCCTATTAAAAGCTAAGCCATCCTAAATATCTGCCCAAGAGCACATATGGTTCAGTCCTTGCCCACGGCGTCTTCCACGATTCTATGATATGACCCGCGGAACAGGCCCATCGTCTTTCTTTATTGCTTCTTTCACATGCATTCCGTGTTGTATCTATCTACAAGGCATTCTTATATTAAGCATCAACGTCGAATACAATAAACTATAGTACAAGCCATCTTTCTGTTACCTTTAGGGCTTCTTTGAGCTCTCCATTCGCAGCCCAAAGGCCTTGTAGGCTAAATGCTGCTTCTTTTGCGAAGTCCTCTTGCGTAGAGTTGAGACTATCTGCTCTAATATCATTGTTTAGTGCCAGGCATCGCCCATAATACGGGATAGCGAGATGTGTCAACCCTAACATATGGTACGCCCGCGCAACGTTATACTCAGCTTCTTGTTTCTCCGAAATTACGTTGGCACGTTGCCGTAAATCATAGTATGCAAAAAGAAAAGCGAACCCTTGCATCATGAGATGATGTCGATTGCCAGATTGACGCTTGATGGCATAGTGGAGATAACCCAAAGCCAACGAGAGATTAATCACTGGATTGGTCGAGTCTAGAGCGTACGCTCGCAGAAAGTAATCTGCAACTCGTTAGACGGGACGGAAGGGTTACAAGGCAGCAATGTACTATGGCTTCTGGAAGACCTACTCAGTGAATAAGAGTAGCTTTTCCCAGCATAGAGGATGTGACCATACAGCAATAGTAGCGCAACGTCCATGTCTTCTGCTTGGATCGGATCTCCATTTTCGTCCTTCGTAGTGTAAGAAGCCCTTTCTTGAAAAAGGCTCCTGCTTCGCGCATCGCTGACTAGAGAGAAGTCCATTGCCTTCAGCTGTCGAAGTACATACTTTTGCGACGGTCCGCAGTTATACCAAGAATTAGCACTGTCACAGAGTCTGTTCAACGCAGAGAATAGGCGATAACCATCAGTGACAAATTGATATTCTTTCATGAACCAACGAGCAATGTTACACAATGTCTCTTCATCGTTACCGATCAGCGCACATGCTATCGAAAGATTAGTACCATTGTGGTGGCAAGGATATGTAGTGAACGCTCACTAAACCAGCAAACATGGATACGAAACATTGAATCCCGAGAGTGAAAGAAGACATTGGCATCATAAGCCGAGGAAAGTATTTCATATGCCGAGCTGGATTGGTCGTTCATTGCAAGCATTAAGCTATACTCTAGGAAGATGTCCAGCCATGCATGGAAGGAGATTCCTAAGTATTCATTTGGGATCGCTATGTCATCCTCGACTCTATATCCTGTCACCACGAGTCAGCCAGTTGAGGAGGTCTTTGCTCTCTTCCAGCTCCCATACCTGAAGAAAGATACAGCTTCCCCGCCAACGGTTGCACCTCCCGCATAGCTTGGCCTGCTTTGACGTTCAAAGATCCTAGCCGAGCCTGTTTCGAATATCCATGAAATTTCATGTGCTTGTCGTATGGGTAGAAAGCCCTATTTGATCTGAAGTCTTGGACCAAAGTCCTGGCGGTCGCCATCCACGAAAATTTGGATTCTGCGTCCCCGTCTCGGGCCTTCTCTAATGAGTCTTGTACACGCAGATATAACACAAGTGCATTCTCGGTGTGGGCCTGCTCAAGCATTTCTTTCTCTAATGCTCGAGGCCTGGTAATCTGTCGCGGTGGACAAGGCGTAAGCATCGTGGAAGTAGAAATTGAAGATCCCTCTGCGCAAGCTGCACCAATCTCCTCAATAGGTCTCGCTTTGTCCGCTCGATTCGTATCTCGACTGGTCAGAGATAGCACATCTGTGACATATTTCGCAGCTCGTTCTGGCATTCCCAACTCTTCATACAATCGCGCCAGGTGTAGCATCGCTTCAACATTAACATCATCGTGATCGACGATCGCCTGATAGCAGTCTTTTGCTTCGGCCTTCATCCCAATTGCTCTATAGCATATGGCCATGTCAGCGAAGTAAGAAGCGTCGGTGTAGCCTTGCACGTGTTGTAATGGTTCATAATAGCTCAGAGACTCATGGTAATACCCATTAACCTGCAAAGCATCGGCCGCTTCTCGAAATAGGTCGGGGTAATCAAAAAGCTTAGCACCTGGCTGATTATCATCGGGATCAAGCCATTCGAAATGATTCTGGTTCGTCAGTCAGGCTAACAGTAATTCAGCTGCACATGGTGAACCTACGATCGCTTCTTCAAGATTACTCTTTTTTGCCTTCAGCCGGAAAATCCCAAGCTTGACGCGCAACTCTAACGGCATACCGTCGCCGTAGGCCGCTGACTTATATGCTCCAGGCTCGAAGTCAGGAACCTCCATACGGCGTGGATGGTCTTGGGAGTCCCATTCTCGGTCATCCGCGTTGTATCGTTCCCATATCGTGTCAGTTCTTCTGCCGAGGAGCCAGCGTGAGAGAGCTTTCAATTTTAGAATAGCTTGTTCATGCTGCCTCTGATAGCCAAACAGCTCAGCACATATGTTCACATCTGACCAGGAAAAACTCGTGACGTTATGGGGCTCCATTCTTTGGTAATACGTGATGCTATTGTCGTAGTGCGCCACGGCCTTGTCTACATCGTTGAGCTCGATGTAAATCTCGGCGAGATAACGCAAGACAGTGGTATTGTGAGGCAAATGCTTGAGGAGGTGCTCGTACTCTTGAGCAGCTCTTCCAGTGTAGCCAAGCTCTCGGTTCAGAGCGGCTCTTTGATAGCGCGCTTCAACATTTGTGGATTCCATCCCAATGATCCTACCATAGCAATAAACAGCATCTCGTAGTGCAGATGGTCTATCTTCTCCGTCACGCTCCAGGAGAAGCTGCGCCAGCTTAAGCCAGCCCTGGGTATCACGCGGCTTGGTGTGAGCGGCATGGAAGAGCGCTGTGATAGCCTTGTCCTTGTCGCCACGTGCCATATGAATCTCAGAGAGCAGGAATCGAGCCGTGTACATCTCCGGATTGACCAAAATAGCCTGTAGAGCAAGCTGTTCTGCCTCTTCGTAGTCATTGTCGATAAATGCCATGGTAGCTTGCGAGTGTAACATCTTGAACTCCACGCTTGGTTCGAGGGGCTTACGCTGACCTCGTTTGACCCCTTTACCGCCTCCACGTTGACCTTGGCCACGGCGACCCTTACCTCTGCCACATCCACCCGCACGGCCCCTTCCAGCTCGACCCCGGTCGTTAGATAGGCCCTGCTCGCTTGCGTCAGTCAACCGTCCCAATGGTCCCGGAGGATCCGGCGATTGGGAGTCTGGGTCTCCTTCAGAGATATATTCATCGCTTCTGTGCTTCTATTAGATGTGCAAGAACAAAAACATCGGGTTTTTCCAGTACATACGCAGCACCACCGTCGGAAAGTTGAAAATCGGGATCAAGAGAAGGGTCGTTAGGATCTCTTCCGGCACGAAAAAAGGTACATGTATTGAGACCATCTCCACTCGGAAGGCCCAGTCCCTCGAAGGCTATGAGCTGTCGTGAAGCATCGTTCGTGGAGTCTTGATCAATGTCCTCATGTACCGTTGATTGCTCATAGAACATCGGTCCGTAATCATGTAACGAACCACGTTCCCCCAGCCATGGGTAATTAGGAACATAATCTGGATCTGGGTACTCATTTGCTAAAATTGACTCCTCGTTGTTCAAACCCTCGTGTTCGTCTTCTAAGATTCCATCAACACCCACAACATGGCGGTCTGCCATTTGAGTGAGAACACGGTGTCCCTCCTCTCGCGCAAAGAAAGAGCAGCATTACGTCAAGGTACAACAGGGGCTTTGGACCATGCTGCACATCAGAGTAAGGAAATAAGTAAGAACATTTAGTGATTCGAAACCTTACCTTATTTTAGGATGTGAATAGCTTCAGTAACTAATCAACATTAGGAAGCTGTGAAAACATCATTCACAAATTGCATCAACAATGGCAGTGTTCAAACACCATAGCTTCCACCTCATACATGCCTGTGTGGACAAGGTAAGCTACCGCAAGTGTCTAACAGTTTGAACAATAAAATACTTCAGAATGGACTAGTGAGACATGACAATAGGTGCACATAAAATACACGCTATTGATATTCTAGAGTAGATACTCGTATTGTAGCATAATAATCCAACGTTACTTTACGTTCAGCTCCCCTCTGCTCTGTTTGACTCAACCGTGAGACCACTCACTATTTCTTTCATATCAACAACATCTACGGCTACCTACTTTAATCTGGCCAATTGCGCCGTTAAAACTTTATTATATCGACACTTCCTTGACCCAGGGCCCTCCTGCCCTAAACTGCATACAACGCTCGACCGATTAGGTTCATCCCACATTCACTGTTGGCATTCGCTTGCCTTCACCAGCCCTTTCACGTGTCTTACTCAGGCTGCCACTGGTTTGGCAATTATTCAGTGTATCTTCATCACTCAACTCCAAGCAGCGAATCGATACCTGCAAAGCTCCTTTGAGGTCAGCAGGTACTGCAGGAGTAACTTATTCGGCTTCTACCTTTGGAATCACCATCATCTGTTCGTATATTGACATCTACATATTGCTCCCTTGTCTGCAAAACTCTTCACACAGCCACTTACCCAACATTCGCCATAGCAATGTCGGGCAATCATATTATCGGCAATCGTAATAGCACGCCAGAAGCGTCTAACTCGAGTCTTCGTCCCCCTTCCTCCCGGAATGTTGGCAGCGGACATCACCTGCGCGCCTCCGCGGACATGTCAGCTTCAGCATTCTCATCATCCCCTTTGTCTAGACAACACATAAGGCCTTCGTCAGAAGTGTACTACAACCAATCTCAGCAGTCGAGCAGCCAGAGCAATGCCGATGATGTCTTGGACAAGGCAGCCCAACAGTGGATCGCAGACATAGATCAGTATGAAACAACCCTGGAAGAGATGGCAGCAGCTACCTTAGATCAGGACTTTAAGGACGAGCTCAGTGCTATCGAGCAGTGGTTTAAGGTGTTGAGCGAAGCCGAGAGAACTGCCGCTCTCTACGCTCTTCTACAGCAAACTACTCAAGTTCAAATCCGCTTCTTCATTCAGGTACTTCAGCAGATGGCCAAGAGCCATCCGATGTCAGGAGTACTTTCACCTACAAACTTTGGAGAGAAAGGTGGACCGCCTTACTTTCCTTTCATGATAGGTGGTGAATGCTGACGACACGCTAGATGCCATGTCGAATCGCTTGAGCGACGCGATGAATAAACTGAATGTCGAAGGGTCTCGTACGTCAATCCATCGCCCTCCACCATCACCGGGAAACAAACGCAATTCAGGGCTGGATCCCTTGACCATCAATGCCATGTTTCCAGATGCAGCTGCGGCTATTGCGAAGAAGAAAGCAGAATACACTCAACAAACCGGGAATGCCCCTACCTCGAACCGTAATAGCGCGGCTTTTGGGGACCGGTCATCTCTAGTTGCGTCGACCACGCCAACTATTTCAACACCTGCCGATGCTAACAAAGAGACTGTTGGGCAGGCATCGGCTCTACCCTGGGGTTCCCAAGGTCGGCCCAACTCCTCGTCCGGCCAGCAGCCGATGGGGCAATTCAGTCAACCACCTCCTTCGGCTGGACTGCGCTCACCACGACCTCTCCAGTTATCCGGTACTGGCAACGTACAAAGCACGAGTATTAACCTACCAGACAATACGCCCCAGCCACCGATGTTATCGCCATACCGCACCGGCGATTGGGCATCTATGACAAATACTCCTATGGGCTCTAATTTCAACAATCCTCAGGTGGCGAGCCAAGCAGATATGGTTGCCAACGCAACGGCTATGAAACTGGCAGCTCTTTCCACAGTCAACAACCGCCTTACCCTAGATGATGCTCGAAAGTACCGTCGTGCGAGATCAAACGATGATGGCAGTGGGCCACAAATGCACATGGCCACCGGTATACCAAGTACTAACGTTTTGCTGGTTAACGAGACCGGCCTGCAATTAAGTGCACAGCAACTGGCTACAATGCAAGCGCAACAACAAGCAGCGTTCGCCGCACAACGATCTCGACCTAGTTCCCCAGGCCTGGCTATGCAAGGTGGTGGCTTCAATGCTATTGGGTTTGCTTCCCCCCAGAACAATGGCTACTTAGCTGCCTATGATGGTTCTTCCGGCATGACCACTGGTATGAGCTCTTTCAACCTTGGCCCTTTAGGAATGGGTCACGTGGGACATGAGGGATATCTTTCTGATCACTCCGAAATGGCCCGTGGTAGATCACCGAGAGGTAGACGAGGTAGTTCAAAGCCACCAGAGGATCCTACCGACCCAAGTCTATTGCAGGATATCCCTAGTTGGTTGAGGAGCCTGAGGCTCCACAAATACACCGATAACCTCAAGGATTTCAAGTGGACTGAGCTGGTTGAACTGGATGACAAAGGTCTGGAGGATCGTGGCGTGAATGCCCTTGGAGCAAGGAGAAAAATGCTCAAGGTAAGCAGCCTTAGCCGGGATTAACGAAATGCGTGCTGATATGGGTTGATAGGTGTTTGAGCAAGTGAGAGAAGCTAGAGCCGATGGCAAATTGTAAGATCCGAGCTGTAACATGTGTCATATTCTATTCGTCAGTCTTCGCTTGTCGAGCAAAAGGATTTCGATACAAGAGAGTCTATTAACTCATTGTGGTTTGCCTGTGTACTTTCTAGCGCGTATCACAGACTGCGGCGAACGACACCTTTCCACTTTTCCTAGGTATTTAGTCATTCCAGCCGGAGTAAAATTGCTAGCAGGCAGGGCGCTCTTTCGCCATGGGTCTCGAACATCTGGTATATCTACACGCGCTTGACTAAGGGTCACTGTCCCCAGTTATCATGGTATCTTTAGTAGTCCTCACATCAGTCCAGACTAACATAAATGTAATCCAATACCTTCCCATCTTCGGTTTCAGACAGCATGTCAACGTCTTAATCCCTATGCTGGATGTGAGGTATCACGTTAACACAAGCAAATTCAAGAGGTCCCCATTAGCACACTACTAACGTTGTATCATCGAACCTCTTACAAGGCGATGTGCAGATACCAATGACATCGAGCCTTTGAGAAAAGCCCAGGGGTGCACCTAAGGTTCATGTACATTATGTAAGCGGTTGCCCTGCCAACCACAGGTGTAAATATAACGTATACTCGTAGTGCAGTTGTCCATTAATCATAAGGAACCTTGATATTAGACTAACACATTGTACAATACAAGCCACTCCTCGGCCCTCGATGAACAATGTATCACCTGTGACAGAACCTGCCGGAAATACCAGGTTTACAATAGAGCTTCAAGCATCACCAAGACCAGCTCTATGAAGAATGAGCGATATCAGACGACAAAGCTCAGCTGTGTGCTGGCCCATTGCAAGTTTAGTTCCAGAAAACACTGGCCTTGCTTCAAAGGAAGCGTCGCAGGGCAGACGCCATAAGCCACGGCGACGACAGCCTGCACAGACTTCTGGAAATCACACAATGAATAGCGAGAGAACCCTATTAGGTAAGAGGCATCGTTTCTCCGCGCAAGTCAAGGACAAGTTTGGTGATTTTAGAATCTACGAGGGCGATGAGGAGGGTGGCGGGATAGAGGCAGCCGGCTTACGCAAAGAGCTAAGGCGACGCACCATTTACGTACCTTCTGACGACACGACTATATTTACCATACATGCGGGATCGATGCGTGCTGTGCTAAAGCCGGTCGCGCACTCGATTGTTGCTGGGTTATCTGCGGACACTGAGGAGCAGCGGCAAACAGACGGTAAGAAACCTAGAATGCAAAGGGCCCAGCGGGAATCTCTTGCAGCTACTCGGAAAAAGGCTCCTTTACAGCCAAGTATTCAGACGGTGCAAGAATCTTGGTATTCCCAAGACAGAAATGGGAGTGGCCCAGGAAAGGAGAATCTGGCTCCGCAGATTGCGACTATTCACCGTAGCTCAAAGGTTTTGGAGACGGTCAAAACCGAACTTGAGCCTTCGCGTGTGAGGGCGGAGGCTAGACGTAACGTTGTCAGCGCTGTCGTCTCGCCTACCTTACAGACTTCACTCAAGTCTACTAAACACAATCGTCCGTCCGTACGCTGCTTGCGCGATGCGAAACCCATGAAGGTCCTGCGCGAGTCCACGGAAATGTCATGTGATGGCGTCTTTGTTTGTCCAATTCAATCAAGATTGAACGATGTTCTGGTCATTCCTTCTTCAGAAGAACGAGCCAGGCTCTTAACTGGAGGAAGCGCAAGCAAACTAACATCAAGATTAGAAGTACCCTTAATGCCCCAAGGGAACCTCAAGGCGCAGAATACGTATCCTCCGCTTCACGAAGACATATGCCGGCCAGATATGTATGAGGATACATGGATGAGTGACCAGGAATCGGCCCTCGCACAGTTATTCAACGCTCTGTTCGAGGCTCCGGATGCAGAAAGGCCTTTTCCACTTGTAGCCCACGAGGAGAACAGACGGATCCTGTTGCGACTCTATCAAGAACCATCGACCGTGCTTCTTTTCAAAAGACTGCAAGCATCCATCGTACACGGTGCTCTACGTATGCCTAAAGAATCTTTCAATGAGACTTCGAGGCAAAAAAATGACATCGGTTTCCGACAAAAATTCATCAACTTCTGGACCAAAACCTTTGACCTCCATATATTGAGAGCCGCTGCGGAGGTGGTGATAGGCCGGGAGGTCCCGGCATTTCTAATCCACACGGGTCCGCGAGAGAGCAACTACTCCAGAACGACGAGAGTGCTCAAGAAAAGCCTAGAGAGTTTTATCGATGTATGCCTTCTTCGCAACGAAGACACGCTCCCCAGGGAGAAAGCAAGCGTAAATGATTCGGACCCCATATCAATTGCGTGGTGCTGGCAGAGAACGATGTTGAGGAGCCTGATGATGGTTTTTCTTCTTGACAGATCCAAGGAGCTGAAGTTGGTTCATGGCAATCTGTTCCTACGCACATCAGAGTTCAAATCCATCCAAGCTGTATTAAAGGAGGTCTCCCGGCTACTTATACCATCTGTTGGTGACGTTAGTCGCCTTTTGGCACGTTTAGAATTCCATGGAAGCCATGTACAGTACCCTCTTGACGAGTATGACTACCGAGTTGAGAACCTGGCCACACAATTCCGTGACGGGATACGGCTTACGCGCCTCGTGGAGTTCCTTCTGTACCCTACCAAAACGTCTATCCGCCCCAGTAAAGATACCACAACCACCTTGCCTACACGTGAGATATTGAGCACATGCGTAAGTGAGCAGCAATCCCGGGTACTTTCACAGCACCTGAAAATCCCATGCCCCGGAAGGTCGCAGAAACTATACAATGTGCAACTAGCTTTGAGCGCCCTCCAAGGGGTGCCAGGCGTCGGACAAATCGTGAGCAACGTGACGGCCGAGGATTTTGTAAATGGCCATCGAGAAAAGACCATTATGACACTCTGGGGGTTGGTCGGGAAATGGGGGCTTGGTACTTTGGTGGACTGTGCTGAGCTCAGCAAGGAGATTCGCCGGCTAGAAAGTCTACGAGACTGCACAGGCACCCGAGATTGCGCCAGTGACAAAGAAAAGGGAGAAGAGGAAGGGTTCGAAAAGCCCACAAATCTTCTCAAGGTATGGGCCCAGAATATCGCTCGATTGCATAGCCTTACCGTCTCCAGTCTCACGACCTCCTTCGCCGACGGGAAGGTTTTTACCGCGATTGTGGATGAGTATGAGCGCTACCTACCTTACATCCACTCAACTACGAGTAGAAAGGGCAAGGAGCAAAGCCGCTTGAATGCCAGACTTAGACAATTAGGCTGCAGTACTTGTTTTGGTAAGTTTTTTCTTCCTTCCCACACCTCTTAGACGAAGTAAACCCACACACTAAGTAAAACCTGCAGCATCTATCGCTGGACGTCTCGAGAGTGGGCGGGTTTTGGATCGCGACTTCAATATAGCTGCATTGGCTTGCCTTTGTTCACGTCTCCTTGGAGCATCCAAAAGAAGTCGAGCGGCGTCCGTCATCCAGCGCGCATACAACCAATTACGCGCTCGCAGGGAGATTAGGCGACGATGCGTATTGCTAAGGTTAGCATATGACTGCAAGGCTGTATGGGATACTCGGGTCAAGGTTATTGAAGCGACGCGTGCTATTCAAAAAACATGGAGGTCTTGGTCCGAGAGGAAAGTGGAGAGAACGGTCAACACCGTCACGCAGCTGCAGGCCCATGTGAGAGGCAACCTCGCGAGACAGTCTTCTCTATCCCATGATGATGGCAAGGCGGACATTTGGCTGCTGTAAGTCGGATCTTGTTTCACGAATGATGAACGATACTTGGAGCTGGCGCTGCTTAATGTTTCGGAAAGTCACTCCAATTCGAAACATTTTGTCGCAAATATTCAGGGAATTAGGAGATACTCAAATAGTAATAGAGGCCTTTGGAACTTAGCACCAGGAAAACTGACATCGAACATTGATAAGCAAGCGCATGATGAAGGTATCTTACCTTGATTTACCTTCTTCCATCGCCCTGAAACGAGGAACGAGAGAGTAGGGGAATGGTAACAGGCGACCAGGTTTTAGGAGGCTTCACACCGGGAAACCAAGTCTTGGCATTGACGAAAAGGGGTTACTCGTATTTACGGGGTTTCCGCGCACTCTAACCTAGAAAGGTTAGTTACATATAGTATCGGGTTTAGCGTGCTAAGAAGGGCACTAAGATAATTAGTTATAGTTAGCGTGCGCGGAAACCCCGTGCATACATGATACGAGTAGGTCAAATTACGCAAAAGGGCTTAAGGCAGATTACGCGGGAATTTTAGATCAGTGGTCAGTTCGGCTTGTACCTGACATGCACGTGGTTAGGGTTAGGGTGAGGTCGGCCCAAGCCCTGTGTGAGTGTCATCCGTTTCAGGGCTTAGCGTGCGGAGCGCGTGTTTGAGTGTTTGATGCGGAAAGATTTTCTGCGGCAAATGGGAGTCTCGGCCGATCAATAGAATATGACCTACTTAAAGTACCTACGCCGCATGTTACGGCAAGAGCCGCAGAATAGCCGAATGGCGTGAGTACCTTGGGTACTGCATACATACTCAAAGTACCTTGATATCATCAAGTACTTGGACGGAGGCGCTCATGAGGTACGTTACAGCCTAGGTCTTTTTTGAAAACTTTATAGAACACGTGGCTGACATTGGGACATCAGTACGGAACGTCATCCATAACTCTCTTCCGACCTCGTGCAGGTTTGGCATCAAGAAAAGCATGACTAATATGTCGAACATGAGTGTGGTGATGGGGTCATGTGGCAAGCAGGCGCAGGACGTCAGCTCGTCTGATGGCATAGATCCACGATCAGGTCATGGGTACCTTTGACAACAGAGTAATGGGTTAAGTATAAATGCGCTCGCTGGGCAAATCCCCGAGACTCCCTTCAGTTCGATCCACCATTAAATGTCTGTATAACAAGTCTGGTGTGTCCCGCAATCTTGCTTTGACTTTACCTGAAGTAGTCCCTGACCGTCGTCTCATTCCGTATGCTTAACGAAGACTTGAGATGGCCACTTTATCTTGTTTACCCCCTGAGATAACCCGAGAGGTGCTTGTATACTTATCCATTAGATCACTCTTGGCTTTTGGACTTACTTCCAAGAACAACCATGCCATTCAATCCTGCTCTCTTTCGAGCTTCCGCCTTGGTGTATTCCACTCCAGGCTCAGTGGGGTGGTCTCCCTTCTGGAAGAATCTTCCGGCAGGCATTATACCCACTCTTTTCAAGCGGTCCTCCTCAAATCACAGTCGCGGAACCGAAAAATGGTTCTTCGGAATCAGAATGCAATTACACAGAAAATCGTTGGTCTATACCAGCATACGCTTAGGGACCTCGAAATTTCGCTATGGGAACTTCAAGAGCCTGTGGCTATGTCTGTTGGTCAGCTGAAGAACCTACAGGGTCTCTCAATTCGCCTAGATCACCCATGTACAAGCTTTCCAAATGTGGGACGGTCATATTGGGATAGCTCCCCTGGCTCTACAGTATGGAATGGCCTTTCTTCCAAAACAGGCCCAGAGCCAGTCTTAGGCAGCCTACGAAGCCTAAATCTGGAGCGTGCAGGTATTACCGACTATCAACTAGAACAACTCTTGAACAACAACCCTGCAATTCGGGATCTACGGTTGCGGAAATGCTTGAATCTTACCAACGAAACTTTTCAGTATTTAGCACGCAGCAACGTGGGCAGGCAATTGGAGACGTTTTATTTCACTTTCTTAAAAATATCTAACATTCAATAAAAGTCTTTATCACTCCATGGGTGCAGCAATATCGACTGTGGAACCGTGACGTGGATGAACGAGAGTTATTGGCGGATCCCTGAGCTGGTCCTACCAAACACCAAAGCTATACCCACGCAGGCCATTGAAATAGATCCCCGTTACAGCTGAAT
>JAABUW010000461.1_pt1 | contig 80756 bp, 3 predicted proteins | sample 5560081 | NCBI WGS metagenome assembly JAABUW01 (sample SAMN10711882, study PRJNA513363) | rock metagenome | isolation source: Antarctica rocks | place: Antarctica: Victoria Land, Knobhead sud | reverse complement strand
AACGGCCCCGAGCGCCCGTCGAGCGCCCGCCGAGTACCCTTCGAGCGTTAAGTCGCTCGACGGGCGCTCGACGGGCGCCCGAGGCCGCTATAAGATACGCGTCGGGCTCCTAACGAGCGTAATTTAAACCCGGAGCTTCAGGGGCCCTGGCCTTAAAAAATCACGTGATTTACTACCTAAAATTTTGATATTCTGTAATCGCCCTTATCGACGGTAGCGACCCCCCGGAACTACCCCTAACGCTAGCAAGTTTTGATCCCCGGAATCGATCGATTCAGGCGAAATCCTCGCGGGGGTGATGCGTAGGCCATACGCCAGGGCATACGTTAGGGGTTTATGGGTACGACAGTGATAGTTAGGGGGTGGCGACAGCGATAGGACCATGGAATACGCCATGGCCATAAATGGAATGGGGCCATGGCCATGAATGGAATAGGGTCATGGCCATGAATAGGGGCTATAGACGGGGGTCTAAAGTTAGTGGCGTACCCCTAATTTAGTGCCCGTTAGTGGCGGTTTTAGGTTTACTCGGTATACGCCCGAGTGGCCCTAGGCCCCTTAGCTGTATACCTCGGGCGCCTATCGAGTCGGTAAATAAATATCGCGTTTAAGGCTCCCGAGGCGCCCGTCGAGCGCCCTAAGCCACGATCGAGCCACTTTTCGTTTTACCGACGTAATAGTATTCGAGTAGGAGTATTGAAATATACTAAGACTTAGTATGTCACGTGACTTAGTTACTAAGTTACGTGATCTAGGATCTATATACAGATCTTGTATAGTATATAGTTTTACGTATTCCTATAGTTCTATAAAAGAATAAAGTATTCTTTTATAATTTTAATATATATCGCCTAATATTATTCTAATTAGGGTAATAAAGATTAAAATTCTTTAAAAAAAAATTCGCCGTCCTCCGCTAATATTTCTTCTAGTAGTAGTAGTATTATTAATTAAAGTATACTATATTAATAATAGATTATATATATTATATATTTAGATTTTTTATATTAGAGGACTCTTTTATTAAAGTCCTCTTTCTTTTTAACGTTATTTAACTAAGGCTCCTTTCTAGTCCTTTATTTCTTAAATATAATTTTTATAAAATATAAATCGCCCCTATAATAAACTAACTCCTAATTATTTATATCGATCCTTTTATTTACGCAGAAATATATACGGGTTTCTAGATACTCTTTATACGTTAAATAAAAACAATTAATATTTTTATATTATACGGCGCCTAGGTAGCCGGATTCTAACTTAATTTACAAATAATTATAATATCGATATTCTTAATTTATTTATTTTAGAGTAATTTTATTATGAATTTCGATTCCTTTTTAATATTATATTATACGACTTTAAGTTAGGTACTATAACTTATTACGTATTAATATAATATTTATAAACTCTTTATTTATTTCTTAACTATTTAGTAGTATTAGGTCCGACCGATTTTTCTTTAATTAATTAAAGGTCGTCGTTAAGAAAGTACTCGGGATTTAGAGGATTATTTATCTAAATATAACTAACCTACCGATTAATTTTAGCCTTTTTATTTTCCTAGGTTTAGTAACCACGTTTTAGATTTTATTAATTATATTTATTATTACTTTCCTCTTCCTTATACCTTTTACCGGTATTAATATAAACTTTTTATTAATTAGTTATACCTAGGGGCCCGAGGGTACTATCCTCGGTAATATCGCGAATTATTTAAATTTATTCTCTAATCTTTACCGAATTCGGTATATTTCCTTTTATTTAACTAGGTACGCTTTACTCTAGGATTCATAATATTTAATATAAACCGCGTAGTATTTCTCCTTCGAGTTTCTAGCGCTATATTCGTATAATTAATATAATTTTTTATATATCTCGTATTTAGGCTAGTTTTTATAAATTAGAGTTATATAATCGTATCCCTAATAATTAAAATACTATCTCGGATCACTAACTCTCTCTTACTTTTTATATAATAATAATTATTCGCTTTTTGAAAACCCGTTCGCTACTATTTTATTTACCGTATCTAGGTCCAGGATCTTAAGAAGGAGTATTAAATACTTTTTTTAATAATTATATTCGTCTAGTTTATGAGCGAATCCTAGTTATTTTATATTTACGATATTTAATCTTAAATTTAACTTATAATTATCCTTCTTTAATATCTTTATTATTATTTTTTAATTCCTCGTATCGACTACCTCTTTCTTTACGCTATATATTACTATTATATAAATTTATCTTAATACCCTTACCGAGGGGTTACGAGGTTATGATTTAAAGTATCCGGAATATACTAAGAGGCGATTATAGAATATCAATTTTTATTATTAACGCGTAAACGATAAAAAAAGTCGCCTATTTATAAAGTAATTATATTTCAATCCTGGTTTATTAACTATAGAAGTTATTTCTATCGTTATACTCTAAAACTTGGTTATAGCGACGTTACTAGTTATTAATAAACGGATTAATATCGTTTTTCATACTATGATTTTCTTATTCTTTTAACTACGTTATTCCTAACGCCTCTTTTCTTTTAATAAACGGCCGGCGTACTACTACGCGGTCCTTTATAAGGTTCTAGATATATTTAATAGGATTTAGATTAGGGCTATTACTGGGCTAGTCTAAAAGATTAATATAGTACTAAGTAAATAACGGTTTTTATTACTACGATATATAACTATTAATACCGTCTTATATAAAGTATACTAGTCGGTCAGAGTATAATATAGCGAACCGGTAGTACGCCGGTAGTAGTAGTAGTTCTAGAATATATTTTTAGTACCGGTACTAGTTAATTCTACCCCGTTTTAAGTGTCTATAAGGGGAAAAGTTAAAATATCTAGGGTAGGATAAAACCCGGCTATATATAACCCTCTCGCCGAGAAGAATCGTAACTCTCTTTTTATATATAGTCTTTTCCGTTTATTTTCGTAGTGTATTCGTAGTTATAAACTAGAGAATAAATACCTTTCTTAACTCTAACTCTTCCGGTAGGTAGATATAATATAGGTCTTTCTAATTCTAGGTAATTACCCCTTAAAATATAAATATTATATAGCTAGAAAAAGATTTTTCTAAATAATCCGGCTCTTATTATTGAACTATAGTAGGTAGAAACACTTCTTGATTAATTATCTACGGAGGATAAAAGCGAATATACGTATAAGACCCTAATATTAAGTATTACTAAGTATCTATTTACTAAGTAGTTACTAAATAATCCTACACTCCTATATTCCAATATTTATTCCTTATTTTTAAACCGGGTAATGTATATACGGCCCCGGTTCTCGTTTAATTTAACTAATATCTCGTTAATATAAATAACTAAATCCTATCTTAAAATAAATATCGGTAAATCTTAAAAGTAAATATTAATATACTTTAAACGTTATTAGCCCTATTAGAAAACTATCTATAAATTTACGTTAAAACTCTGTATTAAATACCGACCCGAGGTTTAATAAGATTAGTAAATTAGGGGTCCGGGTAGGGTCCTATTAATAAATAGTATTTACTATTAATAGGTTTAGTAGGTTTAGTAACTCGATAAATCGTTAATAATTTAAATATTAAACGAATAGGCCTATTATATACCCTATAGTATACGTATTTATATACGTATTAGTATGCGCTATAGTATAGGTTATAGTATATATTGGAATATAGGAGTGTAGGACTACTTAGTCACTATTAACTAAATAGATACTTAGTATTAAGGTCTTGCACGTATGTTCGCTTTTATCCTTACCGATAGTATAATTAAAATATTCTTTAGTATAATAATCTCTTATTTTTATAATACTCTATATCTTTAGGCTAGTACCGCTAATACTAATTAACTCACTCTCGTTATTCGTAATATTTAATAGCGAGTTTAAGGGCTTAATTAAAAAAAGATTATTTAATTTTATTTATATTATACTGATTTCGTAAGACGAGTTAGGTACTATATTATTTATAATAAACTATAGTATAATAATCTCGGTTATAATAATTAGCGTAATTATAACCGCCGCGGTCGAGGTAGCCGCGGCGGTAGAGGCGGTAAAAGTAATAATAATATTATTAAAGATAGTAATAATAATAAAAATAAGAATAAATCGCCTTATAAACGGGTTAGAACCGATACCGAAGGAAATATAAAATCTTATTACGCCCTAACCGGTATTAACTCTAAAGTCTCCTAACTTTAAATATTCGATACCGGTTATACCGTCTATATTATTTATAATCGCTTTATATTTATAGAATATATTAAATTTAAAAGCGCCGATATTATTAACGGTTTTAGAGGTAAGTTAATATTATATAATAACGAAATTATTAAATTATTATACTTAGGCGATAACGATATCTAGTATCTATAAATTAATAACGTTATATATATTCTTAATAGTAGTTTTAATTTTATTTTATATACTAAACTCTAACGAGCTAGTTATATATTAGGCTTTATTTTAAAAAGAATTTTAATAGGATTTAAAAGTATTATTACGACTCTTTAAGAGTATAATCTCTACGTCCTATATATATATAAATAAAGTTAACTCGCTTTATCTACTATAAATATTAAGGCCTTAATTTTATAATATAAAAGACTCGGCCACCTAAGTAAAGATAACGTTATACGCCTATTTTAAATAACCGATAAAATCGACCTATCTAAAGTTAAAGAGGATAATAATTACGAAATATATAATATTATTAAAATATACGCGTATTTATATAAACGTCGCCTACGGTAAAGACGATTTAAATATAATATTATTTATAATAATATTATTAACCTAAGAGCCTATCATTTCGGTTTTATAATTATATTTATTAATAATAAATATAAATATAGCTATTATTATTTTATTCTTTATAAAATAAACGTCTTCGGTATATTCCGTAACTATAAAAGTATTAAGGAATATAAAGATTATAAGATTTATTACCTTTATACCGATAAAGATCTTATATATATTAACGGCGAGTTTATTCATCGGTAAATCTTAAAAGTAAATATTAATATATTTTAAATACTATTAGCCCTATTAGAAAGCTATCTACGGGTTTATACTAAAACTCTATATTAAATACCGACTCGAGGTTTAATAGGATTAATAAATTAGGGGTCCGGGTAGGGTCCTATTAATAAATAGTACTTATTATTAATAGGTTCAATAACTCGATAAATAATTAATAACTTAAATATTAGACGAATAGGCCCATTATATACCCTATAATATACGTATTTATATGCGTATTAATATACGCTATAGTATAGGCTATAGTATGGGCTATAGTATACCCTATAATATACGTAATAGCGTGCGCAGCTTACGTATATTATTAAATAGTATACGAATAATATACGTAAAGGTATTTTAAATAATATACGATATACGCCCCTCGTAGTAGTCTCTAAAACATTAGACGAAAGCCCCCTATAATATACGTAATTATAGTATACACTAAGGTATACGCTAAGGTATACGCCATGATATACGAAATAGTATAGTATTTATATACGTATACTCTCCGGATATATTTAGGTGACGCCCCCGCAAGAATTTTCGCTAAAACTTATTATCCCGGGCCCGGTAGGTCGCTAGCGTTAATAGTCGTCGCTAGGGGTCGCTACCGTTAATAATAACGATTATAGAACTTTATTTATTTCAGCCTTATAATAGGGCTGGCTACTATTAGTATATTAATAATATATATAAATTATTAAAGTTATTAATCCTACTGAAATTAACCTAGAGTTATTAATAGGATACTATCTAAACCCCCGATTTATTAAATTTATTAAAAGTTACCTACTCGGACTCTTAATTTATTAAATTTATTAATAAAACACTAGTAGCCTTATCCGTAAATTAGGGCTATTAGTAGTATCTTATTAATAACTTTTCTTAATAAAAGTTACTAGTAGGACGCTACTAGCCCTATCCGCGTAATCGGTAATTAGGGTTTTAATAGGAGTTTTTAAAATTTACCGATATTAATTATCGTTTCGAATATAATATTATTTAGAGCTACTTTATCCCTAATAACCCCTAAATAAATAATATATTAGAGTATATTAACTAAATTTTATTTAAGAAAATATATACCCTATTAATTAATAACGGACTCGATAATAAATTTATTTTAAAACTTATCTCTACGGCGAACTAGTTACGAAATCGGTCTTTTATTATTATAATAAATATTACGCCTTATAAGGGCTTTATTAGAATACGCTTTAATTTATTATATTTATATAATATTAGCTAAATAGGCCTATACTAGGAACGTTATATTATAAGTAAAAACTAGTAAAAATTTATTAATTACGGTAAAAAAGGTATATTTATCGGCTATAAGGGTAATTACTTCTACCGTATATTAATATATATAGGTAAAATACTCCGCTTTACCTAAATTCGGTAGACCGAAGAGTATACTACTAGTAATAATAAATATATTATAGATAACGATATATTATTAGTTAATAAAGTCTTAATAATAGTACCCCGTTAAGGGGGCGATATTATAGCGAGATATAAAAATATTTTAAAGTTATATAAACTATAGGGTAGCTCAAAATCTAATATTAATAACTATAATATTAATTATAATTATAGTAATAAATAACTAGTTAAAGTTACCCCGCCTAATCGCACTAAATTAATAAAGAATATTATTCGGTCTTTACCGCTACTATAACGATTAATTAGATATACTATATTATTAAGGCCTAAGATTAAATTATTTATTTTAAACTCATAACTTATACTAGGTTTATAGCCGGTATAATAACTATAAATAAATCTCGCTAGCGACGTTAATTCTGAGTCGACTTATATAAATATACTAGAAAATATAGATTCCGAATCTAATATAAAACCGGCCTAACGTTCTTCTAGCTCCGGCGTTAATATATTTATAATACCGATAGCTTTAAATAGGTATCTAAAGTTTTATAAACCTATTTTAATCTTTAATTTATTAATTTTATTTATAAAAGTTTTATTTACTAAGCCTTACGAGCTTAAAATATATAAAGAAGTTATAACTAATACTTTTAATAAAATATATTAATAACTCGGTATAAATACCGAAATTAACTCTCTTTTAATAAATAATATTTAGATACTATCGAATCTACCCCGAAACCGAAAAATACTTCGAGGTAAATAGGTTTATAAATTTAAATATAAAGCCGTTAGCCAAATCACTCGCTATAAAACTCGCTAGGTAGTATATAGATTTAAATAATAATATAAAATTAACTTTAACAAGACGTTTATCTTAATAATTAAATTTATAAATTATAAAGTATTATTCGTTATTATAATTATTTACGACCTAGAGTTTAAATAAATAAATATATAAACTACTTTCCTATACGGCTTAATTAATAATAAAATTTATATCGAATAACCTACTAGTTTTAACGATAATTTAGGTCGTATATATTTCTTAAAATATATTTTATATAAGTTTAAATAATCCCCTTAAGTATAATATATTATTTTTACGATTTTCTTAACCAAGCTAAACTTTATACCCTTAAATATTAACTTTAATATATTTCTTAACTATAAAATATAACTAATAATTATATTATATATCGACGATATATTAATTACTAGCGTTAATAAAGATATTATTATTTAATTAAAATAATACCTAAATAATAAATATAGAATAACTAACCTTAATCTTATTACGTACTATTTTAATTTTAAAATATCGCGCGATCGCTTTAATTATATATTATCTTTTAATTAAGAAATATACCTAAAGCGAGTATTTAAAGATTATAAAATATATAATATTAAAGCTAAAGTTATAGGAGTTTTTATAAACTTTATAATCAAATTTATACCGGCCGATAAAAGATATTAAATTAAATTTACCTCTTTTACCGCCTACTAGTTAACCGTTAATTTACTAATATATACTATAAGAAATATATAACCTAATATCGTTTATATAATATTAATAATAAGTCGCTATATTTCTTACCCCGATAAATCTCATTAGGTAGTTATAAAACGTATCTTCCGTTATTTACGCGGTATATTATATTTAAAGTTAGTCTTCTAAAGTTAACTCGCCCTATTAGAGGGCTATACTAATATTAATTAAATAAATAATTATAATATAAAGCGTTCTACCTCTAATTATATATTTAATCTCGGTAATATAGTTATTAATGAGTAGTTTAAACGTTAACCGATTATTATATTATTATTCTATAAAGCCGACTCGGAATACGCGGGCTAGATTTAAATTATTAAGGAAACTATCTAATTTAAAAGACTATTTAAATAACTAATATTTATTATATATATATTTTATTCCGGTAGAGATTCAAGCTAATATATATTAATAATACTCACTATTATACTATTTATATTAATTATTTACTCCGCTCTATTAACCTACTTTATATTTATAATAATTATCTTCTACGATAACTAAAGTATTATGGTCTTAGTTAAGAATCTTTAAGACTATAACCGTACTAAATATATTACGATCCAGTATTATTTCTAGCGCGAAAAAATTATAATAAACGAAATTAAATTTCGCTATATTCTAATAATAAAGTAAATTATTAACGGCCTAATTAAGGCTCTCCTTAAGGTTAAATTTAATATATTTTATATAACTTTAAATTTATAATAATTACTCTTTATAAATACCTACTAATACTTTTATAAAAGTTTATTTATATTTTTATAAAAGTTATTCTATATTTATAAATATAAAACGCGGCTTTATAGGTTTATCTAGAGGCTCTACGGGTATATCCAGAGGCTTTACGGGCTACGTTTTAATAATTTAATTAATAATAAATATTAATATTCAAATTAATATTAATTAATAATTATTATATCGAATACTACTAAACTTTTAGGGCCTCATTCAAGGCCTTTATAAAATATACTCTCTAAGTTTTAGTTAAATCGCCTCCGTATATATAATAATATATCCTAATCTACTCTAGGCACGTTTAGGTTATACGCGGCGACGATAATATTATTTTATAATTTATCGTTCTTATTTAGCCCTCCTATAATTTTTATTAATAAATATATACGTCGCTAGAATATCCCTTAAGTATCCGTTATAATTATATATCGTTATACCCGTAGTATTTAACGCGGTCCCTATAGTATCCTAGGCGGTTTTTATACCCTTAATAATCGATTCTCTATAAAACCTTATAATATCCGGCTATTTCTAATAATCTTCTTATAGTATTTATATTATTTATTAATACTCCGACCTAGTTACTACCTAAATTTGGCGTATATAGGTTAACTATTAAATAAAATTTTCAAAATATCGTATTTTATTAAAAAACGGAATTTTACTCCCTTAGCCTCTACCGATATATCTTAGTCTTATAACTTAACCCCTATTAATTATAACTTAAGCCTATAACTTAACCTTTATAAACTATGATTTTAATCTTTATAACTTATTATAACGACCCTAAAATAGGGGGAATACGGGGTTATTTTAGAGACTTCTTAATAAAGAATTTCATTTAAATAGGAGTATTAGAATATAGAAGTACAAGACTATTTAGTCACTACTAACTAAATGAATATTTAGTATCAGGGTCTTACACGTATATTCGCTTTTATCCTCTATAAATAATTAATTAAGAAGTATTTCTACTTATTATAATTTAATAGTATAGGCTATAATATACCCTATAGTATACATAATAACGTACGCAGCTTACGTATACTATTAAATAGTATACGAATAGTATACGTAAAGGTATTTTAAATAATATACGATATATACCCCCCGTAATAGCCCTTAAAACATTAGACGAAAGCCCCCTATAATATACGTAATTATAATATACGTTAAGGTATATATTAAGGTATACGCTAAGATATATATCATAATATACGGTATACTATAGTATTTATATATATATACTCCCCGGATATACTTGGGTAACGCCCCCGCGAGAACTTTTATTAAAATTTATTATTCCGGGCCCGGTAGGTCGCTAGCGTTAATAATCGTCGCTAAAGATCGCTATTATTAATAGTGTCGATTATAGAATTTTATTTATTTTAACCCTATTATAGGGCTAAGCTACTATTAATATATTAATAATATATATAAATTACTAAAGTTAGTAATCCGGCTAAAATTAACCCGGAGTTATTAAATTTATTAAAAGTAACCTACCCGGACCCCTAATTTATTAAGTTTATTAATAGAATACTAGTAGCTTTATTCGTAAATTAAGACTACTAGTAGTATTCTATTAATAACTTTTATCTAGAAAAGTTATTAATAGAATACTACTAACCTTATCCGCGCGGGCGATAATTTAGGTTTTAATAGAAGTTTTTAAAATTTACCGATAAAACCCTAGTATATATAATCTAGATATTAACGATAGTATTTCTTTTATATTTCTAGTATAAGATTAAATTTCGAATATAAAGAATATCTACCGAGTCCTATCCCTATAAAGGTATTTTTTATTATTTATTAAGATATTTTTACGCTAGCCTCTTAGGTTACCGCGATTTATATTTTCCGCCGGTAAATATAATTAGATATAATTAATTATATTATTCGATTAATTTCTTTTTACGATAATAGAGGGGGACCGGCCGGAATATATACCGGGAATTAAATTTTAAATATTTATAAAGTTATCGATATAAATTTTAGCCTATTTAACTAAATATTAGGTATTTTTAAAAATCGTTAATATAAGGATCCCTATACGTGTTTATATAATTTAAAAAGTAATTTAATAATATTCCGGGTATAAATAATTACCCCGCGTATAATTAGGTTTATTTCCCGGCGCCGTTTTTATATACTTATAGTTTATAGGGCGATATTTATATATAAATAAATTATTATTATATGATTTCTATAATAGGGCTGAGCTACGGGCGTTAAATTTAATTATATTAATTATTCTAGATACTTTAAATTATAACCTTATAATATTTTTTATTTATTTAATTATCTTCTTTAACTTTTATTTTACCTCTATTATTATATAATATAAAACGAAGTCTCTTTTTATTAGAATATAGGAGTATAGGACTATTTAGTAACTACTAGCTAAATAGATATTTAATAATACTTAGTATTAAGGTTTTATACGTATATTCGCTTTTATCCTTTATAAATAATTAATTAAGAAGTATTTCTACCTATTATAGTTTAATAGGTTATGAGCCTAGGCTCTACGTATATATCCGCTATATATTTATTATATTATTATAGTATTAATAGTAGTAATACGGCGTTATTATATTATTATAATTATATTTAGGACGTACTAGATTATACCTATAAGAAATTTTTAAATAAGGGGTTTAGTACCTAGAATATAATTCCGCCGGCCCCGCCTCTACTAAAAAGTAATTAATCGTATTATATAATATACGCTAGAGAGTAGCTAAATTATTTATAAAGAGTTTATATACCGCTAGAAAATAGCTAATAAACGAATCGCTATTAAAAAATAGTTAAAGAGTAACTAAATCGTTTATAAAGAGCCTATATACCGCTAGAAAATAATTAATTACTATACTAGGGAGTAGCTAATCGCCGTAATCGGCTAATATTAATATACTTTATATATACTTTACTAAATACCTCAGGGGTAGTTATATATAATAATTATTTATTATTATTAATACCTCTATATAATTTATTATAATCTTTATTAGCGTACTATAACTTTAAGTTTATAAGGTTTTTTTAAAGCCTAGAATAATCGTAATTAATTATCGCTATAACTCGTTTACCGCCTTAAAAAAATAAGCGTTAATAATATTAATAGCGTTAGTAGCTAAAAATAAATTTATAACTCCGTAATCGGGGGAAAAAACATTATAAACTATAATTATAAGTCGTAGCTATAATTATAACTCCTATTACTAAAGTAATTACTAAAGTTATTTATTTTTATTCCTTTATATAGAGTAATAGCGAGCTAAACCCTAAATATATTATTCTTTAAATTTCTAGCCTCGTTATTTAAAACAATTATAATAATAACGATTATTAAAACGAAAATAATAACCGTCTAAGCCTAAGCTACCTCGTTTTATAATTAAATATTAATATATTCTTTAAAGACTTTTAATCCGTATATTCTAACGGACCTATATCGGTAAAGCGGGAGACCGTATAAGCTTTTTCTAAGTATAATACCCGTATATTCCGCTATCTACAGCTCCGAGCAGGTTCATTAAACGTTTTATTACTATTTATTAATAAATTACGTATTAAGCTGGCTTAAGCCCGTAAACAATTTATTTAATTATTTAATTTATATAGTTTAAGTTATGGGTTAGATATAATGTATAATAATATTAGTCGCGTACTTACTCGCGTATTTATATAAGTATCGTGTACTAATACTATTAATCTGCCGTATTTATTAAATATATTTATTACCTACGATATTTAATAAACGTTCTTACACGACTTTATAAACTTAAATATATTATATATTAAAATTTATTTGGTCCTAAGACTCGACTGGCTAGAGCTTAGGTTACTCGGTTTATAACTTTATTTTATTAGAATAAGATTACGCCTTTTTACCTAGCTTCCGTCGCTCCTCTTAAAGCGTAGCCCTCTCGGCGGTAGTTATATCGATATAAACCTTACTACGCTTGGTTACTAAGTAAATATAATATACTACGGGGACTATCTTTTATTAGCTTAATATATTCTTATAAGTTTAAAACTAAACTTATAAAGAGATACGGGAGTAGTTATATACTAGTATTAATAATAGTACTCGTAGAGTATTACCTAGAATCGATCCAGTAGAATATTAACCTTATCTATTAATATATAATAATAAGTAGGTCGAGTAGTGCCCTAGATAATTATATATAAGTAGAGATAAATATTATTCTCGAAGGGGTAAGTAATATTATAATTAATAATTATACTAGGTATAGGATTACCGTTTTTATTAGTTATAGGACCTATAGGAGGGAAGAAGCGAATATAATAATATTTCTCGGTAACTACGATAATAAATTTAACTTTATTACTAGGATAATTCTGGCCTAAGTCCGTAAATAAACGCTTTATATTAATAACCTCGTACTTTAAGAGTAAACTAAATTAATCTTTAGAAATATTATTACGGAAGTAGTAAACGTATTTAGATAGACTACCCCCGTTAATATTCTTCTATTATTAATCAACTAAAGGACGAAATATAGAGTTAATATTATTAGAGGTAATTATCTTAATACGGGAGCCGTTCGTCTCGACCGTAATAATATAACGAGAGATAGTTTAATCGATAAAGATAATTATAGTAGTTATAAAAGTTTACTCTAGGCCGGGTACCGTATAAAAGATATTAATATTAATAATTATCGTAGGCTCCTCGAAGTATTTAATTTTCGATTTAATTATAAAGATAGTACCCCCGAGTTTATAATTAAATTTCATAAATATATTAAAGTAGTATTAAAGAGCGTTTTTAATAACGTTACTCGCCTAGATATATTACGATATAACTCCGAAATAAACGTCGTAATTACGCTTAATCCGATTATAGATATCGGCGCTCCTATTATTAAGAATAACTAGAAGTATTTAAGGATACGACTTCGATTAGTTTCCAGCGGCTATAAATATCGTATTAATAATAACCTTAGTATTATTAACGTAACCGTTAATAACGGGAGGGTTAATATTCTCGACTCTACTACTATATCCACGATAGAGTTATATGAAGTTTCTCTTAAAGTTATTTACCTATTTATTAATTATAGGCGCTCGACGATATTTATTTAATTTTAGGATATAAATACCCTAAAACTTTAACGACTAAATATTAAAGAGGAGAAATATCTTTCCGTATAAATCTTAACGACTAGAAAAGGTAAACTTAATTATAGAATTCTATATAAAGAGTACCTTAGGTAACTCGAGAATACGAGTATTAATCTTTAATATCTCCGAATTAATAATAAGACCGTAACCGTTAAATATAGGATTATTAGACTATTTTAGTATATCTAGATCTTTCTAAATTTATAGAATTTACGATTATTTTATCTCCTTTATATTATCGAACCCTTTCTAAATATTAATACCGCTGGTCTACCCTCTTAATATCTTTTCTCGTAAATATCGTTATCCTCTCGTTATACCCCTATAGTAATAAGTTACTTATTTTTTTATAATTAACTATACTCGTCCTACTCGCCTTTATTATTATAAATATACTCCTCTAAAACTTCGCGGAGTTTATAACTCTCCGACTCCTTTATAGGGTCTTTTATTATTTAATATATCCGTTATCGAGCCCTTTATTTATTATAGATAGTTATATCTACCTTAAAAATTATATTCACGAATTAAATCGTATATATCGCGCGGTCTTAACTAATTCGATTAATACGGTATATAGTCTAGTCCTCAGCGCTTACTAGTTATTTGGAGTTAAAGATAACGATATATTTAAAGGCCGTAAATATCCACCCTATATTTAAGAGTACGGTGGATCCTATTAGAAATTAAGGTACGGGTTTTAAGGATATATTTTTTATACCGTCTTTACCCTCCTAGAAGAGTCTAACGATTTTAATTTATTTTAATTTAAGTATACCTCCGTAGATTAAGGCGATAGGCCTTTTCTATATTAAGCGGATCGCCTATATAATTATTAATACGATATTCCTAGCGTAGGATAAAGCCTACGTTATAGTATAGGATTCCGTTAGAAATATTTACCTAGTAAATAATAAAAGCTGAGATAAAGGATATAATTATAATAATTATCTTCGTATTAATTCCTTATATTTTATTTCTGAGAATATTTAGTACTCGTATTTTAAGATAATTATTTACTCCGGCGACTTAATTAATATTCTTTTCGAAAGTTAAATCTCTTTACTTTAGTTTATAAAGTTTCTCTTTCTTTAACCTAAATTAATTATTATCCTTTAATTTATTACCCGTTAGTTTAAGGTCCTTCGTATCTTTATAAAGAGCTAGTTTAGGGAATAATAATAAAATTCTAATACGACGTACGGCCGCGAGCTATAAGTATATCGTGACCTTTAATATAATATTCTTTTTATAACTCGTAAAAGCGAGTATAATATTACGATAAATTTACCGAACTCCTTAATTTATTTCGTTAAAGTAATATTCTAGTAACGGTTCGTACCGTTACGGGTAACCTAAAAAGTAGTCGAAATAATAATTAGGTTTAAATTTAACTAACGGTTCCCCGAAAAAAGTAGAGTCTAATATATATCGTACCTAAAGTATTCGAATAATAATAATTATAGTCTTTTTATATTACTTGTACTCGTCCTTAATATTATTATTATTACGTATACTCCGGATAAGGCTTTTATATCTTTTACCGATTTTAATAAATTTATCTTTTATATAATATTTCAGGCGTTTACGCGCCCTATTTAGGCGAGGGTAATCTTTTTTAAAGAATAATATAGTTTATTTATTATTTATAAACGTGCCTATCTAACCTATTATTATCCTCGGTAATAATTTAAACGGAGTCCCGTTAATTAAGATCTTTCGAGGTTTTTAACCCGGTATTATATTATTAATCTTCCGAATCTTAGTAATCGTCCCTATAGTCTCGTTATTCTCGGTATATATTTCGTCTATTACGATCCTACTCTATCTTATATCTTATTAATATTATTATTTTTATATCCTAATTTTATTACTCTTTTTTTTTATTATAGGAATTTTATCCGTTAAGACTTTATCGACTTAATTAAGAAGCGAGGTTAAAGATATAAAATAAAATACCCCTAAAAAGTTATAATCTTCGTTAAAATAAGGAACCTACTTTAATCTTATTAAGAGGTCGCGATCTAATATATTTAGTTTTACGGTATAAATTTTTAATTTAAGATTATTATAGGTTTACTATAATACCTACCTAAAAGCTTTATTCTTTTATTTTATTTATATATTTATTAGATCTAGTTAATAGGATAGTAAACCCGTAAAGGGAAAGAAAAGATTAGGGCCGTAGCTCGGTATAAATTTTTTAGATATATTAGAATCGACGTATATATATTAGATCCCCTAAGGGTTCCTAGACGGGTAATATACCTCGGGTAATTAAAGATCCTTCGTTATTCCCTCCGCGAGATATAGGTTATATCTTTTTTCCTTCCTAACTTTCTTTACGTCTTTACGGCTTAATATAAATAAATAATTTAAATAAATTACGCCGAGAGCCTCTAAAATCTAAACCCCTTATTAATTATTAATTCTAAACTTAATAAAGATTAGTCGTATTATCTTTTTAAGCTCTATAATATCTACGAGGTATCCCCCGTTTTAGAAGACCTCTATTTCGAATAAAACGAATATACCGAGTATCTAGAATAAAATAAAACCTATTATTATTCCTTTTATATAAATCTTTTTTCCGGCCTTATAATCTTTAATATTATTTAGTTTAAAAAAAAGGTAGTAGTCCTCCTATCTTTTATTATTCCGGTATATATATTCCGTTACTTTAGTAGGTTATACGTTCGATAACTTAACCTAATTTATTAACTTTAGTATTTAAACCTAGCCGTTAATTTATTTATCCTTCGCTCTTGTTTCTAGGGACTTTTTAGTATCTTTTCTTCCTTAATCGGAATATCTTCTACTTCGTTTTACTCCGGGATAAATATTAGCTTAGACGTTTAGTTAGTAGCTACGCGTTTAACCGCTTTCTCGTTATACGCGGTTTTAGCGTCCGTAAAGTCTTTTTATAATTATTTAAATAGATCGTCTACCGTAGGCGAGATCGGTCGAGTTATTATTATTAATTATATTATATCTACTAGGGGCTAATTATTTATTATAACCTAATTAACTCTTTTATTATCGCGCGTTATAAGGGTTTCGTTATTCTTCGTATTTCGATCGCCGTTATTTTTACCCTTAGGGTTATTAGTAAGGGCTTATAAAGACCGTATCGTTTTATTATTTATATTTATTTTAGGATTAACTAAATCGTTAGGGGTCTTAATAAAGGAAATATCGTATAAAACCAACTTAAAGTATATATTAGGATTAATAGGCTAATTTTTCTTAATCGGGAACCTAGAGTATATACTAAGACGGGTACTATCATTCTTAATAATCCGGAATATACGCGGTATACTAGGACGGTTACTTTTCGGTCGCTTTTACTCTCGACGTTTATCGAACTCGCTTTATAAATCTATTATTTAATTAATATCCGCTAGTAATCTACCTAATAGTCCTTTTTACTTACCGTTTTTATTTATGATATTTACTTTATATTTACGTTTTCCTCGCCTTAGGCTATAAATCTCGTTTTCGGAATTATCTTCTATTATTATTTCTATTACCCGATATTAGTCGTACGCCGTAAATAATATCGAGAAACGGAATAAGGGTTTATTTACCTTAAGACTTTACCGTCTCTATTAAGAATAAAAGGAGCTATTAAGTTAATCCCTAGTTTACTAGTATAAACTTAAATATAGGGTCGTTATTCTCGTTATCGATAACTTCTTTAATTACTCCGCGGAGTTAACGGTTCTTTAGTAGTCTAATTATAAATCTACTTCCTTAATACTTAAACTAGATTTTTAGTAATAACGAAGTATTTAGCCCTAAATCTTCGTTTAAGTATTTAATAAATATTAGTAGTATTATATTTAATATTACTTTTTCTAAACTTAACGGAGGGTCGGTTAACCTAGCGATATCCGCGAGAGTAAATCTAATTACTAAATTATTATACCTTACTCTAAGATTAACGTCTAGTAGATTAGATCCTTATACGGCCGCGTAATTCGTCTATCGCTTTAGTATAACGGGTAATAATATAGTGTTTTTTATCCGCGTTTAGTCTAATACCTTATTAGGAGACGAGAAAGGCTATTATAATTAATTTAATTTATATAACGATTTTTCGTTAGTATCTTTTAGTTACCGTCTCGTATTATAAGCGATACGTTATATTAAAGTAGAGAGGGTACTTTAAATACCGTCGTTATTTAGACTATTAAAAAGTTTTGGTATATTATCTTCGTATTTTAGAGTTAAAGTAATGATAAATTCGTCTCTAATAATCTTAGTTACGTGGAATTTAAAATCCGTTAAGGAGTTCGATGTTAATTATATTTTAATATCTTTTTTTACTAGTTCCTAGTCCTTTTTATCCGTAATAATCTTTAAGTAAAGTTCTTTTAAATTTCTAAAAGTAGGGTTAGATTCGTTATTATTATAATCTTCGTATTTACGTAGAGGTATCGCAGCCTTAACCTTAATAATATAAAGTAAGTAATGTAGTTTCTAACTTTAATATATTATTTATAACTTTATAAATAAAGTAATAATCGTAGTTTAGTTATATCTCTTAATAGTAACCGTAAATTCTAGTAATAGGGCTCGTAGTTAATTAAAAATAATATTTATAAATAAAGATCGCTCGCGGTCGGTATTTATATTTACCTTATTCGGTTCGATTTCTTCGTTTAATAATTATAGTTATTATACCCTTTACGTATAGAGGCTAGCTGGAAGAGTAGTCGATTATATATATATAATAACTTATTAATTATATATAGTACGTTTTATAGTTAGGGTATTATTCGTAGTTAATAAATTCATTAAGATAGAAGGGAAGGTAAGATTAAACCGCCCTATTATTTATTAAAGAAAAGTAGATATAACGTATTACTTTCTAGGCTATATATAAGAGGTACTATTCCGAAATAACGCGGTACATATAATATTCCTACTATAGTTCTAATATTTTTTATATAGATAGCTCGTACCTAGTTAGGGTAAATAAACTATTAAGGGTATTTTACGTATTACGATTACTCTTTTATAAAGGGGTTAATAAAGAAGTTTTTAATAAACTATAAAATCTATTAACTTATAATTTTATCCTATAATAGTAGGTACTCGTTAGTTCTTTAAACCCCCGAAGGTTTATTAGACCTTCTACCTCTACTTATATTTAATATAGTAAATTAAATAGCCTTAGGTTTATTATAATATTTAGTTTTATATTCTCGTTAGATCCCTAACTATACGTATTACTATTATCGATATTAGAGGTTATTATATATCCTATACTACGGCCTCTTTCTTAACTATACGTATTATTAATAATAGGAGTCGTTAGATTCTCTATATTAACGTTAGATCCCGAAGTAATCGGGTCCTAAATATTATAAACTTCCGTAATATCTTAATTATTATCGAATCCCTCGGTATTTCTAGTTCCTTCTTTTATATACGTAATATTACTAGGATCTTCCTCCGATTAATCTATTATATATAAATCCTTATTTTAAAAATTATCGTCCGAGTTTAAATCGTAGTTATATTTAATAAGATTAAGTACTAGGAGCTCCTCTTCGTATTTAATATAAATATCTATTTTTATTAAAAGTCTTCGTAGATAATTATAGTAGAATTATTTACGCTTCTTCTCGTATAATTAAATCTTTATTTAGTTTATAATAATCGTTAAGGCGTCGCCTACGCGGGAAACCCTAATAAAAAGACGGGGATTAAAGAATATAAAGCCTAGTTTCTCGGATCCTATTATATAGAGGATTATTATAGACTTCTCTTCGCTTTAGTAATTATTAATAGTTCCGGTATTTATATCTTCTAATCCTATAGTAAACGCTAGCGCTCGTCTCGTAAGATTAATTTATACGAGATAGCCTATAAGGATAAAGATATTTTTAACTTTAATTCCTTTTTGGATATAGTGCTAGTAGAGCTTTATAGTAAGTTATAACTCCTGCTCGTTTTAACCGGATTAGAAGAAGCCTATTTTATAATATTATCCGTCGGTATTAATTTAAATAAAGTTTATAAGGGTGTTAAATAAGTCCTTATATACTTCGGTAGTTATAGCGGTATTAGGGCGACTAGCCGGATCTACTATAAAAGTAATAAAACTTCTATACTAAATTCTAGAAATAGTATTAGTAATATTTATAATAGTTCGGTATTATTTCGTTAGGTCGTGTTTAGGGTAGCCTAGGATTACCTAATATTTATATATACTTTTATTTATCTATTTAGCGAAAGGATTATATTTTATATTTTACTCTTTAGGCGGTAGTTATTTATCGTCGTTTAATAAATATATAATAGTTTTATATTACGTTAAGGTAACGAAGAACTCCCCGTTATTAATTTTATTAATTTCTTAGATAATAATATAATCGCCTTTGAAATTCTTCTTTAGGATTATATAACCCGAATTAACGAGGGTTATAATAACGATAATAATATCCTTTATAAAAATATCCTCTAAAAGTAATAATTCGAGTATTTTAAATATATAGTATTCCTCCTCGCTATCGAACGTATCGCCGTTCTCGACTTTATAAAATATCTTACGAAAGTATTTATAAAGTTTTTAGCGGTAGGTTATATTCCCGGCTTCGTTTAATTTATACTTAGTATTTTTTTTCATTATTTATTATAACTCCTTGGTTTTCTAAAAGATTATACTTTTAAATATAGGCCCCGCTCTACCCCCGTAGTCCTCGAAGTTTATATTATTTATTAAGATAATATCTTCGTTATCGTAGTTAATAAAATCGTTATTATTATAATCCGAGCCTCTTTATCTTTAGTTACTTTATGATTTATCGGGTTAAAGGGCGTTATTAATTTATATTATATTAATTTAAGAATTACTCTCGCCTTATAACTCGTTATCTTTAATAATTTTATTATCGTCTGGCTATACGCCTTTAAGGGTATTATTACTATTTACGATAACGTTATTAATAGGAGTAGGATTAGTGTTTAGGTTAAATCGACCGAGAAGGCCTATAATTTATAATAATAAAGTACCGAAGCTCGTATTATAAAGTTTATAATAACGGTTTATAATACTAAAAAATATCTTTTTAGCTTTATTTATTATAGTTATTATAAACCGATTATATTAACTTTAAAGGAGCGAAGAGTTAGGTTATTATTATGAATTATTAATATCGTAAACTACGTATCGTTGGTTCTCGTTTTAGACGACGGCCTATTCGGTCGTAAATAAATAAAAGCGAATTATATATTTCTTTATAATTTTAATTCCTCTTTTACCGAGCCGAGTAAATTCGGTATTTAGCTTCGTAATAAAAGAGTTTATTATTTTATTTATTAGGCTTAGGACCTTTACCTTTTTACCGGCCGATATAAATAATATAATAATAATTATATCGAGTTTTATTTTCCCGGTTCCTTATAGTCCCTTTAAGAGTCCGAGGTTATTAAGTATATATAATAAATATTTTAATATACCTACCTAAAATTTATTTAGATCGATATTTTATTATTCGAGTTTAGCCTTAAAATCTATTCCCTAAAGAATATTAATTATAGTCTAAATACGTAAATTTTATCCGATAATAAATCGTTACTATCGAGGGTTATAAATATAATTTATATCTTCTTTATATACGGGATTTAGTATTTTAATAACGGCTAGTTTAAATTTATATAGGATATTAGATAAAAAAGGAACGACTCTAATTATCATCGGCTCCGCGTCGAAATAGAATTTCTTAAACTCTTCGTATAATATATTTTACGGGTTTATTAAATTAAAGACCGACTTTAATTTTAGATTACTTTAGTCGTTCTTTTCATACTTCTAAAAACGGTTAAATATAATAATATAATCGAGCGAACTAGCGTAAGGAAAGAGTTTTAATAGGATAATTACTATCTATTCTTTAATAAGAAATTTAATTACGAAGTTATCTTCCGTCGAAAAGCGATATTCGTAATTCGAGGGTAGATAGAGAAGGCCTATATAAATACGATTACCCCCTAATATAATTATTAGGGCGCGTAGTTAATATTCCCGGAGCTAGGAATTCTTAATATCTTTTATCTCGTTCTCCTTTTAGTAAATAATAAATATGCCCTCGGTAGTCTAGTACTCGTTATTATTAATATATATTAAATTAAACGGTAAATTAACCTTTGGACGATCTATTACTAGTATAATTTAATCTTTCTAAACTTTATATTTCGTATCGGCCAAACTATTAAATTAATAAATATATAATATATATACTCACTCGAGATTAAATATAGATAATATTTCGTTATATAGGATAAAAAATAAATCCGCCTCTAAGGTCGAAAAGAAAGTAGTAAACTTAATTATATCGTTCTCTAATTTAATAAATACATCGAGTAATTAATCTTAAATATATTAAAAGACGCCTAGATTACTAATTTCTCGTAGGATTCCTTTAGTCTACGCCTTCGCTAGGCGGAACGAAAATTCTATATATATTAATTACTTTATAATACGGTAGGTAACTACTCCGACCTCCTATAACTTAATATAATAATCGAGGTATATTTACTCGATAAAATTATTTTAGGCGGGCTTATTTATAAAAGCCCTAGGATATATATAAACTAACGGCTCGTTTTAAATATCGTTTATAATATTTAGCCGGAATACCTAAATATAAAATAATTACTTTTCGTAAGAGTAATCGGGAGTAGGTCCTTCTTTATCGATAAAAACCTTAATCTAGATATATATACTAGACGACTAGTTATTATTCTTATTTATATGAATCTTATATATTACGCGGGTATCTTTATTCTTAAATTATTTAATAAATTTACCTTAGCCTTTAAAAATAATTCTTATTTTATATAAAGGGTTCTTCTTCTTTATAGGCGTAATATTATTATCGACTCGCTCTTTAATAAGATTATCGGCTTCGTCGCGCTCGATAATTTAAAAATCTATATATATATCGCCGGTAACTTTACCGGGGTTATCTTTATTTAGGCGAGTAATCGCGGTTTATTATTTACTCGGTATAATAAATTAATAAGATATTATTACCTAGAGTATAAAGGGGTATAAAATAAATAGGAGTTTAAAGAGGCGAAACTATAAAATCCGTTAATTAAGATTTTTATTAATAGTAATTATTTATTTATATAAGAGGTAATCTCTCCTTATACTACTACTCCTAACTCGGCGATTATATAGGGAAATTAAATAAAAAGTAAAGTAAATTATAAATAGTTTAAGATATAAGGACCTTCGACGTAGATTAAATTTAATAAAATAAGACTACGGAGTCCATTAACGGAATCTTAAAGTAATAGTAATTATTTATTTACGAGGTTTATAATTCCTTATATATAGCTACTCCTATTAATAGTAATTATATATAAATAAGGAGGTAGAAGTACTATAGTCGGTAGATAAAGATATAAGGGTATTTATAATAATTAAAAATATACTAAATTCTTCGTAGTATAACCGCGTTTAAAGTTAAGCGAGTAAAATAAAGTATTAGTCGTAGTAACCTACTTTTTATAACTAATTAATAATATTTATAAGAGGTAAGATTTCTAGTAGTAGGGTATCTATAATTAGATATCTATATAAATCTTAAATAAGTAATTTCTGAGAAATTTATACCGTTTTAAGGTAGGTAGTTAATATAATATAAGAATATAAATTTCACGATAATAAACGTCTTAATCGGCGGGTATTTTAGACGTTAACTCGTTATATAATAAATACCTTAGTATATATAAATACCGATGTATTCGCCGGTTATTATCACCGAGGTACTCGGGAATAAGGCGGTAAGAAGAGTAAGATTAGAAAATCCGGTTTTAAATAAATTAACGTATCGAGGATTACGGTTTAGTTTCGTTATTACGATCTTATTTTATAAATTAACCCTCGATAAATAATCTTCGGTGGAGATAAAAGTAAAAGAAATAACTATAGTTATTTAATAACTTTATATTCGGGCTTTATATTTATAAGCCGCCGAGTAGAATAAATTAATTAAACTATATCTTAAGGCGATTCGATATAAGGTACGATCTTTACCGGTATTTATTATAAAAACCCCCGTTAACCTACGAAATAGTAACTCCTTATTTAAAGGATAATCTTTATCCTCCTATTCCTCCTTAATTAGATTTCCGGAAATAGACCTATTTTTATATTAGTTCTTATCCGCGAGCTAAATATTTATACCGGTAGTATTATCGTCCTCGAAGGTTATTACGGTTATAAAATATTTCTCGGCGCGTTTAATTAAAGGAGCCTTAGGGTATTTAAGTTTATAATTATAAATATACTTCTCCTTAACGGGAGTACCTTCGGTAGCCGTACTTCTATTAACGACGGTAATATCTTCCGTAGCGATATTACTATTAGTGTTTTTATTATTAATTAAATCGGGCTTAATAATAATAGCCTTATACTTTATACCCGCCTTTTTCTTAGAAATAGTAATAGGGTTTACTCGCCGTTAATAGGAGTATTAACGTTAATACTCGCTTTAATTATAAGAGTATACTTCTCGAGAACGACTTTAGGTTTAACGGGTCCGGTTTATTTACGATTAATTATAATAGTAATATAAAGGATATTTATAAATAAAGTACCCACTCGATTATTAGAGCCGATATATTCTTTATAGTTAAAAATAAATATCCGTAGCCCTAATAACCCTTCTATTTAATTATATATATTCTCGATATAGTTATATAGTTAAATTAAATAAAAAACGAGTCGAGATAATTTACGGGCAAACTATTTATTCCTTTTACGGATTAATAGATTAAGAATATCGGTAGTATAAAGACTAAATCTTATTAGGAAGAGACGAAAGATTTAGTCTAAATCTATCTTCGAGCTAGCTAGGAAGACTTTCGCCTAACGCGCGGTACGGAAACCTTCGAGAAACCGACTATTAATATCGTTTATATTATATTATAAACTACTACTTATTATAGTTATAAATTGAGTATTATCTATAGGCCCTTACGGTTTATCGCTGTTATTAATCTTTAATACTTTCGCTTTTTTAGTAGAGGAGGGTTTCGGAGTTATATTACTCCGTCTCTTATTATCGGTATAGGCGTAGAGGACGTATATACGTCTCGGATCTTTTAGTAATAACTCTTTCTACTTATTCTATTATTAATAGCCTTAATCCCGAGTATAGTTAATAAATTGGATAATAGGGAAGACTAAGTATATATAAACCGGTGAAATTATAAATAAACCAAGCCGTTATTCTTTAATATCGGCGGAACGTCTAATAATAGACTATTCTAAAGATAAGGACTTAAAAAATCTGAATATTAGACCGCTAAAACACTACCTATTTATTAGCGTAAATCGGCTCGCGGCGGGTAACCTCCAAAGTTTTATTATATAATAAATCTAGATATTACCCGCGTATTTATTCGAAGAATCTACACTTATTACTATATAGAAGACTATAAATCGGTAGGAAATAAATTAAATATTATTTAATAATATATATTATATAGGACGCCCCCTTTTCGACCTTTATTTCGGATATCCGATCTTACCTAACTATATATATAATATAATAACTATAAAGCGACAGTATTACCGCGGTAAATAGATATTATAATACTACGTGTATATAAATATTATAGGCGGAATTTCGTAAACTCTAGTAAATTCAATAAATACCTACCGTATTATAAAGTCTTCGTCGATAACTATTTATATAAGAAATCGTAAGTCTTACCCTCTCTACCTCGGCGACTCCCGTAATTAACGAGACTAACGACGTATACCTAGAAAGACGACGAGGTTATAGAAATAAATAATATAGAAGGAATTAATATAAGATCTTTCGCCGTCGATATAGAAGACGTCGATATAAATACGGAGACTACTATTTATTAAATACCCTCGAACCGGCCTAGTTATAATAATTTAGAGTATAGTAAATAAAAGAAGTTATTAATTCTATCCTTTAATATCGGGCGTAAAGGTCTTTTATTTATATCCTCGTATATTCGGGTAAAAATATTTACGGAAGGTAATAATCGTCGCGTAGAAATAAATATTAAACCCGACGAGGTAAATATTAACTTTATAAAGTTTAATAATTATTCTTAGCCTATTAATAAAATAAAAGGAGTATATTATTTATTTCCGAGTATATACGACTACGCGCTCGCTTAATAGTTTTACGAGGAAAAAGTAACTAAAGGCGATCGCGATAGGTTTTTCCGTAATATTCGACTCGAATTACTATATAACCTCTTTAATTATAAGAATACCGATAACCTAACCGAAATATAAAATAATATTATATTTAGTATCGACGAAGATGAATAAATAAAATAAATATTTAATATTTAATTAAAGATCTAGGGGACCGAGCTAAAGGATTACGATATCCTATATCGAGATATTATTAAGGCCCTCCGATTTCTCTTAGGGTACCGGCCGTTTAAAGATAAAATAATATTTAAACCTGTACGCTAGTATAATAATAATAATAAGCGCGTATATACCGAGATATATACCGGCGATTAATAGTAATAGATATAAAAGAAGTTTCTTAATAGAGCTACCGTAGTACTACTACTTCTTTCTACGGATAAAACCTTATTTATATAATATAAGGGTAATCTGGCCGTATAATTAATTTATTTTACTATAAGGAATCTAAAGGTATAAATACGACGAGGTTAAAAACGGTTAGGTTTAATACTTTTAGGACTTCTACCTATTATATCTAATAACGGCGAATATATTAAATCCGACGTATAGTATAAATCTATATTAATTATACTCGACCGTAAATATAATAGAAACTTTTACCTAAGATAATCTTAAAGTCCTAAATTTAAATTAGCGATTAGAACCGTAGCGATTATAGGTCTCCTTATTATATATATAAATTAAAAGATCCGATCTTATTATCGGATTATCGTAGGCTTATAGTAGACTATAAGGAGTAGGTTTTAATTATAAAAGTTAAAAACGGCCGATAATATATAATTTATATAGTATTATTAAATAAACGAGGAAACCTTTAAGGTAAATAACGCCTCCGAATCTACTCTTTTACTTAATCCTAAATTCGGCGATAACGCGAAGAAAATATCTTAGAGAATAATAATTAATAGGTATATCTAGTATATAATTTTACCTAGTTATATACTATGGTTAATATATATAAAACTATACTAGTCGATATATTATATTAATTATTTAAAAGTACGGTTAATTATCTCTTTAAATGAATTATTTTAGTTATCGAGGAGAGCGCGCCTACTATTAAGAAATTAAAGAGGGCGAAGGTAGGACTAAAGGACGCGCTAAGAATAATATAATTAAACGAAAGGTTTCGTATTATTCTAACCTTTTACGATTTAAAGAACTATAAATACTATAACGCCGTCGTATAATAAATAGGTAAAGACCGAAGAGCTATTATATAATAGTTAATATTAGTAATTACTCCGTTACTAGCCGACTTATATAAAAGAGAATTTTATTACGTACGGGTATTTATAAACTTTATATTAATTATTTAATACCGTTTATACGACGATAAAATATTAGGATATCTTTAAGATATACTCTACCGTTTTAATAAACTAAAGGATTATTTTCGCCGGTATAAATTAAATAACGGAGTAAACCCGGACGGTTATTTTAATATCCTAAAGCTCTACGTAATAATATATTACGTAGAGTAAATTCGAATATTCGGCGCTACGGATAACTATAATACCGAATATAAAAAAATAGTATATCGTTATTTAATTAAACCTTTCTTCGAGTTAATTAATAAACGAGAGGTCTTTTAGAAATAACTCGTCCGTTACGCTTCCTATTACCTACGAATACTAGTTATAAAGAATAATCTACTTTATTCTATAACGAGATTATTTACTTTAAAAATAATAACCCTTATAATTAAGGTACTAAAATTTAGTCGCGGGATTCGATTATTTAGATTTTAATATAATTTAGAGCCTTAAAAAAGGAAGAGAGCTTTAAAAATAAAACTTAATACCGTATATTAATACCCGCTATCCGTAATATAAAAGAAACTATATATCGAATATTTTCTAGAGGTACTAGTCGTTTATATATATTAACGCCGGTAGGAGGGGGGTAAAGAATTAATAACTATTAAAATTATAAACGGGAGAGAAATTAATCCTACCTAAATTAATTTATACTTTATTTATCTTTATCTATTTTTATAATATTAGAAATTAGACGGGAAAGATTTAAAAGACTTAAAGAACCTAATTACGAACCGCGTAATATATAAAATTAATTAGTAAAGTTAAAGAGAGTAAAGACGTAACTATATTTTAATATAAAAAGTATAACCGTAATCTTATATAATTTCCTTTTATAGCCAAAATCCTACCTAGCTCCGGTTTCTCTTAACGGTATCGAATATAAACCGTTAGAATATTAAAGGTAAACTATTCTAATATAATTATACCCTTATCGATTTTCTAAAGATTCGTAATAAAGGCTCTCCGTATAAAACTTATAATATAATAAAGATAGAATTATAACCGGTAAATTTAATTATTAAACGGAGGATACTCGGGGGGCGTTAAAGTATCCTTATAATAAAAATTATAAAGAGTATATATATTATACCGGTATATATAAATAAGACTATAAGAAAAGATAATATATCTTATATTAATAATTATACCGATTAGGACTTATATAATTTAATTTATAACGAGGACTTTCTAATATAAGGGATACGAGTAAATAATCAAGCCTACTATAATTACGGTGGGCGAAGGTAAATTATATAGTTAATATAGTATTTAAACTCATAATATACTACCTAACCTATAGACTACGCGCGAATAACTAAGATAATAAATATTATAGGATAAGTTACGGGGGTAAATTATAATATATTCGATTATAAATAATAGGAAATCGTTCTACTATAAGATATAGGTTAATTACTCTTATATTAATTAGGGCTAGGGCTCGGTTTTTTTCTTATTACCCGATTTTACCGCCGGAATAAATAAATAATAAAGTAATACCTCGATATTAACGGATATACGGAAGATTATTAAACGTAATACTTATAATAACTAGAGACGGGCTAATTAAGAATAAGTTTAAAAGATTTTAATAATATAGTATAGTCGGCGAAGATTATAAAAGCGAAGCTAGGTATCGATAAGGCCGTATATTCGTTAATTCTTATATGACTATAAAAATAATTAGAGGCTATAGGTCTCCTAGGTTAAAAACTAAATATAATAAATACGAGAGACTATTTACGACCTACTTTCGCCGGTATTTATAACGAGTTCGCCTATATATTCGGCGATATTCTTAAATAATAAAAGGACTAGTACCTACTCTTCCTCGCTTAAAGAAATAACTATAATAAAAGGAGGCGGGTAAGGGCTAAACGATATTATATAAATATCTAAAAAGATTAGGGACTCTTAAGCGCCGAGTTATTAAAAGAATTAAATAATAGGCCGAACTCTACCTATATAAATAAAAATATTAATCGGATTAACTCTATCCGCTATATAATATTATATATTAGAAACGATATAGACTAGAGTATAATTTATATAATTTAGGATATTTAGAAAAGTAGTATATATACGGGGCTAACGAGTATAAACGACCTCGACTTTAAAAAGTTTATATCCTTAATTAGGGCCGACCTAGGTTACGATAATAAAAAAAACGCGATTATCTACGCCCGCCTTAGTCTACTAAATATAATTATCTCTAACGAACGGGAATAAAGAGTAGCGTTAATAAAAATATATACCTAAAGTATTAAATATTTTTCTTTTAGTATCCGAGAGCTATTAATCGAGTGTCGTATAATATATATAATAATAAACCCCCTCCCTTAAAGGACCGAGACCTTTAACCGAAACTCGAGTAGCCTAGGCGGCGAGGCTCTCGATATACGATTAAGAAAATATTAGGTTTAAATAAGAAAACGGGTATTAGTCGTAATAATAAATCTAATAATTAAGAATAACCGGCTTCTTTAGTATAGACCTCGAGAATTAATATTTATGACGTTTAATAAATATTAGTTATATTCGATAAACCAAGATTAGACGCCTAGGGTCTAATCCTACTAAGTTTAATTTCTTAAAAATAAATAATTTCCCCCCTTTCCCCCGACCGCGTAAATTCTACTTTTATTAATAATTACTACCTTTTAATACCTTTCTTCCGCTTTATTTAATCCGATTAAAGTAGTATATAAATTCGTAATTTATACCTTAATAATATACTATTTAATAGGGTAAAACTTACGATTTATAATTAAGAGATATTTAATACTAATCCGGCCACCTTTTAAGATTATCGTAAAGATAACGCGTCTTATAAGGACTCGTAGCGGAATAATCGTTACTCTAACTCGGAATTAAAATATAACTATAACGATTCGGATTTTAATAATAAAGAGAACGAGTAGCCCAGAAATAGCGAAAAATAAAACTATTTTAAAACTTTCCTAGATAATAAACGTATAAAGATAAAAATAAATATCTCGGATTATATATAATCGAATCTAATTAACTTAATTATAGGTTAAAGTTATTATAGGTAAATTATCTCGTAAAAGATTAAATAAAAGGAGGCTCTAACGGTAAAGTTAATTTATATTCTACGATTATTTAATATTTATAAGGATTAATATAAATACGATCTTTACCTTTAAAGTAGTACGAAACGCCGGACGAAAGTAGAGTTTCGTAAAATATACGTTATTATCGTTCTTAACTACGAGAAGTTTTTAAAAGCGATCGTCCTAACTAGATATACCCGTAATCCGAGTAAAAACAAAGAGTTTTAACCGGATAATAACCCTTAATAAATTAATAATCGGATATAATACGTATAAGAGGTCGTAACTAAGAACTCGGGGTTTAAAGTCGGAATTAAATTTAATAAAATCGATAATCGGCCTACCCTAACCGAAGTACGGAAAATTAGATTTATTTAAATAGATATTTTATATTAAAGCTAACTTAATATATAATTATTCGACTCTTTTAAATAATAGCGCGCCTACGCCTTAACGATCGTACGAATTATAATAATTATTATATATATATAGAATAGTTCGTAATAAAACGTAATCTCCCTCGCCGCTAGATTATTATACTACTAAACTTTTATATATCTCGATATAAGATATACTTTAGTTTAATAGTATAACTAACGAAGGTATAAGTCGATAATAAAAAAGGTAAATAAACGAACCCTATTCTAATAAAAGTACTCGTTTATATAGTATTTAAATTATCGAAGAACGGTTTTATTAACGAAGAGAATATAAGAAAATTCTTTAAACCCCTCCTTAATCTCTTAATTATATTTACCGTTATAGTAGTAATATATATTATCTTAGAGTACTTTATTAAAGAGTATAAGGTCGAGAAGTTTAAGAGGGAGAAGATTTAAAGTAGGTATTTATATTCTTTTTTATTACCGATAAATATATTATAATTAATTAACGAGAGTCCGTATTAAATTAATAAGGAAGAATATAAAGGGTATAAATAAATCTCGACGATAAAAGGTATAAAACCCGTATTCGTAGGGTACTATTAAAGGGAGTAAAGGATACTATTAAAAGTATAGAAAGATTCGACTCTAATAACGATACGATTATAATAAACCTCGGTAGTCGTTAGATATACGATCTACCCTTCGTTAATAGTTTAGATAACGACGAATAAATTAACCTTTCGGATAATAAGCTCTAAAGTAATCTTTTTATATTAATTAATAACGTAAAAGGTATATAGGTTAATACGCGTAAAGCGATAACCCTAAAATAAATTAATTAGGTATTTATAATTTATCCCCTTATAACCCGTATATCTTAATACCTCCAATCTTTATTACTACCCGAACGCCGGTATTAAGTTCTTAATACGTAAGTTTAATAAAGTATAATTATCTTAAACCTAGTTAATTTATTATTTACGGTAAAATATTACCCCCGACTCGCTCTTATCTTTACTACGGAATCTTAGATAAGCCTCCGTTAGAATAAAAAAACCTGATAATAATACGAGAGCTAAAATATAAAGCGGCTCGCGTAAGACTTTTATCTCTAAAGGGAAGTATACTCTTAATATTATATAAAGAGAAAGATAACTAGAAGATTAAATTATTTTTAAATTATAGGGGTTTAAGGAATTCTAGGCCGCCTTTATACCGGAAGAACCTAATCGGGTTTAGTATAAAAGAAATAATATTAACTCGATTATATCGAGCGATAATAAAAATAAATATAAAGTTTATATTAAATAGCTAGGGAAAAGATTACGAGTAATAATAAAACTTGAAAAAAATAAAATTAAGGAAGAATAAAGATAACGATATAATTTATATAAAGTTTAATAAATAATAATATATTAGTTAGATAATATAGTAAGGAAGTCGGAAAAAGATAGATAATAATTATATATCGAATAAGATTAGTAATTATTTATAGAACTCTAATAAATATATATTTAGTACTAAGCGCGTAAATTTATATAGTATTAATAATAGTAGCGGTAACGATAAAGGCGGCGATCTAGGTTACGGCGGAGAAATTACTAAGAGTTAATAAGGCGATAAAAACGAAGAAACTATTAAAATCGATAAGGTTATAAATAACGATATAAATAAATAGGACGATAATATAGATTTATACGTTTAATAAACGTATTATCCTAATAGCGATATATACGCTTATTAAATACGATCTATTAATAATAACTTACGCGTTTAATAAATATAATACTCCGACTACGATATAATCGCCCGATACGATTCGCGCGTATTCGTATTCAGTATAACCGTATAAGATAGTAAATAATAACTACTAATAGGAAAAGGCTACTTTTAGTAACTCTTAACGAAAGTAAATATTAAAACGATCTTTAGGGCTAGTATATGAGCTAAATAGATTTAAACGCATTTTGCGTATTTTTCGGTAGAATACTAACTCCCCGCTTTACCGATATAACGTACGGTTAAGAAGATTTATATAAAAGTATACGACGATAAAAGGTACGACGATAAAATATATAAATACCGTTATCGATTTAATTCGCTAGTTACCTTTAGTTACTCTATAAATAAATTAGCGCTAGAACTACCTAGCGATATTAAACTATTTAACCTAACTCTTCGAATACCGCTACTATATTATAGTACCTAAAAGTTATTTAAGTATTCGATAAAGTCGAAAAATTTAACTCTATAAAAGATTTCGTCCAATAAAAGTAAAAAATATATAATAATTTTAATATTATAAATCTATAGGAATACCTCGAAGATCCTTTTATTAAGGTTTTAAAACTAGACGCTAGTAAACCTAATTATATAATCGAAACTATATATTAATAGTTTAGCGATAATAAGATAATTTATAATATCCTTTATCGTACTATTAGTCCGGTAATATATATAAAGATTAAGACTAAAAAGATAATTTTATAAACTTAAATAATAATTATAAATAAATTTAAACCCCGTAGCTCCGGCTACCTATATACTACTTTAAATAAACTCGATTAATTTATTATTTCTTATTACGATAGCCTTAGCGATTATACTAGTAAATTTCAGGCCGTTTATAATAAACTTTACGGGTTTAATTACTTTAAACTTAATAATAATATTATAATTTAATAATTCTATCGTAATCTTAATACTAAGTATTAACGGTACTACGAATCCTTCGCCGAAGACTATAATTTATTTAATACCGATAATATAGTTAAAATATCTTTTAACGTAACGATCTCTCGTTTTTATAATACTTTATACCTTTAAGTTAATACCGTTAATATTAACTAGCTCGCTCTCGTTATTCGTAATATTTAATAACGAGTTTAAGGGCTTAATTAGGAAGAAATTATTCGACTTTATTTATATTATACCGACTTCGTAAAACGAGTTAGGTACTATACTACTTATAATAAACTATAATATAATAATCTCGGCTATAATAATTAGTATAACCGTAACCGCCGCGGTCGAGGTAACCGCGGCGGTAGAGGGAATAATAACGTTATTAAGGATAATAATAGTAATAGGAATAAGAATAAATCGCCCTATAAACGGGCTAAAGCCGATACCGAAGGAAATATAAAATCCTACTACGCCCTAGCCGGTATTAACTCTAAAGTCTCTTAACTCTAGATATTCGATACTAGTTATACCGTCTATATCACCCATAATCGCTCTATATTCACGGAATACACTAAACTTAAAAGCGCCGATATTATTAATAATTTTAGAGGTAGGTTAACGTTATATAATAATAAAATTCTTAAACTACTATATTTAGGCGATAATAATATCTAGTATCTATAAATTAATAATATTATATATATTCTTAATAATAGTTTTAATTTTATTTTATATACTAAACTCTAATAAACTAGTTATATACTAGGCTTTATTTTAAAAGGGATTTTAATAAAATCTAAAAATATTATTATAACTCTTTAAGAATATAATCTCTACGTCCTATATATATATATAAATAAAGCTAACTCGCTTTATCTATTATAGACATTAAGGCCTTAATTTTATAATACAAGAGACTCGGCTACCTAAATAAAAATAATATTATATATTTATTTTAAATAACTAATAGAATCGACCTATCCAAAGTTAAAGAGGATAATAATTACGAAATATATAACGTTATTAAAATATACGCGTATTTATATAAACGTCGCCTACGGTAAGGACGATTTAAATATAATATTATTTATAACGATATTATTAATTTAAGAGCCTATAGTTTCGGTTTTATAATTATATTCATTAACGATAAATATAAATATAGTTATTACTACTTTATCCCTTATAAAATAAACATCTTCGGTATATTCCGTAGCTATAAAAGCGCTAAGGAATATAAAGACTATAGGATCTATTACCTCTATATAGATAAAGATTTTATATATACCGATAAGGTATTCGCCGATTACCGTTTCGAATATAATATTATCTAGAGTTATTCTATCCCTAGTAACCCCTAAATAAATAATATATTAAAGCGCGTCGGCTAAATCTTATTTAAGAGGGTATATAATTTATTAATTAATAACGGGCTCGATAATAAACTTATTTTAAAACTTATTACTATAGCGAACTAACTCCGAAACTACTCTTTTATATTTATAATAGACGTTATACCCTATTAGGCCTCTACTAGTACACGCCCTAACTTATTATATCTACGTAATATCGGTTAAATAAATATCTATTAGGAACGCTATATTATAAGAGAAAATTAATATAAATTCACCGATTATAGTAAAAAGGGTATATTTATCGGCTATAAAGGTAACTATTTCTACCGTATATTAATATTTACGGGTAAAGTACTTCGCTTTACCTAAATATAATAAACCGAAGAATATACTAATAATAATAAACGGAGCGTAGTTATACTACTAGTTAATAAGATCTCGCTAATAGTCCCCCGTTAAGGGGGCGATATTATAGTAAAATAAAAAAACTCTTTAAACCCATACGAGTAATAAACTAGCTCGGAATCTAATATCGATAATTATAATACTAGTTATAGTAGAAATAAAGCTACCTAATCTAAATTAATTAACGATATTATTCGGTCTTTACCGCTATCACAGCGATTAATTAGATATACGGTATTATTAAGATCTAGGCTAAGATTACTTATACTAAACTTATAACTAGCGTAGCGGCTATAATAGTTATATATAGACCTTAACGACCCTAAATCGGAATTAACTCGCGTAAATACGTTAGAAAATATAGATTCCGAATCCGATATAAAACCGGCCTAACGTTCTTCTAGCTCCGGCGCTAATATACCTATAATATTAATAACTCTAGATAAATATCTAGAGCTTTATAAACCTACTTTATCTCTTAACCTATTAATTTTATTTATAAGAGTTTTACCTACAGAGCTCTACGAGCCTAAAATATATAAGAAAGTCATAACTAACGCTCTTAATAAAATATACTAATAACTCGGTATAAATACCGAAATCGACTCTCTTTTAACGAATAATATCTAGATACTATCGAATCTACCCCGAAATCGAAAGATACTTTAGGGTAAATAGGTTTATAAACTCATCGGTAAATCTCAAAAACTCCTATTAAAACTCTAGTTACCGACTACGCGGATAGGGCTAGTAGCGTCCTACTAGTAGCCCTAAGTTACGGATAAGGCTAGTAGCGTCCTATCAATAGGTTTAATAAATTAGGGGTCCGGGCAACATCTTATTAATAAGTTTAATAACTCGGGTTTACTATTAATAACCTATTAATAGGTTTAGTAACCCTTATTTACCGATACTATACTCCTAGTATAATTAGTATCTATTATTTATAAATAGTATACTACTAGCCCCGACAGTATATCTAATTTATTAATAGTATACTCGAAGTACGTTTAGTAAATTAATTATATATTAACCTCTACCGGTATAATATACCTATTATTAAACTTTAAGTTTAATTATTATTTAATATCTAATATTCACTACCAATATTTACTATAGATTATACTATCGTAATTATTTTTTCCTTTATATCCGTTAAAGTTATTATTATCTATATTTATACCTTAACCCCTACCGCCTCCACTAGTACCTAGTTTAAAATATTCATATAAGATACGTCTAACCTTCGCGTAGTATTAGTAAGACTTCTCCTTCTAATTATTTTATCTTTATTATTATTAATAATACTTATTCTAGCTATAGTAGTACTATTAATAATAAAGATAACAGCGAAGAAAATATCGACGACGTCGATAATATAATTAGTAGGTTAAACGGCGATAAATAATTTAATTTTATAAATAAAAAGTTTATAGCGGCCTAAATATAACCCGGTATTCTCGCTAATAATAACGTTTAAAATTTTTACGTCTTCGTTTTTAAATTACTTTATAAGCTATCTAGAATACCCTAGGAGCGGACGATAATCGTAGAAAATTATAGGATTTTTCGTTATAAAGTATTTTCGTATAAGTTTTATCTAACTCGGATATCTACTATATCTAATTTAAATAATTATTATATCCGACTCGGATAATTATTTTATCCGACTTAAAAAGCTACTTTATCCGACTCGAATAATAATAGGATATCCTAGAATTTCTATTTATAAGCGTTATAAATATTTAGTCTATTAACGCTATTAATAAAGTAAATAAATATTAAATTAAAGGACTCGTAAAGCGAGTAATATTTTATCTTTATAATATTAAGCCCGTAGATACAGCCTCTATTAATAATATATTATTATTATCTACCGCGATACTTATTCGGTAATTCCTTCTTAAACGGGATTCTAGTCGGTCTCCTTTTTATATTAAAATACTATTAATATAGACCCTATTAATAAATATTTTAAAAGTAAATAATTTAATTACGAAAGCTAAGGCCTTTGGCCTATAATACTTAATAATAAATACCGCGTTAATTTTCGCTTCGATATATCTTATAATAAACTTAGAGTTATTACTATCTATATCGTAACTCTTATAATTAACGTTCTTTAGATTTAACTCTTACTTTAATAATAATAATAATTATTATTATCTTCGTAATTATAATTTAATAAAGAGGAAGTAACGTCGACTTATATTTATAAACTTAAACTTTTATTTAGGCGGTAAATATATAATTAGGCGAAGACGTTATTTTACGCGGTTAAATTAAAACTATATTCGCCCTATTTAAAACCGGATTTTCGAGTTTTATTAAATTATTAGTTTTACTACTCTTCGCCTTTATAATTTCGTTTAGTATATAGCCGAATATATCCATTAATCCCTACGTCATAATAATCGGCCATTAAATATTATTTATTATAACCGGGATACCCGTTAGGTTATTAATACTATCCGAGTTACTTAAAAACCTCTAAGCCCTTAAAGCTTAATTAAAGAAACTATTAATATTATTATATTAATTAAATAGAACGGGCACGGCTCCAAGGCTATTATCGGAGAGAAAGAAATAATAATATTAATAGATATAATTTCGGTGGCTAGAACATCTTTAGACTTTTATATTTATTAAATAAAACGGGTACGGCTCTAAGGCTATCGTCGGAGAAAAAGAAATAATAATATTAATAAATATAACTTCGGTAGCTAGAATATCTATAGGTTTACGAGTAACGCCTTTTTTCTTAAAAGAGGGCGTAGTTTTATTATTAACTTCGCCTTTACCTAAGGTCTTAGTTTTAGTAGTATAATAAAATATTTACTTTATAACTTTTTTTTTATATTTTAGATTTTTAGGCTCGGTAATAAATCTACCCTCCTCTCTTTTAATCCTCTTTATAATATTATTTTAGGCTCGGTAGTAAACCTACTCTCCTCTCTTTTAATTCTTTTTATAATATTATTTTAGGCTCGGTAATAACCTTACCCTCCTCGGTTTTAATTTTCTTTATAGTATTATTTTAGGCTCGGTAGTAACCTTACCCTCTTTAATTTTAATTTTCTTTATAATATTATCTTAGGTTTAGTCTTAACCCTCTTTATAATATTATCTTTACCCTAGGTATATACCTCTATAATTTTATTTTTTAGAGTCGCTTTAATAAGGATCCCGGTTTAATATTCGATCGTTTTTTTTATATATAGGATCTTTAAGGCCTTCTAGTATTAAACGGATTTAAGTAATAAAGTCTAAATATAAATATATCCTAAATTAATCGACGGATTTTCTTTCTTATATTTGGTCCAGGCTTTAACGATTTCTAAAAATTTTCTATATTTATTAAAAGACCTAATTCTCTTTATTATATTAAGATAAATTTACCCCGGAAGTTTAATATATATATCCTAAATAATATTATATACCTCGTTAAGATTAAAGTATTTAGAGGATATAATATAACTTTTTAAACGAGGGACGATTCTTAAAAACTTATTTAACGTAAATTATATTAATCGGTATAATCTTTTCCTTTTAAATAATATAGGGCTTAGTTTACTATTAATATTAATATTAGATTCAAAATTAAATTTAAAAATAGTAATATTTTTCTAGCTTAAGGGACTAGGCGTAATTATAAACTCGTTAATTAATATATTATAAAATTAACTAAATATTAACGGATTTAGTAATTTAAAAATTAATCGCGAGTCGGTTAAAATCTACGAAATTAAAAAACCTATTTATTTTATTTCTTTTAAAAAGTATTAGTTTAAGCGCCCCTTTTAATATATTTCTTAATCTATTATTTAAATCTTATTATTTCTCGTATAATAACTACTAGAAAGTTTCTATCTAACGGCTTTAATAACTCCTTTAATCTAATATCGATATTATCCGCTTTTTATTAAACCTCGTTAATAATACGTAGGAGGCTAGACGGATATTAATAAATATCTTTAAATAATAATAAACGGGGCTCGTTTACTTTTTCCGAATACAGGCGGTTAAATATTTAGAGAGCGCCGATTATAATAAAAGGGTACTAAAATATTCATTATAAATACCGAGCGTAGTAGTATAGGGCTCGTTCGAGTTAAAGAAGGTATTTTCTTTTCTCCTCGCTATAATATAGTTAACTCGGGTATCCGGATTATTTTTAATAAAATAATACCCGAAGCTATAAATTTAGTATTCGCCGCTAAATATCTAAATTTATTACTAGAGAGACTCGCCCTTTTATATTTAATCGGGTTTTATTAGACCGCCGATTATTCTTTCTTCTACTTTAATCTTCTTTACTAGACTAAAGGCGCTCGAATTAATAAGATCGTTAATTAATATAAAAGTAAAAAAATTAATATAATCCTCTACTTAAATATATTCTTTTATAAAATTTTATATAAGATTAACTAAATAGGTTTTTATTAAAATTTTTAATTTATTTTTAAAGGTACGAGCCGGCCTTTAGGGCCTTTAGTTATTATAGATATAAATTAATTACCTTTATTTTATTTAAATTCAGGGAGTTTAGTTAGATTTAAGACTATAAATTAATTTCTTTTATTTAAAGATATATACGGATAAATATAGCTTAATAACTATTAGAAGGTATAAGATAATAACTAGTATAATATATAACCTATAAAGAAGTAAAAAAGTAAAGGTTTTAGAAAAAACAAATCCGAGGAAATAAATAAACTAAAGTAAATAAAATAAAGATCGATAGAAAGATATTTAATACTAAAGTATTATATATTTAGTAAAATAAGATTCGTTATTACTACGGAGTAAATAATTTGGCTAGATCTCCGAGGCGCCCTATATTCGTTATTAGATAACGAGGATATTATCGTATTATAAACGTAGGTAGTAGTATAAATAATCTAGTTATATTATAATTAGATATAGCGAGTAGTATTATAATATAAATAAATAAAGAGAGAAAGATAAAAAGTATATAAATTATTTTTTATTTAAATAATTATATTCCTTTTTAATACTCGTCGCTCGGTTATACGAGGTTCTTTATTAACTCCCGGCGTTATTATATTCTTCTAAGATTATTCTTATTTAGGGCTCCTAAAAGTTATAATATTCCGATAATAATTTAATTATATATATTAGTACTCTTTTAGTATTTGATTTTAAATTTTTATTAATAACCTTAGTTTTCTACCGTATCTTTCGTATTAACTAGATAAAGGAGACGTATATTATATAATTCATGATTAAATAAACCCGTCGACGTTAAACTTATCGAGATATAAAAGTTTAAGAAGGAGATTATTAACGCTACTATTAATAATAGAGAGAATATACGATTATTATTAATATTTTAATTTAAGGCTATTTGCCCTAGGGGGGGGTTATGAATATCGAAGAATATTTAATTTAGAGGTAAAGTTCTAGACTCTAGGAGGTATCTCGAGGGTAATAATTATTATAAAAAGGTCGTTATACTTAGGTAAAGAAGTAATAAATAATTTAAATATTTAAAAAAATACGAGTATATATAAGTTAAGGCCTCTAGTATAACGAATATAAATAAATAAAAATATTAAAAGAAATAAAATAAAGATCGATAGGAGGATATTCGGGGTAGAAATAATATATATTTAATAATATAAAGTTTATTATCGCTACGGAGTAAATAAATTACCCGAATTTTAAGGCGCCTCGATTATAATAGTTTCTAAAAGGGGCGACCCCTTTAACGTAACTTTCCTTCCTACTTTTAATTTTATAAATAACGAAGATTAAGAGAACTTATTTATTTTCTACCTATTAGAAGATATTATAGACGTATTAATACTAAATATCTAGGAAGTTATTAATTTACTAGTATTAACCGCTAACGGTATAAACATTATAAATAGTTACGTCGAAGAGTATAGTATAGACGGTGCGCAGTAAGATATTAATAAAAATATAATAGAATTCGGCGATTTAGAGTCTAACCTTACCGTAAATAAATAATAACGTTATATTCGTTATTAGATAACGAAGTTAGACTAAAAGCGTTCGAATTTCTTTAATTCCTTATTCGTTTTATTCGGCGTAGATATACTTCTTAAGGGTAATTTCTAGTTTAGGGTTAATAAAATTATAATAATTATAATTAATTAAAAGTATAGGAGGGGGGTTAGAAACTAGCCTAATTTATTAAATAATATCTACTATAACTTTAATAAAGGTATATAATAATATATAAACTTTAGTTATATCGTAATTAATCGAGTAAAAAATAGTATAATAACGTAAAAGGGTAAAGGTAAGAAGATAAGAAATAAATAAATAATCTTTTATTTATATAATTATTTCTTTTCTTTACCGTTTATCCGTTTAAAACTTTATTCGGGGGAAGACTTTCTTATCGAAGTACCTCGGCGGGAGGGAGAAATATAATAAAAGTATTTACCCCTAGTCGTTAAACCGTTTAAAGATTAATAGGTTTTCGTTAAGAAGGGTAATTACCTTCGAGCCATTATTATATAATATGATTTTAACGACGTCTTCGGATTTAGTCTTTATTTCGGGTTTATATTCGCTAGAAAAAATACTTTTAAAGAATATTAAGGCTTTAAATAGTAGTCCTTTATATATACCGAAACTCTTAATTTCTAGGCCGATATAGACGAATATAATTAAATCGTAGTTAAAGTTATAAATAATTATTAGTATTATTTCTTACGCTCTAAATAATATATTTATTTTATAATATCCCTTTTACCCTTTAACTCTTTAGGTTCGGTCGTTATAATAAACTCCTCCCTCTTAATTCTTTATATAATATTATTCTTATTCTATATATTCGTATTTATACTCCGTTATTCGTTATTATTCTTATCTCCCTGCGTACTATCCTTCTTCGATAACGAGTTAATTATATTAATCCGTATAGCGATCCCGCTCCTACTCGTAATATTCCCGAATATAGGCTCTCTATACTTCCTTTTTTTTATAAAACTTATATCCGTAGTCCCTGAAATACCCGGTCTTAATATATTATTAGCCTAGGAGGTAGTACCCGTATTTATATTATTACCCCGGTTATTTAGGATTTAGTATCTTCGATTATAATAAAGTAATAATACTCTTAATTCGTTTCTTCGACTTTATCCCTAAACCCGATTCGGGCGATTCGTTATCCGAGTTAAATAATAATATAAACGATTTAGTATTTAAATTAGATAGTAATATAGGCGATTTAATATTTAAATCGGATAACGATATAATTTAACTCGGATTTTATCCTTTAAATTACTTTACTAAACTTTTATCTTTATATATTTTTTATTATAGCGACTAACAGAAATCTCTTTTCCCTATAGTATTAATATTTATAACTCTTTCGTCGTTTTATATTTGATTTATATACACGCCCTTTATTTATAATTTAGATATAGATTTCCTCGGCTACCCTCTAGCTCTTCGTAAAGAATTTAGGGTTATAAATAATATTATATTAATCCTAATCGATAAATAAATTAATATAGAAGAAGTCCCTTCCCTTTATCGTCGTAGGTACGAGATAAATACTTTATTTAATATTTAATAATCCGTAGAACCGCCGATTACCTAACGTTCTAGGGTTAAGAGTATATAATAAACGCGCTCTTTTTATTTTTATTATTTTATAAGACTCTTAAACCTGCCTTAAATATCGATAATTAAAGACTTTTATAAAAGTACTTTATAGACGAGTAGGTCGTTATTTTTAATCCCTTTAACCTAAATTCTTTACTTTTATAATAATTTATATTTTATTTACTAACCTTCCTTCTTATATAGTAATAGGATTCGTTTCGACCGATTTTTATTCGTATACCTATATACTATCCCTACGTTAATTATAATAATATAGTTTTACGTTTAATCTATAGATTATTATATTTTTATAAAGGTGGCTCGGATTAAAAGAGTCCTCCCCTAATATCTTTTAATATATTAGGTTCTTATAAATATAGATTAGGTAGTTATTAACCTAGTTATAGTCTACCTCCCGTTTATTAATTTCGGTATTCGGTATCGTTAGGCCCTATATAAACGCCTTTACTCGATTCGTTTTAATAAATATAACTAGACCTTCGAGAAAGCCCTTTAATTAAAATATTTTCGTTATATTTAATACTATATATTAATACCGAGTATCGTATTTATAGATTTACCGTAAAGTGATATCCTCGTTTATATTTGTTTATTAATTTAATTTATCGAGGTATAAAAAAACCCCGGCCTTCGTGACCTTCTTTTCTTTTTATTTTCTTTTTTGGTTAGGTAGTATAAACTCTATCTTTTAATACTCTAAGTTATTCTTTATAATAGTGATTTTGATATAACGAGCGTTATGCTCTATTATTTACTCCTAATAATTATCGTATTTATTCGTTTATTTATAGTAGTTTTTTAGTAACGTTAGATATGTTTTTTTTATTATTTGAGTATTATAAGAGTCCGGTGGACCGTATTATCTAATTATCGGTATTATATAAATAAGGATATAGAATTTAGGGAAGTTGAAATATAGCTCGCCCGTTTTTTTATTAATCGGTTTATACTTCCTAAAGACTTTTTTTAAGAGATTAATTTTATTTAATACTATATTTATATACCTAAGCGTTTCTTCGTTATACGAACGATATTTTAGAAGTATAATAAAGTTAATAATCGCTCGTTTTATATATAGTGTTTCCGGTGTCTTTTCTAATAATAGAGGGGTAAATATGAGTATAATTATTTATAAAAATTATTTACTCTCCTCCCCCGTCTATTAACTAATTTTACTAAAGTTTAGGAAACGCTTTAGATTAATATATTTGGGTACGACTCGAAATCGATTATCGAGTAAAGTTTTTATCTCTTTTTTTATTCTGCCCTCCTTAATATATTAAGTTTATTAGTTTAAGAGGTAGTTTATTAGCCCCTTTATTATTAAAGTATATAGTATATTAAAGGTCTGGATTTTAAAGATATTAACCGTGAAATAACCCTCTACGAAACTACGGCGGTCGTGTACTACTATATCCGATAATTATTTGGGTATATTCTTATTATAGGTCCTTTAGATATATAATTATTCTATATATCGTTTTAATATCCTTAAAGGATATAAGACCTTAGGGCGTAATCGCTCGCGTTTATTCGGCGGTATTAAGTATACCGGATAATATTTACTACTTTTAATAAAGGTAATTAAAATCTATTCTTTATAATCGCTAGGTATAGAAGTCAAGATCGGATAATATTATCGGATTAGTCCGTCCGTATATATAATATAAATCCCCTTCCGAGCGTGCTCCTTGAGTACTTTAAAATTACGCCGTTAATATAAATAAATAATAATCGTAATTATAATTAACTTACCCTCTATTATAAGCCCTAAAGTATAGTAATATATTTCGGCTTTCGTTTTATTATGGACTATTAGTATTAGGCCTAGTAGTATTATCCCTAGCCGAGTCCCTACTCGTCGTATACTCCGTTCGAGGTTACCGATAATAATATAAACCGGCCAGGCCTACTAGTCTCCGTATATTCGAGATAAATAAATCTTATCCGATCCTATTATTACCGGTACGACGGTCGAGTCGTTAAATAATTTATCCTATATCTCCTACTATTAACCGGTTATATATATCTTACTAACGATAAAGTCTTCCTTAAGATTTCATTAACGTATCGGTATATAATTAAGGCTCGAATTAAATAGTATATATTTTAATAATACTCTTATAATAGATATTATATCGAAGTAAAGGATAGAATATATTCTAGACTCGTTACTAGATTTATTTATATAAATCTAGAAAGTTTACCGGACCTAGTCCTTATCGGTATTATTATATTTTATACTAGATAATTTAGTTTTTAATAGTAGAGCGCTATCGAAGTTATAGTATCCGTAGAAGGGTCTTAATCGATAGTCTTTAAAAAACTTATTTATAGAACTACTAAAGAGTCGCGCGATATATATCTACTCGGTTATTATATAGTTTATTTTTAATCCAAAGAGATAGTAATTTATACCCGATTCGGATAATTACTCGGATAGAGATTTTAAATCTAATATATTTTTTCCTATTATTAGCCTCCCCGTACCTCGCTCCGGTAAATATTATTCCACCGATATAATTATTAAAGACGATATTATACTAGTACCGCCCGAAGCCGTTATAAAGATCGTTTATTCCGTTACTTGGATTAATACGTCCTAAGGATAATATATCTTATAGTCCTCCGCGTCTTAAAATACTTATTCTATAATATCGTTATCTATATAATTATTTAATATATATCGTTCTTCTAAAAAATACTTATACCTTTAACCTAAAAGCGACTCTTATTATTAATATCGTCCTCGTTTTTTTCGTTTATATAAGTTAGGGGCTTTATAGGATCTTTATAAAAATACATCCATTTCCTACGCGTCTAATTAAGGTTATTAAATCGGCTTTTATATTATAATAAATACTTAAAAAGACCGTTACTACTAAGATATTATTTCTCGTAGTATCGATACTATTAATTTATTCGTCCTAGTAATAATATAATTTAAATTCCTTTTTCCTAGTAAACCTATCGATAGGGTAAGATATCGATTAATTTAAAGTCCTTATATAATCAAGATCTAAATAATTCTAATATTATTTATTAGTCGTCCGAGATATATACGAACCACGTAGTATATTAGGTTATTCGTATATTAGGTATACTAGACTTCGAAGGTAGAATTTAGTCTTTAAAATATCGAGGAAACCTCATAAGATCTTAAAAATAAATTTTTAATACTAGGTATAATAATTAGCTAGTATAACCGTAGTAATAAAATATTAATATTATAAGAATATTATTTAATTTAGTATATGAAAGAGTATAGAAAGAAGTCGTATATATTATTTTATTTATTTAAACGAGAAAGAGGCTAGATTAAATCTATATATTAAATATTAGAGTCAGGGAAGGGGATCTTTCTAAAAGTCTATATATATTAACTAATAAGTATACGAGAGTTATTTTTTAATATTAAATTTATAGAGGTCTTTACGTTATCCTTTTACCCCTTTATCGGACTTTTTATAAAACGTATTTACCGTTAAGACGGGATAATTACCCGTTAATATAAGAATTCCTCCGCCTAATAAAAATACGATATACTAGTTTATTATATCCCCAGCGATTATACTTAATAATTATAATATTCTCGATCGTGGGTAAACTCTACCGCTTCTAATCTAGAATATAATATAATATTAATTAAGAAATAATTATAGCCTAAGCTTACTAATATATTTAATAATAATTATAAATTATTAATAGTACTAGAGCATGGACCTATATAAATATTCCGATAATATAGTACTTAGTTAGAAGTAAGCGGTCTTTCGTATTATTTACTTTATTTATTTCTCCCGTTATACCTTTCTTTATAGTGTACCAAGCGTAGTCTTAACCGACTCGGACGTTTTTTACTATCCGGCTACTTTTAAGATTCAAGAATTTATAAAAATAAGAGTATTAACTCTTAATAGTAATCCTATAATAGTCTAAATATAATAATAACTTTATTAACTACTCGATCGAATACAATTCCGCTCTAATAAGTATTTGGTTATATATACTATTAATTCGTACTTAATACGCGAACTTAATATTATTTTAATATCCGTTTCTAGTTATTATTATTTTATTATTCCTTACCCTCTTTACTTTTACTTAAACCTAGAATCTTTTACTCTATTATATTCTAGCGTTATAATAAATAGGATCTTATAAATATTAGTATTAAGTTTCGACGAGTTTAATATTATTGTTTTAGCGCTACTAGTTATAAAATAAATAACGCGTTTATTTACTTTATCTATCGAAAATCGACTCGTACCCTTTATCCATCCTTTCGCCCCCCTTATTTACTAATTATATCTTATTATTTTTATTTATTAACTATATTTTACCCTCCTTACTTTAATTCTTATTAATAATATTTATTTCTACCTCGTTTTCTAACGCAGATAGGTTACCTACCGTAATATTATCGATTCCTAACTTTTACGTTAATATCGGTTTAAATAATCTCCGATAAAATATCAAGAATATCGAGCTCGGTTTACGATATACGCCGAAATTCTTCGCCGTAATTAAAACAGAGCTAGAGAGGAGAATACGAGATATAAAAATATTAAATAAAACTTTCCGTAATAATAAAATTAAGGTTACTCGTCGTTAAATCATCGACGTTATTATTATTAATTTTAATTTACTTAATCATTCTCCCGTATTTAAAGATAAGGGGATACGGTAGTTTTTACGCCTAATTAACGAAAATACTATTAAAGCTATAAACCGTTAACTTAAATAAGAATCCGAGGAGTCGTATAAATCCTTATATTCTAAAGTTAAAAGAACCGAAGACGATTACTCTAAAGGTAAGTTTTATATAAGAAATTATACCTCGCCCCCTTAAATATTTAAAGATCCTACGACGATTCTCTTTAAAGTCTTATATAACCGTAATAATTAAATCTGATTTATTCGACTAAATATTATCTTAAAAGATAATATAAAGGATAATAATAAACCGGTATAATTCCGGGTTAATTATATTAAATTAATTAATATCTTAATAATAAAGCGCTTCTAGGACGAGTAAAATAATTTATATTAAAATAAACTCCAGTATTCTACTCCTAACGAATATATAGATATTAATTATAACGAGGACCTATAGGATATACTGGCTAGTATATAATAAAACGGAAATTTTAAATAACCCCTCTATATTATACGTAGGCCTCTCCGTCAATTAAGTTATTTTATATAACGATCGAGATACTAACTAATAGAAATACTAATATTAATAAAAAGTACCGAGTTTAGGGTCGGTTAATATACCTAAAAATATTATAATCCTCTCCCGCGAAGAAAAAAGGCTTAGTTAAAGAGGTTTTCTACTTTTATTAAATATTTAAAGAAGCCTCTTATACTATCTCCTATCGTTTAATAACCCCGTTAAACGAATCCGCCCCCGTTTTCTCCTACTAAACGAACTATAACCTCTATCGATATATTATCCGATAATAATAAGGAGGAAGAAGAGGCGCCGAAAAATTTAACTATTAATTAATTATATTAAATAAAGGACCCGTCCTTATATAATATTAATATAAGGAAAGTAACCTCGGCGAGGGTCGCCGAGGTAGATATAACGTTTATAAATATAAACGAGCGGGAAACTTTATAAATTCTTTACCCTTTATCTTTCGATTCGCCCGTAACTTATCTACTCCGCAGTTTTATTATAATTAATAAAGAGGACCGACCCTAATAGGATAATAGAATATGGATATTTATAAAGTAACTATTTTAGCTAAAACCCGGTAATAAATCTATTTATAATATACGTATTATACGAGGGTTAAAGCCGTAGAAAATAATAAATAATAAGATAATACCTCCTAAACTATATATTTATTAGTTCTACGATATTATTTAAAGAAGGTGGCGGGCTAATTATTATAAAGAGGCTATTAACGGTAACGATCTAGGATTTAATAAAATTCGTTTTTAACTTTAAATCTCTTTTAATAATATTATCGAATCGAATTATACTAATATCCGACTCGACCTAAATATTTAATATTTTCCTTAACTTTATTACCGAATATTAGTTTAATCTATATTACTATTACTCTAGCGTTTAAAAGAAATTTCGGGATCTCGAAGAATTTAAAGAATCCGCCTATTACGGTAAATATCTCCGTTTATACAAATTATAATTATAAGCCGATAACGATATTTATCTCTTTACGGGTCTACTAGATATCCGTTACCCTTATATATATAAATATAAAGATACTATTATTTATCCTATATAAAGTATTACCCTAGTCGTTATCCTAGCGAAGGTAATAAAGAATTAACTAAAGGAATAAACTAAATAAATTAATATAAATAATAAAAGTCTAAAACTCTAGTACTTCTACGCCTAGGCCAAAAAAAAGTATCCTAATATTAATACTTAGCGATTTACCCCCGAAAACACTAAGCTACTATATTATAAATTAGACGGAACCGTAAAATTTGGTTAGGAAAGAATCCTACTTATATATAACCCTACCTTATACGATATATAGGTTAAGAAGATTTTAAATCGACTAGATACTAGCCTTAAATATAATTTCTATATAAAATAAATCTTTATAAACGAATTTCATAAAGTAAAAACTAAAACGGGTACCGCCGCTAGATTTATCCAAAAGATTAAATATAATATTAAAGAGCGGGTTCGAAAGAAATTCCCTAAAAATAATCTTAAATAAACCGAACTAGATAAAATACGTAAATATAACTACTAGTAGAGTTTACCTTTTATATAAGATTTTTTAATAATTTTATAAACTCGTACCTTAAAGGACTGCGCGATTATAATTAAATTAATTAAATAACCGTAGTAGCCTTAAGATTTATCCACCGAGTATATAATACTTTATGAAGTCGAGGAAATCGGTTAAAGAATAATAAATTTACTCGTTCGTATATACCTAAATAAGGATATAGAAAAGGCGGTTATAAATAAAATAAAGGTAATTTTTAATTCTATCGAAATTAAACGAATACTATTTATTAAGAATTTTAAGAGTACGGCCGAGCTTATTAAGCTTCCCCTTTATGAAATAAGATAAGTCTACTACTTTATTACGGATACTTAACGAGAAGAACTCTATAAAGAGGAGTTACGAATTAATAAAGAAATATAAAAAGAGTACTAAAGATTTATAACGATTACTAAAGCGGCGGGTAAAGAAGTACTTATAGCGACTATTAATAATTACTTTAAAAAGGTTTATAAACTTCGCGCCGCGGGAGTAATACTAAACTTTCTAGTATTTACTCGAACTAAAAACCTAGTATTAACGGATAAGAAGTTCTTTATAAATTTTAAATATAATAATAATAGACCCCGTATAAAGTTCCTAGAGTTAAAGGGGAAATAGAAGGACTAGAATAAATACTCATAAAATAGTATCTACGCCCACTATCTTAATTACCTTACTAAGAATACGCCTAAGTTATTAATATTAAAAAAACTAATTAATCTACTCGGCTAGGATATTTACGATAAACTAGAAAAACTAATTATCTTTATTAACTTACCCGTCGTTACCTACGTTATATTATATATAAGTTTAGACTCATCGGATAATATCTAATATAAAACTTATATTAACGTTTATATAGTAGTTAGAGAAATACTACCCCGGCGAGTCTTTATAGTATAGCTCATCCGTAGATTAAACCAAATAAGATAAAGAATATATCTAGCTATTTATAGAAGGGGATAAAATTCGTTTTCTTTTATTTACTAAATATATTCTTAGGACTAGGGTAACTCTAACTCGTATCTTCCGTAGTATTAATCTCGATACGGATTAGATATAATTCTTCGATATTTAATATAACGGGCGGATCACGCGCTTATCTTAAAAGAATAAAAAGATATATAATTATTATTTTATTCTAGATAATAAGAATTACTTGGACTAGATAATATTAGATAAGTAAATAAAGGATAATAAGATAAGGAAATAAGTTTACTTAATAATAAGAAAAGCGATAAGAAAATCCGATTAATACTAATAATCGGATGAAGAGGCGTTACTACGGGGGCTTTTTCTTATTATCGGCGAGTTAAATACTTTATATAACTCTTCCCTAAACTATAAATAGAAGTTCTTTATCGTTTTTTTATAATTATAAACTTAACGAGCTTCACCTAAATTCAAATTAAAATAAACGATATAATTAATAACACTACCGTTTTATCTATATTACCTTGACTAGACACTTTAGCCTATATTAATTAATATCCGGTAGAGATATTATCCCTATAATACCTCCGTTATTTAATATAATACTAAATCTTTAGATAGAGTATTTATACCGTATACTACCCTAGTACACTAAATAATGGACCGTTCTAATATAATCAATATCTTAGTACTCTCTTAACGACGAGATCCAAATCGATAAAATATAAAGTAATACTATATTTATATTTATCGTCGGTAAAGAGCTCTTATTAATAGTCCTTATTAAATAACTAGTAGATATAATAAATATTTACTAGTATCTTTTCGTACTTTTTATAAACTAAAGATACCTATCCGAGTCGGACGAGTCGATAATATATTAATTACTATTTAGCTATCCGAGTCGGATATAATTTAACGTCCGACTCGATATTCGCTAACTACACTTATATTAATATTATCTAGTAGGCTTAGTAGAGTATTTAAAATAGTATTTACCTAAATATTATTATTATTTCCTATATATTAATGTCGATATCTTTATTTATAATATCCTCCTTATCGCTACTAATATCCCTATTAATACTTAATAATTTATATCTTTATTTATATTATAAAAGACTTTTACGACCCCGTTATTACTACCTCCTCCCTACCCTCTTTATCTCTTATTAAATTCTATATTAATATTAACCCTAGGAATTAGACGGTCTCGATTATTTCGCGTAACCTTATAATTAAGTAATCGTACTATAAGGAAATACGGATAGTATTAAAGAAAGAGATAGAATAAAGGTATATTATAGGTACGTCTTTAAGAAACCTTAAGAACTAGGCCAAATTTAATAAAATATTAAAATAATTAGAGAAAACTTTTTTCTCCGTTTTTATATCTAAGATACTTTAGCTCTGGCTTAAGAGCTATAAATTAAAAATAATTAAAAAGATTAATAATATATATAATTACTATTGTAACCGTAGACGGTATATTATATTATCTCTCTCTACCGATAACCCTCTTTATATAGCGCGTCTCTTTACTTTTAATAAAACGGGCTTCTATATACGGTCGACTTAAATAACGGCCGATATGTTTTTCTTCGCGTTTAAACTCCTAAAGGAGAAGAAGCCTCTAATAAATATTATATTAAATAAAATCGAATTTAGGATATTTAAAGAGGTCCTCTACGAAGATAAGGTTTATAATAACTCGACCGATAAAATCATATATTATATCGGCGATAATAATATCGAGGTTAATTACACTCGTAAATTTAAAGCGGTTATATTATAAATATATAAAAAAGGCGAAAATCCTATCTTATTTATCGTTAAGGCGCGTACGTAAAGTATATAGTATTTTACTTTAGATATTAAACCCGCCTAGGTTAATTATAATATAGTAAGTCGGCGTACTCGTATAAAACGTTAAATATTAAATATATTATATATTTAAAGTTAATATTTATCCTACCTAGTATATATTAGTTAGTTATAACTCCCTACCTACCCTTTTAAATTAAACCGTTAGTCGCGTTATTATTCTTACTAGTAAATCGTACTCTATTTATATATCTGGCTCGGTTTAACTAGTTATTACGTAGTAAATATAAATTATAATCCGCGCTCGTTACTATTTTAGAAAGATAGGAAAGGGGTTTTTTTTATCGATAATAAAATATTAATTATACTACCGCCTTATTCGACGGTTATAGATTAAGTAGTATATTTAATTTTATTTAATTATACTTCGGCCGAGACTCTAGCCCGAATTATAACGAATTTTAATTTATAAAATTATCGATACTTTTTCTAGGTACTCGAGCTAATCTATATTTTTATAATTTATTAATTATATCTTATCTTCTTTATTCATGAATTATATTTTATACTCTTTACTTCCTGACCCTCTTTAATTTTATTTTAATTAATTATATCTACTTTTACCTCGCTCTCTACTATAGATAAGTTACCTATTATAATACTAGCGGATCTTTATTTTTATATTAAAATCGGTATAAATAACCTCCGATAAAATTTTAGAAATATTAAACTCGGTTTATATTATATACCGAAACTCTTCCCCGTAATTAGATTAGAACTAAAGAAGAGAATACGAGAAATAGGTATTTAGGGTAGAAATCTATATAATATTAAAATTAATCTTACTCTTCGTTAAATCATCGACGATATTATTATTAATTTTAATTTATTTAATTATACTCCTTTATTTAGAAATAAGGTAATACGGCAGCCTATATAAAGATTTAATAAAATAATTATTAAAATCTATAACCCGTTAAAGCCTTAAACGAGAATCCGAGGAGTCGCTTTTATATTTAATATTTCGTTTTAAGATATATCTTTTTATTATAAAATCTTATATATTATTTCTTTTATTAAGATATTATTTTTTTTAAATCCTCGCGTTCTAAAGCCTAAAGGACCGAAGATAATTATTTAGAAAATATATTTTATATAGGAAGTCGCCCCTCGCTCCCTCGAATATTTATAAATCCTAAATCGATTCTCCTTAAAATCTTATATAACCGTAATAGTTAGATCCGATTTATTCGACTTAATTATATCGTAAAAGATAATATAATAAATTATAATAAACCGGTATAATTCCGGGTTAGCTATAATTAACTAATTAATATCTTAATATTAAAGCGTTTCTAGGACGAGTAAAATAATCTACGTTATAATAAACTCCAATATTCTATTTATCGCGAATATATAAATATCTAGTATAACGAGGGCCTATAGGATATACTAGCTAGTATATATTAAGACGGTAATCTTTAATACCGTCTTTATATTATATATAGGCCTCTCCGTTAATTAAGTTATTTTATTTAATAATTAAGATACTAACTAATTAAATTACTAGCGTTAATAGAAGATACCGGGATAACGATCGGCTAGTATATTATAAAAACCTATACTCTTTTTACGCGAAGAGAAAATATTTAGATTAAGAGTATTTATACCTTTTTATCGAAAAATTAAAAAAGTCTTTTATATTACTTCCTACCGTCTAAAAACGTCGTTAACCGGATCCGTTTTTATCTTCTTTAATTAAACGACCCTAAATCTTTATCGAGATACCTTTCGGGCTATAAATTAAATAATAAAGAGGAAGAAATAACGTAAAATTTAATTATTAATAAATCGTATTAGACTAGGGACCCGTCTTTATATGATATTAATATAAAGAAAATAACTACGGCGAGGGTCGCAGATATAAATATAATATTAATAAATTAAAACGAGTAGGAAACTCGGTAAGTTCTTTACCTTTTATTTTTCGATTCGATTATAATTTATCTACTCCGTAGCCTTATTATAATTAACGAAGAGGACCGGCCTTAATAAAAGAATATAATATAAATATTCATAAATAAATTATTCTAACTAAAAAACGATAACAAGTTTATAGATAAATATATATATTATATAATTATTAAAGTCGTAAAAAATAATAGATAATAAGATACTAGCCCCTAAACTAAATATTTATTAATTATACGATATTTTTTAGAGAAGGCGGCGGGGTTTTTATTACGGAGGAACTATTAATAATAACGATATAGGTTTTAATAAGATTCGTACTTAGCTCTAGGTCTTTTTTAATATTATTATTAATTTAAATAATATTAATATCCGAGTCGACCTAGACGTTTATAATTTCCTACTCCCGTATTCTCGAATATTAGAGCGCGGTATATAGGTATGATTCTCTTTTTATTAAAGAATTTAAGATTTTTAAGGACTTTAAAGACTCTCTTTATTATAATAAACGCCCTTTATATAAAATAAAGTCGTAAATAAATTAAAAGATCCGTCCTTCTACGGACCTACTAACCGTCGATTACTCTAGTATATATAAAGATAAAGACGCTCTTCTCCTTCCTAAAATAAATATTACCTTTATTATTATATAAGTAAAGATTATAGGTAATTAACTAAAATAATAAACTAAATGAATCGATATAAATAATAAGATTTTAAGATTTAGATACTTCTATACCTATTTTAATAAAATATATTATTACGTTATTATTAAGTAATTTATTTATAAGAATATAGAGTTATTATATTATAACCTTAATAGAGGTATAAAGCTCGGCTAGGAGAGTACGATAATTATTTATAACTTCTACTTATATAAGATATAAGTCAAAATAATTATATAGCGAGGGTATTAACCTTAAGTATAATTTCCATATAAGATAAATCTTTATAAACGAGTTTTATAAAATTAAAACTAAAGAGGGTAAGGCCGCCGAATTTATCCGAGAGATTAAATAAAAAATCGAAGAGCGGGTTCTAAAGGTATTACCGAAGGGTAACTTTAAGAAATCCGAATTATATTAAAGATTTAAATTAATATACCGTTAGGGTTTACTTTTTATATATAGTTTCTCTATAACTTTATAAACTCGTACCTTAAAGGAATATATAATTATAATCGGGTTAATTAAATAACCGTAGTAGTATTAAGATCCGTCTACTAAATATATAATACTTTATAAAATTAATAATACCGGTTAAAAGATAACGAACCTATTTATTTATATATATCTAGATAAGGATATAGAAAAGGCGGTTATGAATAATATAAAGGTAATTCTTAATTCTATCGAAATTAAATTAATACTTTATATTAAGAATTTCGAGGGTATAGTCGAGTTTATTAAACTTCCTTTTTATTAAATAAGATAGGTCCGTTACTTTATTACGGATACTCGATGAAAAGAACGTTACTAAGAGTAGTTACGAATCCACGAAGAAATATAAAAGGAGTATCACGAAATTATATTAATTACTAGAAAGGCTAGTAAACTACCGTTTATATCGACTATTAATAATTACTTTAGTAAAGTTTATAAACTTCGTATAATTAATATTATATTAAATCTTTTAGTATATACTCGAACCTACGGCCTAATAATAATAAATAACGAGCTCTCCGTAAGTTCTCGGTATAATAATAATAAGAATCGTATAATATCCCCTAAATTAGAGGGAAAGAAATAGAGTAAAATAAATACCTAAAGAATAATATTTATATTTATCGTCTCGACGAGTTTATTATCGCCGAGTTATAAACCGTAAAGCCGTGGGCATATATAAAGTTATAATTTATAAATAAATACCGGCTTTAATTTACTCGAGATCTTACCTCTAATAATTAATTTATTATATCGCCGCTATACTAGGGCTTTAGGTATGTAGGTTAATACTTTAATTATATATCCCCTTCGGCCTTAATTAAAACTCGTAATAACGTTTATATAAAGATTAAAGAAATATTACCCCGGCGAGTCTTTATAATATAATTTATCCGTATATTAAACTAAAAAGGACGAAGATTATATCTAGTTATTTATAAAAAAGAATAAGATCGCTTTCTCCTATTTATTAAGTATATTCTTAGGACTAGGGTAACTTTAACTCGTACCTTCCGTAATATTAATCTCGATATAAACTAGATATAATCCTTCGATATCTAGGATAACGGGCGGGTTACGCGTTTATCTTAAAAGAATAAAAAGACGTATAACTATTATTTTATTCTAAACGATAAAAGTTATTTAAATTAGAAACTATAAACGAAATTTCTTTTTCTTAAAATTAATATCTTCCTCTAATAAACCTTAAGTTATAAACCGAGTAATTTACGACCTATAAACTTAACGCCTATTTCCTTTATAAAGTTTATAACTCCGCCCCTCGTATTTAATATAAATATAATATTATAGGCCGATAACGACTACCGATAACTAGACAAAATAATAGATCAAAATAAAAAATATAAATAAAAAACTTTTGAATTATATTTACTTCTATACTTATTTAACGTATAAGGTACTTTAATATTAATATACGATAATTACCCCTAAGAATATATATTATATATAGTATTAAATTAACGCAAAGGCTAAATTCGGTCTAAATATTAATTTAGGTAGTATAGTTTTTATAACTTAATACCCGTTATTAGTAATTATTTCGAGAATACCTACGTTCTTTTATCGTATACTTAACTACTATATTTGATAATTATTTATAGTCTACTAGCCGGGCTTATTGGACGTTATTTCTTTTAAATATAGGCGGTATATAATATCGTAATTATTAACGACGTAGATATCGGTAGAGGAGTAAATAATTATATTCTTTATAACCTCGTCCTCGCTAGTAAATAGCTCTCGGTAGAAGGCGTCGTAATATAACGAATATAATTTATTTATATATTTTATAGTACGTAGAGTATCCGACTCGGATAAAATATTAAATAAAAAAATTATCCGAGTTAAACCCGAAAGAGAAACGTACTATTCGGTTAATATTATATTATAATTATTTTATTCTCTTCAGCTTCTACCCTATTTATACTATATTACACTTTATTAAAAGTATAGGATATTAAATACCTTATTATTTAAATATAAATCCTTTATGAACTCTTTTATATATATTGGCCTACTTTTCTAGTAATATAACTATATCTTAAATTAAAAGAGATAAAAAAGAAATAATAAGTATAGTCGAAAAAAGGTTTCTTTAGACTATCTACTCTTATATACGTCTAATATTATTATATTCTGGTTTTTAAATTTATTATAACGACTACCCCGATACTACCCCTACCTATTATTATATCTATATTAATAAATTATAAAGATCGGATCTAGTTAGTACCTCGCGCCGTTTACTCTAACCCGGATTTCTTTTCTTTAAATTATTAAATCGCTCCCGGCGCCGTATAAGGTAGGGTTCCGCTAATTCGTAGTATATTCGCTAATAAAGATTCTCTTTATATAAATAATCGTAGATAGAATAAGAATACTAACTATCGTCGAATAATACGAAGATATAATTTAATCGCCGGATTTAATAGTATAGCTCTATATCCTATTAATATAACTCGAAAGCCCGCGGCATAGTATATAGTATTAATATACTATACCGTATATAATAGGTCCGCTACCGGATATAATCGTCGACGTTCGCTTTAATAGGTAGTATTTAAAGTATAGCCTAAATCGATCCCCTTAATAGGCCTAGTATATATTCGTCGAGGTAATAAAAGAATAGGGGACTTTAATAACTAGGGAGATATAAACGAGGATAATTTAGAGATATTATATCGTAGGTAAATTATTTTACGGTATAAAAAAGAGGTAGGAGGAGTTAGAGGTATAATAATTTAACTCGGATAAAATTTCGAGTTTAATACCGGCGAGACCCTAGCCGACTTAATAAATTTTTATCCGATTCGGTTAAAGATCTCTAAACTAAACTAATAAAGATAATTAAAATAATACGATAACGACGCGCTAAAGAAAATCTATTTTTTTCTAATATCTTCGCCCCTTTTTTATCCCGGATTCCGAGTAATCCTTTTATTAATTTTTATATATTATTACTAAATAATAGCTTTACGCTACAGATTTCTAACGGAGTCGATTCGATATAGTAAATAAATAACGAGTAAATCTTAATAATAATTAAAGATTAAAAATCGAGAGCTACTACGAAAGCTATTATTATAAAGAGGTAAATTACGAAAGAGGCGAAGAAACGAAAGATATATCTAAATATACAACTAAATAGAACGATTATTAATATAATAATATATTAAGTCCCTTTAAGGAGATAATAATAATAGTATATAAAATAATAACGACGAAGGAGGTAATATAAAAGGGTAAAGAAAACGCGTAAAGAAAAGTAATTATAATTTTAAAGATATTATTAATATATCCGCCGACGACCAGGTAGTCCTTTCCAAGATAATAATTAATATTAATATCAACGAGTATTCTTCTCCCGATAACCTTAACTCTAAAAAGGACCGCCTATCTATAATCGTTACTAGAGTATATCTTCTTAATTATACGAAATATATACGGCTAATAACTCTTATATAAAAAACGAAATAAATAGGCTTTCGAAATAAAAGTTATATTATAACCGTAAGTTATACTAACTCCCTCTTATAAATAAAAGTTAATATTATATTTAATAAGAGTAATCTCGGTTATTATTATTAAATATTTACGGCCTTAATAACTAGTCGTAACCTTAAAAGAAAGGTATAAATCGTCGACTTTTATCGAATATATATCGGGTATATTAATATACGGAGAATAAATTCCGACTATAAAAGGAGCCCCCTAAAAGGGCTTCGACACGAAAAAATATCCTTTAAATTCGGTAAACGGTACGGTAGAGATATATTATATTCAAATATAACTAATATACTTAATAATATAATAACGAAGTAACTAGGTATCGTTATATAAAGGTTATTTTTTCTAACTTAAAAAATAACCGGTATAAATATTTAAATAAAAGACGGCCACCGGGATTAGGCTTATAACCGAATATAAATAAAAATTAACGAAGGGGCTGAACTTTAAAAAAGAGGATATATTATTAATAAATTTCTCCTAAACAATTAATTTAATAGTAATTAATCTTTATAGTTTATACGAGGCGAGTAGCGGCGGTAAAGAAATAACGAACCGCGTCCGTAGTACGGGCGGTAATAGTAGGGTAAAATAAAATAAATATTATTATTCTTTTTTAGTCGTTATACTTTAAAGTCTAAATATATTACGCCTAGATATCCGCCCTCTTTATATTCTATACCTATAGTTATATCCGATATTGAATATAAAGATAAGAGCGATAAAAGTATTATATAAACTTTAATTTCGACTCTTTAAAGTAGGAAACACCGTTATTATAAAGTAGAATACAAAAGCTCTAAGATTTATTAATATATTATAAATACTACTACGCCTATATTTTTTTTAAAGATTATAAATAGTAACGATATTAATGGCCTGATACCGTAACCGGAATACTATTATATAGGAGTAAATAACTTTATAACTAGGACGTAAAAGGAACAGAAAGTTTTATTTCGACGTATATATAGGTCGTAGGTTCTAGGCCGGTTATATAACTCGGGCGATATCCCTACTTTTAAAAAAATACGGAAAGTTATAATCTCTACTTTTATATACTACCCGTTATATATTAGGTAATAATTAACGACGACGTAACTCCTAGATAACTTAACCGACTTTAGAAATTAAATAATAAAGAAGATACGAAGTTAGGTTTAAATAATAATAAAATACCTAGGCCTAACGATAGAGTAAACTAAGAATAATACCTCGGATTATATATTCGACCTACGGTTTACCCTTCCGGATCTATAAAGTAGTATAAATACTATTTCCTTTTATATCCGAATAGAGGTTTATTATTTACGGGTTTAGCGTAAAGGTCGCTTCCTAATACCGTTTATCGTAGTAATAATATATCGTATATTCTTCTATAATAAGGTAAGCGGTATTAGGCTCGGGCGGTATTACGAAAATATATAGAACTTATTACCTACTAGTACCGTTATTCTTATAATAATAACGCTTTATTATAAGTTTAAAGAATATGAAATAAGATACTACATTATTAAAAGATAAAACGGTAATAAAGTTAGAGGTAAAACAACTTTTTAAGATATAAATATCTATACTTATCTAATGGATCTTCGAGTTATATTCGAATAAGTTATAAAAGCGTAGCTCGAGTAAAGAGAAACGAAGGTATATATCGTTATAAAGATATTATACGGTCGTATAATGAATATTTATAATAAAAATATATATAGTAAGGATTATCGATAATTAATAATTAATTTATTTAAAGAATCCCTAGAGGACTTAAAGGGTAAACCGGACTTCGTAAAGGTAATTACAGAAATATAAATAAAAAATACTACTAACTCGTTACTCGACGATAATAATATTGACTCGTTATACGACGGGGATACTACTAACTTAATTAATAAGGATAATAATATAACCGAAGAATAAGGGCAAATGGCGGGCGATATAACTTCGGTATATATAAAGAAGATAATTTATAAATATTACCGGTTAATTTAAATAAATAGGCCGAAGATATACCTAATAGCCCGGTCGTTAAGGAATACTAATCGGGGGAAGAGGAAGAGGATATATTTAACGTAAAAATTATTAATATTAACGGCGATAAAAACGATTTCGAGATTAAGGTATAATAATTATAATATCTTTATACCCTTCTAAACCGGATCTACCTTATCGCGGGGCTATAAGATAAAGAATATTTATAAAATAAAAATAATCAAATTATAAATAATAAAACGAAATATAAAAAGATAAAATAAAGGTAGTTAAAAGACGAGTAAATAATATATTTATTTATTAGTATTATATATAGGGAGGATCCTAGGTAACGACTAAATAATTAATATAAATAATAATAAATAGATCTATATCTATTATATAGTAGTATTTAAAGAAGAGATCTAAGTTATTTATTTATATAAACGCGAGTATATACATCTACTAGGAATCCGCCGGGTTATAAGAATCCTCTTATATTCTAAGATTATCCGACTCGGACGATACCATATATATAGGTAAACTATTAAAGCCGTCCGAATCAAATAAATCTAAAGTTAGGAAAGACCTAAGGGAGTTATAAAACCTAAATAATATTAAATACTCGTAAAATATTTAAGGACGTAATAACTAATAATTTAAGTAATTAATAAAGTTTATAAAGAATAATAAACCTATATTATAAAAGTTACTAATATATATATACGATAAACTAAAGTTATTGAACCTATTAATAGTAAATACTATTTATTAATAGGACCCTGCCCGGACCCCCGACTTACTAATCCTACTAAACCTCGGGTCGGCAATTAATATGGAGTTTCAGCGCAAACCCGTAGACGGCTTTCTAATAGGGCTGATAGCGCTTGGAGTATACTGACATTTACTTTTGAGATTTGCCGATACTTAAATATAAGACCGTTAACGAAATTACTCGCTATAAAGCTCGCTAGGTAATATATAAATTTAAATAATAATATAAAATCGACTTTAATAAAATATTTACCTTAGTAGTTAAGCCTATAAACTATAAAGTATTATTCGTTATTATAACTACTTACGACCTAAAGCTTAAATAAATAGATATATAAACTACTTTCCTATACGGCCTAATTAATAATAAAATCTATATCGAATAACCTACTAGTTTCGACGATAGTTTAGGCCGTATATATTTCCTAAAATATACTCTATATAGGCTTAAGTAATCCCCTCGAGTATAATATACTATCTTTACGACTTTCCTAGCCAAGCTAGGCTTTATACCTTTAAGCGCTAACTTTAATATATTCCTTAACTATAAAATATAACTAATAATTATATTATATATCGACGATATACTAATTACTAGCGCCGGTAAAGATATTATTATTTAATTAAAATAATACTTAAACGATAAATATAAAATAACTAACCTTAACCTTATTATATATTATCTTAGTTTTAAAGTATCGCGCGATCGCCCTAATCGTACACTATCCCTTAGTTAGAAAATATACCTAAAGCGGGTATTTAAAAATTATAAAATATATAATATTAAAGCCAAAACTATAGGAGTCCCTATAGACCTTATAATTAAACTTATACCGGCCGATAAAGAATACTAAACTAAACCTACCTCTTTTACCGCTTACTAGTCGGCCGTTAACTCACTAATATATACTATAATAAATATACGGCCTAATATCGTTTACGCGGTATTAATAATAAATCGTTATACTTTTAACCCCGATAAATCCTATTAGGCGGTTATAAAACGTATCTTCCGTTATTTACGCGGTATATTATACTTAAAGCTAGTCTTCTAGGGTTAACTCGCCCTATTAGAGGGCTATACTAATATTAATTAGGCGAGTAACTATAATATAAGGCGTTTTACCTTTAATTATACATTTAATCTCGGTAATATAACTATTAACTAGTAGTCTAAACGTTAACCGATTATTATATTATTATCTTATAAAGCCGAATACGCGGGCTAGACCTAAACTACTAAAGAAACTATCTAGCTTAAAAAGTTATTTAGATAATTAATACCTATTACGCATATACCCTATTCTAGTAGAGATTTAAACTAGTATACGTTAGTAGTACTCGTTACTATATTATTTATACTAGCCGCCTACTCCGCTCTACTAGCCTATTTTACACTTACGATAATTATTTTTTACGATAACTAAGATATTATAGCCCTAGTTAAGAACCCCTAGGACTATAATTATACTAAATATATTACGATTTAATATTATTTCTAGCGCGAAAAAATCGTAATAAACGAAATCGAGTTTCGTTATATTCTAATAGCGGAGTAGATCGTTAACGGCCTAACTAAAGCTCTCCCTAAAATTAAATTTAATATCTTTTATATAATTTTAAGCCTATAATAATTACTCTTTATAAATATTTATTAACGCTTTTATAGGAGTTTATTTACGCTTTTATAGGAGCTATTTTATACTTATAAATATAGAACGCGGCTCTACGGGCTTATCTAGAGGCTCTACGGGCTTATCCGGAGGCTTTACGGGCTATATCTTAATAACCTAACTAATAATAAATACTAATATTTAAATCAATATTAATTAATAACTACCGTATCGAATATTATTAAACTTTCAGGGCCTTATCTAAGGCCTTTATAAAATATACTCTCTAAGTTTTAGCTAAATCGCGTCCGTACGTATAACGGTATATCCTAATCCGCTCTAGACACGTTTAGGTTATATACGGCGACGATAATATCGCCCTATAATTTATTATTCTTATTTAACCCTCTTATAACCCTTATTAATAAATATATACGTCGCTAGAACATCCCCTAAATATCCGTTATAATTATATATCGTTATACCCGTAATATTTAATGTGGTCCCCGTAGTATCCTAAGCGGTCCCTATACTCTTTATAATCGATTCCCCGCAGAACCCTATAATATCCGACTATTTCTAATATATCGTTTATTAATACTCCGACCTAGTTACTACCTAAATTTAGCGTGCATAAGTTAACTATTAAATAAAATTTTCAAAATATCGTATTTTATTAAAAAACGGAATTTTTACTCCCTTAGCCCCTACCGACGTGGTTTAGCCCTATAGCTTAGCCCTTACCGATGTATCTTAACCCTATAACTTAGCCCCTACTAATATAACTTAGTCCTATAACTTAGCCTCTACTAATTATAACTTAGGCCTATAATTTAGCCTCTATAACCTATTATAACGACCCTAAAATAGGGGGAATACAGGGCTATTTTAGAGACTTCTTAATAAAGGATTTCGTTCGAGTAGGAGTATTAGAATATAGGAGTATAGGACTATTTAGTAACTACTAACTAAATAAATACTTAGCAATACTTGGCATTAGGGTCTTACACGCATATTCGCTCTTATCCTCTATAGATAATCAATCAAGAAGTATTTCTACCTACTATAGTTCAATACTTCTTATTATTTATTTTACTCCGACGATCGACTCCGCTATTAAATAAACTTCGTTCCGGAATATTTTAATTAATTAAAAATTAATTACCTTCTTAAATTATCCTCTAGCTTTAGTATTATTTATCCTAATTATTAATTACTTCGTTTTCGCGCTAGTCGTTATTATAAAAGGAGGGGGGTTCGTTTCGGCTATATATTTTAATAAAATAAATATATTTCTACGGGTAATATTAGCCTAGCTTTATTTTAATAATATAAGTATACTCTTTACTCTAAGTTTCTAAATCTTTTATTTTAATAATTTTATTTAGGCCTTTTAGAGCCTACGCTCCTCTACTAATTTTTATATATAACTAAAGATTATTTCTAGCGCGATTTATATTAATTATAATCCGCGGTATATTATCTATTATATTTCTTTATATTCTATATCTTTTATAATCTTTATTATAATTATTATTAATTCTTCTAATATCTTTATACTCTTTTTGTATTTTTTTATTTAATTACTAGTCCCTTTTACTTATTACGACGTCTTTATCCCGTTAAAATATATTAATAACTCGTATTTACTCTCTACTTTAATACCTTAAATCTTATCTCTATTATTATTATTTCTTTTTATTTTAACTAATTTCGTACCCCTAAAAAAATTTAGGGTTACGAAATCTATTGAAATATACTAAGGCTTAGTATATTACGTGACTTAGTCACGTGATCTAGGATCTGTATACAGATCCTCTATAGTATATAGTCTTGCGTATTCCTATAATTCTATAGAATAATTAAGTATTCTTTTATAATTTTAATAGGTTATAAGTCTAGGTCGTATAGCGACCGTTCTAGGGTATAGATACCCTATATCTAACTAATATACCTACCTATCCATAATATAAATTAATAGTAGTATTTATAATCTAACTTACTCCTACGGAGCTTAACGATCATTATACTATAATATACGATATATTATAACCTTTAAATAATAAGTAAACTTATTAGATAATAGTTACCAGTTATCGGGGTATATAATATAAAATCTAATAAGAAGTTAAGACGAATAGGCTAAATTATAATTTATTATCTTTATAACTAATTAAGACTTTACCCGTTAATTAGCCCCTAGAATAACGCCTACTTCTAAGAAAAACGCTAATACTACGTAGAGATTTACTATTATAAACGATAATAGTATTAATTATCTAAGTATTATTAGCAGGGCCTATATTAGTTTTATTAATATTAATAGTACTCTCTACTAGCTCCTACCTCCTAATTCTATAAGACTACCTCCGACTCCGTTAAAGATTATTTATAAATAACCTCCTTTCGAGCCTTAAAAACTCTTTAATTCCTAGATCTACTATCGATCCCTATAGATCCTATCTATCCTATCGATCCTAACGGTTTATTATTATTATTACGCTAGGAGTGTCTAGAAAATATTTATATTCAGCCGAAAAGCAACTACTTAGGGCGTTAATATTATTAGTTATATTAAGAGTATTTAGAAGAGACCTATATCTAGTAGTAAACCGGTTATTTAGGGTTTTAACTCTATTAATTACACTATTTCCCCGTGATTATTCGTTATTCATAATCGTTATCCTTAGGGATAAATATTTATATAATAACTATAAATCCCGCTATTAATAAGATAGTAAATCCTATATCTAAATTATATTAAATTTATCTTAACTCGTCTAGTCCCTATCTAGTCTTTTATCCTAACCTAGTTATTAAAGCCTATCGTCGCTCTACGTATATATATTTCCCTTATCTCATTCAATACCTTAGGGCTAATCCTACTATTTTCGATAATAATAATAATTATAATAGCGATTATTAAAACCCCGAAGACCCTTTATCGGAAAACTCTATATTAGGTACTAATACTAAATTATTTAAACTATTAAATAATATTAAACTCTTTAGCCTTAAAGCTAGAACTAGACCTAGGATATCTATATCCTTATTATCTTTATTTTTATTATCCGATTTATCTTTAATATTATCGTCCCCTAAATCCCTAGGTATATTATTATTATGGTAGATATAATAACCTTATCGGTTTCTACCGGTAGTTTCCCCTTTACGTCGATTATAATCTTTAATATTTTAGAGTAATACCCTAAATAATTTAAGAGTATTACCGATTTCCTTATTTTTAATAACCTCCGGCCGGAAAATCTAAGCTCCGTAATTAATACGAAAATATATACGATTATCCGAAACCGACTCGGATATACCGGCCGTTAAGATATTAAAGATTTAACTTAATTAAACGAAATCCTAGATTAGGTTATAAAAAACTTTAAATCTAAAGACTTTAATATTTATACCGAGTTAATATACTAGTTATATACTATATCCTTAGGTAATAATACTATTAAGGATATAACCGACTATATTAAATAATTTTAATAAATAAATATCGTAATCGCTAATCTTAAAGTATTATTTAAACTATTTTAGATATATTTAATCTAGTTTTACCTTATAAAGCTAGGGGATCTTTATACTATATTCTAAATATTATATATATAATCCTATACTTTTTATAGTATTAGTATATATACCTTTAAGGAGGTAGCCCTAGCTATTATAAATAAAGAAAAACGAATATCTATATAAGAAACCTTAATTATAATAATTATAATTAAAGATCGACCTCGATAAAGAGGAAATAAATTTATTAAACCTTATAAAATATATAGCTTTTATAAGGAATTAAGGAAAAAATATTAATACCTTAAAATTAAATACTAGCGCCTATATCCGGAATAAAAGCCCGATAAATTTAAGATAAAAATTAAAAAGGCGGCCTACTTAGTTAATAAAAAACGAAAACTATCTAAAATAAAGGAGGATAACTTTATTTACTTTATGAATAACCTAGCCTACTTAGAAGAACCGCCCGACGATTATTTTATTCGGGGTATATTAATATTAATAACGATTACTTTAAAAATAAATATCTTTTATTTATATATTATTAATAGCGGATATACCCGAAGCTCGGTTATAAACTAGTATAATTTTATCGGTATACGGCCCTATTCCGGTCTATAAGTTAAAGGAATTAGGAGTTATATATCTACTCTATATAATATTAGAACTATTAAATTTTAATATAATATTAATAACGCTAAACGCACCCTTTTTATATCGGGTATACTATATATATTTAATATAAAGGTAAATTTATTATTTATAACCTATCTTTTAGATATAGGAGCGAAATTTAACCTCTCTGAATTAGGGGGCTAAATATTCGCTTAAGGCGTTATTTTTATAATTTATTATATATATAAGCTATTCGCTCTAAATTTATAATAACTACTAGTAGCTCTAAATACCTATAATATTCCTCGCGCCTTCACGAAATAATACTAGTATACCCGTATAGGTTATATAGGGTAATAAAATATTATTAAATTACCTTTAGTCGCCTTAAGGGTCGATTTTACTTATAAATTTAATAATAATTATATTTATAAGAGCTATATAATAGGTCGCTAATAATCGGCCCTATATAAAAGCGAATATTAACCGGGAAAGTCTTTATTAACTTTTATTTATAATAATTTAATTAGCCCGCTAACCCTTATCGGGTTTAAAAAATATAAGTATTTCGTAACCTAAAGATATAATAAGATTAAATATACCGAAATTAACCTATTAATACTTAAAAGCTAAATATTCGGGTTATTTAAACGGTTTAAGGCTAAATATAAGCGTAGCGACCGGAAGATCTATCGCTTATATAATAATAATAGTAGCGAATATATTTTTAAAGAGTTTTAAAATTACTTAAAAAATAAAGGGATTATATACGAGTTTATAATACCTAGAAATCCCTAGTAAAACGGTGAATCGGAGTATTTTAGTTATATTATAATAACTAGGCTTTATCCCTTAACTATTAACTCCGGCCTCCTACGTGGTTTATAACCCGAGCTCGTTTAAATAATTATTTATTTTATTATTTATAGACCCGTTATTAGGCTATTTTTTTCGCCGATTAAAATATTCTCGGGCCTACGCCCGGATCTCTTTTATTTATATATTATTAATTTAATAGCCTAGGCTATAAATCGGAAATAAAAGAAACTTCTTAATAAAAATATACGGTACTTTCTTATAGGATATAAAGGGAATTATATCTTCTAGCTATAAAATCTAATAATAAAGAAAATAATCCGCTTAAGTTCTTATTATATTTAAGAAAAGCGCCCTTAATATATTCTTAACTAGAATAATAACCTATTAGCTCCTAATCCCCCTATTAAATACTAATAATATATAGCTCTAAGGGAGGAGTAGAACGAATCTATTATTATTAATATTATTTAGGATAATAAGGCGCCTATACTAAATCCGTTTTCTTTTAATACCTTTAATACTCTATTATCTTCTACTTTTTTTAATACTCCCTCTTCTAGTAATATACTAGCTAGTAACTCCCTAACTATAACTATATAAATCGAATCTATTAATCGGGTTATTAGGGATTACTCTAATCTCGATTTATTAAAATATCGATCGTTATCGCTAGATTCACTTAGTTTATTTTTATTATTCTTTTAGGCTACTAATAATAAACCCTATAAACCTAGGACCTACGACGAGGCTATTCGGGGTAATCGTAAAACCGAATAATAACTAACGATAAAAAAGAAACTAAAATCATTTATTTAAAATAATATATAGTCGCTAGTTAACCTCCTAGCTATAAGGAAAATTCTTACTAGTAAATAAATATTCACTTTTAAACGGGGCCTAAAAGTAGAGGAGATCCTATAATATAAAGTATATTAAATAATACGGGGTTTCGAATAATATAAAGATCTCGACTATTATAAAACCTTTATATCGGTAGTTAAACTCATAAACTATAAAATTATCTTTACCCTAGTAACTACTTATAACTAGGATATTAAATAAATAGATATTAAAACCGCTTTCCTATATAAGGTTATTAAGGAAGAACTTTATATAAAATAACTTATAGGAGCGAGCCTAAACTTATTAATATATAAATTTAAAAGAGCTTTATATAGACTGAAATAATCCTCTAGAGTATAATATAAGACCCTTACTAAATTCCTTCGCTTTCTAGGTTTCGAACTAATTAGTACCGACTTTAGTATCTTTATTAACCCTAGGACAAATATTATTATCGTTATTTATATAAATAATCTTCTTATTATCGGCCTAAAAATTGCCGATATTAATTCTATTAAATTAAAATTAGATAATCGCTTTTAGATAAAAGACCTCGGCGTATATACTTTCTATTTAAGGATAATTATCTTATATAACCGCCCTAATAGGACCCTACGACTTAGTTAAACTAAGTATATTAAATAGGTCCTAAGAAAATTTAATATAGAAGTATAAATTATAACTCACCTCTATAAATACCTCTACTAAGTTTCATAAAATAAAGGATAATTATATTACTCCCGCGGTATTCCGCCTTAAATACTAATCCGTAGTAGGATTATTTATATATACTATACTAGGTACTCGCCCTAATATAGTATATATAGTATTAATAATTATTCGGTATAGATTAAACCTAATTAATATTTATTAGAATATTATTAAAAGGATTTTTCGGTACTTAAAAATTGTTATAGGCTACCGCCTTATATATAAAGGACCCCTAAATTAAGTTTCTAGATATATTAATACTAACTAGGTAGGCGATTATAACACCCGTCGTTCTACCTCGGAATATATATTTAATACCGGTAGCGGTATTATTAACTAGTCCTTAAAGTATTAACCTACGGTCGCGTTATCGACTTATAAGGCTAAATATATTAGGTAGACTTAGGCTTTTAAGGAAATTATTTAACTACGGAATTTATTTACCTAACTATCCGAAACTACTATATAAACTATAGTTATTTATTATAATAATTAGGGTATTATCTTAGTTTTATACCCGAACCAAATATATTAATATTAATTAATACTTTATTCGGGAAAAGGTCGTTAACGGATAAATCGTCCTAGAAGATATCTCGACCGATAGATAAATAGCCGACGGCCTTATAAAGGCCCTAAATAAAAATAAATTTAATATATTCTATTAAACCCTAGGCCTAGAGGCTCTTTAAGAGTTTATCTAGTTACTATAATATAACTAGAATACTATTAAGACCGCGGGTATACTACTAAGATTATCGGGTATTTAGCCTAGCTCCCGTTTCCGCTAGACCTTATTCTTAGTTATATTAAGATTAGGTAGTAGGTCCCTAGCTACTACTTATTCACCGCTACTACTTTATATTTAATATATAATATAAAGTTCTAAATATCCTACCTCCTTCGTATATTTAATCCCTATTATTACTATAGTAAAAGCTCAAAATTTTATTCAATCCCTATTATTACTATAATAAAAACTCAAAATTTGACCGCCGGTATTAAAAGTTATAGTTACCTCAAGTTTATTAATACCTAGTATAACCCTAGATCCTTCTGGACTTTATAACGATATCTTAGTAATTAAACTCTCCGAATTCCTAGTATATATATAATCCTTTACGTCGGTATATATATATCCTCGCCCCCTATTATTCCCTATAAGGGATAATAAAACTAACTAGTTTAAGAACCTACTAGATCCTAAAGGGCGCGATTATTATAATAAACTCTATAAGTAAATACCCCGAGCTATTAATTATTTAACTCTCTTTACTACCTAGACTAAATTATAAGTCGGTACTAGTACCTAGCCTATAGATATATAATATTACTAGGGTACCGCTATCTTTATTAACTCTAAAGGCTACGATAAATACCTTATTATTTATAACTATAAAGTTAATATAAATTAAGATTTCGATTAATTATAGTCTAGATAATTCATACTTCTAACCTAACTCGTATTTATTTAAATATACTATAGGGTGGATAACCTATAGTATAGTAATAACGGCTATATACCTCCGGAGCCATACCGCTATATTCTTTATATTATTATTTAGATTTAATTATTCTTTAGGTACCTAGAGCCCTAATTCTAAAGTCCCTAAAATTAATACCTCTAAAAATTCGCTCGTATTACTCGTATATAAACATTATAATACTTTATTCGTATAGGCGCTTAGCGCCTATAGCTACCCCCTATAATAATATTTCTTATAGTATTATCGTCGGGACTTATCTATATCCCGCTTAACTATAATAATCTACTCGTAGTATGGTATTCGCCTATATAGTCTATATAACTATATTTTGACTTATAAATAGTGTACACATATTATATATCAAATAAATTTTTTAAATAACCGTGTTTTGTTAAAATTAGGAATGTTTTATATAGGTAGACGGGATTTTCATTATATAGGAGCTACTCACTATAGTTACCCGGCGTTTACTTTTCTATAGTAATAGCGTTCGAGTAGGAGTATTGAAATACATCAAGGCTTAGTATATCACGTGACTTAGTCACGTGATCTAGGATCTGTATACAGATCCTCTATAGTATATAGTCTTGCGTATTCCTATAGTTCTATAGAATAATCAAGTATTCTTCTACAATTTTAACAAAATCTAATTAGTCCGACTTTCGTCTTATCTTTTTCGTCTTCTCCGTTCTAATTCGATTTCATCTAAATCTACGACCTATTATTATTTACGTAATATTAATAATAAGCCGTTATACTTTTAACCCCGATAAATCTTATTAAGCCGCCGTTAAACGTATCTTTCGTTATTTACGCGGTATATTATATATAAAATTAGTCTTTGAAAGTTAATTAGCCTTATTAAAGAGTTATATTTTAATTAAATTAACGACTATTATACTAGGTACTTTATCTTTAATACATATTTAATTTTAATAGTACGGTTAATAACTAGTAATCTAAATATTAGTTAATTTAGTTAACTATAACTTCATCTTTATATAAAGTCGAGTATACGGGCTAAATTTAAATTATTAAAGAAATTATTTAGTTTAGGCGCCTCTTTAGGTAATTTATATTTATTATATATATACTTTCTTCTAGTAGAGACTTGAGTTAATATATATTAATAATACTCGTTATTATATATTTTACGTTAACCGCCTACTCCGCTCTATTAACTTATTTTTATATTTATTATAATTATCTTTTATAATAATTAAGGTATTATGACCCTATAGGTAGCTAAAAACCCCTAGAATTATAACCGTACTAAATATATGCGATCTAGTATTATTTCTAGCCCGAAAAAGTCGTAGTATATTAAATCGAGTTCCGTTATATTCCGATTATAAAGTAGATCGCGAACGGCCTAACTAAGACTTTTCTTAAAATTAAGTTTAATATTTTTTATATAACTCTAAATTAATAATAATTACCCTTCTTTATAGAAGTTTATTAATACTATTATAAAAGTTTGTTTACGCTTTTATAGGAGTTATTCTATATTTATAGATATTAAATCGCCGCTCTACGGGGCTAAATTAAATATATTTAATTAAATTAATTAAATTTTCGTAACCCTAAATTTCTTAGGGCTAGGAAATTATTTAATATTATAACCCTAAAATAAGGGGAATACGGGGCTATTTTAGAGACTTCTTAATAAAATATTTTATTCGAGTAGAAGTATTAGAATATAGAAATATAGCACTATTTAATAACTTTCTATTAAGTAATTACTTTATAATATTTAATATTAATGTCTTATATATATATTCGTTCTTAATCTCTTTAGATAATAAAAAGGAAGGTTAATTAAAACTTGAAATTATAAATAAATAAATTATATTTTATAAACGGGACCTTAGCGAGGTTAAATATTATAATTATAAAGAATATAAATATATATCTCTTAACTACTTTGAGAAGAAGTCTAGTATAATCGGCTATATAAGTAATTATAAGATTATAGAAAATATTAATAATTTAGGGAAATCTCCGGCTTAAAGGGATAATAAAAAGTAATTATTTCGCGGAGTATATATATTAATTATTATATACTTCTTAATCCAAAGAATATTAAGTCTAAAAAGTACGTAATTATTAAGTTATAGTACCTAGGGTATATATAGTAATATGAAAATAAGTATATAAATTTGGTAAAGATCTCTATTATTTAATAAAAGGATTAATCTCTAAGGAACTCTAAGAGCTAGGAGTAATTAACTAGTTATATAATAATGTATTTATTTATAGTATTAATAACTTATCGGCTACGTTATCAAATAATATTATTAATATAAAGATTATATATTATATATATAGCCTTTAGCCCGAATGTTAATTATTAAGATCTAGTTTTAATATAATACAATAATTATCTCTCTTTTTAAAGGATTCGCCCCGAATCTAAATATTAGAATATTTAAGAAAACCCTTTAAACGCGTAAAGGAAATAAAAGAAAGAATAATAAATAAATAATATAAATAAAACTTATATTTCCCGATAAATATTAATATAGAAAATTAATAACCTTCCGTAGATATTCTTTTTTATTAATAATAATTATTCGTAAAACCTTCTAAACCTAATAAGATAAATAAAGGAAAGAATATTATAAGATTAATATATATAGCTTAAAGATAAAGTATAAATATATTACCTTTATATTCTTATAAAGAAATATAGTAGTATATATTCGTATAAATTAATAATTATTAATATATATATTAGGAAATACTCGATAAAACTCTTAAAAATCATTAGGTAAATAAAGAAGAGAATATTTCTAAAATAAATATTAGTAACGCGTATATATAACGTAAGTCTATCTCCTCGGCGCGTTTATAACGGATTAAGCGAAATATATTTATATAACTTTATAACCGAATCCTAATTTAGATTTAGGGATTAATTAAATAATTCGTAAACTCGTTAAATATCCTAATTTACTTTATTTATAGAAAAGCGAAGCTCGTTTATAATAAATGTTCGTTTACGATACTCGATAAACGATAAATAAATTATCGACTAATAAGAATTCAAGGAAATTCTAAATTCTACGAAATAATTCCGAAAAGGGTCCATTAATAAATCGTATAATAATAATAAATCTTAATATTAATTATAATTCCGGCCTCCGCCCTTAATACTTTATTTTCTATATATTATTATATTAACTTTTTATATATATAACTTTATGTACTTCTAAGATTTAAATTTATTTAATTAATTAGTAGCGTAAATTTTATAAACTTATTTATAATATAGGCGTAAATTTATTATATATACTTCGATATAAAAGTTTAAACTAATATATTCTAATTTATCTTTTTAGATTTTCTTTTTAATAATCTTTAATTTAAATATAAATATAGTAGCTTCTTTTCTTTATTAATATTAATCTCGTTTATATTTCTCTTATTTAAAAAGAATTACGTATATATATCGTTATTATTTATTGTTAACTTTTGAAATTCTTACTTTATTTTATTTAATAAAGTACGCGTATTATAATAATAACGCTATTATAATTTAATATTTTAATAGTATCGATTCTTTAGATATTCATTATAATTCTTTATTTAAAGATTATTGAATAAAGTATATATAATCTTCCGCTACTCTTTTAGAAACCTATTATTTATATTATTTAAAATATATCGGCTACGATAACTTCTCCTATAATAACCGCGTAAATATAGTATATAATTATTGTTATATATTACGCTACTTTTATTTACCGGTTCGTTATATTTTATCTTATAAAGATATATAGTTAACGCTACTAGGTTCCGTTATTATACCGCGGGTATATTGACGTCTTATTTATTTATTATTAATTATATAACTTTTTATATATACTTCGTTATCGGATTATATATTATAAAAAGTCCGTTAAGGTTTACGTACGTATAATAGGATCTAGTAAATTCGATCCCGTTAGTATAATATAAATAGGTCTTTAATTTCTAGATTATATTATTATATCTTTAAAGAAGATTAAAGATATAATCCGCTATAATATAAATAATATACGAGGTTAATACTTATTATATATTAATACTTTCTAGTCTAGTTTATCGCTTAAAGATATTATCGAGTTTTTCTTCAGATTAAATTATTATTTTAATTATTTTAATTTTAATTTTAATATAAGTTTTAAGGTCGTTATTAACCCTATTATTAATCTAGCCCTCGACCGCGATATATTATATATAATACCTTTATCTTTTAAGCTCGACTCTACGAATTCTTTTAATATATCTTTTAATTCGTTTTCCGATACGGATTTAAAAAAAGGAGGAGGTTATATTTAAGGTCTTAATACTAGTATTCAAAAAAAGAATACTCGTATATTTAGTTTAAAGGAAGAGATAATAGATTTTATATCGTTTATATCTCTTAAATTATCCGTAGGTTAGAAAAAGAGGTAGTATAAAAAACTCGTTATAATTAAAGTTAAGATATAAGTTATTTATAATACTCGTAAATATTAATAACTAGTTATAGCTAGTAATTAATAATATTTTCATTTCTTATTTACTTTCTTCTCTACTCTTATTTTTTAATTATTTACTTTATATAATTTATTGGAATATAGGACTATAGGACTACTTAGTAATTACTTAATAAGTAGATACTTAGTAATACTTGGCATTAGGGTCTTATATATATATTCGCTTTTATCCTCTATAGATAATTAATTAAGAAGTATTTCTACCTATTATAATTTAATAAGTTATAAGCCCGGGCTAAACGTATATATCCGCTACGTATTTACTATATTATTATAGTATTAATAATAATAATACGGCGTTATTACGTTATTATAATTATATTTAGGACGTACTAGATTACGCCCGTAAATTTTTTTTAAATAAGGGGTTTAGTATCTAGAATATAGTTCCGCCGGCCCCACCTCTACTAGAAAGTAGTTAATCGTATTATATAATATACGCTACAGAGTGGCTAAATTATTTATAAAGAGTTTATATACCGCTAGAAAATAATTAATAAATAAATCGCTATTAAAGAGTAGTTAAATCGTTTATAAAGAGTTTATATACCGCTAGAAAATAACTAATAAGCGAAGCGCTACTAGAAAATAGTTAATTATTATTCTAGGGAGCAGCTAATCGCCGTAATCGACTAATATTAGGGTATTTTATATATACTTTACTAAATACCTTAGGGGTAGTTATATATAATAGTTATTTATTATTATTAATACCTCTATATAATTTATTATAATCGTTGTTAGCGTATTAGAGCTTTAAGTTTATAAGGTCTTTTTAAAGCCTAGAATAATTATAATTAATCACCGTTATAACTCGCTCACCGCCTTAAAAGATTAAGCGTTAATAGTATTAATAACGTTAGTAACTAAGAATAAATTTATAACTCCGTAGTCGAGGGGAAAAATACTATAAACTATAATTATAGGTCGTAGTTATAATTATAACTCCTACTACTAAAATAGTTATTAAAGTTATTTACTTTTATTCTCTTATATAGAGTAATAGCGAGTTAAATTTTAAATACATTATCCTCTAAGTTTCTAGCCTCGTTATTTAGAACGATTACGATAGTAACGATTATTAAAACGGAAATAATAACCGTCTAGGCCTAAGCTACCTCGTTTTATAATTAAATATTAATATATTTTTTAGAGATTTTTAACCCGTATATTTTAGCGGACCTAATATACGGTTAAGAAACTTTATATAAAAATATACGACGATAAAAGGTACGACGATAAAGTATATAAATACCGTTATTAATTTAATTCGCTAGTTATCTTTAGTTACTTTATAGACGAGTTAGCGCTAGAACTACCTAGCGATATCAAATTATTTAGTTTAACTCCTCGAATATTATTATTATATTATAGTATCTAAAAGTTATTTAAATATTTGATAAAATCGAAAAATTTAGCTTTATAGAAGGTTTCGTCCGATAGAAGTAAAAGATACGTAATAATTTTAATATTATAGATTTATAGGAATACCTCGAAGATCTTTTTATTAAGGTTTTAAAACTAGACGCTAGTAAACCTAATTATATAATCGAAACTACGTATTAATAATTTAATAATAATTTAATAATTTATAATATCCTTCGTCGTACCGTTAGTTTTATAACGTATATAAAGATTAAAATTAAAAAGATGGCTTTATATACCTAGATAATAATTATAAATAAGTTTAAACCCCGTAGCTCTGGCTATTTATATACTACTCTAAATAAACTCGATTAATTTACTACTTTTTACTACGATAACCCTAGCGATTATATTAATAAATTTTAAGCTACCTATAACGAGCTTTATAAGTTTAATTATTTTAAATTTAATAATAACGTTATAATTTAGTAGTTCTATCGTAATCTTAGTACTAAATATTAACGGTACTATAAATCCTTCGCCGAAGATTATAATTTATTTAATACCGATAATATAATTAAGATATTCTTTAATATAGTAATTTCTCGTTTTCGTAATACTTTATACCTTTAGGCTAGTACCGTTAATACTAGCTAGCTCGCTCTCGTTATTTATAATATTTAATAACGAGTTTAAAGGCTTAACTAGGAAGGAACTATTCGATTTTATTTATATTATACCGACTTCGTAAAACGAGTTAGGTACTATACTATTTATAATAAATTATAATATAATAATCTCGGCTATAATAATTAGCGTAATTATAACCGCCGCGGTCGAGGTAACTATAGCGGTAGAGGCGGTAGAGGTAATAATAATATTATTAAGGATAATAATAATAATAGGAATAAGAATAAATCACTTTATAAACGGGTTAAAGTCGATACCGAAAGAAATATAAAATTTTATTACGCCCTAGCCGGTATTAACTCTAAACTCTCTTAACTCTAAATATTCGATACTAGTTATACCGTCTATACTACCTATAATCGCTCTATATTTATAGAATATATTAAGTTTAAAAGCGCCGATATTATTAACGGTTTTAAGGGTAGGCTAACGCTATATAATAACGGAATTATTAAATTATTATATTTAAATAATAACGGTATCTAGTATCTATAAATTAATAACGTTATATATATTTTTAATAATAGTTTTAATTTTATTTTGTACGCTAAACTTTAGCGAGTTAATTATATATTAGGCTTTATTTTAAAGGGGATCTTAATAGGATCTAAAGATATTATTATAACCCTTTAAGAGTATAATCTCTACGTCTTATATATATATAAATAAAATTAACTCGCTTTATTTATTATAAATATTAAGGCCTTAATTTTATAATATAAAAGACTCGGTTATTTAGGTAAAGATAATATTATATATTTATTTTAAATAACCGATAGAATCGACCTATCTAAAGTTAAAAAGAATAATAATTACGAAATATATAATATTATTAAAATATACGCGTATTTATATAAACGTCGCCTATAGTAAGAACGATTTAAATATAATATTATTTATAGCGATATTATTAACCTAAAAGCCTATATTTTCGGTTTTATAATTATATTTATTAACGATAAATATAAATATAATTATTACTACTTTATCTCCTTTAAAATAGGTGTCTTCGGTATATTCCGTAACTATAAAAGCGCTAAGGAATACGGAGATTATAGGATCTATTACCTCTATACCGATAAAGATCCTATATATATTAACGGCGAAATAATTAATTATTATCTCGAATATAATATTATCTAGAGTTACTTTATCCCTAGTAACCCTTAAATAAACGATATATTAAAATATATTAATTAAATCTTATTTGAGAAAGTATATACCTTATTAATTAATAACGGACTCGATAATAAACTTATCCTAAAGTTTATCTTTACGGCGAATTAACTACGAAATCAGTTTTTTATTATTATAATAAACGTTACGCCCTATTAAGGCTCTACTAGAATACGCCTTAATTTATTATATCTACGTAATATTAACTAAATAGGCCTATACTAGGAACGTTATATTATAGGTGAAAACTAATAAAAGTTTATTAATCGCGGTAAAAAAGGTATATTTATCGGTTATAAAGATAATTACTTTTATTATATATTAATATATACTGGTAAAGTATTGAATATAGGATAGGTAGAAACACTTCTTGATTAATTATCTATAGAGGATAAGAGCGAATATACGTGTAAGACCCTAATACTAAGTATTACCAAGTATCTATTTATTAAGTAGATACTAAATAGTTTTATACTCCTATATTCTAATACTCCTACTCGAACGAAATCCTTTATTAAGAAGTCTCTAAAATAGCCCCGTATTCCCTTTATTTTAGGGTCGTTAATAATAAGTTATAGAGGTTAATACTATAGTTTATAGAGGTTAAGTTATGGGCCTAAGTTATAATTAGTAGGGGCCAAGCTATAAGGTTAAGTTATATCGGTAGGGGCTAAGTTATAGGGTTAAGATACGTCGGTAGAGGCTAAGAGAGTAAAATTCCGTTTTTTAATAAAATACGATATTTTAAAAATTTTATTTGATAGTTAACCTATATACGCTAAATTTAGGTAGTAACTAGGTCGGAGTATTAATAAATAATATAAATACTACGAGAAGATTATTAGAAATAATCGGATATTATAAAGTTCTACGGGGAATCGATTATTAAGGGTATAAAAACCGCCTAAGATATTACGGGGACCGCGTTAAATACTACGGGTATAACGATATATAACTATAACGGATATTTAGGGGATATTCTAGCGACGTATATATTTATTAATAAAAGTTATAAGAGGGTTAAATAAGAACGATAAATTATAAAGCGATATTATCGTCGCCGTATATAACCTAAACGTGCCTAAAGCGGATTAAGATATACCGCTATACGTACGGACACGATTTAGCTAAAACTTAGAGAGTATACTTTATAAAGACCTTAGATAAGACCTTGAAAGTTTAATAGTATTCGATACGGTAGTTATTAATTAATATTGATTTGAATATTAACGTTTATTATTAATTAGGTTATTAAGACGTAGCCTATAAAACCTCCGGATACGTCGGCAAATCGAAAAACGGCTCCAGCGGCTCGGGGCCACTAGGCAAGCTGCCTCGGGCGCCTAAGGTAGGCTCGGGGTGCCCGAGCGGCCCCGAGCGCTCGACGGGCGCCCGAGGCCGTTATAAGATAAGCGTCGGGCTCCCTACGAGCGTAATTTAAGCCCGGAGCTTCAGGGGCCCTAACCTTAGAAAATCACATGATTTACCACCTAAAATTTTCAAA
>JAABUW010000459.1_pt1 | contig 80992 bp, 82 predicted proteins | sample 5560081 | NCBI WGS metagenome assembly JAABUW01 (sample SAMN10711882, study PRJNA513363) | rock metagenome | isolation source: Antarctica rocks | place: Antarctica: Victoria Land, Knobhead sud | reverse complement strand
TGAATTAGACTCTAAAAATCAACAGCACTTGTTAAGGAAATCATTGCAGCCCTAGGTATTGCTATGCTTGAGTGTCGTGCTCTATCAGAATGCCCGGGTAAGTAGCGTGCCAATCCAAGTGTGGCTTATACTAACGTATACCAGGCAAGGCGAACAGCACAAGCATGCTGCTACTTCGGTCAACCCATTCGAAGAGGTGAAGTCTCACATCGGCGAGTATACTGCGCAGGAGATTGCTACGCTGTCCAGTCGTCTGGAGAAACAGCTTGGGCCAGAATACATATCGTCGAGACCTGGCGCTGGAGGAGGGAAGGTTCATTATTTGTCTGCGGACAAATGCATCAACCTTGCGAATGAAGTGTTTGGCTTCAATGGGTGGTCGAGTGGTATACAGAATGTGCAGATAGATTTTGTGAGCTCGGATAATGGCAAGAATTGAAGGAGAGCAAACCTAAGTCCAAGGCAGGTCGATGAAAGCCAGAGCACAGGGAAAGTCAGCCTGGGCTTGTCGGTCATTGTCAGAGTGACGCTTCGAGATGGCACTTTCCATGAGGTACAAGAGGGCTATGGACACATTCCTTGAAGTAATTGCTTACTCCTGCAAGGACATTGGTTATGGACACATTGAGAATTGCAAAGGCAAAGCAGCAGCTTTCGAAAAAGCAAAGAAAGAAGGCACTACAGATGGGTTGAAAAGGGCTCTACGCAATTTCGGAAATCTCCTTGGGAATTGCGTCTATGATAAAGACTATGTGGCTAAAGTCACGAAGCTCAAGATTACACCAGTACGTGAACCAGGCCTTGTATAAACAAATGTCGGTGTCTGACGAAATCTAGACTAGATGGGACCCCGAGAACCTTTACAGGCATATCGATTACGCTCCTCTCAAGAAAGAGCATGCCACAGAGGGTCTATCAAGGCACCCAAGTCTTCTTCAGTTGAAGCGGGAGTGGCCAACAGAGGCAGAAGACACGCAGGTTACGACGAGTATGTCATCTCTACATCACTCTTCCAATCAACGTCCGCTGACCTACTTCATAGACTTCATTGGAGATCCAGAGGATGAGTTTGGAAGTAAGCTGTTTGAATGCCAGCCCTTGCCTACGGCAGCTGACTCATCTAGGTGACGACTTCGACGAAGTGGACTTCAGCGTACCTCAGGGAGAGGATCCCGATGGAGTGACCCTGAACCCCGCTGTTTCTTCTGATCACTTTCGACGCAGGAACAGTCTGCCGAACAAAGCACATGTCGCTATAAATCGCACAACAGAACACAACGGCATGCAAAGACCCAGGTCCCCATTGGCTCGCAACGTCTCGACGACCGGGCCAACTCCAGGACCCCAAACTCCCATGAGCAATGGCTTCAACAGTATGGCGCCTCCAGCAGATGCGATTGGAGCTCCAAGACCTCCGGCTCCTATCTCGAAACCTCAGCAGCCTCCTGCTCCTCATCAACCCGACAATCTTACGAATAAAGCGCAGCAACTACCTCCATCGCGACCACCTCAAACATTTCAACCCTCTAACAACGTTCAATTCAACGATAGTCCAAGCCTCGACTCCTCGAACACATCGGACCACGAGCCGCCAGTAGGGTTCTTCACAGCGCGAGCCGCCGAATCGCTCCAAAACGGTCCTGCTTCTGGAATTAAAGCCCCAGCCTTCAACCCTCACTCAGAAAGCCCATCCATCCGCAAGACAGCGGGGATCGACCACACAAAGACTAAGCCAGTCGGGAGGGAGACTGTTGTAGCTCCACCAGCTCCGGCTCCCGCAATTCCACGAGCTAATTTCGTGAATCCTCAGGCTGATAAGGCAAGACGAGTCGGTATGCCTGGGATGGCGAGTCCGTTGCAGAATCGAGGTTCGTATAAACCCCCTCAGATAAAGAGGCCGGCGGATGTGGGTGGGGCGCGTTTTGCACTTGGGGATGTTACCTCTGCTTCTGTCAATGTGGCGTCTGATGCTGGGGGAGATATGAAACGTCAGAGGTTTGGAATGGAGGCCCAAGGCGCGAATGGAGATCATGGTATGCTAGACGTATAACGGATTGGGAATTATGTCTGTTTGTTAGCATAGTAGCGGTGCTTTGGAGTTGCCAGTGGCGTTTTATCAAAAAGCAGCGCATGCATTGTATTCATATCTCATCTATCTAAGCTGGCTCGGATGTCTGTCTGGCTGTTCAATCTGGTAGTTATGGTACCTTGCATGAATGAAATCAATAGGCTTCTAGCCTTTGCATGCGGATAGAAATATCATGAGTAGCAACCTTCACGAGCAGCACCTACAACCCGAGCCGACGTGACTTCTCCACTGGATCCTGACCCTTTCTCGCACGCTCTGCCATTCCAATGAAGCCTGACTCATTAATACGAGATTGACGAGCCGGAGCTTGAGCATTAGAAACGGGTGCCTGGCTGCTATTAGACAAAGGTGCCAGGACGTCGCCGCCACCGTACTGTACGCGCGCTGCGGCGCCGGTATCGGCAGGCTTTAAGCCCTGCAAGAATGCAGGGAGAGCAGGTCCTGATGGGGTACGCGTGGCTTGCTGGGCGCGTAGAGCGGTGGGTGGCTGAAGATCGTTCTGGCTACGCGTTGTCTTTGAGTGAGTATTTTCGGGTGAAGCTGAAGCTCCGCCGTAAGGAGCACGAGTCGTAACCACGGGGTTATTGGCAGTGAAAGGTATGGTAGTGGACGAAATTGATGTTTCGACATGCTGAGAGCGAGCTGCACCGTGAATGGTGTAGCCAAGGTTAAGATTGCTGTCGGCGAGCGTTGCAGCCGTGAGCTCAGCGATGATAGGAGCCGGAGTCCCAGCGCAATAGGCACGACCCGCAGCGCCAGGATCGAACTTAGATGTAGGCCTTGCTGGACCGAATGAATTGTCCTTTGCGTATGCAGTAGTACCAGACTTAGCAGAAGTCTTGGTATCAGGGACTTCATCTTTCAGACTGAGGTTTGCCATGCTCTTGACCAAAGCAGCAGGAGCAGTCCAACGGCCCTGGTAAATGTGCTCGCCGATAGCAAGTTCCCTCACCGCTTCCATTTGTTTCGCCAGGCTACGGCTAGGGTTCGTTGGCCTTAGCTGCTTTTGGGGCGCATTTTCAAAGGGCTTCTTTGGTGCCGTCGCGGCACCTGGACGAAGAGCAGTAAGCTCCTCTTGAGTGTATTTTCCCTTCTTTGGAGACCCTTTTGGAACTATTGCTGGGCCTGGTTTCGCATTTAACTGCGCTTGGGCTGTCTCCAGCTTCTCACTTGGTTGATCTTCGTACGTTTTGATTACCGCCTTCAACTTGTCGATCTGATCTGGCTTAAGGCGACCGGTGTCTTGTAACCCTTGGAAGAAGTTCGCAAGTAGAGTATAGGTTCCAAGGTTCTTCTGCTCGGGGGGGTCTTTAATTACACTCTTCCCAAGCGAATGAGTGAATTCAATTACTGGCTGGGCCGAGGATTCTTCCCCAACGTCAAGATCCATCAAATCCAAGGTCCGCGAGGCTGCAAAAGTCGAAACCGATTTGCTTACTGTAACAGCTTGGCGGCCTGTCGTGACGCTTTTTGTAGAGGTCGACGAGGTTGACTTGCCAGACGCAGTCTGCCTCGCCCTTTGTTCCGTCAGCGACGGCATAGTGAAACTGACTTTGGATGCTGGTGTGGAAGTTGCAGCAGCATCCGCGACATGTTGCTTTGTCGATGCAGTATTTGCTGCTGGAGTGTTGACCTGCTCCTTAATAGCATTGACGTCCTGGTTCTTCGAAATAGCCTTCGCTGCCGGTGTAGTAGCCCTATCTTGTTGCTTCGAAGCGACGGTCGATGAAGCAGGCTTGGTTGGACGAGGGCTAACGTTAGCCATGAACGCAGCGGGTGTAGCCAGTAATCCTCCATAGGCAACAGCTTGCCGCTTGACTGAGGCAGCCACTATTAAACGTCATCAAATCAGCACTCTCATAATTCATAAGCGATTAGGTTTTGGAACATATTGGAACAGCACATAGAGCTCAGGTCCTCCGTCCTTGCAACCCAAACCCTGACTGCAGAGCTGGGTAGGTAGGAACAAGCGTGGAGAGATGTACCATCAATGTTCCCACTCAACTTGGCGACGACTCCTTTGACTGGCTTCGTTTCCGAGAAAACTTTGAGCTTTTTGGCAGCTTTACAGACCTTGTCCTTAGAAGGCTCGACTGGGTCGGCAGTTTGTCCTTTCACGAGACGTTTACGTGTAATCGGTGCTGTATACTCGCTGTACCGCTATGTCAGCAGGCCATAGAAGCCACTGGAGCATGGACAGCGGGAATCACTTACTTCGGTACGGTTCGGCCGCCTCCCTTACCGACGAAACCACCACCGCGGCCTCCGCTGTTCAGTATGTCAGCACTGTTATATAGGTCGTCACCGGTCGAAAGCTGTAGCACGTACCCGCGTCCGCCTCGTCCATCGCGTCCGCCTCGGAAGTGTCCACCACGATTGAATTCTTCGCCAGTGTATCGTCTAATGCTGTCGTCTTCTTGGAGTCGTTGACGGTGAGTCTGACCAAGCCCTTCATTGAGTTCAAGTACATTCTCGGCTGTGCCGTCGTCCGCAAGATCTTGCCAGGCATCTGTAAGCAGTCCTAGGTTAGCGTTGGCGACAGTGAGCAAAGCCGACTGTAGACTTACTATTCCAGGCGTTAATGGTCTTGATAGCGGTCTGTGCCAATTTGTTCTCCTGGCTGCCAGCGATGTTGATACGACGCTCGATGTCTGCAACTGGTACAAACGTTCTCTTCTCAGGAAATTCGGTGGTAAGAATTTGTTCGCGTCGACGAAATCCTAGAGCTTCCATCTGTATACGACATAGAATGTCGTCTTGTTCTGGAGTACGCATTTCCACGTCTTGTTGCATCGGGTGTGTCATACTGTTGGTGATCTAACCGTTTCAGTGGAGGTTGACTCAGCCACGGCAGGACTGTACAAGACTCCACGATGCTGCGCCTAGAACACCGACAGCTAAGTCAACATGTATTCGTGCATGCTATGATAACGACGACACTATTTAGACATCGAATGTGGGTGGTGGAGCATTGGATGGTGGGGTGGAGGAAGAAGTTTTGTGGAGAAAGTGACATTTGTTTTTGGTAGCCAAGATTTCAACACTGTCTTGGCAAAGTTTTTGCCACTAACAACAAGCGACCAGAAATCTGCTCTCACCTTGGTGGGTCCTGGATGCTCCTTGTGTACGCCGAAGTAAACCCGCAGTGTAAAGATGATGAAGAGGAAAGGAGAGAAGAGGTAGGAGTTATGTACCGAAGCAGCGCCGGAAAGTGAATGTGGTATATACTAGATAGTGAAGGCAGGTGATACAGTGAATCCGGAAAGTAAATATAGTGTATATTAGATAGTGAAGGCAGATAATACAGTGAATACGGGGAGTAAATTTGGAATAGTGTAGTGAATATGCGTGGTGAATGTAGATGCTGCAGAGAATTTGTTAAGTGAATATGAAATAGGAAATCTAAGCGGTGCAAAGAATGCTGGCTTTTTCGAGATGGAATATAAGAATGTATTCCCTACCCAAAATGAGGGTCAATTGGTAAAACAATGCTCATCGAGTCCGTCAAGCGACATCTTTGAGACGCAATTTTTCTAGATTTGGTTCGATATCAGCTTGAACATGGTATTATATCATGGGACGAAAGCTATGCACAGGGTCTTACGCCTAAAAATGGCGTAGACGACGCCCATATACTACCTGAGAAGCCTTCTTTGATGTTCGATGATGGATTCTAGTACTCTATTTTGAGCAGGATCTTTAAGACATCAGGCACGTCCACTGCTTCTGGTTCCATAAATTGGTCCAAAAGGGTCCCCATACGCATAGCTTCCGCTCAATTCTCTTGTTCCTTTTACTTTACGAAGATCTTCTTGCATGAACCTAACGCCCCCGGCAATAGAAATTCTCCATGACACAAGTCAGTAAGATGAGTATTACTGAAGGAGAGACTGGGGAGGAATTTACCTGAAGGGGTTTCGGGGTGTTATGCTTACGGATTCGTGGCCTCTTGGGTATCTTGGAATCTTACGCAGTGACTATGCCTTTCTCGATCAACAGCTTTGAGTGCCTCCTTCATCTTGAGATTTGTCAGTGGAATGTTGCAAAAATTGTGCTTACGCGTCTTACTTTTGATCATCTTCGCTGTTGCCTGAAGTAGACTGATGCCAAAGATAATTACCTACTCAATCGTCAGTGTTCCTGTGGGTACGGCACTGGAGAAGTCACAAATCCTGCGACTTCACTCACCCCGAAGGTAATGCAGAAGACTGCTGGTATCGTTTTCCAACTGCGTGTGCTCAACTTGATATAGCACAGCGGAGGCAGAATGAATGCAAGCTATGAAATGCGACCGTCAGTAAGGCTTCTCTAACCCGGTATTCCAGAAAGCGGGCACTCACTGCGCATGCCGATGTTGCTCCTATCAGTTCAAACACAGCACCAAGATCGCATGTGGCCAGAGAAAGCGTCATAGCCGTTACAACGAGTGATGTTGTGAAGATCAGATGGAGATTGGGGTTGAAAGGTTCTCCAGGAAACCAATAATGCTGAAAGACCGTTAGCCAGAATGGTGTCTGCCTTTGGAGAGCGGACTCGGACCAGCATGGTTTCTCTTGCGACGAAACACTCTAGGAAACCGTCAGCTAAGCTTACAGCTATAAGAGTGGCAAGATGGCTGACCAAGAGGAAGCGTAGTCAGCATGTTGACGCCGAAAAGGCTAGAGGATATCAGTATCGAAGCCTGCGACCCCGAGAACCCAACTCACAATCGAGCCACATTGACCATTAGGTTGTCTTTAGGAAAGTTGTTCAAGATGTTTCCCTGAGTTTTGTCGCCAAAAGTCAAGAACCCCGCCAAAGCCATCGTCAAGCACGCCACCATGGATGTAAAGGTAGAAAGATGCGTCACACGGGAGAACCTGTCTATGGTCGGCTTCTTCAGCGACCCGTATATCAACAGGGAATTGTGGTCTTGATTCTATCAGCAGCGCTCATTCCGCAAGATCTTGATACATACGGCACACGAATGCGAATGCGATAACGCCAATAGCTTGCACAACGCCGTCTCTGACAAAAAGCGAGCCTTTGAGATCGCCTCTGAGGTCTTTTGGTATCCTGGTGCCTTGCGTTATGATCGTGACTAATATTACCTGGTTCGTATATTAGCAATGGACCTCAAAGTCCTGAGTAGTATCCACTTACACCCATGCTCAAGAGAGCTAAAGTTGACGCCTTCGCTAACTGCAACCTTCTCAGCGAAGGGCCTTCAGAATAGTAGGATATGGTGTCGTACTTTTGCAATATCGCGATACAAAGAAAGAGGATAGCTAAACGCAAGGACGAAGAGGACGATCACAGCTCGTCTATTCGTCAACAGCCACAAGAAAGGCGTATTCGGCAGCGAAGGAAATAATGCTGCGATTACGTTGGGGATGGTGTCTCCCAGGATAATACAGAAGGCGACCATGCCACCAAAGGCACTGAAAGAGGCCTAGATCAGCACCGATGCAATGAAGCGGACATAGTGTTACTTACAAAGCCCACTGGGCGACCTGGTGGTGTTGTTAGCAGGTGCATATCTGAATAGAAAAGCGCCTTACGGAAATGGCAATGAGTCCTGATTTGCCGAAACAATATTCCATTGTCCTGTCCAATATCAGCGGTTGGCAATTATCAGGAATTCAGAGGGGTTCCCGTACCCTTGAAAAGAGTTCGCTCCACTAAGTTTTGAGTTGATTACAATCAGGCTGGCGAAAGTTGTCAACTGTTGCTCCCCAAATAATCATGGATTTGAGTACAAGGAGGGAATCTGGATGTTTATAAAATTAAATTCGAGTCTCACCGGATGGTCCAGTCTACCTGTTGCTTGGGTCAATACTACGTCCATGGTTTCTTTCGAGAAAGAGCATACTGTGATTGTCAAAACTACAAGTAACAGAATCCCCATGGTCAAGCCTGCTTGTCGAAAAGCATACGGCTGGCCTGCAGATGTCTAGTCAAACTTCAACCCTTTTATCCTGTACCATTCCGAGGCATACCAATAATTCCAGCACCGATGATGCTATTCGCCATATTCATAAATGCACTCCTCATCCCACTCTTTGGCCGAGCACTCTCAAGCAGATCCTCAGCAATGAAATCCAGAGCTGCCGTGACACTCGGCGCTTCGACATCCGTGAGCAATGGCGCTCTTTGACCTGTACTACTCCTCCTACCACCGAGCATGTAATTCACTTCCTCGAGGCTATCTTCAGAGTCAAGACTGCCAGTTCGCGCTTGTCCATTAGTCTCGTGTGATCTTCGCTCTTCAACCTCGAAGCGAACGCGGTTCGAGGTCCGCGGTGTTCGAGGAGCGCCATTGGGAGGAGTCTGAATGAGTGAAGATTGCCGTCGATGGGGAGGCTGTGGGGGCGCTGGGGCTTCGGCTTCGCCGTTTTCAGTGGCAAGCAAGGAGGACTGCTCCTGCTCACCGCTGCCTGCTATATCTGCGGCATCATATTGGCGAGAATTGGGCATTGCTACATGTTGGAAGACTGGTTTTTTGAATGTCAGATTTGAGAGGGTCGAGGTTGCTATATTGGGAGCGGCTAAAAAAGCTTGGCACGTTTGCGGAGATTTACAAAATCGTTCTCTTTGAGCTTCAATTTTCTTCCTTCATTCATACCCAGAGGCAGTCGGGCTTCACAGGCTCTAGAAATTTCAAGAAAATTTCACTGTCTTGCTCTTTAGCGACTGGCTAAATAGCCATCTCTGCAAAATGGATTGGGAGAACGGGATCACGGCGGCTCTTCGTTAAGGGGCCATGAGAAAGCTTTGGCTTTGAAACGCAATGCTGTACGGAGTACCGTGCTGAAGAGCTAAAAACCATCCAGCAGCTGACCGAAAACATCACGGTCATCCCATAAGCATGAACATGAAGTGAACCCTTCACCAAGCAAAGATCCAGCAACTTCTCCCATCCTGCACTTGATGACGCCCGTTACTTCGACAGCTCATCCCTCAGGCCTTGGCAAGCTTCTTGGATCCCATCCCACAGCTCCTGAACTACACCTGGCTCCCTCAACCTCTTAGCAGACATCCCAGTCATCTGGACCGCCGCAGCGGTGGCAGCATTCGAGACCTTGTTAGTAAGGTCGAAGGGCGAGAGCTCAATGGCATGATTGTCCGTGACTTCATGCATAGCAGAAGGGCTATCGATATGTGTACCATTGGCGCTCACGGTGCTGATCTCGGGTCGAACGACTGACTCGAGAGCTTCGTTGTCGCGCGCGGGTGTGGTGTCATTCTGAGGTAGAATGGGCATACGTACAATCTCGGTTTGGCGAGGGACATCGAGCTCGAATTGGGGCATGTAGGCGGAGTCGATGGTCGAAGAATCTCGGGCGCTTCTCAGCGGCCGGCTTTCATGGAACGCGCGCACTTCTCTTTGCGGCTAAAATTCAGCAACAATTTGAAAGCTGGATGCTTGGGGGCAACATACCTGTTGTCGCTCTTGGGATAATAGGAGCTACGCGTATAAAGACGAGGTGTATTGATAGCCTGGTTGATCACCAATCGTCGGAGCTGTTGTTGGACAGCCATGGCGCTCAATCGATGCATTGTGAGACGGGTTTGGGTTCGAATTAATCACTTCAATCAATTGGATAGGTGAGTAGTGTTTGTGTGAATGAAAAGAGCTGTTATGCTATAGAAGAGTCGTTGACGGACATTCTCATGCCAGGTCCATAACGGTGACATAGCGGGAGCTAATGCTCGACCCCACTTTTACTCATCGTATCTTATCAGCTTATCAGACCGCTGGTGCCGCCAACAACTCCTCAACAGATATCCACCAATTGGACGCTGGACATTCCTCTTGTATTTCCCAACCCAGCCAGTCAAGTCTCCTGCCATGTCCGAGTCCGAGTTCGCGTCATCTCGCTTTAATCGAGATCGGCCACCGAAGATCGCCCGGAGATTCCCCGAGAGCTATGGGAGAGCGACGCTGTACTCATGACGTTGGAAGCGTAGTTTGCTGCACTCCGTCCGTTATGCTGTCAACTGGATCTTTTCCAGGTTCCGCAGGCTCTGCACCTTCCTTGGCTGATGCTTCCACGCTTCGGTGTTCGGATTCTTTGTCGAGTTCCTCATCATCATTCTGTTGATCGGATTTCGGGTTCTTCTTGGCTGCCTTTTTGGCCTGGGCTTTCGCTTTGTTTGCAGCTTTCACTGCAGCTTTCTTCGCTGCTTCTTCCTCCTTCTTCAACCTCTCGGCCTGAGTGCCCCCATACATATCTCGCCATTCGTCTTCCATTCTGGGTTCGATCATGGTGAAAAGATACTCGGCCTTGCCGATTTGATGTCCTGGCTTTATGTCATCACCCTTCCATTGATCTGGGATGACCAGAAAAGGAGCATTCAGCTGCTTCAGAATCGATCTTGATGTTGCCGGTAGGTAAGGCTCAAATACGCTAGCGCAGAGATAGATGATGTTGATGGCTATGCCCACGACGGCGGCGGCCTTCTCGGGTTCGTTGGCTGCAAGCTTGTTATCGAGCTTATGACTTTGGATAAAGTTATTGCCTGCCTGTGCTATGTCCATGGCAACTCCCAGACCGTCCTTCAATTTGACTGCGTCAAGCTCCCTCAGGTACCGCTCGAGATGTTGGTTGACCTCTGCTTTGGCTTTGTCGAACTCAGGATCCGAGTGCTTGGCAGTATAGTCTGGTATTATGGAATTGTAGATCTTGCTGTTGACGAGCTTGACAATGCGATTCACAAAGTTTCCAAGCTTGGCAAGCAATTCATTGTTGTTCTGAGCAATAAAGTCTCTCCATTCAAATTGAGAGTCGGCAGTCTCAGGTCGATGTTTTAGAAGATAGTATCTCCATACATCTGCTGGAATTCCTGTATCTTTGGCATTGTTCCCAAAAACACCGACTCCCCTTGATTTTGAAAACTTGCCATTCTCGTAATTCAGATACTCCGTGGTTGATAGGTGGTGCAGCATGGTCCACGGTTCCTTAGTGCCAATCTGAGAACCAGGGAAGATGACTGAATGGAAGGGAACGTTGTCTTTGCCCATGAACTGATAGAGCCTGACGTTCTCTGGGTCCCGCCACCATTTCTCCCATTCTTGGGTATAGTTCGCAGTTATTGACACATAGCCAATGCAGGCGTCGAACCAAACGTAAAACACCTTGTCCTCGTAGATCTCTTTGTCTTTCTTGCCTTTGAAAACATCAAGTGGTATGGGAGTTCCCCATTTCAAATCACGAGTTATGCCTCTGTCTCGCAGACCTTGCTTGAGCCACGACTCTGTAATGACCTTTCCATTGCTGGACCAGTCACCATCCTCGCTAGCCTTGCTAAACCATTTCTGTATGTCTTCCTGAAGTTTATCAAGTCGGATATGGATATGTCTTGTTTGCCTCACAACGGGTCTTACGTCTGGGTCGACCTTGCAACGTGCGTTCTTTAGATCCAGCGGGCCGTAGTCCACGGATCCACACTTATCGCACTGGTCTCCACGTGCGTCCTCGTAACCACATTTCGGACAGGTACCTTCGATGTATCTATCAGCTAAGAATGCTTTGTGTTTTTCGCAATATGGTTGCTGTGAAGACCGCTCGATCAGGTAGTCATTTTCGTAAAGTCTCCGAAAGATGTCTTGCGTGATGTTTTGCTGTTGCTGCGTAGAAGTTCTCCCGAAGATATCAAAACCGATCTCAAACCACTCGTAGATCTCTGTGTGTATTTTGTTGTATTTATCGCAGAGTTCCCTCGGTGTGACTCCCTCCTCCAATGCTTTAGTTTCGGTGGCAGTGCCATATTCATCGGTACCGCAGATGAAAAGGGTAGGACGTCCTCGTGCTTTGTTATACCTGAAATAGGTCAGCGTGAATCTATGAAGGAGTAACGGAGAATCACAATTGAGGTGGTGCTCCGAGCGCCGATAGATGTTGCAACAACCGCAGGAAAGAGAACTCAGATCACACATACCTTGAGAACACATCCGCACTGAGAACACTTCCAATGATGTTTCCCAGATGGGGTACATTGTTGACATAGGGTAGAGCGCTGGTGATGAGGACGTTCTTTTCGCCTTCGACCGGCAGTATTTTGCCTTGCTCTGTCATATTTCAGGAATTGTGTAGAAGGGAAAAAAGGAAATTTTATGTCACGAGCAAGAAGGACCTGATTCATATATCTTTAGTCAGAGCCGAGGGGCATCGATCGTCAAGCGGCTCTGCCCGGTACGCGTGAAAGTTATTTTTGTACGGAACATTGAAGCTAGTAAACTACTTGGCGACAACAGCGGAGCTTCAATATCAACCATTTGAAACACATTGAACACAATCATGTCTTCTACCGCCGCCCCAGATCCCCCAAACACATCCTTTACAGGTATGCTATCCTGCAAAGCGCGCAATACAAGCTGCAGCTGCATCTTTCATGCACAGACCTCCAGCTAACCTGGACATTTCATCTTAGTATCTAAGAGTAAGAAGTCAAAGAGAAAGAAAAGTGGCAAGGGGAAGTCAAATGGAGATGTTGTGAAACCCAATGGCATCAAAGTCGAATTTGAAGACGAGCTAGAGCCAGACGATGATGGCGAGAAAGAAGAGCAGGATTCCAGAACCCCTACGGAACCTCCAAGATCACCCCGGAGAACAGATGCCAATCACTTAATATCACTGACAAACGGTCTCGCTATGAGGATGAAGGAGCCATCGGAAAGGTCAGCAGAGGCTGTCTTGGATAAGAAAGATGACACTGAGGAGAGCCTGGTGGACTCAAGAAACACCTCGTTGGCAGATGAGCGGCCGCATGCTGAATCAAAAATAGCCTTCTCAGCGGATACAGATTTAAGATTAAAAGCTTTAGTGGAAGAGCGGGATACTCTCCGAGAGGAAGTAGCACAGGCTCGGAGGTCACTGGAAGAGATCCAAGAGAAACACGAAGAAGAATTGGGCAATGTACGGGGACAGCTTGCGGACACGCAGGGAGAAAAGGAACAAGCGGAATCACAGTATCGCAGCTTGCTTGGCAAGGTCAACACCATCAAAACACAATTAGGGGAAAGGCTAAAAGCAGATGCTGAAGACCTGTCACAAGCACGGAGTCGGATAGAAGATCTCGAGAAGCAATGTGGTAATCTAAGAGAGCAAAACGAATCCCGCGCCGGCGAACTGGCTACAATGGCAGAAGAAGGGGAGCAAAGATCGAAAGAGCTGTCCAGCCTTCGAAATCGAACAACTTTGTCGCAGCAGAATTTCTCTAAAGAAAGGGAGGATCTGATCCAGCGAGAGGCGTTCGCTAAAGAGGAGTTTGAGGCTGCAAAACAGGCTATGCAAGATTGGGAGGTCCTTGCCATGGAAGAACGATCAATACGGGAGAGCATTGCGGAGCGAGTCGCGGATCTGGAAGAGCAGGTACAGAGTCACCGCGAAGCACACGAAAGGGCAGCTTCGGAGCGTGACAGCCAGTCTTTGACGGTTGATGGACTTCAAAGAGCACTTCAAGAAATACAGGATGGTATGTTCATGGATCATTGAGCGTGCTTCTTTAACTGATATAACTAAAAAGCTCGGAGACGGGAACTACGAGAACTCGTAGAGAACTCGCAGACACAAGTAAACAGCTTACAAGAACAATTGAAGGAGGCCGAAGCCAGGGCTGGTGAAGCTACCACCGCTCTAGAATCTACCAGGGAAGAGCTCGAAAGAGCTTTACCTTTCGAGAAAGAGGTCAGGGAGAAGAATCTTCTCATTGGCAAACTTCGACACGAGGCTGTGATTTTGAACGATCATTTAACAAAGGCGCTGAGATATTTGAAGAAGGGGAAGCCTGAAGATACTATTGACAAGTAAGCGAGAGCCCGCTCTCCATCTTCCATTGGTGCTGATATTCTTAGACAACTCGTAACCAATCATTTCCTCCATTTTCTTGCTCTCGAAAGAGCCGACCCAAAGAAATTCCAGGTTTTGCAAATCATTGCATCTTTATTAGCGTGGTCAGACGGTGAGTCTCCGATGTTCACCTAACAGACTGAAAATACTAAGAAGGGTAGAACAACGGGAACAAGCCGGTCTTGCCCGGCCTGGCGCCTCTAATCCCAGTCTAAGAGTGCCAATATCGCCATGGCACAGGACACCAAGCACACCAGCGTTGTCCTCGGATTTCTTCCCGGAAGGGGGTACGAAGAAGGAATCACTCGCGGAGCTATGGTCCGACTTTCTTAAACAAGAGGCTCAGGAGGGTGTCAAATCGCCGAAGTCCACTGGGAGCTCGAGTGCTGGTGGTTCGAGACCTCCTTAATCAGTGCATCAATTTTATAATAGGCTTCATTGCTGCTCCTTAGACTAATGGCTGATGGTTCTCACGGCATGGATTATGTGCAGATACGTCTGGGACGACTATCTCAGACCACAAGACTGCCCATTGGTCTGATAGAAACCATCTTGCATTATCTTCATCATCATGTTAGCGAGTAAGAGTCGACCTGCTAATCTTTCGCCCTGGTAATCTATGCTCAGTGTATTTAACGATAGCGCAGTACCGGGCCGCTGCGCAGACCCTGTAAAGTCAATCCAGTACTCTCCAACCCTCGGCTTTATCAATTCAATGTCGCATGACTATTCAAAAGCTTGCGCCGACTTTGCTTTACTCGAGATCGCTGCGTGTACATTCTTACTCCCTTGCCATTCCATATCGCACCTCCTCCTGCCACTACTACGCTACAATGGCGCCCACAGGTACCTTCCCTTGTACAACCCAATTGATAGCCTTTCTAACCATTCTACAACTCGCAGCAACCCAATCCCACCGCCCAATAGTCATCTCCGGCCCCTCAGGCAGCGGGAAGTCCACAATCCTCACTCGCCTCTTCAAAGACCATCCCAACACCTTTGGCTTCTCCGTTTCCCGTACCTCCCCCTCCCCGCATCCGCACCCCATGCTCTACTCACCAATCGCCAGACACCACACGCGCACCTCGTGGCACCGAGAAAGATGGCGTGGAGTACAGTTTCACGGACCAGGCGTCATTTCTGAAGCTTGTGGAGGACGGGGGCTTCATCGAACATGCAAAGTTCGGGGGGAACTATTACGGGACGAGCGTTAAGGCTGTGAAGGATGTGGCTGACAAGGGGAGAATTTGTGTGTTGGATATTGAGATGGAGGTATGTGATCTCGCATGCTAGGCATTTGGGAGGGATGAGAGGCCGACTGACCCAAATCAGGGTGTAAAGCAAGTTAAGAAGCATCCGGATCTCGATGCACGCTTCTTGTTTCTGTCGCCGCCATCGTATGAGATACTAGAGCAGAGGCTAAGGGGTAGAGGCACAGATAGCGAGGAGAGCATACAGAAGAGGTTAGAGCAGGCGAAGAACGAGATAGCCTTCGCGAAGGAATTTGGAGAGAAGATCGTGGTCAATAACGAGTTGGAGAAGGCGTATAAGGAGGTCGAGGAATGGATTGTTGATGGTGGGAAACATGGATCGCAAAACTAGAGTGAGATTTGCCTGATTAGACGGATACCAAATAGAGCATCACAGACCTGCATATATGGGAAACGAACCGATATGAGCACACGGGTCAACAGGGTCTTAATTCCATTTGCAACAACGCATGCTTCGATTTTGTCATCTGGGTGAGCACACCTAGGCTCAAAGATGAGGGGCGCTCCGAAACAAAATAAAACCTTGCACATCAAGAGCTAGAGGCCCTCTAAGAAACCACTCCCAGTCCACCTGTGAGACGACACAAAGCGACTCTGTAGCAAGACAAGCCGCTCTATCGCGTTTGACGCTTGCTTTTCAGTACCCGTTCATCGTCATCCTCTGCGATTGCCTGCTGAGCTCCCTATCCGCAGACGGGCTTATGGGCCTGCTTCCTTGTCCAGCAGCGCTGTTCTCTTTGAGCGCTAAAAGTTGCTTCGCGCGGAAAGTCTCGTAGTGGATTTGCGAGGTCGTCTCAATGAGATCCTGCAGATGGGTACGGGTCAAGAAGTTTCTGAGCGAAACAAATTCGCAGTGGTTTTCGTCCTCGACATTGATCACGCCCCAACGGTTTTGGCGGCCTCGTACTGACCGCCCGCCCACGACGATTGAGTTCTCTGAACCGACCACTGCGAACGGGATCGTATCCTTGATCGTGCTGTTGGTTGCGCGCTCCTCCTCGTCTTGCTCCTCGTTGTCGTAGGGGTACATTCGGAGGTTGTGGAAGGCGAATTCCTCCTTTATGCGCTCCTTGAAGGCCATGCGCTCCTCGAGGGTCAGTGAATCGGACTTGGCGATCACGGGTACGACGTTTACGACGTCGGAGAGCTTCTTGAGGACGACGATGTCTATGGGCTTGAGGCTGCTCCAAGTTAGTACGCCGCCTTCTTGTAGTAAAGTCACATATAAATTCGCGACTTACGCGTGACCCGACGGCTGAATGAAGAAAAGGCAGCAGTGGACGCGGGTGTCCTGAATGTAACGTTCTCGTTGTGCTGTAAGCTCCTTTCGAAGATATGCCGAGTGCTGGTCCTTGATGTATTTGACGATAGGATCCCAACTGAACCTATTAGTCTTCCCTTCACAAATCTCTTCCCAAGATAAACCTTACCATCTGTCATTGTTCACCTGATCGCCATAGCCTGGAGTATCCACAATGTTAAGCCGTAGACGGACACCGTTCTCTTCAACGACTGTAGCACCTCTTAGCTTTATACTAGCCGATTCGTACCACTCAATGTACCATGTGAAACCGACTGAATCTCAGTCGTCTGTCGGATCTGTTCAGATGGCGAGAGACGCCCTTTCGAGTCCATAAGATGAGATGCGAAGATAGTATTTATGAGCGTCGATTTCCCTAAGCCGGTTTGACCTGCAAAGAGGATTAGACTTTATTTTCACTGCACCGAGAGCCCGATATTCTTACCAACGCAGATGACGTTGAATTGGAAACCTCGTTTCAGGAGCTTGCGCTCAATCTGTGTGGTGATGCTGTCGAAACCGACATGGCTCTTGGGCATCACCGGCCCTTGCTGGGGAGACATTGCCGTCGCCATGTCTTTCTAGTGTTGGGGTTTGTTCGTTTGAGTTCAAATGGCCCGAAGGGGAAACGTTTGAACTTGTGTGCTGCCGTCAAGCTGTCGTGTGTCAAGAGTTGAGGAGCTCTAGCAAACTTTTGATGATAGGGGGTCGCGCTTAAAAAAATGCTTGGCGGCGCTATGACCGATCTTTGCATCTGAGAAACTGAGAGGTCTTAGCTTTTTCGTATGCGACATCCACGCTGCAATTCTGAATAGCTACATTCATAACTCTTCAAGTGTCTATTATGGCTTTTCGCCAGCGGTTCGTCCCTTCACTATCAGGCGCAGCGGGTGCCCTTCACGCGACACCTGCACTACGCCCTTCCCTCTTCCTCCAGCAGCTCGTACGACCATTACTTTTCACACCTGTCGCAATCCCAACAGCCATACGGATTGATGTCCCATCAATAATAGCTGGTGTATGGGAGTCGATACTACGAGCCGTGCCAAAGAAGAAGACGTCGCATAGCAAAAAGCGTCAAAGGTTTCTGGCAGGGAAGGCGTTGGAGGACGTCACAGCCTTGAACAAATGCTCCGCTTGCGGGAATGTAAAGAGAGCACATCTGCTATGCCCTTTCTGCGTCAATGGTAGGTGTTGGGCTACATTGGAGATGGGGTTTGAGCTGGCTAACAGCGACTGTAGAGATTCGAGACATGTGGAAAGGAAAGTCAGGCTCAGAGAAGGAGATGGGCTCGGGGGAGGAGAGGTCAAAGGCTGGAGCATGACGGATGTGATATCAGGATCCTTTTTTGCATAGCGAGAGGCATGGAAGCATTGGGTCGGCGTTTCAGTGTTGGAGGCAGAGCTTCGAACCAGGCACACATCAGCAACCAGAGGCTATGTCAGCTATATTTACCATGGGCAATTCTTGTAGCATAGGACATTTCGAAAGTCATAGGTTCTCATCCCAAGTATTGTTCGAACAACCTAAGCGAGCCTCTCATGACAAAAGGTACCAATCATCTTTTACAAAACCCCCAATTCAACACAAGATTTGCATGATGATCCCAGACAATCCTTGATTAAGTCTCGTACCAATATCGTGAATTTTCAATCTTGCATCCACCCTGCAATCGTCATGGTATAACTTTCCAAAGGAAGTTTGTATATGATAGCCACTAACGATGTGCTAGTCGAAGCAATACCTCACAACGCACACGATCGATTATGGTACGTACCTATGAATTCTAAATGGCGAGCTCTTACTGATGTTCTCTAGCACACCCAACAGACATCTTCTTCCTAAGCACAACCCACACCCAGATCCTCTCTGCCTCTGGCTCCTCATCAATACGAATCCATTCCACCAACGACCCCGAATTTCCATTATCTCAGACCCTCGAGAAGGCTCACAAGCTAGGCTGTCACCACCTGACCACGAGCCGTAATGGACAAGTCGCAGCAAGTGTAGGCTTCGGTGGAGAGGTGAAGGTGTGGGGGTCACGGGATGGCCAATGGAGCGAAACTCGCAAGATTGTGGGTGCGGCTTTTCTTCTCCACGGGTGATATGAGAAGGGAAAAATGGGTGCTGATGATGGGTAGATGGTAACAAGGCTGGGGAGATATGGGCCATAGCTCTTTCAGAAGACGGCCAATATCTGGCTGCTACATCATTCGATGGAAGGATCAATGTATGGGACAACCTTGCAGATGGATCTAAGATACGAGAATTTGAGACCAAGGGAAGCTTCGGCATGAGCATAGATTTGGTGAGTAGAGTAGTCTGAACAGTCAGAGACAACTTTTCTAATGTTCCTACAGTCGGTGGATGGCAGATTCACAGCTTCTGGGCATGAAAATGGAGGTATTTACATCTTCAACAACGACACTGGAAGACTTTTTCATTCCTTGCCAGGTAATGCTGTCCGTTGCTTCATATGTATCACTTTGACTGATGTATGCTAGGACTTGTCAAGCCAGTACGTGCAGTTGCTTTCTCTCCAGGAGGGAAGCTGCTTGCTGCTGCGGGAGACTCGAAAGTGATAGCGCTATATGATGTCTCCTCTGGCGAACAAGTAGCCAACCTTACTGGTCACGGCGCCTGGATCTTCTCACTGGATTGGAGTCACACTGGAGAGTTCCTACTTAGCGGGTATATTTGTCGCGTCATTCCTTTTGAGATGAATGCTAACTCCCTATTGAGAGCATTCGATGGCAAAGTCAAGATCTGGTCAATCGACCAGCGGACATGCGTAGCCACGCATAGCGAGACGGAGAAGACTATCTGGAGTGTGAAATGGCTGCCGAAGACAGGGAAGAACGAAGGTTTTGCTACAGCTGGTGCAAATCGAAGCATTTCATTCTATAGGGAAGCCACTGGTGGATGAGCATGACGATTCTGCTTTGTCGGGCATCCGTCCGTTGGGTTACTCGAGAATTTGGCCGTGAGAGGGTGCTTCATGAGCTTCGCCGCAGGTTGAGAGCTCAGCTTTGAGCGGTTTGTAGGCGCGTCGAAGCAACCTGCTGGCATGATCTATTCAAGCTAGAGCTGCAAACTTGCTCGACTAAGTAAAAAGCTCACTGCTTAGGAGATTGAGCAATGCTGTGAAAGGTCCTACGTGACTGCTTGTCGTGCCTGTATTGCCATAAATGGCGGTACTGAACCAAATGGTCGCCATCAAAGATCCTTTTTGGTATTGCCATTCACAACAGTAGATTAACGAAAGCCCAGCTGCGCGATCAAGTATTGATTCGAGCACTGAGATTGTTATACGGAAAGATGTGGTACCTGATTTTCATCAACGGTTGGGCCCGCTTTGTGAGGAATTTATGCCAGGTACGTGCGCGTTTTCATTGGCCAGGAAGCCGCGCTACCAACGCTCCATTATTACCTTAGCGTTGACCCCTTTTGACTTGGAGTTTCAGGTGCGTCTCTTTCTTCGCATCTGCATCAACGACACTTCACACTCTTTTCATCGACAACCATCGTTTCTGCCCTTTGACCATAGTCGCTCTTTAGCACTCAATCTTCTTCTTCGTTTGCGAATCTTGCATAATCACACACTCACTTAATCAACTCCTTCAAAAACACCCATCAAGATAAAGAAACAGATCACATTCTTCACCATGTTCTTGAAAACCGCTCTGTTCTGCGCGTTCGTCGCCTCTGCACAAATCGCTCTTGCACAACAACCATACTGCTTGTTGACTGCCGTAAAGTATGAAGTGCTCCAAATTGAGGGCTGTCGCAATTGCTAATCGCCAATGCAGCAAGTTCGCGCACCCCGCTGATCAACAGACCCTCTGCTGCAAAGATGCATCCCAAGTCAAGAACTACATCGGTGACCTTTGCCCAACTCAAATGAAGTCTGATGCTCTGAGTGCCTTCAAGACTGCTTGCGAGCAGGCTGGCTATGGATGTATGTTGCCGAGTCGCGTGACCTGTGCACTGGCCGTCCGCTAATTCACGACAGCGTGTTCGTCCTCATCAAGCTCCGCATCTGCATCAGCCACTGGATCTGGCTCGGCATCTGGAACCGCCCCTGCAACTGCATCCGCATCCGCAAGCTCTGCCCCATACCCAATCGTATTTACCTCGACATACTTTGACACCGTCTGCTCGTGCACCAAGACAACATCCGTCAGGTATGTTTCTCAACTTGCCCATGAGACCTTACGTCGCGCCCAGCTAATCCTTGTCCCTAGCTCCACCGTTATAGCAGGCTCATCTGGATTCGCAACCGGAACCGCTCCCGTCGCCACTGGCACAGCCGCTGCTTCTGGCTCAGGTGCTGCCGCTGGAGGTGCTGGCTCAGGGTCCGGACCTGCTGCTACTGGATCACCCATCGTCCCCGTCGCCCCATCAAAGACCGGAGCAGGTGCGCCAGGCTCTACCTTTACTGGAGCTGCAACAAAGAACATTGGCTCCGTCGCTGCCGGTCTCCTGGCAGTGGCTGGTATCGCCGCGGCTCTATGAATCACCTAATCCTCTAGAATCGGTCCATCTCGCACATCATGTACAGATCCCATCCGAGGCATCAACCGGTGAAACTCTAATGCAAATCCGGTCGAGGTCCACGCAAAGTCATGTTTCGATCCTCTACACTTCTATACACTTGCTTCTGCTAAGATCAGATGCATTACTTTATAGATTGGGTGGTATATGCACGATGAGAGGGATCTCTAAACATCGAAAGTGTAGGGCTTGTCGCATGGTGCTATTGCTAGAACTAATTAATATTTCAAACCGTGCCAATAAACTCGATTTCGTCTCAATTGTCCCATTGATCGCTTTATTATGTAGCATATTGTAGGGGTTTGCAACACATTTAGTAGTGCGAGCCCACTGATTGACCATTAATATTGGGATGGAGATATTCGGTAGTTGAATATATCGTCGTCGAATAAAATTTTGCCGACTTTAGTTCGGATGAACAAAGCTTTTCTCCGGCCTGACATCGAAGGATGCAGATTCGGAGGATACGGGCAGAGGCGATTGCTACGCTGAGAGTTCGTCTGGTCCCTAAAATCGCAAATGAGGTAGCCCAACTGACAATGTTAGAGCGCTAGGAATGCCCATCCAAGCCGTATCCTCCATTGTCGATCTCTGGCTACAGAGGCAACATCGACGACCCTAGCAAATTCAGATATTGCCTCGAGGACGCCCCCATATGATCTTCTACACGAGCGACTAAAGACTGTCCGGAGAGTACTCGGGTCAAGAGTAAAGCTCACTTACGCCGAGAAGATACTTTATTCGCATCTTGGTGAGCCAGAGGAGTCTCTGCTGTCGAACACTCAGAATGGCAGCCAAATCAGAGGCAATGCGACTCTCAAGCTCAAGCCAGACAGAGTGGCTATGCAAGATGCGTCGGCACAGATGGCGTTACTACAATTTATGTCCTGCGGTCTCCCATCTACAGCGGTGCCTACGACTATCCATTGTGACCATATGATAGTGGGAGAAAGAGGTGCAGACGTTGATCTTCCTGCCTCAATCACTGGCAACAAAGAGGTTTTCGACTTCTTGGAGTCTGCAGCGAAGAAATATGGAATCGAATTTTGGCCACCCGGAGCTGGCATTATACATCAGACAGTCCTTGAGAATTATGCTGCTCCTGGCTTGATGTTGCTTGGGACGGATAGCCACACCCCAAACGCAGGCGGCCTGGGCACCATTGCTATAGGCGTTGGCGGCGCAGATGCGGTGGACGCTATGGTGGATGCGCCTTGGGAGCTCAAAGCTCCGAGGATACTAGGGGTCAAACTTGAAGGGCAAATGAGTGGTTGGACCTCGCCAAAGGACGTCATCATGAAGCTTGCAGGACTCTTAACAGTGAGGGGAGGCACAGGCTTCATTATAGAGTACTTTGGCCCTGGAGTGGACACCATTAGCTGTACTGGTATGGCTACCATATGCAACATGGGAGCGGAAGTCGGTGCTACGACGTCGGTATTCCCTTTCGCGAAGAGCATGAAGCCATACCTAAAGGCAACGCACAGGAGGAGCATCCTTAACAAGGCTGGCACATACGCTGGGACTAAGATTGGCCTGATGACCGCTGACCCTGGGGCGGAATATGACGAGGTAATTACTGTTAACCTCTCCGCCCTAGAGCCACATATCAACGGACCCTTCACCCCAGATCTCTCCACTCCTCTGTCTCAATTCAAGGACGTAGTCAAAGTCAACGAATGGCCCGAGTCTTTTGGAGCCGGTCTGATTGGAAGCTGTACGAACAGTTCCTATCAAGACATGACTCGTGCTGAGAACCTAGTCAAGCAAGCATCAGCCGCTGGACTAGAACCAAAGGCCGATTTCTTTATCACACCAGGCAGCGAGCAGATCCGGGCTACGCTTGCTCGAGACTCTACCTTAGACACATTTTCCTCCGCTGGAGGCACCGTCTTAGCCAACGCGTGTGGCCCTTGCATAGGCCGGTGGAAACGTACCGATGGTGTTTCCAAAGGCGAAACAAACGCTATTTTTTCTTCTTACAACCGCAACTTCAAAGGCCGCAACGACGGCAATCCCCAAACTATGAACTTCCTGGCGTCTCCTGAGATCGTCACTGCTATGTCCTACGCTGGAACTACTACCTTCAACCCCTTGACAGATACTCTTCCCACACCATCTGGTACATCCTTTCAGTTCTCTCCACCCAAAGGCTTCGATTTGCCAAGAGCAGGCTTCGCCCAGGGTAATCCTGAATTTGAGCCTACTCCGGGTGTTCCGGAACCATCACACCCCGTCATCATCTCTCCCACTTCAGACCGTCTCGCTGTTCTCGAACCCTTCGAGCCATTCCCAGATAGCGAGCTGTTAGGTCTGCGCGTCCTGTATAAAGTTAAAGGCCAATGCACAACCGACACCATCTCGGCTGCTGGCCCTTGGCTCAAATACAAAGGTCATCTGCCAAACATAAGCGCCAACACGCTCATCGGTGCCGTCAACGCTGAGACAGGCGAGACCAACGTGGCTTACGACCATTTCGAGTCTGGAAAGCCGCCCAAAAGCGGTATCCCCCAGCTAGCAGAGAAGTGGAAGGACCAGGGCAGGCAATGGATGATTGTTGCCGAAAGCAACTACGGCGAAGGTAGCGCCAGAGAACACGCTGCACTACAGCCGAGGTATCTAGGCGGGCGTGTGATCCTCGCCAAAAGCTTTGCGAGGATACACGAAACAAACTTGAAGAAACAAGGTGTTGTGCCTCTGGTATTTGAAAACGAGGCCGATTACGAGGAGATAGGAGCTGGGGATGCGGTTTCGACCGTTGGGCTTCATGACATGTTGAAGAATGGAGGGAAGGGGGATGTTACTTTGAGGGTGGGAAAGAGAGGAGGTGGAGAGAGAATGATCAAGGTCATGCATACGATCAGTAAGGATCAAGCTAGGTTCATATTGGCAGGGAGTGCGTTGAATTTGTTGGCTAAGAAGGAAGCGAGGTAGCGAATGGTATGTGTCATTGACGTAAAACTAAAAAGTCATTCACTGTACAGAGGTTTTGTCAATGTTCTTCATTTGATTTCTGGTTGCATGAGTCTCCAATGATCGCCTGTGGGGAGGCTTTGAAGCCACGCCCATGATGCTCCTGACGCCCTTGCTAGTCATGGCCTTTTGGTTTTCGATCTCAACCGTCAAGAGCCCCATTTCAGTCCACATAATGCATCGTTATATCTCAGTGACCGAAGAGCCTTCATCCACAGTGCTTTTACTCCTTGTCCTTTCGCTTCCTTTATCCTATATCACCGCTTCACACTCTTCGGCCTCGGCTTGCACTCATCCGTTTGCACAGCATGCAACATGACTTTATTCACGCCCTGCGGCGTGTTGACCGCATAGCCTTTACTCCAATCATAGCTGACTGCATAAGCAAACACGGTCCCATTCCGATTGAACGCCGTGCTCGATATCGTACCCCCAACTTCGGGATACCCCTTCAGCCGATGCTTCGCATCCTTGTCCCAAAAGTGGAACGTACCGTCTGAGCCTGCTGTGCTGAATGTGCCATGGACGGGGTGGAAGCTGATAGCGTTGACGGAGTAGACGTTGCTGATGTCGCGGGTGTTTGGGGGGGTTTGGCGGTGGCATTTGAAGCTGAAGTTCGCAGAGGAGTCTTTTTCTTCGACGTATTGGATGGCGCAGCGACCTTCTATCGAGCCGACTGCGAAACCTGATGCATCCGTGAAGCAGCTGACGACGCGAGTCTGCCATTTGAGTGGTGATTGCATCGTCTTGTAGAATTCTGTTGGCTTGTCCAAGTTCACGATATTTATGTATCGATCTGCTGTGCCAATGACGAGGAGCTTGTCCTTTGCGTCAATGCTGTAGACGCGTTCCTGGCAGTTGACTGAGGCGACGGGGTTGGGTTGCCGTAAGTCCCAGTATTTGATTGTCTTATCCCAGCTGCCTGTCACTAGAACTTGGGCGGCCTGGCCTGGGACATCGATCATGCGTACGCAGCGTATGGGTTGGTCGTGAGCGGCGACTTGTTGGGCTGCAGCGCCGCCGGCGCCGAGGTCGAGCATGCGAGCTGCTTTGTCTGCGCCGCCGCCTACTACTTTTGTGCCGTCCTATTGGAAACATTAGCATGAACCCAAGAGACTGGACCTGGAAAAAAAACCTTCGACCAACAGCAGCTCAACACAGGTCCTTCATGCTCGAAAAGAGCTTTGCCTTCACTTCCTCCTTGGGCATTTATTTCGTATATGCGGACTTTCTTGTCCCATGAGGATATGGCGAGATGGTCTGATTGGGGCGAGAAAGAGAGGTCTGAGATGCTGTCCTCTGGTGGGTTGCTCAACGCAACATCTTTCGAGATATCGCCTGTAGTGCTCGCTGCTGATGTAGCGCTGGAGCTGGCAGCGCTGCCAAAGAGGCCGGACATTGTTGAGATGGGGGGATGAAGGAGGGAGCTGGTGGGGGAAGAAAAGAGTGTCACAGATACAAGGCAGGGGCTGGAGCTTTTAAGACCATGGGCAGATTCTTTGCCCTTTAATATTGTGTGACTCTACACAGGCAAACACCAGGCAAAATGTTTAAGTCAGTCGCGTTCGCAAGGCTGCCGTTAGCGGCTTGGCTAAGCCTCTCGCAAAAAGTTCCACGAAAGGTCTATTACCGTCTTCTTTTCACAACTACTTCGCTCAAAGAATCGCAGTCGAAGCTCACAAACAGAGAGAAGTCAGCCTCGGCTTTCTTTTCTCCTTTACAGAATGCTTTGGGAGAAAGTCCCCGGACACCTCTTGCTTCTTTGGAAGTACTGAGAAAGTTGAAAAACACCGCCATTACAGCAAACTTCGCGGTTCACCTCCTCCCCACCTCTCCTACCCCTTTTTCCCCCTTCTCGACCGTTTGTACTCCTCTTAATCCCCTCTCAGGTCGCAGAGTATGGTCTAAGAGCCCCCATGGATGAAGATACGAGTCCGCGCTCGGTGACTTGTGCCTTGATGGCTTGGGGGGAGGGTTTTTGGAGGAGGTCGGGATCGATGTGGATGCTGGGAAGGGGACTCGTAGGTGGTGGATGGGGGATACATTCGTCGAGATGGATAGTTATGCGATTGCTCCTGACTGACTCGCTCTGGTCCTTCGGGCTAGGGTGGGAAAGATAGGAGTAACTCGATGGGGCTTATTCTTGAGGCGAGGTACCCTCTCGTTTCTTTTCTACGAGCCTGCACCTTGGTTTATTCGTGCTTCGCGTTCCTGGTTGGGGAGCAGAAGAGAATGGCAGTGAGAACGTCCGGTCAAACGGACCAGGCTTCATTTAGAACTCTGTTCGATGATGATACAACAATCATAGAGTCAAGCACTTAGGCCCCGCAGACCCTACGTGGTGTCGGTGTGCCGCTGAAGATTATGAATTTTATATGCTGAGAACATCGAGTTTACATACGAGGTACCCAAAACTTACTGCACCTACTGCACATTCTTCCCTCATATCTTTCTCTTCAGCAATGTCGATCTACGGTACATAATCTCAGATGCAGTATACACAACTCAAATATCTAACGATCTTCCAAATGCCTAAGGATTGCAAAGTTTAGGCCCTCGTGAAGCCAATGTAGAGTTTAGCGAGCGCCCTTTACACGGCAATCCAATGTACACGGCAAGGAGCTCGTAACGTCAAATAGTACTATGCTGTGTTTGAAAGTATGTAAAAGGGTTGTCAAGAAGATCCAAAAACGACGGCGTGGACCAGGAAATTTCTGGGCTGATCTTGATTTCATGCCTGACGGCCATTTTGCTCTGTGTTATCCTAATTAGACATGTTACAATGAATGATGATTTCCCGGTTTCCCATGGCTGCTTTTTCTACTCTATAGCAACATCTTGTTCTGCAACATCATTTCGGCCATACACATAAAATTGGACAAAGATCAATATATCTTCTCCCATAGTCCCTTTTCATTGTCAGCGTCTCCCTTGAAGCCTAGCGATGGTCTTGGGCTCACCTAAAGATCCAATAAGCCAGGGGAAATTGATGATAAGGTATGGCCTCGAGATGGAGTGGAAGAGAATCTGATGGCCACAATGAGTGTGCTTCATAGGTATAGTAAGAGCAGGTTGGTACTTACTCCACCACCGTACGTTAGATTTCCAAGAAGAGAAAGTATAAAAAAAAGTAGCGATAGGCCTTATGAGCTCGATCAGCAATCATCACATGGTGACTGTAGGTACCTACCTTCGCAAGATCGGTCTTGAAAATTCTTGTATATCTGAGGTAATCGAGCACTGACAACAAAATTTCGTGAGCACTGTACTCCATCTAGATAGACAACTTACCCTAGGTATGCGAGCGCCGATAGATAGCCCAGAATTTCCGCTCCTACATTCGTGTGGGTCGTATCCTTGTCGATCTCTCCGAGCGTAGGCTTCCAAGCTCCAGCTTTGAATGCAATAGCCCAGCCGGCAGTACCAATAGCGCAAACAGCCAGAACACAGAGAGTGTTTTTGACCCACTCACGAGCATTTCCTCCTTCCTCTGGAATAACCGGAAGTGCTAAAGCAGCAATGGTTGAGTCGCGACGCTTCTGAGAGACGGAAGAGCGACGCCTCGAGCCTGGCAATCCCATGTCACTGCTGGATCCTCGGCCAAGCAAAGGCTGATTCGGGCTTTCTGCGTCCCCATCGACAACTTCTTGCGGAGAACTTTTGCGTGAATTTACATAATTGTAGTATAGAACTTGTGTGATCAATACTGCGTCTGCAATACAGAAGTAGATAGCCAAAGCAATTACTGTAGGCACGAGACCAGCCCAAATCGCTCCAAAGAAGTTTGCAAGATCGCCTATGAACCAAACGGTCAGAAAAGCAAGTGAGAGGCCCTCGGCATTGCCTTGTCTGTAATTCTCGACCAATTGTGGTACCTAGAGTGACAAGCTTTAGCCCATGAAATGCAATACAATGAAATCTGAAAGGTCATTTTACCAGTACAAAGATCCACGCAGCCAGTGATATTGATCCCGTGACACCAGACAATGCTTCATGGGTGGAGAGGTCGAGCATCGTATTCGACCCCTGTGCCTCCGCGGCAAAGATCGCACAGAAGCACAAATGCTGGAGAGGGTGGTGTAAAAAGCCGCAATTGGATTGATTTCATACTTTACATAGGGGTAGCAGATACCTGATGCATGCAGGTGGTGAGAACCAAGCGTTTTAGTGGGACGAGTGAGCCGCGCAATTCATGCCAAGTCTTCTCGGCCCCAGACCTGTCGTATTCCTTTCCTTTTTTTAGCTTTTTTGTTTCCTTCCTCTCTTCCACCGAATCTTTTGATCCACTCATCTACCCTACGTTCGTTCTACTCTGTCGTTACAACTTAAACGTGGACTGATTTAGAGTCCGTGTTTCATCGCACTCGTCTTCGGCCGCTCGTTGTTTTGTGTCGGACATAGCCGTTTGCCTCGAAACCACCTTCGAGAAAAGCTATTTTTCCTTCCTACTGACAACCCTCGACGTCAACATGTTGCGCCCAGGAGCTTCGTCATACGTATCACTCCTCCTTTTCGCCATTCTTGCATCAGGCATCAAAATTGAAGATGCTCTACGCCCTCTACAATACCGCCAGAACGACGTTCCTGTGGGAACAGGCGCCTCACAGACTATTACTGCCGTCTCTTCTACGCCTACCTCTGTATCGCTCACATCTCCAACTTCTACCACAGCCAATGCAGTTTCAACGACTTCGTCAGTGAATGCTCCAACTACAGACTCCACGACCACCTCTCCTTCAACCGATGGCGCGACAACCCCTTCCCAAGCAACGACTTCAGCTACTGACGCATCCGTCATGACTTCTCAAACAACATCAGTGACTTCAGCGGAGTCAAGGTCTTCGACAACCTTTGGCGCTTCCTCGAAAACAACTCACTCAACTACAACATCGTCATCGAAGTCGAAGACTGGTAGCGTCACCCAGGCTGTTTTGACGACGGTGATCTCTGTCAGTGGAAGCAGCACCTTCAGCAGTGTTCAGACTACAAATAAGGTTGTCGCCGCGGCATCTGCTACAGGTTCCAGTGCTGCTAGCCTCAGTGGAAGTAACAGCGGAGGGGGCAGCTCGGGTTTATCGTCCTCCTCGAAGAGTATCATTGGGGGCGTTGTGGGTGGGATCGGAGGAGCAATCCTTCTTGGGGGTCTCGCAGTTGTTGTATGGAGGATTTGGGGCAGGAAGAGGAGGTCAGGCCGCTACGATGACCACGACCCTATCGACTCTCAACCAGGCTCGTCAGGACGCGAAAAGAGGAGCAGCGTCAGTGGCAACAGCCCATTCCGTTCGACTCTGGATCAGTACCACAACCCGGCAGGACCGGTCAACACTGCGTCTAATTTCTAGAAAGGCGACAGAAAAGGTTGTGGTACTTTTGGAGCTTAGCGTTTAATCAGCATTTCGGTCATCTCGCGTGTTGCATTGTGGGCGTTTTAAGAGGGCATACATGGCCAGGACGAATCTCCTTTGTCGAAATTACCATTGCAAGGCGCGACGTAGACATAATGAAATCCATTCTATAGAGCATCGTTCCTGCCACCCTTCATTGTCATCGTGACAGTGGTTTGATCAAAATGTACTACTCAGTATCTGCAAGTATAGCCCCAATCGATACGGCACTCTTGGCGTCAGATTTCCACTAGTGGCAGGCACCAGTACCCTACAAGACTCGTGTCCGTTTTCATTGCTTTAGATGTCACTGTACCTTACCCCCATTACTACATAGTATCCTACATCGCCGGGGCATATCAAATGAATGACTAATGGGGACGAAAGTCTTTGTTTTGCGGGGGTTTAGCGCCTACCCTAAATGGGTTAGAGCGGACACGAGTTTTGTCGGGTACTGGTGGCGCGTCTCTGTTTCTGTACACGCGCCGTGATCCTCCTTCTCAACTTACGGAACCCTAACCACAAAGAGTTTCCGTGTGCGTTCAAAGAGTCTACCTCTGCACTGCGAACATGTTCCAAATTAGTCCGCTATACCACACGCCCACTTTCATGACCCGAATGTCATCGCCCCTCGCACCCCGCAACCCCAATGCTTGCCCGCGATTCCCATATCAAATGGCATCCTCAGAGGAGAAAATCTACGACAGGTCACTACACCCCCAGAAGCGTCTACCTCAGAAGCCGTACCAGCAGCGGAGACCGGAGGAGGAGCAAGAGCGGAGACGAGGGGCGTTCTTGACAAAGGTTAGGCAGAGCAGCGATGACAGGAGATGGGAGTCGCGTAGTGAGCAGGTAGGGCGCAACCTCATGGCCTATGACAAACGTACGCATTGTACTAAGGCCGCTCTAGATCCTACAAAGAGATTTCCTGTCGCGGCAGAGGCAGTGGGAACAAGAACAAGCGCATTCAGCCCCGGAAGAGCTCTCGACTCCGGAGGACGAGGAGATGGAGACGGACCAGGCTGCTAATCCGTCAGAGGGTGAGAAGATCTCGTTAGTGTCATGACACCTGCTGACAGTCTGCCGATCAGAGGTGGACATGGTCGATCAAATCCTATCACAAGAAGACCAAGAATTTGAGGCGCTCATTTCACTGATGCAGCCTAAGGAGCATGAGGAAGAGCCAACCATGTCTGCTTATGGCAGCGACGATGAAGAGTACGACCAACTATTTCAGGACGTGATGTCGAAAGAAAATGTAGCTGGAGGTAACGCGAAAGAAGCTGAAAAGACCGAAACAGAGGAGGTGATGGATATGTCGGTGGACTAAGACATTTTTTAGTTCGACTTTCACGATGCGACGATTCCCCGGCTGGCTTAGGGTACAGGCATGATTGGCGTAGAAGGGCATTATTCACGACGCATTTCGGACAGCGCGGCGCACATGTGGCAGGATATGATTCGTTATTGTTGTGCGCATCCTGAGTCTATATCGCCTAAGGCATCTTGCGCTGCGTTCATATCGCCGACGAGGTCCGCAGGAGGACTTCCAGCTGCTTGCATCTATCGTATTCAGTCAGCTTCACTTCTAGAAAAGAACGGGAACGACCCTCTTACCTGTTGCATCCTCTCCACGATGAACTCTCGATCCTCGGCCTTCGAATCGGAATACTCCTTTTGTTCGAACCTCCCCACAATCTCTCCCACAAGTCTCTGCTGCTCATCATACCGCTTCAAATCCTCCGCGCTCGTAGTACTTCTATGCTTCGCCATCCAGGCTGGGAATTTATAACGCAATTCTTTCATTGGTTCGTATAATATTTCCTTATTCGTCAACTGCTCCATCATTCCCATGAGCACCTTATTGAACCCTTCATCATCGCCTGCGCCCTCAAGACCGCCATTCTGCATCTCCTGGAGCATCTGAGCAAGCATGTCGTCAGAGTCTTCGGTTTTGGCTGCAGCCGTAGCTTGCTCCCCAGACGCTTGCATCCTCTCCATCGTCTTTCTGATTGTCTCCTGGAATGGCTCATCTGCTGCACTCGAGGACGACGCCTTTCCACTAGCCCCATCTTTTGATTGTTCTGAAGGAGCGTTAGGATCTGCTGCTGCACCTAGTTCTCGCATCATGGCTTCTATTTCCTTTTTCATTTCAGGCGACTCGTCCACGGTCCCCATGAGCGCTGCCATTTGGTCTTGTAATTGCTTGCTGAATTCATCGGCCGCAGCGTCTGATATGTTTGGCTCTTCGAAGTCTTCTGCGTGCGCAGCTTGCGGCTTGGGAGGGGCATCTTTGGGTTCTTTGATTTGGGTCGCGGAGAACTCGTCGAGCATATCTGTTTCAGGCATCAGAGGAAGCACAGTGTACCCACGGGGTTGTCCTGGCCCTACCATCTAGATCGTCCAAATCGTCTTCCTCTGGGTCTGGGACATCCTCCTCTGCCGGCGCCGCCCTAGGCGCATGCTGCTCCTTTTGAGCGCCGTTCTGGGGCCCATCCTTCTCCATAGTAGATCAAGATAATTGATGCTATCTTCTCTGTACCATAGTGGAAGTGACATCAGAAATGCGCCACAGAAGAGACATCATCAGACTTGCTCCACATTCACGTTTTGGCGGGGCGTTGATCGACAGGAACTTGCTGCGGGGGCGTTGAAATCAAAATGCCGACTTTTGTTTGGCCGTTGCGTATTTTATGCAGCTAACCTCTCTCTTTCACTCACATCATTCAGAATACACAAAGCTCTGTAAAAATCAGCTTGCGCGTGATCGGTCATAGTTTTGAGGCCACCGTCATCCAGCTAATTCACTACCAAACCCCATTTGCTTCACTCTTCGTCCCACAATTCGTATCGCGACCAGCCTTACCTTGACAGGCTCAATCGCCCTCACCCTCCCTCATTCTCGAATACTCCGCCAGTCAAAACCTATTAAAGATGTCGCTGTGTCAAAATCGCCTACAGGAGGAGAGGTACGTCTTCTGGGTGCATACTCTCCCAGCGAAGCTGATCTCTTTTTGAAATCAGAAAGCAATGGCGCCGTGATCATCCCTTCGGCTTTTTCGCAAAGCCTGTTCGCACAGCCAATGGGGTCTTGGATCTCAAGAAATGGGAGTGCGGAGTACCTGGCAAGGAAAAGACGCTATGGGAAGGTGGACTCTTCAAGCTTGATGTCTTATTCCCAGATGGTAACCTCATACATCCGGTGGCTGGCTGACCAAAGCTAATCGGCGCTTATAGAGTACCCTACAAAGCCGCCGAAGTGTAAGGCATCTGACCATCGCTATTCATGAAATTTTCTGACAAGGGGACAGGCAAATTCTCGCCCCCGCTCTTCCACCCAAACGTCTATCCATCGGGCACGGTTTGCTTATCGATATTGAACGAAGAAGAAGGATGGAAACCCGCTATCACTATTAAGCAAATCCTCCTTGGTATCCAGGCTCTACTCGACGAAGTCAACCCCGACTCACCAGCGCAAGCTGATGCGTACAACCTCTTCAAGAGGGATCGTCAAGCCTACGAGAAGAAGATCAAGAATATCGTCAAAGACAACGCAGCACCATGAGCACCAAATAGCAGTTCTTGATCATTACGGGCAGGGGCTTTGACGGCAGTGATTTCAGCATAAGGCGTTGGCAGGAAGGTACTCTCTATGAAGGCATGCGTGGAGGCGAACAATTACGGGGCTACTTTAGGCGTTCTATGAACTACGTCTCATTACAGCCACAGCCCGGATAGAAAGCAGCAAGGTGAGGTCATTTAGCAGAGGTTACAGAATCGGCAAATACACAAGCACTTCATCTTCATCATTTGGACTTGTCTGCTCGCTTTGCGTGCTCTTATCTTATGCTGGCTCTTGGTCATCGTCAAGCAGGCTGTCGGAGAATTCAGCAATCTTGAAATCCTCATCGACTCAAGTTTTTGAGCCAGAACACTTGAACTGAACATCTTCCACAGACTTGACGCTTCAAAATTACGACTACCATTTGTACTCACAGCCTTTCCAACGTTTGCAGCCTTGCGTGGGTGCCGCTAACGCTCAATGTGGGGAGTGGTCGCGTTTCGAGCCCTTATCTTAGCGTGGATGACACACTTCCGCCGCCGAAATCGCTGATCAAAAAAGTTGCCAGCGCACGTAGCGGTCAACAGAACTTCCCTTGCAATTGCTTTCCAACATACTCCTATCAAGTTTCTTTCTCACGCCTTAGGGGCACTTAGAGATGTGTGGCGTCTTTGCATGCCACCGGTATGTCATACTGAGTTCTGCACCCTTATCCTTGGGCTGTTGCTGATTCTGCGGAAGCCATCCCGATGTGCAGAAATTCAAGCCCACCGCGTTGCGGATGGCCAAGGCGTAGGGTACTTATATCTCACCCTTGGGGATGTAGTCTAATAGATGCTATAACAGCGCCCGCCATCGTGGTCCAGATTGGAGTGAGCAAGCTATCTTGCACCACACAAGAACGCGGACTGACTGTGCCTAGGCGGAAATTTCGTCGCAAACAATACAAGTCAGTCCAGATGCTATTGAAAGACTATAAATCGAAGCTGAACAAACGCTAGTTTTGGCCCACGAGCGTCTGAGTATCGTTGGTGTTGGTGAGTGCATATTGAACAAAAGAATTATGATTCATTCTGACTGTACCCAGATACCGGCGCCCAACCTCTCGTCAACGACGATGGATCCCTGTCGCTCGCCGTCAATGGCGAGATTTACAATCACAGAGTCCTGCGCAAGCAGCTCAAGCATCCCTACAACTTCAAGACCCATTCAGATTGTGAAGTCATAATACCCTTGGTATGGCACTAAAGAATGGTGTTTGGTGCATGAGCTGACAGGCCATAGTACATGGAACATGGACTGGATGCGCCCAAGTTCCTCGATGGCATGTTCTCCTGGGTACTTTATGACAAAAAGCAAGACCGGACGGTGGTTGCGCGAGACCCTGTCGGAATTACAAGCTTCTATCAGGGATGGTCCAGCGCAACTCCTGGGGCGAGGTATTTCGCATCCGAGTTGAAATGCTTGCACCCCATTTGCGACAGGATTGAATGGTTTCCTCCGGGCCATGTCTACGACTCCAAGACAGATACGATGACGAGATATTTTCAGCCAACATGGTGGGACCCGACCAACGTTCCTTCAACGCCTATCGACTACAAGCTCATAAGAACGTCACTGGAAAGGTCTGTTCGAAAAAGATTGATGGCTGAAGTTCCTTATGGTGTACTGCTTTCTGGCGGTTTGGACTCAAGTCTAGTAGCTTCAATCGCTCAACGAGAGACTCTTAGACTTCGCCAAGCGTCTATGGGCAAAGTCAATGGGCAAACTAACGGACATATCGATCACGAGCAACAGTCGAGCGAAGATCTCGTTGGGATGGATGACAATGACGAGCTGTCAACCGTAACTTGGCTTCCGCAATTGCACTCATTTTCAATCGGTCTACCTGACGCACCAGACACCAAGGCTGCCCTGGAGGTAGCTAAGTTCCTTGGAACGAAACACCATGACTTCAGTTTCACTATAGAGGATGGCCTCAATGCGCTTTCAGACGTGATCTTCCACCTTGAGACCTACGATGTTACTACCATTAGAGCTTCAACTCCAATGTTCTTGCTTAGTAGGAAAATCAAAGCTATGGGTGTAAAGATGGTTTTGAGTGGAGAGGGAAGCGATGAGATATTTGGAGGCTATCTTTACTTCCACGCTGCGCCGGACAAGGCAGCCTTTCACGCGGAGACCGTTCGCCGGATCAAGAACCTTCACCTTTCCGATTGTCTGCGAGCCAACAAGTCGACGGCTGCTTGGGGTGTGGAGGCCCGTGTCCCCTTCCTCGACAAGGAGGTAAGTATAATTCCTTTGAACCTAAGGGTGATTTTTGCTGACGAAACCAGTTCATGGAGAACGCAATGAACGTCGACCCAGTAGAGAAAATGATCACCAAGGGTCGAATAGAGAAGTACATTCTACGAAAAGCCTTCGATACCACCAATGAGCCAGATACAAAACCATATCTTCCTGATAAGATTCTCTGGCGCCAAAAAGAGCAATTTAGCGACGGTGTTGGATACGGTTGGATAGACGCCTTGAAACGTAACGCCGAAATGCATGTGACAGACGAAATGATGAAGAAGCCTAAGGCGGAGTGGGGAGAGGATATTCCTGACAGCAAAGAAGCGTACTGGTATCGAATGATGTTCGACGAGCTCTTCCCGCCACAATGTGCATCAACAGTCATGCGATGGACACCTACTTGGTCAGAGCAGACAGATCCAAGTGGACGGTAAGCAATCATAATGAAGATGGTGAAATTGGAGCATGCTAAATTTTCACAGGGCGATTGCAACGCACAACGCCAAGTATGGAGCGAAGAAATAGACGGCCAGCATTTTATTTCTTGGTTCCATATTGTATTCTGCATTAGAGACGAATGATTCCAGCATGAGTCCTGTTTCGTTGCGGGTCCGTTGCATAATCATAGATCCGACGGATAGAAAAAGGAGCACTGATGGTCAACTATTCATTGTGCAGCTTTTAGAGATAGGTGCTTCAAAACGTGTTACATGAACAGCATAGAGTATCATGAAGAGGTAGAAGACGTTTTGAACAAGCAGAGAACCGGATGCCCCAAGTCTTACAGCAGTGTAAGGTACACACCGGGGAGCCACGGCTGTCCATTGAAGTTCGCCATTGGCTCATTTTCTTAGTCAGCCGGCTTTGATCCCGCATCTATTTTGGATCGTTGTTTTTGCTGTTGCCCAAAGTACCCTCAACGATTCATAGACATAAGCTTCTACTTGTCAATCGCAGCTGTCATCATGTCTGCCGCGCAAGCATACTCGTCTCCACTGTCGGAGAAGCTTGCCCCTCCCCCTCCCGCGTTCTCTGACATCGCAAAGACCTCCAACGATGTATGCCCAATGCAATCTTGCATGGCCGGCCTAGTAGCTGATGCATGTCTTATAGCTTTTGAATAAAGACTTCTACCACACTTCAGCTGGTAACCGTCCCCATTCAATGCATTGATTAAGTAATTGAAGCTAACAACCTTCACTAGCAAACCTCGACGTCAAATCCAAAGCTCCTAATGGCGTGAGCTTCAACGTTAAGGGGAAATCCGCCCACGAGGGTCCCACGAGTGGTCAAGTAAGCCTTGAACATCCAGTTCGTACAAATATTGACTCAAGCTAACCAACTGACCTGTTGCAGATCGAAGCCAAATATGCTGACACCGAATCCGGTACACTCTTCAATTTGTTACGCCTTACTACCTATACACAGTTCCAAGCCCCCAATGGACTCAATACCATGATCATCCTCAGCCCTGGATATGGAGCTTTGCTGATGTTTTATGAACGTGCAGGGCTGTCCCTCACCCAAACGTGGACCACCGCCAATGTCCTCCTCACGAAGTTGGAGCTTGACAACAAGATCGCCAAAGGACTGAAAGCTGAAGCTGTCACTGACTTCGTCCCTCACTCGCAACAATTCGGCGCCAAGCTCAACCTCTACTTCAAACAGCCGAATTTCAATGCCCGTGCCTTCTTTGACGTAATGAAGGGTCCCGTTGCCAATGTGGATGCCGTCCTGGGTCATGAAGGTTTTCTTGTCGGTGCCGAGGCAGGATACGACGTGCAGAAGGCCGGTATTACCAAGTACGCCGCTGCCATTGGCTACACTGCCCCACAATATAGCGCCGCCATCACGGCAACAAACAGCTTGAGCGTCTTCGCTGCCTCTTACTACCACAAAGTCAGCTCTGAGGTAGAGGCAGGTGCCAAAGCGATATGGGACTCGAAGGGCGGTGACAAGGTCGCGTTGGAGGTCGCTAGCAAGTATCGTATTGACCCTACGTCGTTCGCTAAGGTATGGTGTCCCGATATCCCTCCGAAGCGTGATATGTATGTTACTAATGCGATACCGTGAATTAGGGCAAGATCAACGACCGTGGTATTGCCGCACTGGCATACAACGTCAAGCTGCGACCTGGTGTTACCGTTGGTCTTGGTGTCTCGCTGGATACGCAGAAGCTCAGCGAATCTGCACACAAGGTTTGCATCCAACAATTGAGTTGTAACGATGTTCGGTTAACTCTCGATTAGGTAGGCACAAGCTTCGAATTCGAGGGTTGAATATACCGAAACACCTCTCGACATCTAGCGATCCAGCAGTAGTCCCATTCTCCCCCTCATTTCTTCGGCACCCTCTTGCACTTTGCGCCCAAAATGCCGAGCATTGTTAAATCTTCTGTTCATACCATAGAGTAATCGATAGCCAAATTAAGAAGCGATGTAAAAAAATGGAAGTGAACCCCGGAAATGTGGAAATTTGTGGCTGACCACTCTGATGATTCCTACTTTTTGATGCGCTGCCTATAATTCATCGTCTTTCCTCCTCCGCCGGTCAAACCCACCGTCAAACATGCTTGGTATCGAGAAAGCAAACATAACCACAGCTGTGAGCACAAAGAACTTGAGGGCCATACTTCCACCTTCCGCATACGCCACACTCTCCTCCAACCTTCTCCGCCTTCTCCGATCCTGCTCCTCCTGCGTGCGGTGGTGTCCCTCCCGATCGAAATGCGGAATATAGTCAAAGCCACTCTGCCCCTGTCCAGGTCCAAACCCTCCACCTCTAGGCCCTCCCGTACCGGCGGAGCCCGACGCTTCCGCCTGTGATTGCCTCTTATTCCCCTGCGCTCCCCACCCTCCACTCGTATAAAAACTCGGGGGCGGTCCCTTGAATTGAGTCCGTCGTTTACTCAATCCACTTGCTGGCCTTGAGCCGAAAGGGGTAGAAGCACTGGAATGCGAGCCGCGGCGTGTGCTGGCTGGGGGGCCGTGAGAGCGTTGGGTGTCACGATCGTATTTCTCTCGCTTCTGTGGACTTCCCAAGACAGTATAGGCTTCTGAGATTTTCACGAAGCGTTCTGAGGCTTGAGGGTCATTGGGGTTGTGGTCCGGGTGGTGGGTTTTGGAAAGAGAGTAGAATTGTCTTTGGGATGTTAGTACTCGAAGGCCAGAAGAATTGGAGGGAGTGCATACTTCTTGATGTCTCCAGCAGAGGCGCTCGGGTCAAGGCCCAACGTCTCGTAGAAATTTGGGGCTTCGCTCCTCCATATAGGTGTTGTGTGGAAGAGGGCGGTGCGAATGTAGATGGGTTGACGGAGCAGAGAAGCCTTTGAAAGGAACGGATGGCGTAGTGGCATGCCTCATGCTGAGGTCTTATTGTGATGTTCTGAAGTGTTTCATGCTTTGCTCGTCGAATAAAAATGGGCGTCGGTGACAATTATTGAGGGAAAGATGTTGCGATTGAGGTGCTTGTCACTGAAACTCTAAATTGATGATGTCTGGTTGCTACCGATCTTCGCCCGGCAGATGTACCGAGTTAGTCAACGCGCATTGCGGTCCAAAGGTCTGCATTTGGCAAAATGAAATGTTCCTATTGCAAGCCCGTAGCAAAATTGAGGGTTGAGTGTGCCATTGAATGTATGGCTGCTGTTGTTGCGTCTCAGGAGCATCGAGATACAGAGCAGGATGCCTAATCAAGATCCAAATGGCCAGACCGCAGATGAGCGTCCCTCACCGAAGAAGAGTACAATTGCACACCGGAGTGAAGGAGAGGATGGCACCCAGAGCCGACAAGATGCCTCTCGTTCTCCATCTTCGAGACAATTACGGCCAAGTGAAAATCGCGACAGCCACCGCAGCACCCCTTCGAGGCCCAAATGGAGGCGGTATCTTTCGACTGCCAAATTCCTAGTCGCAGATCAATGGTTTCTCTTCGCCCTAGGCTTTCTCATTCTTATAGCCTCGCAAGTTCAAGTTCCAGGTCCGCAGCAGGCGTTGAAAGAGACAGTGGTCACATATCTTTGCGTGGCTGTCATTTTCTTTATAACAGGATGTACGGTGTCTACGAAGGTTCTGCTTGCAAACTACAGCAGATGGAAGCTCCATATCTTCGTCCAGCTTCAGTCGTTCCTTCTCACTTCAGCCATTGTGTATGCTGTGGTTAGCTTGTGCGCTATAAATCCGGATTTCATGGACGCAGGCCTTCTGGTGGGGATGATCTTTACAGGATGTGTCCCGACAACTATTTCATCTAATGTCGTAATGACAAAGCAAGCCAACGGCAATCAGGCATTGACAGTGGTGCAGTCTACGTTAGGCAATTTTCTTGGGCCTTTCATAACGCCATTACTGGTGATAATGTACACAAGCACTGGAGCTTGGTACACGAAGGTCATACCAGGGGTTGGCCCTGGAGGATTCGGAGAGTTGTATAAACGGGTGTTCAAGCAACTTGGTCTCTCGATCTTCCTACCATTGGTATGTTCCCTCTTCGAAGATCATGAAACGTGGAGATTTGGACTGACAGTTGAGACAAGTTGGTTGGCCAAATTGTGCAGAATTTCTTCCCAAGGGCAACCAACAAGGCCTTCACCGATTGGAAGCTTTCGAAACTAGGATCGTGGTCACTTCTCATCATCATATGGCAGACCTTTGATGGGGCTTTCCAGACCCATGCTTTCGACACTGTCAAAGGGAACAATATTGTCTTCATTGTTTTCATGTCAATGATCTTCTATGCAGTCTGGACAGTTACCTGCTTCTTCTCGTCGAGGCTCTGGCTCAGCAAGGCTGATACCATCGCCGTCGCATATGTGGTACCAGCAAAGACGCCTGCAATGGGGGTACCGTTGTCGAGCGTCATGTTCGCAGGGTTGGAGCCCATCACCGCATCAAAATTGCAGATCCCAATGGTCATATTCCAAGGCCTTCAGATAGCTGCTGGTAGCTTGCTGACGCTTGTCTTTCGGAAGTGGATTGGGGAAGAAGGAGAGGAAGAGAAGAAAGACGTCGAGACGGGACAGGAGCAGGATGAGGAGCAGCGAGAGTCCAGGGGTGCATAGACCCATTAATCACTCTGTAAAGTTGTCTTATAGTCTAAAATGGATTACTTGTAATGAAAGACAATCGTAAGGAGACATTTGACCGGTATACTAGCAAGTCCGGACTGGCCTAGCGCCCCGGTCTCACAGGAATTTGCTGGTATAAGAGCGAAGGCTGGACTAACAACGTGCAAGCTGAGATGATCAGGTGTTGAGTGACTTCAGAATGGGTTAGAAACCCTTCCAGTTCTACATACATAAATATAGTAGGTCAGGGGTCATTCTCAGCCTTACCTATGACGTCCAGAGCGCGCGCTCAACGAACCCCTAGCGCCCGCTCTGCTGCAGGAACGAGGACAAGTGCCGCATGGGGAAATCTGACATCCCCTTTGTGATCATCGTCTAACTGTACGTTGTCAGATCTGAGACACACTGGACAATCATACATACTGCCAATATTTCTCGGAACGCGCGACAGGCAATCAAGCCCCCTTTGCAGCGGCCCAAAGATATTTTCGGATCCCTACAACGAACCCCTCATATCAGCCGAGGATGCACACGTGGAAGCATCTGGACAGGAGGCTATGATCGATTCCATTCTCAGGACGGCCCTGCTAGTCAGCCGAGTTCACCGACGCGCTTGATCGCTGTGTGGGTTGGTTGAGCAAGGTCCGATACCCCCTTTCGGCATCCAGCCTCCGCTAACACTGCTACAAGGATGTATTCTTCCGACTATAGTAATACCGCCAAGCCTAACGTTACTTCCCAAGAATCATTCCAGGAAAGACCGGGCACGAGTGCTGGTTTGACAACGCGGGAAAGCGTGGAGCTATTCCAGGAGGCCGTAGACACTGCGCACGATGAATACGAAAAGACGCTGTTTGGAAGCGATACAACAGGTGAAGCGCTGAAGCCAAAGCTTACGGTCGACCTCAGGCGCCGAGGCCTCAGTCAACTACCTAGGGAGGTCATTGCCATCATCAAACAAGATGTAGAGAGGTACGACAGTACAGTTGCGAAGGCTTAGTGGCTGCTGACTTTGTACTACAAGACTGCATCTCGCACATAACACCCTCAGCTCCATTGCCTACGAATTCTCAACATGCTCCGCTTTGAAGTATCTGAATCTACGAGACAATCGGTTCAAGGAGATACCTCAAGCTGTAAGCTACAGTCAGTCGTTCTGGCGGATCTCTACTTACAATCGTGCAGATCTTTGGTCTCCCCCAGCTGGAAATTCTCGACCTCAGTCGGAACAAACTCAGCGAGATCCCAAATGAGATCGAAGGCTTGAAAGCACTGCGAGTTTTCTCCATACAGCATAACAACCTCGACGATCTTCCTGATTGTATTGGGTCAATAAGTACCCTACGAATGTTGAAACTGATGGGTAACCCATTGCATCCAGGGTTGAAGCGCATTGTTGGATCTAGCGAGATGTCTCCGTCGCCGTCGCCAGCGTTTTCGAAGGACGACAATGAGCGCGATACGCTCACAACGAGACCAATAAAAGACTATCTCCAGGCCCGGGCTGCTGTGAAAGAGTCAGGAGAAGACTCTAGTGACGGCCCCATGGAGACACCGCGTGCTTTGTCACGGTTCCCCGTCCAGCCTCATCATTACGGACATAGCACGAGTGGCTCTGAGTCCGCATCTGATCTACGGTCCCCCGGATTCATCAAGCCGCCTATTCCAGCTCGCTCCCATTATCGTGTTCCTTCTTCACAGGGAAACTCCTTACAAGTCAATGTACCTCGGCGTTCAGGACTTGCACCTCTGGCGCTTGGGAATGAACGGAATAGAAGTAACAGTGAAAGCGTTCTGCAAGCGACACAAAACAACAAGATGAAGCGAATGGGGATTGTAACCAAGAAGAACTCAGACCTTGGAGTAGTTGACGAAACCCGAGCTAATAGAAACAGCCAACACTTCCGTGGTCAAAGTCATGGTTCTGCTTTGCGCAACGGCATTCGAGCTGGCGATAGTAGTCCTTCAGGGGGGGTGAGCCCGCACAGTGGAGGTGGCCAAAGAGCTATGGTCGTACGCCGGTTGTCAAGTCTTCCCGAGCAACGGCGAGAGGACCAGCCATCAGACAACGTCATCGATAGCGCCAGAGGTGTTCTCTACGCTCTTCACTTAGTACATGGCCACATCTCTGCGCTGAGTTTACTCGTCAAGGACTCGAGATCAAAGAGGTCGAGCTTGGAAAGGGTGTTCAATTCTGCAACTATCCATGTTGATGTCCTCGATCAGGAACTGCACAAAATCGACCGAATTCCGGATCAAAGCTTGGGGTCTTCAAAGAGGTCAAAGAGAGCCATGGCGAAGGCAACGCATGCTTGCATTGTAGCGCATCAATCTATGGCAAGCACGCTGTTAAGCAGTGTCAAGCAGCTCGTCAGGGGCGCAGACCCAAGATATATGCGGACGCTGATGCTTTTGCTCTACGGAAGTCTGAACGAGATGGCGAATGCGAGCAAAAGCCTTGGCATTGGTCGGCCCCAGAGTAAGATTCAGCGAAATGGTACGCACCGCGTATCCACAATATCAGAGGTCTCCAATGAAGGGGCGCGCCCATCCAGCCGTGCACAGTCAGTGACGCCCACACGAGAGCGGCCAAAGCCAGAGAGGAGGTGGATGAAAGGCAGCACCGTACAGCAATCGATCAGCCACAGCAATTTACAAGCAGCATATGGCGGCCAGACATCCGTACCTCTTTATGTCAATGGCAGAAGTCGATCCAACAGTCGAGCGGGCAACATGTACAGCTCAGCTTCAAGCTCTTTGGTCAGCACGCCACGCTCGGGCGAGTCGTTTAATACTTCGAGCCTTGCTATACGATCTCGCAGCGGCAGCGTAAATGTCACGCCTGAGCAAGCCCGTATGGAAAAGGAGCAAGCAGCCCAGTTTGAGAAGATCTTCTTCATTCTTCGAGAAGCCGCAAACGAAGGTCTCAGAGTCATTCCGCAGCTGGAACCCTTCTTTGTCAGTAGCCTGGAAGCCTCCCACAGTCAATCGACTCATTCTAAGGTTCGTGAATCATGGGCCACACTTGTTGATCGCAGCAGATACTGCATGGAGATGAGCGAGGTACTGAACATGCGGCTTTCAACGGTCAGACTGAACGATGCCGAAGCGCGTAATGCAAGGGACTTCTGGCATCTGGTCAAAAGCTTCATCGACTCTTACAGCAGCTTGCTACTTTCCCTCAAAGAGGCCAGGAGATGGACCCCAATCCCCAACGAGGTGAAACAAATAGTCAAGCCCGTACACACAGCCTCCACCGAAGCAGCCTCGCTGATCACCAATTCCCCCTGGAACCGCCTCACCTTCGAAACCGACCCGCAAGCCACACCTCAGCCGTATCCCCAAGGTGTAACGGAGAACGGGTACGCGTACCACCGCAGCAAAGGCTCAGGAGGGTCGGCATCGGGATCTACTTCCAGTCCATACAGCAATGTACCTGCTACACCGCTTTCTGCGGCACTGGGGCCAGCTGCTCAAGCTACCGTGCCTGCTACGCCGGCGAGTGCTTCATTGGAGGATTCGTTCCAGGGGAACATCTTCCAGAGGGCGGATACGTGGCAGAAGCAACAGACTATGGTTTATCGTCGTTAGTATGAGCCTGAGTCTTGGAGTCTTGGTCTTTCCTTCTGGATTGCAGAGCGCAGAGATTTAGGCTCAACTGTTCTCAGGATAATGTCTTTTTCAATTGCTTGCATGAGCGAAGGTGCTGGAAGGAACGAGGGGATCTATGAGGAGATACTCTTTTCATGGCTTACATGTCTACGGCAGAAATGTAATAATTGTACAGAAAAGTAATGCGACCGAAGTAACGGCGGAATTATTTGAAATAGAGAGCAGAAACGTGGTCTATCGTGGACTTCAAGCCCGACAAAGTGTTTTGACTCGACCGATCTGTTGTATTTAGATAGCACTCCTTATCTAGATCTAAGCTAGAGTATGCTCTCTCGTCTTCGCATAGCTTATGGCAGACTGACTTCGCATCCCGTTACCTGACCAATATGCTTGAACAATAATTCTGCCGGTGTGAGGTAGACGGCATTACGGTCCAAACGCCAACAAGCTGCAATCACCATACCGAATAATTTGCCTTGCGAGGTGAACGACCAGGCTCCCGAGTCTCCACGATCCGCGAACCCTGGTGATCTACCTGACTTGTTGTCCAGGTAAACGACAACTTCCTTCGTGCCATTGAATTCTACTTCCGCCTCACCGCGCGCTCTTGCGTCCATGTTTCTCTGCTTGAACATTTCTTGCTCTCCTTCGAACATCACTGTAGCTTCGATATCCGCGAGCTCTGCCATCGTATGCCCAGTCTTTTGTCCAACTTTGAAGACAACGTATTTGTTGTCTGAGTCAATGTCCTTTACTTGCGCAACACCGGCCAAGGTAGGATTCGCAGGATACGCTGCTTGAGCTTTGGGAGGAAAGTTGTGCATTGGTGGGAGCTAGCAGCAGCGCCAGTCAGCCTCCTTCAGGCATGTTGGAAATTGCTTGACTTACAGTATTGGTAGAGGGTTGACGGCTTTGCACCATCTCAATCAAAGCCCAGTCAGCACGATGCCGAGTTCCTGGGATCAGAACGTCGTGGCCATCTCCAGAGCCTGCTTTCACGCTGCCGAGAATGTTGTTTGCATTGAACATTTGCTCCTTCTCAGACTTGGGATTCAAAGCGCGCTCTTCGATTGTCTTCTGAGATTCATTTTGCTTTGTCAACTGGGCTGCTGTAGCATCGTGAAAACGAAGTGTTTTCTTGTGCGTGTCGATTGATGGCGATATGATTGTTGCGCCTTCAACCTCGATCAGTGATTGGCAACACTTGGATCAGGAAAGGTTTTACTTTACCTTGAACTTCTTCAGGTTGCTTCTTCTTCCCATCAGCGACAACATGCCAACATGTTACACCAAATGTCCCTCGGCCTAGCCCACCTTGAGACAAATTGACAATGCCGCCAAAAGTACCACTCTGCCCATCTTGAAGACTCAAGCTCCTACCCATACCCATTTGCAATGCATAATCCGCCATCTCAAGAGGCTGGATGTCCAAGTCACTCTCAGTAAATTGGTCGATGGTATTGGTTAGTCTTCCGTGCGCAATGTCAAGGTGAACATCTGGGAAACTCGCTTCTTTCAGCAAGTCGTGCACGTCTGCAAGTGATTGGTACCATTCTGTTTCCACAGGCTTGACTGGAATTGTGATTGACACAGTGAGGTTATTCTCCTCACTTTTTGCTTTGAATCCCATGCGGCACACTTCCAAAGTCAGGTATTTGTGTCTGCTTAAGACCTGTGAAACCTTGGTTTCAAGGCCAGTATTCCAGGCACGGGTAAACTCAGGGTGACGTGGAGGTGAGGTGGTTTGTAGATGCATCAGTGAGGGATCGATGAATTCGATTTGCAGGGAAGTGAAACCAAGTTGATTGAGTTGACCTCTCATGTCATCCAAAGCAGTGATCCATTGATCGGTCTTGGGAGTGACGACGAGCACTGTCAGATCCTCCTGAGATGAAGGCTGTGGGATTGGTCTACGGTGAACAAGCTCGCACGTATCAGATGATATTGAATTTTTGTGCAGCACATTCACGCACACCTTGCGTAGCTGGTCCCAGTGAATTGAAATCGACGATGAGGAAGGCTGGACCACGAATCTCTCAGGTCGGACTGAGAGCAAAGGTAAAAACATGAGAGGCCCAGGGGAGCCATACCTGAAATCATTCCAGGTGTCTGCCGAGACACCGCTGGATGATAGGGTAGTTGACGCAGACGACGAGTCTTTCGAGCGTCTTGAATGAGGTGGAGTAGGCAGCGACATTATGTAGGATGTTCACCAGAAATGAGTATTTGTAAAGGTGTAGTGGTCTCGGGAACAGTTGAAGTAATGTCTGTACTTTAGAGAAAAAGTAGGAAATTGCAGAAGATATAGTGAAGACTGCAAACAGAACTTTTTCGTGAGTCATGGAATTCTTGGCCCGTAATTGTGGATCCGCATGGCATACATTCACTTCGAACAGCTCCACTTATCGGCAGTATCGGCTCTTGGGAATTGCACAAGTTGCAATGCTGATTATGTTGCTTCCGCCTTCATAATCGGCATAAAATACGAAAACCACCAACACCGAAACAAATTCCCATGCTCAACACCTATCGATGCAATGCAATCTATCGACTTATGAACAAAAGAAGTCTTGCCTAACACGCTTCCACCACGCTATGCATGAAAATCTCAACGCAAATTCGTTCCTAACATTCGGATTGGCTGTGTTCACGGAGAGCAAAAGAGTCCTTCAGGCTTTCCGTTACCACGGCCCAACGCGGACAGGAAGATTCGATCCATAAGTCCCCGACAGCAACTCTTGCCTAACCGAGGTCAGATCATCGCCCCTGTTACCCTGCTGCTGTGCTTGAGCCTGACCACCCATCCACCCAATATTGGCACTGAGCTCATCTACAGCTTCCTGTAGCTTCCCATTCGCTTGCTGGTTGTGTTTTGCAAGCTTCTGGTCCCATCCACCATACTGCAGCTGCATACCTCCTGCCCTCTTAGCCGCTTCCCGTATAGCCAGTGCCCAGGCTCCCGAGATCTCTTCGTAAGCGCTTTGTTTATGTAGGTTGTTCTGAAATGAGTTCCAGCTGGGTAAATGGTGTATTATGTCTGTTGCAGCATCGAGGAAGGTGAGGGACTGTGTTGCTTGTGTTTCATTTGGCGGTAGGAAATGTGGCGTGAAATCTGCGAGGGCGTCGAGGAGGGCCATCAAGGGTTGTTTGACTCGGTTGTAGGCGTAGTCTGAGGTGGAGTCACCGCCAAAGGGGAAGGAGGATTCTAGTATTGATTCGTAGTCTTTGAGAACCTCGAGGGCGGATGGTACGCTGGGCCGAGGTGCTGTCTGCTCGACCTCTGAGCCTATCCCGGGATGTCGACTGCAGATGGATTGGAGAACACTCCGCAACGATTCCGCATCCAGAGTTTCGAGCAGTCTAGGCAGAGCAAGTGGTCTGCCAGCAGGGCCGGACCTGACTCTCTTGATGTGTCGTTGGGCGGGTAGTGAGCGTGTAGAGGGCACTGGAGAATTTGATGGAGAGAATGACATTCGATCGTCTGCTGAAGGCTCTTCATCCTCAGCTTTTCTTTTCCGGCTGCTGCTTGTGAAAGACACTGTCATGGCTATGTCAGCTGGTGTTGATATTGTAGGATTGCGGAAGGGCGGACTTGAGAGGGATGGCGAGAGATGTGTACTATGTAATTGGTGAGGAGGTGGTGGAGTTGCAAGAACGCTGTTCATAGCTGCAGGAGTTGATCAAGGTCGTTCGCCTTGGAGATCTGAGAAGTGTTGAAGGGGTGGTAGTGATGTAGAAGTAGTTGGCAAAGAAGTGGGGAGAAGACTTCGCCTAGGAAGGTGGACGATCATCATATCTGAGACTATTCTTGGCACTTTTACGCCAAATGACGAAAAGGGAATAGGGAACAACACAATGGTCATTTGTACGCAACCCAAAGTGCAGCTGATATACATTACATTATCCACACATTATGTAGGCTATCCATACTAAAGTCGCTTTGGTACACCATGAAAGGACAAGAGGAGATCTATGATCTAGTTCCCTTGCATTGAGTTGCTTCTTTTCTAGACGTAGCTGCTTAGGATGAAGCACAAACAAGGGAGACATATCCGGAGGTATGCAATCCAATACACGATAAATGAAGCCTCTGCGCCTGATGGTATCCTCGCTAAATACCTTCCGCTATGCTGCATAATCGTCCATAGGTAACTTACACTTCAAAGATACAATGACTGTGCTGCGACAATGTCTCTTCGGACCTTGGTCAAGGATTCCTCGAACTTCTTCTCAAGGTCATCACTGCCCATAACCTTGGCAGCTTGGGCCATCTGCCTCAAAAGCTCTTCCAGACGTCGGAAAAGCCGAATTAAGCTTCCCTCGTAGACATCCGTCATTTTGCTATAAAGGTCAATTTATGCATTCTCATGGAATGATCAGAGATGGCTTACCAGATCTCTGCGAATGACTTTCCATGCGCCCAGGAATAGACGACCTCCATAAGCTGATACTTGAAGCCCTGCACGTACTCATCCTCCACCACTGGCAACTTGCTCTCCTGCGAGACTTTTGCTACCGTCCTTGCTTTGTCTTGAATTTCGCGGAATGGTCTCGCAAGTTCTTCTCGCAATGCAGGTGCTTCAGATTTCTCTTCGAAAATGAAACAGCTCAGAATCGTGGCGCACATCTCTGGGGAAAGCTCATTGAAAAAGCGATCGAAGAGGAGCTCGCTTAGTAACAGCTCGTCACCAGTACTAATCTCGCAAGCAACCCGGGCCTTGAGCTGGACTACTTCAGCATCATTGATGAACCCAAAGCGGCGAAGGACCCGCTTCCGACATTTGAGCTCGTCGAGTTGCATTATTGAAAGAGCAGCTGTGATCTGCTTCTTTACTGCCTTGATCTTATCACCAAGGTCGACCTTCTCTGCATACTGGTTGTAGAGCTCAGGAAGACGCGGCGAATCTTGCAGAGGATTTGCAAGAAGGCGAGACTCCAGAACTTCAATTTTCTATATTCAATTAGCGCAGGACCTTTATAGAGCTCAAAATCAATGTCGTACTCTAAGCAGCTTCTTGAACGAAGTATCTGTAATGCCCATGTTCTCAATTGGATCAAGGACAGCAATCCCATCGGGAAATCTTCGCTTCACCTCGTCAATGGACTTCTTTGCAGTGTTTCGCTGATCGGCTGACTTAAGATCCTGTGGCAGGAAGATGCGGACGTGACCTATAGATTCAACGCAGGATAGTAGTATCGGCACAACCTCCATCTTTGACTTCTCCCCTTCCATGGCTGGGCGTACACCTTGTGGTAAGTCCTGATGGGTTCTCGTCCCGTTTGACGATGTGTCGGCCACTTGCAAAAGCGTATCTATAACATAGGATTGCTGAGGCGTGATGTCTTCAGCCTTCTGATCTCTACCGGGTTTCCTCGGCGTGAAGTTGACGACCGCGCCCCAGCCGAAGTCATGATCTTGGTACTTGATTCTCACGAGCCGCCCGGACTGCATGAATTGTAAGCAGTAATTGGGATGGTTGATGACGTCGCGCATATCCTTCGTGTAAGTGTCCAGCTGTTTTCGTAAATCGTAATACTCCCTGATCGTCCCTTCGTCGGAGATTTCCATTTCTGAACGCTTCGTCTGCAGATCGTGTAGTTCCTTCTCCAGCCCGGAGACACTCGCTGTATTCTGAAATTGATAGAAACATCGTTCCAGCATGAACTCGGGCGAAATTCCCTCAACTCTCATCAGATTCAAGATCATGTTATATCCTAGATAAAACGCTGAGTTCAACTTGTCTTGTTCGCCTCGAACGATCTCCTTTGCTATGGCAGGTTCCATCTTATCGTCAATCATCATGATCACAATACCTCGGTCATCGAGGCCACGTCGACCAGCTCGTCCTGACATCTGCACAAATTCTGAAGGTGTGACCCATCGCTGGGAGACACCGTCAAACTTTTTCACGCTGGTAAAGACGACGGTCTTCGCAGGCATGTTCAAACCGATAGAGAAAGTTTCCGTAGCAAATAGGACCTTGATGAGCCCCTCTTGGAAAAGGATTTCGATCGTCTCCTTGAGAATTGGTAGAAGTCCGGAATGGTGAATTCCAATACCACGCTTGAGTAGCGGGAGGATGTTCTGGATCTGAGGCAGTGATTTGTCTTCTGCGGTCAGCATGTCCAGTGCGTTGTCGAAGACCTTTTCAACCATGTCTTTCTCGGAAGGCTCGTTGAAAGATAGATTGCTCATCTGTAGAGCGTATGCTTCGCATTGATTTTTGCTGAAGCTGAAGACAATGACCGGATTGTAATTCCTCAACATGATCATCTTGACAATCTTGTAAATATCGGAGGGTCCTTTGGTTCCGCCCTTGTTCGGCCTCTTGTCTTTGCCCCTGCCTTTCCTCTTTGCCATTGCGTCGGCAGGATCATGGCCTTGCTTGTCAGCTATAGTGGTCATGGCCTTGTTGAAATTATCCTCGCGGAAAACACCTTTCTCGTCGACCACCAGGTGTATGCCATCAGCTCCTGCTGGGAAGAAGTAATGCTGTAATGGAGTAGGTCGGAAATCCGTGTAAACGACGTGAACAGGCTGGCCATGAGTTTTGGTGATCCATTCCGCAAATTGCATTGCATTCGGTATCGTGGCTGAGAGGAAAACGTAGCGAACCTTGTCAGGTAGTAGGATGATAGTCTCTTCCCAGACTACACCACGTGATTTGTCTCGGAGGTAGTGAATCTCGTCAAAGACCACCCAGGCGACCTCTCGCATGATCTCCGAGCCTCTGTACAGCATAGATCGTAGAATCTCTGTGGTCATGACCAAACAAGTTGCCGTAGGATTGATTGTCACATCTCCTGTCATCAAGCCCACGTCGCCAAATTCTGCAGCAAATTCTCTGTACTTTTGGTTGCTCAGTGCTTTGATCGGGCTGGTGTAAATTACTCTCTGATTATTTTTTAAGCTCTGTGCAATTGCGTACTCGGCGACCACTGTTTTTCCCGCACTGGTGTGGGCCGAGACAAGGACACTCTCCCCCCTCTCGATAGAAGCTATTGAAACTTGCTGAAACGGATCCAGGGTGAAAGGCCATGTTCTTGCTGGGGTCTCTGGAGCTTTATGTTTTGAGATAGGCACGTAATCGTAGTCTGGGGGCAATGCGACTTGATGCCTGACCTGATGCGAGAGAACCACGGCAGTGCCCTCCTTTGCTGTTTGAGTTTGAAGACCAGCAGATGCAGCTACTTCCCTCGACTGCTCGGTCTCGAATGTATCTGTAACCAGAGGGTCCGCTTCGGGCTCCCTTCGCTGGCGTTTGGCGTCTGGTTGGCTGTCTCCGTTCGCTCCCATCTCAGGCGCTGCGCCTGAGGCTTGATCTCCGTTCCCTAGCATCGATGCATCCCCATCGCCATTTGCAGGTACATTGCTCTCTTTAGCCTCGCCACTTGCCAGTCTCTTCTTGCTCTTGTCCTTGCGGGGCTTCTGCGAGCTGCTTGGTAAGTTTCCCAGAGCAGACTGGTCGTCGAAAACGTCAAAAAGCTCGTCCATAGCTGCGCTCAGTCTCAGTATTAGTTAGTAGAGCTGGAAGGCTACCTCCTACTCGAGAAGGTTTGGGTCTACAACACGATAAGAATAGGTCTTTTGCAGTATTGAACTTTCTCCATGGGTAGATTTTTATAGTGGGAAGGTATTGCCGGGGAATAGCGGCGGAATTGCGGGCTAGAACTCTCTGTTCCAACCTCCGGTCCCTCGAGACTTTACATAGCAAAACCCTACACGCATTTGTGGACAACGGATACTCTTACAAATTCACAATGGCAGACAACGAGCAACGAAGCTCAAAGCGGTCACGGTTTGACCAAACCGAGCCAGAGGTCAAGCGCTCGTCTCGCTTTGACAGGCGTTCGAGGTCGCCCTCGAGAAGAGACTCAGAGACAAAACGGAGCCGCAGCCCTGTTGCTCAGAAGTCGCCGTTCAGCTCGGGGTCAGAGGAGAAAAAGACTGCTTTTGACCCTGCCGCAGCAGCTGGTAAGTCAGACCTGTCTTGTGTAACGGGCAGAACTAACACCTTCCATAGCGGCCGCCGCAGCTCGCATCAATGCTCAAATACAAGCTAAGAAAGGCATACAGCATGTCGAAGTTCCACCAATCCGCTCCGTAAGCTTACCGCCGAGCCACCCCTTGCACCTCGAAGACTAAAGATTCTACAGACAGCAAGCCCAGTAGCAAAAGCGTCTTCGCCAAATCCAAACGCAGGCTCAAGTACCAGCAATATCAACGGTGATATGTACATTGCAGATGGTGATTACATCAAAGATATCGAGGTCAACGACCTCCGAAATCGATATACACTGACCAAAGGCTCTACACAGAAGATGGTAAATATTTTTGTCATGTCCACTGATACTCCCAGGCATCGTCGTCCGAGAGTGCATTAGCTTCATGCGGGTCTATATTCTCTTACTCATAACCTTGTGTGGAAGAATGTCTGAAGCTTACACTGGGCTGATATAGCACTCTGCAATCCCTCTTTGCCATCTGCTGACCTCCACTGCGTGACATCTAGATCAAAGAAGATACTGGCGCCGGTACGATATACCTGACTTTTACAGACTTTGATAGGACAGATGCTCATAGTGTAAAGATGTCACGACCCGTGGAAACTACTATCCCGATAAGAGCATGGCTACGGCAGCGGTAAGACCTCAGCACAGTCAATATATCTATAACACTGGCGCTCATAAACCTCTAGGCTCCACCATTGTTCCTCCACATCACCAGCACATCCAAAGACGGCCTCGAGAAAGCGGTTGAGAAGGTCAACGAACTAATGATGCAAGAACTTCCGAATCTGGTGGACGAGCGGCGGTTCAGACGTCGAGAGCCAGACCAAGTGGAGCGGGATGAGTTTGGACGAGTATGCGGTTCGACGCGCTCATGTATGCGATTGCTGATATCTAGTAGCGTAAATGGCCTGAAGAGCGTATACCCATCGACCTCGAGCCCATCCCAGGTTTCAATTTGAGAGCACAAGTCGTTGGTCATGGGGGTGCTTACGTCAAGCACATCCAGCAAGAAACTCGCTGCCGTGTCCAGATCAAGGGGCGCAATTCCGGTTTCATGGAGCATGGCACGAATCGAGAGAGTGACGAGCCTATGTATCTCCATGTAGCGTGAGTGGTCTCTTGGCTGCTCCTATAATATGTGTTTACTGACTGCTTCAGCGGCCCCGATCCTAACGAAGTCCAACACGCCAAAGAGCTTTGCGAATCTCTTCTCGAAAACGTCAAAGAGCAGTACGCCCGCTTCAAAGAGAATCCACCCCAGCAACGGGGCTATGGCTATCAGCAAGAAGGTCAACAAGGTGGTGATCGACAAGGCTATGGCGGCGGGTACGGTTCTTATGGGGGGGCTCAGTCACCAGCAGCGGCAACACCAGTCACTCCAGGACCTCCAGGAGCCAGTAGCAACACTGACTACTCCGCTCAATATGCTCAATACTACGGTGGACAGGATCCGTATGCTGCCTACGGAGGCTACCAGAACTACGTTGCATACTATCAGTACTACCAGCAACAAGCCGCTCAGCAGCAAGGTGCGCCAGGCGCTCCCCCAGGGTCAGCGCCTCCTGCTCCTCCAGCTGACGATGCGCCTCCGCCCCCACCACCTAGTGGTTCTCCGCCCGGCACAAACGGAGGGTACAATTCTGTAAGGCTCCCTGGGCTCTTCCAAAGTGGAAGTGATCGATATGGAGATCTACTACGGCTAACGCAAGGATTTATAGGTGCCACCTCCTCCAGGAATGTGAGGCGCACGCGTGAGGGAGAGCATCAGATAGTGGAGGGAAGCATGAAGGGTGGTATATTCTTCTCGGTCGGGCACCATCCCGATTCCCTGTCATTCTGCATCGCCACGCAACCAGAGGTGATCTCTCGTCCCCAACGTCAACGTGGAGACAGGCTCTAGTCGTTGGCAGACAACATAAAGACATGGTGGGATAAAGGTTGAACTATGGTCTATGATCGAGATGTCGAATGGCCCTCATGGCTTTGAAACACTGTGTATTTTATCATGCATCCTTGCTAAAAATAAATTCACCCCCTTAATCGTAAGAATTTCATGCTAGCTCAGCCTTGCGCATATGAATCCAATTTTGACCACCAAATTGCGATACTGATATGTTCGAGCCAGCAGGAGCATTCTCGCAGATTAGATAGATCGTTTTTACTACGCAGAAAGCGACCATAGCGAAGCCGCTAAGCCTAGGGCTCTCACGAGTTCCCGGAGATGCAGAATCTTCATCATAGATCAGCATAAGTAAGGGAAGCAATAACAGGCTTGCTACGAGGCACTACAATCCTTATGCTTGATCATTACTTCAGGAAGCCTTTTAGCGTGTCTGGCAGACGTCAAGCCTGCAAGCGAATCGGGTCTTGAGATGCAAGCAAGCCCTTGAGGACCTCGAGACAATTCCATGCCCATAAGAAGGCGAAGGTTACGGCAATCAGAGCTCATAGCGCAAGAAAAATGGCACTAGTCGTAATTTAGAGACGGCGCAACTGAGTACATGTTTCTTAAGAATTGATCTAGTCATACCCTTCACCGTAGAAGTCGCTTCGTTCTCTCTGAGTACTGACCCATTCCTCGCTGGCCAGTCCCTCACTCTTTCTCTTCCGCAATCCTTTCCCTTCCATGCAGAAGTCACAGACCCCATTACAGGCGGCAACATTCACTTCGCCAAAGAAATCGCCAATGACCACATGTCGGCACCGATCTGTTCCTTCGCAATACTTCACTAAAGCCTGGAATGACTCTGCTCGAGACTTGGCTTTGATTTCTCTGTTGTTTTGTGCGCCCTCGTTCCCGTTGCCATTTCCATTGCTTCCGTTGCCCATGTCTCGAGCAATTCGATAGCCTACACGGTCACGGTCTTCCCTCGAATAGAAAAGCAGGCACCTTGCGATCTTCCCGTCTCTCCCTGCGCGACCAGCTTCTTGGTAGTACCCTTCAAAGCTTTTCGACAGGCTCCAATGTACGACGAAGCGGACGTTGTCTTTGTCGATTCCCATTCCGAATGCCGTGGTAGCAACGATGATATCGTAGCCCGGTGTGCTGGCGATCCACTTGTTCTGGCATTCATTCCGCTCGAGAATCGACAGTCCAGCATGATAGGCAGCTGCACCAATGTTGTGGGAGCGCAGTCGTTGAGAAAGGGCATCGCAGTCGAAACGGAAGGGGACGTAGATGATTCCCGAGACAGCGTCAGGCCTTTGCATGTTGGTCGATGCGTCTTCAGAGATCTCTTGTGAACGGCTCGGATCATCGGCTCGACGGGCGTAGACCTTCGGTAACCATGAGAGCAACCATGAAAATCGATCGTCCGTTTCATCAGAGGTGAAGCGGACTTCGTAGACCAGATTGCGGCGAGTTGTTGATGCGATGAAATTTCTGACTGAAGACGGGTCAAGACCTAGGGTCTTGATAATATCCGTGCGAACAGCGGGGGTAGCTGTCGCCGTAACACAGATAATTGGAACAGTGGGGTATGCGGAGCGGAAATGGGACAGGTGACAATATGCTGTGCGGAAGTCATGGCCCCACTCAGATATACAGTGGGCTTCGTCGATTGCAACACGAGAAAGCTCGCCTTGTCGGTAGATGGTTGCAAGTACACCGCGGAAGTATTCTGTCAAGACCAATTCAGGGGTTACGTAAAGAAGTCTAGCGGTTGGATGGCCTGGGTGATATGCAGTCTTAGCAAAGAAAATTAAGAGGATTTGTGGTGGCCTACCGCAGCAGAGATCCTTCTTGATGTCGTCACGAGCTGCATGTTGGGTCTTGGAGTTGATGGTAGCAACTGGTATGCCCAGCGCTTCTAACGCGGCCACCTGATTGCTCATAAGAGCTAGCAGAGGAGAAATCACAACCGTAATTCCATGGTCGATCATAGCCGGCAATTGAAAGCAAAGACTCTTCCTGTCGACGAGGTAGGGGTCAGTGCAGGCCTCGAAACCATTAGGAGGTTAAATACCCAAAAGAGGTAGCTACAAGAAGTCGATAGTTAGCAGTGACTGATCAACTTTCTCGAATGATGAGGCGTACCAGCTTGTACGAAAACGTCATGACCTTCCAGAGCAGCAGTAATGATTTCACGTTGATGTGGTCTGTAATCAGTCAGAGAGAGAGAGAAAGCAGCTTCTGTGACCTTAGTAGGCATACCTGAAACTTGATTTTCCAAAGACTCTTCGAAGCGTAAAATCGACATCAGCGTGCGGCTTCTTACCGGAGTGATTAGCCATAGTGTGAAATGGACTCCTGTAAGGCCCCAACTATGATTTCCGTTGAACGTTTTTAAGCCCATGCCAGAACGATGAGGAATACCCACAGGGCAACAACAAGGGAGGACCACAGCTTGACGGATGAATGAAGGCTTTCAGAGATGGTGCTAATGGATTGTGTTGTAATGATATATGTAATGAGGAAAGATGAGATTTAAGTAGACTGAACCAACGACCACTATTGAAAGTTTGAAGCTCATTTTGACTGGTGTGACGGATTTTGTACCAGGTCTCTACGACCACAGGAAAGAGGGAAATATAAGCACAGGGGTGGTAGCAATGGCGGCCTACCACTTTCCGAGACGAATGTTGGCGAAGGTACCATAGAAGAAGTAGAGAAGCAGCTTGCAAGCCTCATCGCTTTACTTTACTTTACTTACTTTAAGATACTTAAGGTAAAGTACTGTATGGAGGCGAATGCCAAGCCTCGCGGCTGCCGCGTTAAAAATAGCCCTGACCGCAAAATGGAAGTTCTAGAAACTCTAGAATATGTTCCAAGCACTCTTTTACTCCTGTCAAACACTTCGCATTCAAAGCCTAGCAGCTACTGACGTCGGAAATCTTCCAAGTAAAATTTTAAACCCATCGCGGACACCCACCAATCGCCATGGCTCGTGGCAATCAGCGTGACAAAGCCCGTGAAAAGAATCAGAAGGAATCGGGTGCCCTGGTAAGCACAGTGTCACTAGCTTCAAACCCCCCCAAGGGAGTACAGCTGCGTTTTAAGCGCAATACTACAATATACTGACTACGCTATTTCTTTCCAGAAAAAGAAAAACACCGTACGATCCCCCAGCCTCGTAGATCCATTCAGTCCCTCTTCCCCTGCAGCCTCACGCTTAGACTGCGACTCTCTAATCTCCCGTTTGCGGTAATACAGCAATCAGGCACCGAATTCCAGCGCACGAAAGAGCAGCAAGCGGCTATCATGCGTCAGAAGCAGGCTGAAGGTACGACCGTACCATACGAAGCCAACAATTTGGACCCACACAAAGAACTCCATGGCTGACGCTGAGCTCAGCTTTTGCAAAGAAAGAGGCTGAGCCTGCTGGAGGCAAGAAATGAGAATGTAATGGCTCTACTTTACGAAGCATAGCGAAGCGAAGATGATCAAGCGTGCTGTTACAGGGAAGCGGGCTCTGCTAGGTGCTATTGGGATTGCGTGGCGTTACGAGACAAAAAATAGATGATGGCGGAGGGTTTAGAGGAGTTTTGAACACATTTTTTGGTGCCTAGAACCTGTATATTAAATCTAGGCTTTTCTCGACCTTGAACCTTCCACGTTGACCTTTTTGATCGACGAGTTGCTGAGACTGAGGGAGGCCATCGGCCTACGCCCCATGCAGTTCACCGCATGGAGTGATAGCGAGATCCTAATTGATTGCCTCTGTTACTAAAATACGTGAATTTCTCCTAATCTTCTATATGCTTTTGCGTTCTTTTGCGCTGGTAAGAAGGGGGTATCTTATGCTCAACGGAACGCCATTCGCCCCAGATGCATCGCTACAGCCTGTTACAGACATCCTTTTCTAGGATCAACCTTTCAACATTCTTCGCCTCTTATGTCATTTCTATCTGCCACAGTGCTCCCTCTGCGCATTGTCTGCTCATTATCGCTTAGCGATCGGGCTGGGTTTGTGGCCTTGTTAGAATGTCTCTCATATGATACCGATCCCTCTTGAAATCTAGGACCGACAGGCTGCTTGTAGATGATGGGCGCCCAGATTCTCCAATGGAGAACTGCAATGTGCGCTAGTCTTCTAGCTATGCGGAGCAGCTCGGTCTGTTCATTGACTTCCTTGGACAAAGCATTGATTGACGCTGAGGAGCCGTAGTGATTGATGATTTGCACGGGAGTGAGGTTGCCGATGGTATCGACCTCATATTCGACGAGCTTGTGAAGTTGATTACCGAGCGAGCTTTCAAGGTCTGCAAAGACGTTGTTATTTCGATCGCAAGAGTCATTCAGCAATTTCTCGGCAAATTCGAGATGATCTGCGGAAGGGATCTTGGTAATTTTGGAGATTTTGTATGCCTCCCTACCGATTTCGAGAGCTGCATCTCCCAGGCGTGACGAGTGGTCGGTTTGGATTGTTTCGTTCGAGATCAAGACTGACAATCGAGCGAAAAGGCCGTCGTATGAGCGCTGAGGTACTGCACCGTCCCACTTGAGCATCTTGAGAGTCGTTTGGAATGTTCGAAGGCAACATAATCGGAATTTCAGGCTCAGGAAATCGGCTTGCATTGTTCGTAGACGGACGTAGTCAAGGGTAAATGTAGGCGGCAGGCTATCGACATCTTGGACTATTAAGTCCGTGACAGCTGCGATGAACGCGCCAGATCCAGAAATTGATCTTCTTACTTGTTGCTCTTTTGAGAGCCAGACATATGCTGCAGTTGGGTCCCATCCTTCTGCTACGCGGCGCAGGAAGTCTTGTTGCTCGAAACCAACCGTGCTGTTCACTGCGGAGAGTCGTAGAGATTGAATCTGGTGGTTGGCGAAATCCTGAACGGTGGAAGTTCAGTCGGTGTTTATGGGAAAAACATATGTGTGGGCACTCACCAGCCTCATGATTTCTAAGATGCTGAAAGCACGTCTAAGACCATGCACAATGAGTTGAGCATTCGCCTGGCGCACGCCAAGCTGTATCTTTGCTGTCATGTCGTCGAAGAGATGATCACGTTCGGGCGAACAAAAGCGCCGAAGCAGAGACGCTAGACAGTCGCCGAGAGATATGAAGTCGCAAGCTCTATTTTCCATCTGCTGCACCAATAGATCAACGTCGAGCCGTGAGTCTACTGCGGGCCACTCTCTGTCCGGTACCAAAGTCTTCAATGTCTCTCGAATCGCGCCGAACATTCGCGGCAGCCTGAGTAAGATACTATGGCACGAGCGTAAAGGCTCAGATGAAAGTAGGGGAGTCCGCAAACACTTCTGCGAACGAGAAGTAAACATTTTTTCCTTCCTCGTCAGAAATGTGTCGACTTCGACTGTCACCGCATCCCAGTAATGGACATTCTCTAAACTTCTTTCTATTCCACGGGCGCCATGGGTATTAGGTCGATATTGAATGTTGGGTTCAAAGTTGAGATCGTGTCTCAGGAGTAGGTTGCTAGAGATTCGATCCCAGTCAAGTTCGCTGAGAGTCTCTCTTGTGATCGGAGGGTCGAGACTGGCAGAACAGACGCTGCACTGATATTGAGATGAAAGGTCCGGCTGAGATGATTCTCTGAAGGTACTGGCTGACGTCTTCTGGGCCCCGATTCTTGCCATTTCGTTGACTCTCGTATTCGTGGAGATGTTGTGTGTGGAATGTGGGAATGAAGCCGCCTTGCCCACTGGAGAGTATGTAGTCTGCGCAGATTCGGATGTAGTGCGACGTTGAACAGTCCTTGCGTCCCCATGTGCTACTCTTGTTCTTGACATGATGCGCCTTGCGGTTGGTGTAGTCTGCGTCTCTTTGTAGGCTAGACGATAAAGGAAGATTGGTGTTGGCAGACTTTGGAGGCTTGATGAGCTATTTGCTGGATGTAACAATCGCTGTAGCAATCGGGTTTGTCCGAAAATATGTCCGAAAACAGAATTTCTTTCTTTGTTATGATTGCGATCATTCAACAAAGCGCAGTATAGCACGTTGGCATTCATACAGAACCGTCGATGATAGGTGTTTGCACAGTGTCTGGCGCAGTAGAGAATTACTGGGCACGATACACTCGATGTGTTCGTAAAGAAGATGGACAATTTGCGTTGCACAGAGGCAACGAGAGAAAGAGTTTTCCATCGTTTTGCTACTGTATTGACAGGATCTGAGGAACAGTGAAGCGCAAGTTGCAAGGCGAGGCACTAGGAGTATGTTTTGCTTGATTTAATCTTAACAATTTGTGAGGCTGAACGAGCGATGAATGGGCGTTAGCATTAATTTCTAGGATGGCGAATGACAAAAACGAGCATCCCCTGTGTTCCTACCATAGTCGGAGGCAGCCAATTGAGGCTCTGAACACAAGGCCTATCGCCATCCAATTGTGCAGTCAGACTGCGGCTCAATAAAGCGTCTAGGACTGGCGGTGAGACTTCGTCCGTCGAGGATTAGCATTTGCATAGAAATACACTAGCATCATAAGAACAATAGCATATCCATTACGCTGACGAATCGTCCTGACGGCAAGATTCGGTCATGTATTGACTCTAGCAATAGCCAATAGCCGCGCGAAGCTTGCAATCATGCAATGTTAAAGTAGACATTGGGTGATTGGGAATAGGATTTGCGTTGATAAAACGGCTTCCGCCACACAAACGAGATGAAAGAACCCGGAACCCATGCGAGGGGACCCTGGCTAGATCCTTAGCGTTTGAATGGCCCTATCCATTGTCTTTCTGATTGTTTCAAGACGGACCAATTCTTTCCTTCGAAAAAAATTGTGAAATGCTTCCAAGCAGGTGTTCATGTCCAGAGACCGACAACCTCTGCTAAATTCATGCATGTGTGCCCAAGCGTAGGCAGGAGTGGCAGGGTACTCAATTCGACGACTCATATGATGGTCCATTGTTCAAACATCCGTGTAATTCCAGTGCAGATCGTTCCTTTAAGTGACAAGTATCAGAGTATAAGAACGAGGCAAACTAGGTACAGTTCCTGGCATGAGACTAGAAGGAGAAGAGTCGTGATTGGTCAGAAAGACAAGGCAAAAAACAAGGCTACCCGAAGCCTGCCGGATCCATCATCATCACCTTTATTTTGATTATCATCTTTACTTTGCAACTATCATGTTCATAAAGTACAAAGATGCTAGATAAGTACCATCGTACTCGGCCAGGCAAACCATTGAAGCAGATTGTTGCCGCGGCCCGAAAATTGCGCATCACGTCCCTATTGGCTACGCCCAGCTTTCAACGGGCGCCGTATCCACTACATTTGCTATGTATCATGGTCGTTTGCGCCTCTTTGAAACCACTTCTTTGGCATTACCCAGGCGATGGTGTTGACCTGAGCAGAATTTCAATGTACTTCTCTGCCCCATGCAAGCGGGCGTTGTCTGTTTACACAAGGGTCGCAGAGTACGCCTCTGAATGCGGACGGTACCTTAGCGCAGTCCATTCCTTCATAGAAGATTACTTTGGGACTTCTTATATTCGTGTCCAGCGGGGCATTGTGTAATCGTTACTGAAGAATGTGGATGTTTCCTTTTAATCGTGCCTCGGCTTTCTGTCCGAAAATGAAGGTGTGGAGGCAATGGTTTTGTGTCACCCATTTTGAAAATTTCAATTTTGGAGGCACGTCACTTTATCACTTCGTAGGCAGTACATGCGGTCCTCTGATTCTGTTACACTGGCCCTAGCAATCAGCGTGAGGTTTTCTGAAAGGCCCGTCCAGTCTTTCCCGTCCTTTATCAATTCTCCCAAAATTTTAGTCTGAGAGCAATGAGTTCCAAAAATTCATTTCGACGCTTCCTAGTGTCCCTAGTATTGCTCTTAATCGCAGGACTTGCCCGTGGTGCCGAAGAGTACTTCTCTCATGCTCCTCGTTCTGTCAATTCCTCATACCTTGACTTCGGACCAGCTGTCGACAAATACATGGTAGGAAACCTCCCAAATGTTAACTTTGGCCTCCCCAGAAGCTGGGCTGGCCAAATTCCAGTGGCCAACACTAGCAACGACGAGCTCTTTTTCTGGCTGTTCGCGGCGGAGAACCAAGAGCCGAGTGCGAACTTGATCAGTAGGAGCCTAACTGCTTCGAAATTTTTGCTCAGAGCTGACATCTATACCAGTATGGTTGAATGGCGGTCCAGGGTGCTCATCACTCGATGGATTGACGAAAGAAAACGGTATGTACAGAGTTGTTCGTCATAAATCTCGTACTATCCTGGAAAGCCGTTAGGAATCTCATGGCTACAAAGACGCGTCCTTGGGTCCTACTACTCTACTCAAGGGGAAGGAGTGCTGACTGCAAGTCTTTCGTAGGACCACTGTACTTTCCCGGTAACGCTACGACACCTGCGGCAAATCCCAACTCCTGGACAAAACTTGCGAACGTACTGTACATAGATCAGCCGGTTGGAACAGGTTACAGTGACGGATGGGACCAAGCCACGATCAATGCTCAGGTCACTCAAGAATTTGAGGCTTGGTTGGCGGCATTTTACGGCTTGTTCCCCAGTCTTCAAGCCAAGAATACTTACATCATTGGCGAGTCGTACGCAGGAATCTATGTGAGTCAAGGCGACACCAAAGCGTTGTAAGTGCGAAACTAACCTTTCTCTCTCTCAGATCCCGTATTTCACTCAAGCCATTCTGGGAAATCGGAACGGCCTCTCGATCAACCTCAGGGGCATTGCCATTGGCGACGGTACCTTTGGCAACGCTGCAGCAGCGACTGATGCAGTGACAACCACGTACCTGCATGAGCACAACGACTTGCTTCAAATCCCCCCAGACATCCTCGACGTGTACGATCAAGCAGACCAAGCTTGTGGCTTCACCAAAGTCCTCCAGCAAGGCCTAGCATACCCACCAGCGGGCTTCATCCCGATCCCAGGCGACCCGGAGGGCAACAATTACCGCATTAGGAAGCGGCAAAATCACCCTGGTTGCATACCATACCCTAATACGCCAATCCTTGCAAACGAATCCATTGAGTACTGCAACGGAGGCTGTGCTACATGGACTACAGCCCTGGACTTTCTCGCAAACAGTCGCTCCTGCTTCAGCCCATACAACATCAACTACAACTGCGCCAACGCCCCAGACGCACTTGACTTCGTCAACTACCTCAACCTTCCTGCAGTGCGGCAAGCAATTCACGCACCCAACAAGATATACGAAGACTGCAACAGCACAATCCTCGCTACCCTCACGCAAGAGCTTGTGGAGCCCCCGGCTTACAGAATCATGCCCGCGATCTTGGAAGCTGGCATCGAAATCCACATCTATTCAGGAAACGACGATCTCTACCTCAACCACTTCGGAAGCGAAATAGCTATCCAGAACATGACATGGTGCACAGAGCAGGGTCTGCAAAACAAGCCCGATAACCCCTTCTTGGTCAACGGCCAGACTATGGGGAATTGGGGCGCTGAGGTACGTTGATTTTCCTATGTCCGAGGCGTTCAATGCTAATTGCTTCTTAGCGTGGCCTCTCATACCATCGCATTCTTGGAGCAGGGCATGCTGTGCCTTATGATAACCCGACGGCGGCCTTTGCATTTGTGAGGGACTTTGTGGTTGGGAATGCGGGATACATATAGGCTCCAGGAGAACAGGCAGGAAGTGGGACGGCGAGAGATTTCTCCTTTAATATGCGTATTCTGATAAAAGTGCATAAGATGAGATAATGAATGGGCTTGGTGCAGAAAAGAAAAGTTAGCAATCAATGACAAAGGTTCGATCCTGGTGACTAGAAGCATCCGTCGAAAAGAAAACCTCCAAAAAACTACTCCAGATCATGTTTCGTTGAGCGGTCTTATTCCGAAGAGCGATTTATCGAGACGTTTAGTGGTCAGGATAGAGATGCTGTTAACTTGATGAGTAACATGCTGGTCGTTCCTCTCAGAGATGTTACCAGTCAGAGGGCCTGTATACAAAGCTTCAATGTTCTGATCATGGAAGCATAGCTCGAGCAAAAAGCATAGGCTGGGTATCACTGAAAATTGAAGCGCCAAAGCAATGCAAGATTCAGCGCAGACGTCGAGCTCATCTCGTCTGAAGGTTCCACAACAAGCCATCAAAATCACATGTCGGAGGAAATGCGAGACTTAGTAGTAGCCAAATCCCTGCCCTCGCACCCAGTGCTGATGATAACTGGAGTAGTCCCTTGCCCCTGACAATCCCAACTCCTCCGCAACATTCACATAGCCTTCGCCATTGACCTTTCCCCCAGAGTTCTTGATCCGCTTGATCGAATCCTCGTCTCCCTGCCAGGCAGTACGGCAATAAACACACCGCACCTCCTTCCCAGCCTGGCTCTTGGCCCACTGTTCGAAGCAGCTCTTGTGAATGTTATTCCCGCAGGCCGCTTTACACCACACTATCTCTTCCGTTTCGGGCTCAAACTCTGTAAAGCAGATCGGACAGTCGCCCGAAATTTCCTTGCGATTCGAGGGATCTTCGCTCGAGGCTTGCGATGAGGCGGGTGTGGGGGCTGCGGCGAAGATCTCTCTCAATTCGGATGAGAGAAAGGCTAGCTGGTACTGTAGATGCTCGGGGGCTTTTAGGACGTTGTGTAGGACGTAGACTATGTGCTTGCACTGATTGCCTTTCTGGTTATCTGGGCATGTACAGCTTGGCAATTGGGCGATAGTAATGCTGTAGATATTGCCCGTGGTGCCCGCCATATCAATCTTTTCTTCGGGAATCTCGTCAGTGCCACCTCGTGAGCGGTCAATCACAAACATCCTGAACACTAATCAGCAGTTTATCTTGCCGTTCTTGTACGGAAATCCTCACCTCTGGGTGGTCGCTCTCTGTAGCTTCTCAAGGTATGAACCCGGAGCATGTTGCCGAAATCGCCTCAGCCTCTTCTCCTCGTCCTTGTGCTTCTTGGGAGACGCACGATTCTTCTTCTTCGAGGACGGCGATTGTACTTCAGCTTCATCGCCAAATGTATGGTCTACGAGCTTGCCCTTTCCCTTTGCAGGTGTAGCGGTGGCGGTCCTCTTTCGCTTCTTTGCAGCAGACACAGGCTTGGGCGGTGGGACGTCGCTCGATGCTGCGTTCACAGGGTCTTCGATCATCGCTGTAGTAACTGTTGGAATTCTGAATGGATGCAAGTTGTTCATTCAGAAGGTCTATGCTGTGGGAGCTATCTACCGATATGCCAAGGCGCTAGGCCAGATGCCAACAGTAACAAGTCTCGCGAATTTGTTAATGCGTGTGTAATTGCAAGAGCTTTCGAGCGCCACTCTGTTGAATGTACAGATGCTAGTAGGGAGAGTCGTTTCAATAAATCTCTCCAAGTATGAGTCAGTGCCCTCAACACTCTGGTACCAAAGACCCGAGCACACCAGTTCAATGTATCCTGACAAGTCTAGGACATGCCGTAAGAAAGTAAACATTCCGCCAAGACATGCATGCTGATGTCGCAAGCCCTAACGCTAGTCCTATCGAAGAGCAACTCGCTGAGGAGAGAACCAGATTTTCTTATCCATCCTCAAGCTTTCGATGGAATTACTGCGAAGAAAACGAGTTCTTTATCCTAGACATAGGCCGGATTATGTATACAGGAAGCTGCAGACATATTCCTTTTAGGTACCAGGATACATTTTGACGGGACAAGACTACTTCAAGATGGAAGCACCTCGAGAGCCTCACTTAGTGTCCTTGAAAGGTAATCTACCACGTTAGTGTTACATCGTGTGATCACTAATAATAACAGTGCTACGGTCAGTTGGAACATATCTCCGACAATTCCTATTCAAAGACTGAACGGCATCTAGACTTTCAAGACCGGCCTTATCACAGCGATTTCCCCTTCCTTTACCAGCAAATGCTTCGACTTTGAACATCGATCATAAAGCAGCACTCGGCTTTGGACCTGGAGAGACCGACGACCATTTTATCTTCAATCCTATTGTAAGACTGGTCGTCGTACGATCTGGTCTGTTGCTTATACTTCACGACTAGCTTACGCTTCCACCAGCGTTTGGCTCTGCCTACGTTGGGGAGACATTCTCTTGTACGCTATGTGCGAACAACGACCTTCTGGCAGACGCTGAACGTCAAGTCTCGTCCGTTAGAATTGAGGCTGAGATGCAAACACCGTCTGGAACAAATCCACTAGAAGCCACGCCAATTGACGAGAAGTCTCCGAATCAGCAAGTCGAACCAGGGAAATCCATCCAAAAGATTGTTCGGTTCGATCTACGAGAAGAGGGTAGCCATACCCTTGCTGTGAACGTGAGCTACTCAGAGACAATGATTACGAGTGGTCAATCTGCCTCCAGCAATCGCGTTCGTACCTTTAGAAAGCTCTATCAATTCGTTGCCCGCCCATGTCTCAGTGTGAGAACGAAGGTATCCAGTCTACCGATGGCGAACTCAGAGGGAGGCCAGTCCCAAACGGTAGAAGTCCAATTAGACAACTTGGCCGACGGCACCATAATACTGCAGAAAATTACTTTCAACTCCAAACCAGCTTTCAAATCCACTTCCCTCAACTGGGATCTTGCTCGATCTGTTCTAGAGCATACAGACTGTCCGATTATGGCGCCACGAGATGTCATGCAGATAGCTTTCCTGTTGGAACAACGGACAGATGGTCCTAGCAAGGAGCTCACGAAAGACGGGAGGGCTATGTTGGGCACCTTGGGAATCCAGTGGCGGACAACTATGGGGTATGGTCTGAAAGCAATTTGGAGGGTAGCCTCATGCTGACGTTGATTCCTCATAGCGACTCTGGCTTCCTCAGTACCGGATGGTTGACCACGAAACAAAGGTGAAGCAACTGGAACTCGTCATATCAAATTGTAGAATGGTACACACAGCCCCCTCCAGATGTTGACGAGGTTGTTCGTTAAAGAGATGCGGAAGCATGTACTAGGTGAAAGCCTTGAAATGATTGGATACCCAGTGAGCAAGCAACCTACCCGCAGTTTTTGGGAACCGCGGGTAGAAAAGGTACTCCCGAGAGGCAAACGTGCATACTCCGAAAGGATTCCCCAAACGCGCCCATCACCTTGTCCAGGCTGCAACAAATCTGATCTAGAGCACTTTGAAACCTAGTCGCAAGGCCCAAGGATAGATCTGCCCAAGAACCCAAAGCACTGGGCCTCAAGCGATCCATCAACGGACTCGAGAACGGACAACGGGTTGCCCCTTTTCGGTGCTTACCCCTGAATTGCCAGCCTTAGGCGTTTGTAGATATTGTGTAATGTGTGGAGGAGCAATTTCAGCGTCTGTATTGAGGGGCCGAACAAAAAGCATACTTTCGTAATTCGTAAGGATTTACAAGGTAGCGATTAGGAGGAGTACCGTTGAAGGATTGTAGGATTGTAAATAGTCGAGGTGGTATTGAGAGATGGAGGAGGCTGATCCCTGCTCGTTTGGTTGCCCCACATGAGTTGAGTCCAGTCAGCTCGCGGGCCAGAAAGGTGTGCAAGAGACCGAAAAAGGAGCCCACGCACACATCCCAACTCGCAACAGCGCCAAACTCGCTCAACACTTCCTAAGGTGGCGGTCCAATCACTGCAATTCTAGCAATCTAAAGCAGGTCTGACACTGGGTCCGATAAATTACTTTAGGCCACTTGATGCGGGGAAGTTGATATTGATAGACGAACATTGCCCGTCTTCATTAGATATCTAACAACCTAACCGCTGCACGGAAGATACAGCACACAGATCTGCAGTCTATCAATGAAGCTACCCGGCAGAGCTTGCCCATAGCTCCCCCATCGATATTGCTCGTTCCTTACTGCGGGTCCGAGTCCCTCCTGTGCCTGTGCATATGCGAGCCCGAGAACTTTCCTGCACACCAGTCGACATTTTTTGGAATCACATTACCATGAACGAAATTGATTGCTGAGAACTGAGATATCAATGCTTGTGACATGAATCCTTCGCAGCACACTTCTTCATTTGCATTCGCTACTCCACATTCCTTACTAAATACTCAATGGCTCCGAAGCAAGCCACAGAAACCTCATCCGCACCTCTAGCGGATTGGTTCTACATATGTGGTAGGTAAGCCCCATTTCTGATTTGGAATACTGCTCACTTTGACACAGGTGTCGACAGCGAACAGCTCCATTGGGGAAAGGATGAAGAACCAGACCCAGCGTCACCAGCCCCTGTCGAGCAAACAATTGAGGAGGATAAAGCCGCCGAGGCTGAAGACGACGCTCAAGATGTTCCAGCTGCTACTCCCCGAAAAGCGAAGCGAAGTTCCTACCAGCGCCTATCGAGCCTCTCCGACGAAGCACGCCTGTCGATATCATCCCTATCGTTCTCCCCAGAAAGGAAGGGCACAGAGAGCAACAGGAGCAGTGTTACAATCAGGGCGATACCGGTCAATAGCACAAACGGAGCAAATGGCGGGCTCAACGACTACGATTTCGAAAATGCCTTGAAGAAGTTCGCATCGCAGCGAGACTCTTTCTTGTCGGATTTGACGCTTAGCGCCAGTGCAGTCGTGCCCAATCGACCGAAGCCTCGGCCAAAGACACAGAAAATTGTCAGTGAGGATATCCCTGGGAGATCTGGGGTGGGGAGTATCAGACGGCGGATATCGTTTAGGGACATGAACAGCATGAAGAGGCAGTCATCAGTTAAGAGGCAGGGTGAGTCAAACATGTGCTTCAGTCTAATGTCGATGGACAGAGATGGCTTTCTGATCGATCTCTGGATCACGAAGATGCTGACAATGTTACAGCCTCAGTCCGTACATCCAAACGTTTGAGCAACTACAATTCCGTCATACCGAATCCTCAACCCCTGAACGAAGAGGTGAATACACATCCCCTGAAACGGAAATTCGAGCCCGTGCTTCTCGACCGCTATCCACCCAAGAGTATGGTGGAGGCGACGCAGCAAAGAGGGGCCTTTCCCGATTACGTGCCAATGTTCGCCTTTCCCAATGATGTGAACATTGTTTCAGCAGATGAGCGGCCGCGCTCGACGTGGCATGGCTACGCCATGACATCTGGTGACAACTCGCGGCTTTATGGCATCTGTATGGTTGTTTGGATGCCTCTCAACGAAGGAGCCTCGTCGGAGCTGGAACGCGAATGTGAGAAGTGGAGACGGGACAATATGACGGGTGAAGAGCGGGAATTGGCAAGCAGTCTGGGCGAAAGACTGGCTATCGAGAGAATCAAACTTTCAAGGTTACTGGCTAGATTACCCACCGTAGACTCTGGATCTGACGAAAGAGACGCACTTGAGGACGAGATTAGTGCTGTGGAAGAGAAGATAGGCTTGATGGCAGATCTTCTTAGGCCCGTGCGGCATGGTGCTGCATCGAAAATCGAAGGTCTCACAGATGGCGAGACAGGTCTCTGGATACCGAGAGCCTACGGAATTCTTGGCCGAGATCCCTCTATGACTAGCTTTTGGAAAGAATGGCTGAAAGCAGTCGTGGTGCCCATGACCGACGGGAGCATCGTCAGGGTTCCTCCAAGCTCGCCGAAAATTGGGATGTGGCAGCCATTAGAAAGATATATTGTGAATCTTTGCCTCGAGGCTTTGAGCCCCATATCTTCGAAGACGCAAGTTGAGGTATCGATACGAGAGCTGCGACTTTTTGCAAGGAAGGAAGCGATCAATGAGCTTCCAGGATCTAGAAACGTAGGAATTCGACTCTAAGTTGAAAGTAAGCTACTGACAAGTTTTCAGACTGATCTCTACGCCTTGTTTCGAGCATTGTCCATTCCAAACATTGTAGTCTTACTTGAGGTAGCTAGAGTCTTCCAATTGGGTTTCATAAACGAGCTGATATTGCTTATAGTTCGCTTTGGCCGAATCGCGCATCATCCTCCTCTCTTCACATACTTCCATGCTTCACCTTGCAAGCAAAGCCCTCGTGGATCTGTTATACCCGATCACCTGGTCCGGTGTTTTCATCCCAGTGCTGCCAGCGAGACTCATACAAGCCATCGAAGCACCCTGCCCCTACATTGTCGGTATTGAACGTCGTTATGAGAAGGTCGAGCTTCCCGAAGACGACTTCGTACTGGTCGATCTGGACCAAGACGAAATAGAGTCGACCGTTCGACCTTTCCCCATGCCTAAACAGCAGCGGCGAAAGTTGACCTCTTTGCTCCAATTGGCCGCGCCGCATCACAATCGCTTTGGTGTGCCCAAGGGACCACCAACATATGCGATTGAGGCATTTCCATATGATACCTTCTCCTCAGAGAACCCTCAAGTTTTCACAGGCATACCTCAGTCTACCAATCTAGCCAAGTACGTCGGCCTCGAGTCCACTTTGTTTGGAGACAATACTTCAAACTTGCCGACAAAATCTCTTGTGTTCAACGCTTTTCAGCCAAAGGGCGAGAAGACGGATGGTAGACCATCTACAAGCTCGACAACTAAAGGAAGCTCGTCACCTCCATCACCAACGCATTCTCCAATATCGGGCTCATTTCCTCCTCTGCCAAGAACCCCGAGTTCACAAAATGATTCTGGTGTTGGTCTACAGTCTACCCTTCGCGAGAAACGTTCCGGACATTTTGATAGCGCTTCTAAGCGCAGTTCGACTTACGCCCCTGAGAGGAACCCAACTGTGAGACGGCCAAGCCTTCCGTTCAGTGGCCATTCCTCCAAGCAATCGATGGCAACGATATCTACTGGCAGCTGTGCTATGTCAACATATGCGCCGTCTACATATGCACAATCTACACTGGCAGCCTCAACGGTAATGCCAAACATGCTGATGCAGCCCGTGCGAAACAATGAAAGTACTAGTTGGATCGAAGGTCATTGCTTTCAATGGCGACTGCGCGATGATCGGTCTGTTTGCACGATATGCGATGACAAGGCTGAGGATGGTATCTACAGGTGTTCGGGATGTGGTATCAACGCGCATGGGAGGTGCGCACAACAAGTCACTGTCGTGTGCCCCGTAGCCTTCCATCCCGATCAAGTCCGAGCAGCTTTTGCAAGATGCTTCGCGGCCTTATTCTATACCTATCGGAAGTACATTGGACCTCCGACTAAAGAACAGAGGAAATCGGGGATGCTCTATGGATTCAACATGGATGGCTTTCTTCGAAGTCTACCGCACGAGAATGCAGAATATATGCGAATGCTGCAGCAAACACAAGGTATGCATCGCTGAAGGACTAGAAGCGCCTCTACTAACACCTTATAGGATTCAATGAATATATCCATGAGCGCGAAACGAAGCCAGGCAACGATCCTGCCATTATGCTCTTTGACCAGATGATCCTCTCCAAGAGGAATCGAGGCCGGGCATCGATATTCAGCAAGTCAAAGACCGACTTCCTTTCAGACACCTACGACCATTTGTGGCGAACAGCAGCCGCCACACCACCTAAAGGTCGGATTCCAGGGGATATTAGAGCAATCATAACGAGAAGTATGTGCATTTCCTCTGCCTCTTCTTGTCAACTTCCTGACCTTCTACAGCCCCTGCAAAACTCGACCCCACATTAATGAAGGAGCCTCGAGTCCTCCAGGGCGTCCCCAATATACCTCGACAGAACACAGTCAAAGCAGCACGAAAACCAGTCCCTAGTATGCTAGGACCGAATGGAAGAATGAACGGACTGGCGCAGTCCCCACCATCATGATACACCGTACACAGAAATGCGATTTTTTGAATGATGAACTAATGTCTGGATGTGGATGGAGCTCTTGGATTAGAAGGAGCCGCTAATTGGTCATTTCAAGAAGCTTGCATAGCGGACAGGAGGGAAATATTGGTAGCGACATTCGGTGTACGATAATGGCGTGTACTCTACATGTTTGGAAAAAAGTGAAATCGCGGTTTACGAGATCGGTGGTGTATACTCGAGAAGAGCATATTGTGGACCCTGGGTCATGATCCAAATATTTCTACTTTTGTTTCTTGACTATACTGTAGCCAAAACGTCAAGAAGAGTGGTATTTGCGAGGGTTGCAGAACCTGGAAATCCTAATGGAGGGACGCGGTGGAGCGAAGAACCTACCTATCAGCGCTCAATACGAAGCTTGATCAATTGATATGTAGCTCTTCATTGAGGTAGGATGCCCCGTTTTCGGCTTTTATGGAGGGCATCCTGGGTCAAGTTGATTGTACTCGTAAATCAAGATTGGTACTGACTCTGACACCAAGCCTGACTGATTGGGTCTCATTCTCCGAAGCCCAACTCCTTCGTCGCCTTCAAAAACCACTCCACACTTCCCCCAACCCACTCGTACTTCTTGACCCACTCCTCCACCTCCCACACCACCCTCCTACACTCATACCCCGCCTTCCAACTTCCCCCAACATCCCCTTCCTTCGCATCCCTCCCCTTCGCATCCCTCGCCCTCTCCATCACCCACACCAAAAAACCCCACCCACTCACATCCCTCGGGTGCTGCAAACACCACCCCTTAATCCTCTCCAACGTCTCAACAACAGCCTCTTGCTCCCTCCTCGTCGTAACATCCAAATCAGCTTGTACCAGCGCGAACAGTTGTCTGGCGTACTGCCACGCATAGTAATTCCTTGGGTGACGCTCCCCTGCTTTCATGACGATGGTGAGTTCGGAATGCCAATGGTCGCGGATATAACTTCGAGTTGCTCGGATGGCTTTCTCGCCGCTGGTGGTGCTGGGGGAGATGGAGAGGAGGAAGGGGGTTTGGTGCAGCCAGAGGCGCTGGTGCCAGAGGGTGGGGGATTTGGTGTGTTTGTTTAGTGGGCTGGTTAGGAGGCTATCGAGGAACTTCAGCTCGCGCTGGATGGCTGTTGACAGCGTCTCTGCGCGAGGATTTCGTGTGCCATGGTCGTTTGGCGTTCGTGTGGAGAGGTGGATGATATGCTTTTTTCGGAAGTTGGCTGCTGTTAGGTGGTTGGGGTCGAAGAGCAGTATGACCGCTGTTGCCTCGAGGGCGGCATCGTAGGTGTCTTCATTATGGGACTGTAGATGGGAAAATAGATTCTTCCTGGCAATCAGGTACAATTGTATTAGGAGGGGTGTTGGAAGAGCGAGCGCGGCGTGGTCGTAGAGGACTTGGGAGGGGTAGGTAGAAGGGAGGATGTCGATTTCGAGGACTGCTGGGGCTCTCGGATGGAGAGCGACAACCAATTGATTGTATGCATCATCGATAGATGGTAAGGCCGAAACGAGAGAGGACGTAATTGTCGATCGAAAGGAGGAAGAGGACGACATGGAAAGTCCGTTGATAGGGCTGAGTGCGCGATGGTGTTGCTCACTTTTTGGAGCCTGTTGCGTACATCTTGTTTAAGGATTGGTCTGCATTTTCGGACTCGGAGCAGCAGCTATGCCTTCTCTTCTCCTGGTCGTCTTCCTCCTGCAGCTCTTCATACACCTCGTCAACACCGTGGGCGCGCCTGTCATCACTGAATTCGTATGCCCCTCCTCTCGAGCCTGCGTCTACGATCTTCTGAACAGCTGCTTACATGTCCATCTAGCTATGGACACTCTATAACAAGCTCCCAACCTCCACCTCCGCAGATGCAAATTCACAGATCGAGCTACGGAGAGAAGTGGTGCGCTTGAAGCGGGAGATGAATGCTACGAGCTCGCAGGATGAATTCGCAAAATGGGCTAAGATCAGGAGGAATCATGACAAGGTGTTGGAGCAGTATGATGAAAAAAGTAAGAGCTACGTTTACAACTGCTACTTCTGAGGCCATTACTTCAAAACGCGGTGACTTGAAAGGACATCTGAGCACAAGGGCTGACGCTGCATTCTACAGCAAACAACCTCAAATCCTTCAAATCAACCTTCGACCGCACCATAACCTTCCTCCGCTGGGGCGGTACCAACGGTCTCCGTTTCTTTCTGCAATTCTGGTATGCAAAGCGACCCATGTTCTGGATACCGCGAGGTTGGGTGCCGAGCTACGTCGAGTGGATCCTTGCGTTTCCGAGAGCGCCAACAGGGAGTGTTAGCATTCAGATGTGGGGTATTGCCTGCGCGACCGTGGTGCAACTTGTGGGTGCGGCTGTGGTGGCTGGTGTTGTATTGTTGGGGGGGAAGCAGCAGGGGACGCAGAAGGAGAAGATGGCTATGCGGGTGGGGGATGGTGGTGGGAAGGAGAAGGAAAAGGAAAAGAAGGAGCTATAAACGACGGAGCGAACATTGCACATTTCCATAAAACCCTTATTGTAAAGATGTTTCTCGTTCTATTGACGCAGAGATCTTTCATGGCTTTCGCTCGATTCTGCAACACGAAGCGAGATACCCCTTGGCAGAGGTTTGTAAATTCAGTCTAGGCATTCTTGATGACTCTGAGTGATCATGGTAGAGGGGATCACTAAAGCTTCGAAAGTGCCAAGTGATAAAGAAAGATTGGGACAAAAGGGATGGGGCAGTTTGCTGGACGATGACTTGGCTTCGTATAGCGATCGGCACAGTCTTCTTGAGCTTTATAGGAGCATGTAGCCAGACCAGGTATCAGAAACAAGTGGCAGCTGCAAGAATTCCAGGCTCTAACACTCATAGAACACAGGTACTCGGACAAGAGAGCACAGACGTGGTGTATCGTAGGCTCCAAGCCCAATATGATGCTCAGTTCAACTACATTGACACTCAAGACTCTCACTTATCTTCAGACGTAGCCTGCAGCTCAGAACCAGATGAGCGTAGCTGGACTGCATCGATATGATGTTGTTGTTAAGTAGGGAGAAATGAATCACATTTGGTGCGGTTCTGGGCACTATTTAGCGGCAGATCTGTGGCCATCTTGAAACTCCAACATTTGAACACATCCCCCGCAACGTATTATCATGATTCCTCGATAACCCACACTACTAAAGCAGTCGCCACCATGGTCAGCCTCTCTACGTTCGTAACAGCGAAGATCCCCCTCTAAAATGCTCCTACTAATGTCTGTATAGCCTCAAGACCCTCCTCTTTACCCTCGGGCCACCTGTTCTACCAAAACTCATAACGTGGTATCGTACCCAGAAAGTAAAGACTGTCACAGCACCAGTCTCGAAACAGCCAGTACCGAAACCTGTCTACAAATCATTCAACATCCTCTTCATATCCGCATTACTCGCCCTAATCTCAACCATCCCATACTTCGCTCCAGAGAACATCTTTACCATTACACAATCCCGCCTCCAGACCCCCAACGACGTTCTTTTTACACGCCTCGGACTTGCCCGAGACGGTGGTCTTACAGACCACGACAGCACCCTACGTCCCAAGATTGCTTCCTTAGACTCCCGACTTCTCTACTTCACCTATGGCCCTGACGTCCTCACGCATTGCCCCTTTTGCGTCTCCGATGAGCCAATGACATATTTCTACTACGCACTACCTTCAATCGTCATACCTCACATTCTACACACGTTCGCACTTGGGTTGGCTACATCAACGGCCATTGCTGGCAACTATGGCAACAGATGGCGAGGCTTGGCTGCTATATTCGGGATTGGCCAAGCTGCGAGTGAAATGTGGCTCTTTGGCACCTATGATTGGAAAGCTAATGCGCGGAAACTTCGTGCGGAGGAATATATTCATTGGTACTGGCGCATGCGGGTGTATCGCGGAGTGATTATTGCGCTGGCAGACGCGTGCTTTGCTGGATTACTCTGGCTCTCGTCGACGAATCGCATGTTTGTGATACCTCCTTCTCCAGCGGAAAGGATGGAAACAGCAATGAGGTTGCTGGAGCAGGCAAGGGGGAAGTTGAATGCTGTGGGTATAATGCGAAATGTCGTTAGCAGGGAAGAGGGGTTGAGGCGGAAGTCAGACGCTTATTGGGAGAATGAGGTCCAAGTCATGGGCGAGGTCATGGATGAAAGGGAAGTGATTGAGGGTGTAAGAAACGCGCTGGATGGGAGGATCCATGTTCAAACCGTGGAGGAAGATGCGAGGAAGTATGCTGAGGGTATTACTGGGTGGCAGGATTGTATGCAGCAGATACAAGTGAGCGGGGGACCACCCAGATGATTTGTATATGTATGTTCGCTGTCTGCAGACTTTATAGTTGCCATTGAAACGTTACACTTATGTAGAGCGACGCTTTGCCAAATATGGGTTAGCATTTACCAAGGTCTCGACTTCATCGCTCACTTTTCAACAATAACCTTTAATTCCCATTCGGAAGTGTAGTTTACCTAAGGTACAGTCTTTTCTTGAGCGGTTTGAATCGTGCAACTGTTTTCGAGGAGCAACGGATCGCGTCGTTTCATATCAGTTTCAATGCCTCCTATCCAAAAGGCACGCGTAACCGCCAGGACAAAGTCCTGAAACAAGGCCATCTTCAACGTCGAGCAACAAGGTCCACCCAATATCTTCACGCGTTGCATGTCCCAGAATGACGAGACAAATGCGGGGACAGTGTAAGGTCGCCGACATGGTCGTAGAACAATCTCAACCTCCGGACAAGGCGCTTACCCATAGACTTCGGGAGTGAATGCGTCTCATTGTGGAGTCACAAAGGTCCCATTGTTTTGCCATGAATAGGATCCACAATATCGCGTTACACGTCGTGTTGCTTGACTCTATCTATTCACTTCTCCCCCATTGACTCATTGTTCCTTTTCTTTTCAACTATTGTTAATCCCTATTGACCTTTGTACTACAAGGCGGGTCCGAGACTCGTCTTTGTGCACTTCCAACCCTCTATTTCTCATTGTCTCATTCGACTATTACTTCTTCGCCTCCCTCGACTGTGTCGAGCAAATTCCTACAACGTAATAATATCTGCGTCCGTTTAATCACCTGCTGAACGGTATCACCATCTCTTCGACCACCTTAACCTCGAGCAGGACTCCAAATCTCACGATCACTCCAACGAAACCTCAAACTTCACATCACCTCTCAAAGCAACCATGCCTTTCTTCAAGAAATCCTTTAACGGCTCTGGCTACATTGTTCTCAACATTATCCGCGCCTGCAACATCATCACTCTCCTCGCTATCGTCGCAGCTAGCATGGTCATGCTAGTCAAGACTTTCGTAGTGTCCAAGTTCTTCTTCTTTGACGGAGTCAGTCACGTCATCACTGGCTGCCTTGCTTGTAAGTTCTGCTCTCCACTCCCCATCCTGAACCAGCTGCTTACTAGAACCATAGTGGCACTTGTAATCACCGAAATCGGCATGTTTCGCCGATACATCGCCAACAACTGGCCCCTCCTCTCCCCAGCTTCAGGTTTCATCACTCTTGGTGTTCTTATGATCATCCTGGGTATCAGCATCCTCGGTAACCTCAACAAGACGGCCACATCCCAAGAGTCGCTCGGTGGAACCTTCTGGCGTCTCACTATCGCGTCCGGCATTGTGGTCTCAATCATGGGCGTGGTAAACCTCTTCGCTACTTACATGTTCCGCAACAAGGACCTCGACATCACTGCTCGTCAGGTCCGCGCCCATGGCTCTACTGCGCCCCAGAAGGTGTACGTCTCGCCTTCGACATCCAGGTCCAGCCCAAGGCGCTCGTTCCATCTTAACCGCCGCTCGGCTTCCGACACACTGCCCTCATACCGTACCGACAACCAACCAAGATACCAACCACGCAACGTCTCTGCGCCGATGCCCGCTACCAGCCCTGTTCACAAAGCGGATGAGCCGGTGCCTGTTGTCAATGGGATTCAGAGGCCTGACCTGGCTGCTCATCCTGCGTTTCAAGGGCAAGGGTTCTGAGCGACAAAAACGACGATGGAAAAGCAATTGGTCAATGGCATGCAAGCTAAGAGGAAACGCAAGCGGTGACGCTTGAAAGAGGGAAGTGGTTCAACTTATGCATTCATGATCAGATGAAAGCACACATTCTCTGAGCATAGCGAGAGGCTGTTGTACTTGGAATTGTACAATACTGTAGTGAGATAATATTGACGAGAGCAATGCAATCTTTTCCATCAAAACTGACTAGATACCAGTGAAATTCTCTTGCCGAACAATTTAAACGTGACACAAGGAAGCCAGGCCATGCATGGAGGGAGCTTGATTGATTGCTAGTGTTCCCGGCTATAGGTGATAAGTCAGCTGGAAATGGGGTTTCAAGACGTCCCTCAATCGAGGTCTCTCCTTCAACTGGGTCTTTTCTGCATGGCTGTGCGAATTGGTGGATCGTCTTTCTAGAAGTATCGATGGTTGCGTACCGGAAAAGCGAAATTAAAATAACAAAAGACCTCTGCCTCGTCCTCGATGAAGCTCAACCATTGCTTGGGACTGGTTTTTCTCTTCATAGGCATGAAATTGACTCCATCCTCTCACGGATCTTGTAATCGACTGTCCAAGTGCCATAGTACCCAGCTGGAGAGCTCATTGAACATACTTCATAGTCATGGAAGATGATACCAGCTTGTCGTCCGAATACTGCTGGGCGAGGCGTGGGCTCGCTTACCCATAATTGTAGCCTGGATCTTGCTGCAGGGTGTAGAAGCTCGGCAAATTGCTATTACCTATGCTACACTCGTACTAGTATTAAGCCAATGACGTTTCTTCAGATACTGAGTCTCCATAGTATGGTCCGCAGTCCTCCAAGCCTCGTGGTTATCGATGCCAAATATAGCTCTTGCTTTGTGGAACGCAAGGTGAAAGGTCCGAATTGTCTCAAACATATAACCCTCTCTTCCCCAACCGAGTAGTCGTTGTCGGTAGGTGTACAGCGCCATGCGCAGCCTATTCTGGACAGAAGGCCGGAGGATACTGGTGACATGGAAGAGGACTTCGATGTAGACGTCGAAGCAACGGGACAAAATATGCCTGTCTTTGATAGCCTCCGGCTTAGCGTCTTCTTCCATATTCACAATCCTTGTATCGTTCCCCTCCGATACCGGCCTCTTGATACTTTGGCAGGACGTCGAAAAATCGTTTGACAGCTTTGACAAGTTCTCAGGCTTGAATCTATTCTCAAAAGTCTATTGGAAGTATTCAGGGTTGATGGCTGGGTATCGTTCCGTCACCGGGAGTAGGCACTCGTCAATGTCGTACTCATAGAATCGAGGTAGGTTCCTCTGTGGATTATTTTGAGGCTGATGCTGGTTTATCCGGGAGCGGGCCTCTGTTTGTCGCTCTTCTTCCGCACGAAGCAGTCGCATGTTGTGTTGCTCTTTCTTCCTTGAACTTTGTTGCTGCCTCCCTCAGCTGTTCGATTTGAGTCTGTATCCTATCGCGTCCGTCTTGGCTCTCGTCGTTCCGGTCGATCCTTGGGGGCGTCGTTGGCGGAGACTCGTAGCGTGGAATGTCTGCCATGTCGGGGCCAGAGCTGAGCAGTATTGATCGACGTTTCCTGGCGATATTGCTTCTGACATTGCCATTGTTTACTCGTGTAACGACGTCTTGTCTCGTGTGAATGTTCGTCGTCGGCTTCGAGCTGCGTGTCTTCTGGACCCGAAACCTGCGTGAGGGCATGATTGGAGGTTAAAGGGAAGCGAATGGGATGGAACCAATGCCGTATCTGAGAATTCTGGTTGGGTGGAACGCGAGAAGAAAGAGAGACGCGGCGCCTGAACTTACAGCTCTTCTGGCTCGGATAGGACTACCAAGACTAGTCTATACGGATCCAACATTGAACGTCTAGCAGCATTTAGCGGTCCAAAAAAAACTTCGAACTTTTAACCTCTCTAGATTGCCAGCTATCACCTCTGCGCCTGCGATAGGGCGAGAAGAATCAAAGATTAGCTTCTTCTCTACAAGTCTGCCACAGAAGTCTTGATCGTAAGATCAATCGGTGCCGAATTATCTTGATTTGCGCGAGGTCGCTTTTTTGCCGCGACCAAAATGGAAAATTCTTGAAGGCCGCAATAGGTTAGATATTACTATTCCGCAGAGCACTGAAACTCGCCTCGACCTTCCGCACCAAAGTCCATAACTAAGCCATCCTCGCCATCCTTCGACCCTCCAAGATACCTTCACATCCCGTTCCCAGGCTTGCCGGTTGAATTGGTCAAATAATAGCTTAAGCCTTGTACATGTACGATGTGGAATCCTTGCCGTCCACCAAACTGGCTCACTCATGATACGGAAAAAGCTGTTCCTTCAACCACAATAACGGAGACGCTGCAAATGTAGAAGCCTAAACAAAAACTCCGAAGATGGCCAGGGATCTGAAATACAGGACTGGAGGAATGAAACTGACTGTTCATGGAGGATCCAATGACTTGTGCTCATTCAGAACCTCCTCTATTATGCCATCAACTTGAACTCCTCAGACCTCATAGCAGGCTTTCTCGCAGCAGCGACAGAGAACTCCCGCATTTCCGTGGAATTTCAGCGATTATTGATGTGCCTCATGGGCGGACAGTTGAGTTTTGTTTCGAAGTACAGCCTCTATCCACTTACGCGCCGCCTCTTGATCCCCTCCTGTGGAAAAGTTAGGACGGGTCATGATTACTAGCAAGCTGTTGGAAAATCGATATTTTCAAGTTCACTTGTGTTGAAAATGGCAAGCCTGAGTATCGTCAAGTACCGCTTTAAGCAATGAAATGCCTAGCTTTGATTAATATTTCCGAGTTTCAAATGTTGGATCTCTTGATACGTATGCGCCAAATTTTGGGCAAATTGGATGCTATGTCCCATATTAGGCGTTATGGGCTGGAGGTAACACAATACCACCACTTCCGACCGCTGCAAGGCTGAATAACGTCAGCTCGAGTGCCATCACGAACAGGTATCTAGTTCTCAAATCCATTTCCTAAGTACGATGTCGAATTCCGTTGATGTAAAATCAGCTCAGAAGGAGCGTTGCGCAGCCATTCTATTAGAGGATGAACGTACATTATCGATATTGTTATGCAAAACCAAAGGTGACTGGACTGTCTGTCCACTTAACGGGCGCTTTGTAGCTCCCACCACAAGAAAGAATGCCACTTGTTATTCTAGAATAGCACCCGAGTCCTCAATGTGAACACCGCATCCCCAACAATTGAAGATCAACGATTCTACTTCGTCGCAAAACCGTGCGATCCGAGTTTCTTTCGAGCATAGGCTATTGATACATTTCAATGGTGGTAGCGGGTGACAAGGAGGCCTTTCGTAATTAGCGCTTTTGATGTCAATTCTATTCCTCTCAAACAATTATGTCGTTCTCGAGGGAACTTACCCCTCAATCGTACCATTTGCGATTTAATTGCGAATGAAAACCTTGCCAATTGCAGAATATCTTCCATTCCTTGCTCAGCTCAAGGCAAAGCCTTAGCATTTCCA